>Ga0105046_10012457_pt1 | contig 13196 bp, 14 predicted proteins | sample MAT03_FD_78385 | JGI IMG/M metagenome (GOLD analysis project Ga0105046, IMG submission 78385) | Freshwater microbial communities from Lake Fryxell liftoff mats and glacier meltwater in Antarctica - MAT-03 (megahit assembly) | ecosystem: Environmental > Aquatic > Freshwater > Ice > Liftoff... | reverse complement strand
TCGCGATGGCAGCCTGAACGGACGTGCAAACTTTGCGCCGCTGGTAGCAGGGCCCTCGCGCCTCGCTTTGACGCCGGTCACCATCAGCGGTGATCGCCGGGGGACGATGCGTCTGGCCAGCACGGCGTCGCTCTCTGGACCCATCGCCGGGGGGCGCATTGATGGATTAAGCATGCGAATTGATGCACGGATTCAGCCGAATGGCGATTTTGCGCTGACAAGCGGCTGCCAGCGCGTTGCGCTCACCAGCGCGGCCTTTGCGGGTGTAAGGCTGGGGAGCAATGCGGTGCAGCTGTGCAGTGCGCGCGGTGCCCCTTTGCTGGCGGTGCAGGGCGGCCGAATCGCTGGCGAACTGGCGCTGATTGCACCCGTGATCCGTGGCCGGACGGGTGATAGCGCGCTCAGCCTGCGCGCCGCGCGATTACAATATGGCCTGAGCAGCGGACTGTTTCGCATAGATGATTTCAGCGCGATGGTTGGGGAAGAAGAAGCAGCGACCAACTTTACCGCCACCATGATTGCGTGCCGTTTGGCCAACGGCCAGATTGCCGGGCAAATTGCTGGCGGGGCAGGAGAGATTGGCACCATTCCCCTCACAATGGCGGATATTGCAGGAGAATGGCAGTGGCAGGAAAACACCCTGAAGCTGGCTGGGGGATTGTTGGTGAGCGACCAGGCCAGTCCGGCGCGCTTCAATCCATTGATCAGCCAAGACGCCAGCCTGATCTTTACCGATGGCCGCATTACCGCGACAGCAGCTTTTGCCGAGCAGGCTTCGGGCAAGGCCGTTGGGCGCGCAGACATCGCGCATGATTTTGCGAATGCGGCTGGATCGGCTGATCTGACGGTTGCGGCGCTACGATTCAATGATCAGTTTCAACCCGTCCAGCTATCGCGGCTCGCGCTGGGCGTAATCGCCAACGTGCGCGGGACAGTGGCCGGTCGCGGGCGCATCGACTGGTCGGGCGGAAAGGTGACGTCAAGCGGTACATTCACCACGGCGGGAAGCGATTTTGCCGCTGCCTTTGGCCCGGTCAGGGGTGCGACCACCACCATCAGTTTTGATGATTTGCTCGCGCTGCACACGCCGCCAGCCCAACGCATCAGCCTGGACGAGATTAATCCCGGTTTCCCGGTGATCGGCGGGATGATTGATTATCAGATGCTGGACGCCACACGCATCAGGATTGAGGGTGGGCGTTGGCCGTTTGCCGGCGGAGAGCTGCGGCTCAAGCCGACAACGCTCGACTTTGATGTCAATGCCGTGCGGCGGCTGGAATTTGAACTAAGCGGCGTTGATGCTGCTGTTTTCATGTCAGAGCTTGGCTTTGATAATATCAATGCCAGCGGCATTTTTGACGGCATTCTGCCCGTTGAGTTCAGCGGGCTTGGCGGACGGATCGTTGATGGGCGGCTGGTCGCACGGGCTGGCGGCGGCGAGGTTGCCTATGTCGGTGAACTCACCAATTACAATTTGGGCGTGTATGCCAATTACGCCTTCGACATGCTGAAATCGCTTTCTTATGATGATATGACGATAACGCTGAACGGCGACCTGGATGGTGAAATGCTGACCGAAGTAAAGATTGTCGGGCTGGGACAGGGCGCCGGGGCGCGGCGCAACATCATCACGCGGCAGATAGAGAAACTACCCATTATTTTTAATGTCCGGATCAACGCGCCATTTCGCCAATTGATCGGTTCGGCAAAGAGCCTCTATGATCCATCGATACTGATCGACCAAAATCGCGATGCGCTGATCCAGGCGCAGCGGGCGGCGGAGGTGACACCCGTTCAGCCTGGTGAAAGTGAACCCGTACCATGATGCGTATCAAGAAAGAAGTTCAGGATCCAAGGTGGCGGCAGGTGGCGGCCTTGGGGTTGATGATGGCGGGCCTTGGCGGTTGCGTGCAAATAGCGACGCCCGACAAGCCCATTGAAATCAACCTCAACATCAATATCCGGCAGGAAGTCGTATTCCGGCTGGATGGCAAGGCCAAGGAACTGGTTGAACAAAATAGCGAGATTTTCTGATGGAGAGCACAATTATGACTTCCCAGACACAGCGTCGCAGTTCGCTGCGTCCCTTGATAATGCTTGCCGCTGGTGCTGCGCTGCTTGGCGTGGCCCCAACGGTGCAGGCGCAGCGCGATCCGGCCTATCAGGCCGCACGCGAGGCCGGGCAGGTGGGCGAACAACCCGATGGCTATCTGGGCCATGTCACGCCGCCGACCCCGGAAATCCGCGCGCTGGTGCTGGATATCAATATCAAGCGCAAGGACGCCTATACGCGCAGCGCGGCAGCCAACGGCAGCACGGTGGAGCAATTTGCGTTTACCACCGGCTGCAATCTGATCGCGCGCACGTTGCCGGGCGAGAAATATCGCTCACCGGATAGCCGCTGGCTGACCCGCGCGGCGGGCTTGCCAGAGCGGGATTCGCGTTGTCTTTGACGGTTTGAAACGCCCTTTTTTTTCAAAGCCGCCGCAGCCGATCTGCGGCGGCTTTTTTGTGCAGTACAGCACGAGCGGTTGACTTAAAGCGGGCGCATTTCTAAACGGGCCGCGCCTTAGGGGTCTTGTGCCTTTTGCAGGCTTCTTTGGTATTTGGCGCGCGGCCCGTTTCGCGCGACTTTGCAAGGGGTTTGCGCGAAATGTCCGGGACCGAAAGCGATCCGAATGCCTCTTCGGAAGATTCGCGTCTGACGTCGCTTGAACAGCGGCTTGATCGGGCCGAAACTGCGGAGAACGACCGGACCGCAATCGCGGCCAGTCCGGGATCCGACGCCAATTACCGGCTCGGCAACCGGGTTCTGGCCGAACTGCTTGGCGGAATGATTGGCGGGGCCTTGCTCGGCTGGCTGATCGACCGTTTCGCAGGGACCGCGCCTTGGGGCCTGTTGGGCATGTTGATGATGGGCATCATCGTGGCCTTCAGGAATATCATCCGCTTGTCACAGACGCCAAAGAAATAAGGCGTTATGTCAGGTGATTGCCGACCATAACTATGGCCGGTTCGAACTTTTTCGTGGAGTGACTGGCTGTGGCCGCATCTGAATCCGGCAAGATCGACCCGATGCACCAGTTTGAGGTGACGCCGATGGGCGGCTTCAACCTTGGTGGCACCGAGATCATGTTCACCAACAGCGCGCTGTGGATGGTCCTTGCTGCGGTTGCCCTTGGCTTGTTCATGTGGGGCGGGATGCGCCGCGAACTGGTGCCGGGCCGCTGGCAGGCTGCCGTAGAAGGCTTTACCGGCTTTATCTCCAGCATGATCATTTCGAATATCGGGCAGGAAGGGCGGAAATATACCCCCTATGTGTTTTCGTTGTTCATGTTTATTTTGTTCTGTAACCTGCTTGGCTTGCTGCCATTGGGTGTGTTGGGCCTTAATCCCTTTACCGTAACCAGCCACATTGCCGTGACCGGCGTGCTCGCTGTGATGAGCTTTATGATTGTGCTGGTTGTTGGTTTCTGGCGGCACGGTCTGCATTTCTTTTCGCTCTTCATTCCGCACGGCACGCCTTGGTATATGATGCCGATCATCGCGCCGATCGAGTTTATTTCCTTCATGATCCGCCCTTTTTCGCTGGGCCTGCGGCTGTTTGTCGCAATGACCGCGGGCCACGTTCTGCTCAAAGTGCTTTCGGGCTTTGTTATCAACGGGTTCAATGCCGAAACCCTGTGGCTTGGGTCGATAGTCAGCGTTCTGAGCTTTACCCTGATGGTCGGGATCAGCGCGCTGGAGCTGCTGGTCGCTGGCATTCAGGCTTATGTTTTCGCTTTGTTGACTTCGCTCTATCTTAACGACGCGGTCAATCTTCACTAAGTCATCCGTTACCAACCTGTTATTTTTCAAGGAGTTTTATCATGGACGCAGAAGCCGCAAAGTTGATCGGTGCCGGTCTGGCCGCAATTGGTGCCGGCATGGCCGCAATCGGCGTGGGCAATGTTTTCGGCAGCTTTCTGGAAAGCGCACTGCGCAATCCTGCCGCTGCTGATGGCCAGCAGGGCCGCCTCTTCATCGGTTTCGCCGCCGCCGAACTGCTCGGCCTGTTGGCGTTCGTCGTGGCGATGATCCTGCTGTTCGTCGTCTGATTTTGCGATTTGGGGTCGCCTGTCAAACGCGATAGCGCGGCCCCAAAAAATTATAATTCTCCTGCGTATCGAGGCCTAGTGCATCATGCCACAGATCGCCCAATTGACTGAAGACAGCTGGTATCTGCTGTCTCAGCTGTTTTGGTTGCTCGCCGTTTTCGGCGGCATCTACCTTGTCATCGGTCGCGGCATGTTGCCCAAGATCGAGGCGACCGTTGATCTGCGTGATCGCAAGATTGCCGAGGATTTGGCGGCGGCGAAGGCCGCGCATGCCGGGGCCGATATCCTGGATGAGCAATATCGCTCCACGCTCGATGCCAGCCGGACCAAGGCGCAGAAAGCCGTTCAGTCCGCCAAGGACAAGGCGGCCCGCGATGCCGAGAAAAAATTGGCGAAAGCCGACAGCGACCTTGGTGGCAAGCTAGCTGCGGCGGAAACCAGCCTGCGCGCAGCCAAATCATCGGCAATGGCCGAGATTGAGGCCGTCGCCGCCGATGCTGCCCGCGACCTGGTTACGCGTCTGTCCGGTGCTAAGGTTACGGTTGCAGAGGCCGATAAAGCAGTGAAGGCGGCTATGCATGGTTGATTTGATGATTCTGCTGGCCGCCGAAGGGGCCGAATATGTGACGCCCAAAGCGTTCGGTATGGACGCCACCGTTTGGGTGTCGCTAGCGATGCTGGTGTTCCTGGGCATTTTGGTCTGGAAAAAGGTTCCGGCGATGATTGCCGCAAAGCTTGACAGCAAAATCGCGGGCATCCGTCAGCAGCTTGCCGAAGCCGAAACGCTCCGGAAGGATGCAGAGGCGCTGAAAGCCGAATATGCCGCCAAGATCGCTGGTGCCGAGGCCGAGGCCGCCGCCATGCTCGCGCGTGCCGAGGCCGAGACTGCATTGCTGATCGACAAGGCGAAAGCCGACACAACCGCGCTGATTGCCCGCCGGCAAAAAATGGCAGAAGACCGCATCGGCGCGGCTGAAGCCGCGGCAATTGGTGAAGTTCGCGCCGCAGCAGCGCGCGCTGCAACCGAGGCAGCGGCAACTCTGATCGCGGCAAAACATAATGCCGGGGCCGACAAGGGACTGGTCGATGCTGCCATCAAGGCACTAACCAAGGGGTGATCCCTGCTGCGACCGCGTTATGCTGAAACAAATTCAGGATGACGAAAAAATGTCTAAAAGCGGACCATGATACGCCGTGCCAGCGCAGGGGAAATGCTGTTCACCAGCTGCAATGCTTTCACCATGCCGACACTGATTTCGGCCTTATCTGCCTGAATGCCGCGCAATATTTCGGCGGCACAGGCCTGAGGTGACATTTTTCGGCTGCCGCGACCTGCCGTCATTTTGGTGTCAACCACTGGCGGCAATGCCTCGATCACGCGAATATTGCTGTCCTTTAGCAAATGCCGCAGCGCCATGGTGTAACTGCGCAGCCCCGCCTTGGTCGCGCAATACACACTGCCCCCGGCACGCGGCGCGATTGCCAGACCTGACGTCACATTGACGATTGCGGCGACAGGCTGCGCGCGGAGCTGAGGCAGGAAACGGGTCGCGAGCTGAATCGGGGCATCAAGATTGAGCCGGATTGTCGCCGATGCATCGTCGAGCGAACAGAGCCGATCGGGGTCGTAAATACTGCCTGACCCGGCGTTGTTAATTAGCAGCGACAACGGACGATCGGCCAACGCCGTGACAAGGGCATCAATGCCGCCAGGTGTCGATAAATCGGCCTCTACCGCCTCGAACCCTGCATCCCGCATCTCTGCCAAGCGATCAAGCGAGCGACCGCTAACCACCACGTCAGCCCCGGCGGCGCGCAATTGCAGCGCAAGTTCGCGCCCGATACCATCCGTGCCGCCGGTCACCAGCGCCAGACATCCTTCAACCAACATTGCAAACCCCACGTTTTTTCTTATGCGTCGACTATGGCACGACGCGCGCCGCTAGCCTAATGAAACCGGAATGCAGCGCCCTAACGCCCCGGACCGGTTCAACGAAGACAAGGCCACATTTGTGGTACGCGGTGCGGATGGCGGTGAACAACCGGATTTAGAACGCGGCGCCGCAATTATTCGCGGGGTCGTGCGCACACTGCCGGTCCGGCCTGGTGTGTACCGTATGCTCGATGCCCGGGGCGATGCGCTGTATATTGGTAAGGCACGCGCGCTCAAGAATCGGGTAAGCAATTATATCCAAGTGGCGCGCCTGCCAACGCGGCTCCAGCGGATGGTTGCACAAACCCGGTCGATGGAGATTGTCACAACAAACAGCGAAGCGGAGGCGTTGCTGCTTGAGGCGCAACTGATCAAGCGTTATCGTCCCCCGTATAACGTCTTGCTACGCGACGATAAAAGCTTTCCTTTCATCCTTATCCGCGCCGACCATGATTTTCCGCGCATCCAGAAACACCGCGGCGCACGCAAGGCAAAGGGCCGCTATTACGGCCCATTCGCAAGCGCAGGATCGGTCAATCGCACGCTGAATGCGCTGCAAAAAACCTTTCTGCTGCGCAGTTGCACCGACAGTTTTTTTGCCAACCGTTCACGGCCGTGCCTGTTGTACCAGATCCGGCGATGCAGCGCGCCGTGCGTCGGGCGAGTCAAACCAGAAGGCTATGCCGAACTGGTAAGCGATGCGCAGGATTTTCTGGAGGGGCGATCGACCGCTGTACAAAAACGGCTGGGCGCGTCGATGGACCGGGCGGCCATCGCGCTGGATTATGAACTGGCTGCGGTATATCGCGACCGGCTGAAATCGCTGACGTTCATTCAGGGATCACAGGCGGTGAACGCCGACGGGCTGGGCGATGTGGATGTGTTCGGGATGGCGGCCAAGGGCGGCCAGATTTGTATTGCGGCCTTTTTCATTCGGGGCGGGCAAAACTGGGGGCATCGCAGCTTTTTCCCCGCCCACGTCAACGACGTTCCGGAAGAAGAGGTTATCGCCAGCTTTTTGGTGCAATTCTATGCAGGCATGCCGCCGCCCAAACTGATTCTGGTGGACCGGGAACCCGAAGATTGCGCAGTATTGGCTGAAGCTCTTGGTACGCTGGCCGAACGCAAGGTTGAGATTAGCGTGCCCCAGCGCGGCCAGCGCCGCCGGTTGCTGGAACAGGCGGCACGCAATGCCAGCGAAGAGCTGGACCGCCGTCTGGCCGAATCGACTACCCAAGCGCGGCTGGGACGCGAACTGGCGGAATTGTTCGACCTTGACGCGCCGCCAGAGCGCATAGAGGTTTATGACAACAGCCATATTCAGGGCACGAACGCGCTGGGCGCAATGGTCGTCGCCGGGCCGCAGGGCTGGATCAAGGGCGCCTATCGCAAATTCAACATCAAGCGCGACAGCACCACCCCCGGCGATGATTTTGCCATGATGCGTGAGGTATTCGAACGGCGTTTCGCCCGCGCAATCGAGGAAGATCCAGAGCGCGATAAAGGCGAATGGCCGGATTTGGTCCTGATCGACGGCGGCAAGGGGCAGGTATCCGCCGTCAGCGCTGTTTTTGCCGAACTTGGCATCAACGATCTGCCCTTTGTCGGGGTCGCAAAAGGCCCGGATCGCAATGCCGGACGGGAGACATTTTACATGCCAGACGGGCGTGAATTTACGCTGCCGCCCAATAATGCATTGCTGTTTTACATCCAGCGCCTGCGCGACGAGGCGCATCGCTTTGCCATCGGCGCCCATCGGCAAAAGCGCGCCAAATCGATGACGTCATCGCCGCTTGATGAGGTTCCCGGTATCGGACCAGCGCGCAAAAAAGCGCTGCTAATGCATTTCGGAACTGGCCGGGCTGTGCGCAATGCCAGTCTGGAAGATTTACAGCGCGCGCCCGGGGTGAGCGCTGCGCTGGCACAGCAAGTTTATGATTTTTATCATCCCGAAGCCCGCTGATGGCAGTGATCCGGACGGACGCGATACTGTGCACGGCACGCAGCCACGGCGAACATGGGGTGATTGTTCGCGCCCTGACCAGTGAAAACGGACTGGTTTCGGCCTATGTGCGCGGCGGTCGATCGCGGCGGATGCGGCCAATATTGATGCCGGGCAATCTGATCGCGCTGGAACTGCGCGCGCGGACCAGCGGGCAGTTGGCTGGCGCAACAGTGGAACTGATCACCAGCCGCGCCCCGTTGCTTGAAGAGCCGCTGGCCGCGGCGGGCATTGAATGGGTAACGGCGCTGACCGGCGCAACGCTGCCCGAAGAATTGCCCTTGCCACAGCTTTATGACGCGCTGAGCGGTGTACTGGCGGCGATTGCGGCGGCCCCGGCAGCGCGCAGTTGGGCTGGCGCGCTGGCCCGCTATGAACTGCTGTTGCTGAGTGAGCTGGGCCTTGGCCTGATGCTTGACGAATGTGTGGCAAGCGGGTCGCGGACCGAGCTTGCCTATGTCAGCCCAAAGTCGGGCGGTGCGGTGTCGCACGCCGCAGCGGTGGGGCTTGAGAACCGATTATTGCCGCTCCCGGCGTTTCTGGTGCATGGCGGCGAGGCTGAACTGATCGATGTCTTGGCGGGTTTGCGGCTTACCGGGCATTTCATCGAACGATCGCTGCTCAGCGGGCGCCGCGATATGCTGGGGGATGCGCGCGGGCGTCTGATCGACCGGCTGGAAAGGGCGGTTGCGTGAACTGCGCAGCATCCCTAAGCGGCTGACAACGCAGCAAAGGGCAAGAACGTTGAAAATACTCGCATTGGCAGGCGACGGTATCGGTCCGGAAATCATGGCACAGGCGGAACGCGTCCTAGGCGCGCTCGACCTTGACGTCACCGTCGATCATGCTTTGGTCGGCGGCGCGGCCTATGCAGCGACCGGCCACCCGTTGCCGCCAGAAACGCTGGCACAGGCCAAGACAGCCGATGCCATCCTGTTCGGCGCAGTAGGCGACCCGCGTTACGATACAGCCGCGCGCCACCTTCGCCCTGAACAGGCCATTCTTGGACTGCGCGCGGAACTGGGGCTGTTTGCCAACCTTCGTCCGGCAAAGCTGTTCCCAGGAATGGAGGACAGTTCTGCCCTGCGGCCAGAGGTAGCGTGCGCCATCGACCTGCTGATTGTTCGCGAACTGAACGGCGACGTTTATTTTGGTGAAAAGGGCATGCGGACCACCGCGAACGGAGAGCGGCAGGGTTATGACGTCATGGCGTATTGCGATAGCGAGGTGCGCCGCATTGCCCATGTCGCCTTTTGCGCCGCACGGGGGCGCGGCAACCGGCTGTGTTCGGTCGACAAGGCCAATGTGCTGGAAACATCCCAGCTGTGGCGTGACGTCGTGAGCGAAGTGGCGGCGGACTATCCCGATGTCACGCTCAGCCATATGTACGTTGATAATGCCGCGATGCAATTGGTGCGCAATCCTGGCCAGTTTGACGTCATTGTCACCGGTAATTTGTTCGGCGACATCTTGTCCGACCAAGCCAGCATGTGTGTTGGCTCGATCGGCCTGCTCGCCAGTGCCTCGCTGGGCAGTGGGACGCAGGGCCTGTATGAACCCATCCATGGCAGCGCGCCGGATATTGCGGGGCAGGGCAAAGCCAATCCGATGGCAATGATCTTGTCGCTGGCCATGCTGCTGCGCCATAGCGGCAGAAACGAGGCGGACGCTGTGCGGGTTGAGGTTGCAGTGGCGCGGGCGTTGGCGGATGGTGCGCGCAGCGCCGATCTGGGTGGATCAATGACCACATGTGAAATCGGGGATGCGGTACTGGTGGCATTGGAACAGGATATGGCGATATGAAGAAAACCAGCGGGCTTGACCGCGCCCAGACGGCCAAGTGGCGGCCAGCGACGCTGGCCGTTCGTGGAGGCACGTGGCGCAGTGAACATGGCGAGACGTCTGAAGCGCTGTTCCTGTCGTCGGGCTATACTTATGACGATGCTGAAACCGTGGCGGCACGCTTTGCCGGCGACGATCCGGGCATGACATATTCCCGCCTGCAAAACCCGACGGTGGCGATGCTGGAGGAACGCATCGCGTTGATGGAGGGGGCAGAGGCATGCCGGGTGCAGGCGACCGGTATGGCGGCGATGACAACCGCGTTGCTGTGCCAGTTGTCGGTCGGTGATCATTTGGTGGCGGCCAAAGCGGCGTTTGGATCGTGCCGCTGGCTGGTCGACACATTGCTGCCGCGTTTTGGCATCGAAACGACGGTAGTCGACGGCCGTGAACATTCCGCATGGGAGGCAGCGATCCGGCCCAACACCAAGGTGTTTTTCTTTGAAACCCCCGCCAATCCGACAATGGATATAGTGGACATGGGTTTTGTCTGTGGCCTGGCGCGGGCGCACGGCATTGTGACGGTGGTCGACAATGCTTTTGCCACCAGCGCGCTCCAGCGACCGCTGGAATTTGGCGCGGACGTTATCGCCTATTCCGCAACCAAGCTGATGGAGGGGCAGGGGCGCGTGCTCGCGGGCGCAGTGTGCGGCAGCGCTGCGTTTATCAACGACGTGCTGTTGCCGTTCCAGCGCAATACCGGGCCGAACCTGTCGCCATTCAATGCCTGGGTGGTGCACAAGGGTTTGGAGACGCTGGAACTGCGGGCGATGCGCCAGTCGGAAAATTCGCTGGCGGTTGGGCGTTTTCTTGAAGGCCGCGTCGCACGGATGCTCCATCCCGGCCTGCCCAGCCACCCACAGCATAATTTGGCAATGGCCCAGATGCGCGCGTGTGGGCCGATATTCTCTCTCATCGTCGATGGTGGCCGCGAACGCGCGATGGCGCTGTTGAATGGGCTGGAGCTGATCGATATTTCAAATAATATCGGCGATACCCGCAGCCTGATGTGCCATCCGGCATCGACCACGCACCACAGTGTTGGCGAGGAAGCCCGCGCCGACATGGGTGTTGTCGAAGGCTTGCTGCGGATCAATATCGGGCTTGAAGACCCCGCCGACCTGATCGAAGACCTCGACCGGGCATTGACCTGCGCCGGGCTTTGAGCGACGTATCGAGCATGATCAACGCGCTGTTCCCTTTTGCCCAGACAACGGACGGGGTCACGGTGCGTGTTTCTGTGTCATTCCTGCCCGAACAATCGCAGCCGGGACTGAAGCGCTGGTTCTGGGCCTATCATATACGCCTTGAGAATGAGGGCGATTTGCCGGTGCAATTGCTGACCCGCCACTGGCGTATCGTCGACGGCAGCGGGGCAGTGCATGAAGTGACGGGGGAGGGCGTTGTCGGTGTTCAGCCGATCATCGCGCCCGGCAGCAGCTATGACTATGTGTCCGGTTGCCCGCTCACCACGCCCGAGGGGTCGATGGTCGGCAGTTATGAAATGATCGATGGTGACGATCGCCATTTCCTGGTCGCCATCCCCCACTTTCCGCTGGTCGCGCCTACGTTCGCGTCATGAGGCGGACCCACCTTCCACTCAATGGAATGCGCGTATTCGATGCCGCTGCCCGTCACCTCAGCTTTACCAGGGCGGCGGACGAACTCGCAGTAACCCCGGCGGCAGTCGGCCAGCAGATCCGTGCACTTGAAGACATGCTTGGCGTGGTGCTGTTCCGTCGCACGCCCAAGGGGCTGGAACTGACGGGCGAGGCAGAGGCAGGCCTTGATGCGCTGCGTCAGGGATTTTTGATGTTCGAAGAATCGGTTCGTGCAATGCAGTCAGGGCAAAGTTCGCAGTCGTTGACCATTGCTGCACCCCGTGATTTCACAGCGAAATGGCTGGCGCCGCGTCTGGCGCGTTACAGCCAGCAGGCGCCGGACGTGCGTTTTACGCTTGTTTCTGCTGACCAGCCGATCGACTTTACCGAAGCCAATCTTGACCTTGCGATCTGGTTTGCCGAAAACGCCGCCGATCATGAAGGCACGATGCTGGCCAAAGGTGCAATGGTCACGGTGACAGGGCCGGGGTCGGCAGCGGAAACGCGCATTGCATGGCCCGCGTGCCCGGTGGCGAAGGGTGAGAGCGCGTTGCGTCTGGGTGATGCAGGACTGGCCATCGATGCGGCCGCCAACGGCCTAGGGCAGGCTTGTGTCCCTGCGATGTTGGCAGAGGCCGATCTGGCGTCTGGTCGCATCCGCGCAGTTGGCGAAGCCGAGCCAAGCAAGCGGACTTACTGGCTGGTCGCGCCGACCCCGCAATGGCGGCAGAAAAAGGTCCGGGCGCTGGTTGAGGCGCTTTCTGCCTAGAGGCTGATGGCGTTAGCCTGCGTCAGGCGTCGATTGCGTCCGCATCGATGCTGGTGGCATTCGCCTGAATAAATTGAAACCGATGTTCCGGGTGCTTGCCCATCAGGCGGTCGACCAGGTCTTTGACCTGATGCCGACCCTCATACTCCTGCGGCAGGGTGATCTGAAGCATCGAGCGCGTCGCAGGGTCCATCGTCGTTTCGCGCAGCTGGCCGGGATTCATTTCGCCCAAACCTTTGAAGCGGCTGACCTCGACCCGTTTACCCTTGAATATTGTTGTTTCAAGCACAGCACGATGCGCGTCGTCACGGGCATAGGCCGACACACTGCCCGACGTCAGCCGGTATAGCGGAGGCTGGGCCAGATAGAGATTCCCTGCGCGAACGATTTCAGGCATTTCCTGAAAGAAAAAGGTCATGAGCAGCGTTGCGATATGCGCGCCATCGACATCGGCATCCGTCATGATCACGATTTTTTCGTAGCGCAGTCGGTCCGCGTCGCATTCTTTGCGCGTCCCGCAGCCGAGCGCGAGCGACAGATCGGCAATTTCCTGGTTGGCGCGAATCTTGTCGTTGCTGGCGCTGGCGACATTCAATATTTTGCCGCGAATGGGCAGGATGGCCTGAGTTTTGCGATCACGCGCCTGTTTGGCACTGCCGCCTGCGCTGTCGCCTTCGACGATAAATAATTCTGTGCCTTCCGGGCCGTTGTTGGCACAATCTGTCAGCTTTCCGGGCAGACGAAGCTTGCGCGCACTGGTTGCCGTTTTGCGCTTTATTTCGCGTTCAGCCTTGCGTTTCAGCCGCTCGTCCATCCGCTCTAGGATCAGGCCCAACAGCGATCGGCCCCGATCCATATTGTCGGACAGGAAATGGTCGAAATGATCGCGCATTGCGCTTTCCACCAGCCGGGCGGCCTCTGGTGATGTCAGCCGATCCTTGGTCTGGCTTTG
>Ga0105046_10012456_pt1 | contig 13197 bp, 5 predicted proteins | sample MAT03_FD_78385 | JGI IMG/M metagenome (GOLD analysis project Ga0105046, IMG submission 78385) | Freshwater microbial communities from Lake Fryxell liftoff mats and glacier meltwater in Antarctica - MAT-03 (megahit assembly) | ecosystem: Environmental > Aquatic > Freshwater > Ice > Liftoff... | reverse complement strand
AGTTATCAAAGCGTTAAGAGCAGTTAAAAGCTCTATCGGTTTAGGTGACGCTAAGAAAATGGTAGAAGAAACTCCTGCTGTAATCGAAGAAGCTGCTTCAAAAGAAGACGCTAAAAAGATTCAGGAAGCTTTAGAAGCTGCAGGAGCAAAAGTAAAATTATCTTAATTTGTTTTAATTTTTGGTATCCGCTAACGAGCGGATACCAATCCATATATAGCTGTAGCAATCAACATAATAATGTGAAAGTTAAGTTATCTTATAAAACCGTAAGGCATGCGGTATTAATGTGCTCCTAAAAACTTTCAATAGTTTCACAAAGCAAAACAATATACCAAGTTATATAGCTTGGATAATCGCCGATATAAATATCAGTGAAGGGTGTCAATTTTGGTAAAAAATTTAAAAACAGTTGGTAAACAAGGAGCAGCTTAATGTCTATCCTCCGTAAGGGGAATGAACCTATTAGACGGTCTTTTGGAAAAATTAAGGATACAGTTCCAGTTCCTAACTTGATTGAAATTCAGTCCCGTTCGTTTAACGATTTTGCACAATTAGATTATTTGCCCTCAGAAAGAGATTTGATCGGTTTAGAAAAGGTTTTAAAAGATATTTTTCCTATTGAATATAGTGATAAAATGTCTTTGGAATATGTAAGTTACGAGTTGGGTAATTGGGCTTGTACTTGTGGTAAGGTTACTGGTATACATAATCGCTATACTTGGAGTTGTTCCTCATGCAAAAAGAGTGATACTTCAAGATTAGATGGTGATTTGCGATGTAAATCTTGTGATAAAAAATCTGCTCGATATAAAACTTGTTCTAACTGTTTATCAAGAGTAACTATACAAATACCTATGACATTAGAAGAATGTCGCTCTAGTGGACAAACTTTTTCTATGCCTTTAAGGGTGAAATTACAATTAATTACATGGCAAACCGACGAAGAAGGTAATAATAAGCTTTTAAGGGACATAAAAGAGCAAGATCTTTTCTTTGCTGATGTTCCTATAATGGCAGATATTTATGAAGATCAAGGTAGGTTTAAACTTGGTAACCTGGGAACTTTTCTAATAAATGGAGTTGATCGTGTTGTCGTAAGTCAGCTTCATAGATCACCTGGTGCGGTATTTTCTCAAAGCAAAAAAGGTAAAGATCTCAGAGGAAAGCCTTATTATATAGGGCGGCTAATACCCATGAGGGGTTCATGGCTTGATTTTGAGTATGACACTAATGATATTTTAAACGTAAGAATAGATAAAAAAAAGAAGCTTACTGCAACTGCTTTTTTACAAGCATTAGGGGTACCGAGGGAAAAAATTTTATCGCTATTCTATAAATCTGACGTTATTCAAGTTGAAAAAGGTGAATTTTTTCAACTAATCGATGATAATTCTATAGGAATGCGTATCGAAAAAGGAATGCTTTCTGCGTTGCCTGATGAAGAAAAATATATTGGGAAAAGAATAACATTAGAGCTTATTTCTAATTTAAAAAAATTAAATATAGATCGCTTAATATTAAAGAAATTTAATTTAGTTAATAGAGTTTTTGGTTCTGATGCTATTGATGCTACAACTGGAGAATTGATAGTTGAGCAAGGCTCCATATTTACAGATGAGACTTATGACCACTTGAAAAAGTTCAATAAGGTTGAATGCGAAATTATAAAAGCTTCAGGTTATGTTCTACAACCAACTATAGCTTTAACATTAATAAATGATCGTTGTTATAGTGAAGATGATGCATTAAAAGAAGTTCAACAAAAAGTTTGGACGGGCGATAGTTCATCATTAAAGGAAATAAAAGAGCGGTTACAATCAACATTATTCAATAACAAGTTATATGATTTAACTAAAGTAGGTAGAATTCGTTTAAACCGAAAACTAGGTTTAAATATTTCTGAAGACATTTTAGCTTTAACGCTAGATGATATAATTGCAACAATTAAATATTTGGTCAATCTTAAAGAAAAAGGTGAAGGCGAGACGGACGATATTGATAACTTAGGGAATCGTCGTGTACGTTTAGTCGGAGAACTTTTAAATAATCAAATATATATTAGTTTATTAAGAATAGAAAAAATAGTTAAAGAAAGATTTAGAATTCAAGAAGTTCATGGTGCTCTTATGCCTCAAGATTTTTTGAATGTTAAACCTTTAACGGCAGTACTAAGAGAATTTTTTGGAACTGGTCAATTATCTCAATTCATGGATCAGACCAATCCTTTAGCAGAAATAGCTCATAAAAGAAGATTGTCAGCTCTCGGGCCCGGCGGTGTTTTAAAAGATCGTGCAACTTTTGAAGTGCGTGACGTTCATACCTCGCATTATGGTAGAATCTGTCCGATAGAAACACCAGAAGGTCAAACAGTAGGTCTAATTTCTTCATTGGCAACATATGCTTTTGTAAATGATTTAGGTTTTATAGAAACAGCTTATAGGCCAGTTAAAGATGGGAAAATGGTTGATGATATAACTCTTCTAGATGTTTTTGAAGAAAGTGATAAATATATTGCTCAATCAGACTCAATTAATCCATTAACCAAAGAATTAACAACAGATCAAGTATTTGCTCGTCACAATGGAAACTTCTTATACGCTGATAAAGAGAAAATTGATTATATTGATATCTCTCCTAAGCAGTTAGTTTCTGTATCCACAGCTTTGATTCCATTTTTAGAACATGATGATGCCACAAGAGCTTTAATGGGTTCGAATATGCAGCGTCAAGCTGTTCCTTTAATTAGGATTCAGGCTCCTATTGTTGCTACGGGGATGGAATCTGAAATTGCTAGAGCATCAGGCGCGGTTATAATTGCTAAAAGAGCTGGTGTTGTTGAGTTAGTAACGTCTGAAAAAATTGTTATTAGGGTTCATGAATCATCATTTAGAAATCTTGATGATTGGATGGCTGATAATATTGATGTTTATTACTTAAGAAAATTTAAGAGATCGAGTTATAGTACCTGGATTCATCAAGTTCCAACAGTTAAAGTTGGTACAGATGTAAATACCGGTGATATTCTATCCGATGGTAGTTCTGTTTCTGATGGTGAGTTAGCTTTAGGTACTAATTTATTGGTAGCTTTCATGCCATGGCATGGTTATAACTTTGAAGATGCTATAATCCTCAACAAGAGATTAATTGCAGAAGATACGTTAACTTCTGTACATATTGATGAATACGTAGTTGATTCTAGAGATACTAAACTAGGGCCAGAAGAAATTACTAGGGATATCCCTAATGTATCAGAAGCTGCTCTTACAGGTCTTGATGAAGATGGCATAGTGAGAGTTGGTACACGGGTACGACCTGGTGATATTTTAGTTGGTAAAGTTACTCTTAAAGGGGATATTCAATATTCTCCTGAAGAAAAACTCTTACGAGCAATATTTGGTGAAAAATCCAGAGAAGTTCGTGATACATCTTTAAGAGTACCACCTGGAGTCGCTGGTACAGTAATAGATGTTAAAGTTTTTTCAAGAAGTGGTGTAAGAAAAGATAAACGCTACAAAGAAATTGTAACTCAACAGACTATAAAAATAGAATCTGATTTTAAATTACATTTATCGTTGTTAGATAAATCAGTGTCTGAAAAAATTAAGAGCTTGATTAAAAATCAATCTATTCAAAAAGGTACAAGGGGTTATGAACTCATTGATGAATCCAATTTGAATAAATTTGAATTAAAAGATCTCCTTTTAAATATTAAGGCCGAAAACAAAGAAATTAATGAAGAAATTGCTAATTTAAGAACTCTTTATGATAACCAAATTAGAATTTTAGGTGGTCTTAAAGAAGAACAAATTAACAAATTGCGTAAAGGCGATATTCTTCCATCTGGTGTAATCAAAATAGTTAAAGTTTATATCGCTATGAAACGGCATGTGTCTGTTGGTGACAAAATGGCTGGACGACATGGTAATAAGGGTGTTGTATCAATTATTGTTCCAAGGGAAGATATGCCTTATACAGACGATGGTACATCGGTTGATATTATTCTAAATCCAGTTGGTGTTCCTTCGCGTATGAACGTGGGCCAAATATTGGAAACGATTGTTGGTTATGCTGGTTTGCAAATAGGTAATAAAATCAAGGAACAACTAGAGACAAAGGGTTATAATGATATTTATACGTTGTTGTCTAAGTATTATGGTTCCGATTTGATAACAGATTACGAATCTAAATATGGAAAAGATGGCATCTGGGATTTAGCACATAAAACTGGTAAAGATGGCCTGTTCTTTAAAGCACCAGTGTTTGATGGCGGTGAATATGATGTTAATATCAAACCTATCTTAACTGATTTAAATTTACCACTTGGTGGAACTTTTAAATTAAGAGATGGCAGAACTGGTGAATACTTTGACCAGCCTGTAACGTTTGGCAGTATTTATATGATGAAACTTAATCATATGGTTGATGATAAATTGCATGCACGTTCAACTGGACCATATTCTCTTGTTACACAACAACCATTGGGCGGTAAAGCTCAATTTGGTGGACAGCGTTTTGGAGAAATGGAAGGCTGGGCACTTGAAGGTCATGGTGCGGCTTATACTTTACAAGAAATGTTAACCTATAAATCTGATGATATAACAGGTAGACATAAAGTTTATGAAGCATTAGTTAGAAATGACGAAGTACCAGAACCTGGGGTTCCTGAATCTTTTAACGTTTTATTAAAAGAACTTCAAAGTCTTGGTCTTAGTATAGATCTTTTAAAATGCAGTAAGGAGGAGGTTAGTGAGTAATAAACTACTTGAACGTTTTAAAGAGTATGTTCAATCTTCACAATTTAATGCTATTAGAATAGGGCTTGCGTCACCTGAAAAAATAAGGGCTCTTTCTTATGGTGAGGTCAAGAAAATTGAAACGATTAACTATCGTACCTTGAAGCCTGAAAGAGATGGACTATTTTGCGCTAGAATTTTTGGTCCTGTAAAGGATTGGGAATGTAACTGCGGTAAATATAAGCGTATGAAGCATAGAGGTATAACTTGCGAAAAATGTGGTGTTGAAGTTATTCAATCTCGAGTTAGAAGAGAACGAATGGGCCATATTGAGCTTGTTGCTCCGGTTTGTCATATTTGGTATCTAAAAGGTATCCCTAGCCATTTAAGTTTGTTAATGGATATGCCAGTTAAAGACTTAGAACGTGTGGTTTATTTTGATGCTTATATGGTGATCAAACAGGGTGTCTCGCCTTATCCACCAAAAACTTTATTAACTCCTATAGATTATGAAAATTATCTTGATACTAATGCAGGAGATTTCGGATTTTTTGCTCAAACTGGTGCTGAAGCACTAAAAGAAGCATTAAGTTTAATTGATCTTAATCATGAGATTAGGGTTTTACAAGATGATTATAGTAGAGTTACTTCGGTAACTGTCCGTCATAAATTAATGCGTCGAATAAAGATGATTTCTGGTTTAATACAAGGTAATTTGCGTCCAGAGTGGATGGTATTATCTGTATTACCAGTTATTTCTCCTAATCTTAGGCCTTTAGTCGCTTTAGAGGGCGGCCGGTTTGCTAGCTCTGATCTTAATGAATTATATAGGCGGGTTATAAACCGTAATATACGCTTACAAAGACTTAAGGAGATAGAAGCACCATCTGTTATTATAAAAAACGAAAAACGGATGCTACAAGAATCCGTAGATGGTTTGATAGATAATGGTAGAAGAGGCCAAGTTCTTAAGGGACCGAATCGTCGTCCATTGAAATCATTGAGCGAAATGCTGCGTGGAAAGCAAGGTAGATTTAGACAAAACTTATTAGGTAAACGTGTAGATTATTCAGGGCGGTCTGTTATTGTTGTTGATCCAGAATTAAAGATGGATCAATGTGGATTACCTAAGATAATGGCTTTAGAGCTATTTAAATCTCATGTTTATGCAGGTTTACTAGAAAATGAGTATGCGCCAAATTTAAGAGTAGCAAAAAGAATGGTTGAAGAAGGTGTTCCTGAAGTTTGGGATGTCCTTGATCAGGTAGTAAAAAAATATCCTGTATTATTGAATCGTGCTCCTACTTTACATAGATTGGGTATACAAAGTTTTTATCCAATATTAGTTGATGGTAAATCAATTAAAATTCATCCATTAGTGTGTGGTGCATTTAACGCAGATTTTGATGGTGATCAGATGGCCGTTCATATACCGTTAAGCAAAAATGCTAAAGATGAATGTAAAAATCTTACACTTTCAACTAAAAATATTCTTTCAGCTTCTAATGGAAGACCTATAGCCGTTCCTACCCAGGATATGATTTTAGGACTCTATTATATAACCAAAATTAGAATGAATTCTAAAGGTGAAGGTTTAGTCTTTGCAAATATTGCTGAAATTATATCGGCTTATCAATTTGAACAAGTTGATCTACATGCCAAAATTAAAGTACGCCTGCCTTCAAAAACGATTGTTGATACAACGGTAGGACGTGTTTTGTTTTATGAAGCGTTGCCAGAAGGTTCTGATATAGAATGGGTCAATAAAATTATGACCAAGAGTGATATTGTTAAATTGGTAGAAAGGGTTTATTACCGATTTGGCCAAGATGCCGCTGTTAAATTTCTAGATCGTATCAAGAAACTTGGTTTCTATCATTCTACTATGGCTGGAATTTCATTTGCTATTAATGAGCTTACTGTTCCATTGAGTAAAGATAGTATCATCAAGAAAGCTGAAGACGAGGTTCAAAAAATTGAACAACTTTATAATGATGGTATAATAACTGACGGGGAACGTTATAATAAAATTATAAGTCTTTGGAACCAAGCTAACGTAGATATTGCGTCCAAAATTACTTCAGAAATGGTTCAGCAGGATAAAGAGGCATACTTAAATGCTGATAAATCCTTTAGACCATTTAACTCAATTTTCCTTATGCTTGAATCTGGAGCTAAGGGTACCAAAGATCAGGTTAAACAGCTCGCAGGTATGAGAGGTTTGATGTCCAAGCCAACGGGCGAGATTATGGAAACCCCGGTAAAGAGTAACTTTAAACATGGTTTATCCGTTTTTGAATACTTCTTTTCAAGTCATGGTGCTCGTAAAGGTTTGGCTGATACGGCTTTAAGAACTGCTAGTGCGGGCCATTTAACTAGAAAACTTATAGATGTTGCTCAAGATGTTGTTATTACTACTAGAGATTGTAAAACGTTGGGTTATATTGATATCCAAGAGTTAAGAGAATCAGGAGATATTCTCTATTCACTTTCTCATAGATCCTATGGAAGAATACTTGCTGATGATATTAAAGATCCTATCACTAAAGAATTGCTTTTTACCAAAGATACTATTATTGGTAGAGATCATTTAGATATGCTCTATAATTCAGCTGTATCTAAAATACCCGTTCGGTCAACTCTTTCATGTCAGGCAAAGCGTGGCGTATGTGCTATGTGTTACGGCTATGATCTTTCCAAGGCCCATTTGGTCGAGGTTGGAATGCCGGTGGGTATAATTGCAGCTCAGTCTATTGGTGAACCTGGTACACAGCTTACTATGAGAACATTCCATGTTGGTGGTACGGCTAGTTTGTCAGAACAATCTTTTTACACCGCTAAATATGATGGTATAATAAGTTTACGCAACATTAAGCTTTTACAAAATAGAGATGGGCAATCAATCATATCGAGCAGAAAAGGTAAATTGTTTATAGTATCAGATGATGGACGTGAACTGCAAAGTTATGATCTTGAATATGGTGCTGTAATTCTTACGGTAGAAGGGCAACGAGTGACTGCTGGGACAAAGCTTGTTGAATGGGATGTTAATAATAAGGTAATTTTAACAGAAAAACCCGGTGTGGTAAAATTTGTAGATCTTATCGAGAATTTGACAATTCAAGAACGCTTTGACGAGGCAACAAATCGCTCAATGAGAGTTATATTGGAACATAAGCAAGATAAGCATCAACCTGCTGTTAAGATTGAAAATGAAGAAGGCGAAGAATTAGCTATTTATTATTTGCCGAATAACGCGTATTTGATGGTTCAAGAAAACCAAAAATTAAGTGTTGGTGATGTTTTAGTTAAGATGCCAAGAGAAGCGTCAAAGACTGCGGATATTACAACGGGTGGTTTACCTAGAATTGCTGAACTGTTTGAAGCCAGAAGTCCTAGAGATCCAGCGATTTTAGCTGATATGGATGGGGAAATAGTATTTGGTGGATTACATAGAGGATTAAGAAAAATCAGCATTGTTAATGAGGCTCAATCATATGATTACTTTGTTCCTCGAAATAAGCAGCTTAATTTGGCCAATGGTGATAAAGTTAATGCTGGTGATAAATTAACCGTTGGTACTCCTGTATTGCATGATATTTTAAGAGTATCTGGATCAGGAGTTTTACAAACGTATTTGGTTAATCAAATACAGGAGATTTATCGCTTACAAGGTATTGATATTAACGATAGGCATATTGAGTTGATTGTTAGACAAATGTTAAGAAAAGTTCGAGTTATTGATCCGGGCGAATCTGAATTTTTGATCGGCGATAGAGTTGATAAAATTCACTTTAAGACGGTAAATGAATCACTTGTAACGGAAGGTAAGAGACCTGCTACTGGTAAGCCCATATTAATGGGTATTACAATAGCATCGTTAGATACCGAAAGCTTTATTTCAGCAGCATCATTCCAGGAAACTACAAGAATTTTAGCTGAAGCTGCTATATCTGGACAAGTTGATCATCTTTACGGACTTAAGGAAAATGTTATTATAGGTAAGTTGATACCTGCAGGTACTGGGGTAAAATCTTTCCGTAAAAAATATTTAGATCAAAATAATTTAACACGTTAAAAAATAGGCGCATAGCTCAGCGGTAGAGCACTGCTTTGACGTAGCAGGGGTCAGCGGTTCAAATCCGCTTGCGCCTACCAAAAAAAACAATTTAGAAATCATACGAGGTTTCGTTATGTTAGAAAAAATAAAAAAAGAAGTTATCATAAAAGATTACTCTAAGCATGAAAATGATACTGGATCAACTCAGGTTCAAATCGCTATATTGACTGCAAGGATTAACGAATTAAACGAACATATTAAAGCCAATCCTAAAGATTTTGGAACAGGCAGAGGCTTGAAATTATTAGTGGGCCGTAGAGGCCGTTTGTTAAAATACTTGAAGCGTAGTGGATTGCAAGAATACAGTCAGTTCATAAAGCGTGTAGGATTACGTAAATAGGTTAATAGGATTATGTTTAATGGAAAAAAAATTTAAGTCATCTGAATTTGGCTATGAAGTTACATTAGGGAAGTTTGCACAACGGGCTGATGGTGCCACATGGCTTAAAATGGGTGGAACGGTTGTTCTGTCTACCGTCGTTTCTGCTGAATCTGCTGAATTCCCAGGTTTTTTACCTCTAAGTACTGATTATAGAGAACTCTATGCTTCAGCGGGTAAAATTCCTGGTGGTTACCTTAAAAGAGAAGGTAGATTTAGCGACAAAGAAATTTTAATTGGTCGTTTAATAGATCGCACCATAAGGCCGCTATTTCCGGAAAATTATTTCAATCAGTTACAAGTTTTATCTACCGTTTATTCTTTCGATAAACAACATTTGCCCTATACTCTAGCTCTTCTAGCTACTTCTATTGCATTATGTACTTCTAAAGTTCCCTTTTTAGGTCCTATTGGAGCTGTAGAAGTGGGACGTGTAGAGGGAAAATGGGTTGTAGATCCCTTATATGAAGATGCTGTAAAATCTGATGTCAGAATCACTGTAGCTGGTACCGATGAAGGTATCACTATGGTTGAAGGGCGTACTAATGAAATTACTGAAGAGGAATTTATTAATGCGTTATTTGTAGCTCATGAAGTTATTAAAAAGCAAATTGTTTGGCAACATGAAATTATAAAAGAATTTAACAAGCCAAAAGAACCGGCAAAAAGTAAGTTAAATTGGGATTTGTGGCAAGCAAAAGCTAAATCTTTTTTAACCGAAACAAAGATCAAAGCTTTATTTATTCATAATAAAGTGGTTCGTGGGGAAGCATTTTCAGCTCTTAAAGATACATTTTTTGAGGAACATTTAAAAGAAGCTGAAGCTTCTGAAATCTCTCAAAAATTTCTTGATTACATGTTTGATGATGTTTTAAAGAAGCAAGTTACTGAAGAGATTTTTAAATCCCAAATTAGGATAGATCAAAGAAAATTTGATCAAATAAGAACTATTTCTACTGAGGTAGGTTTATTACCATTTAATCATGGTTCAAGCCTTTTTGTTAGAGGTGGTACCCAAGCACTAACAAGTGTAACTTTAGGTAGCGGCCAAGATGAGCAAAGAACTGAAGATTTAATGCAGGAAACTGTTGAAAAGTCTTTCATCTTGCATTACAATTTCCCTTCATTTTCAGTTGGTGAAGTTCGGCCTTCAAGAGGACCTGGTCGAAGAGAAATCGGACATGGTAGTTTAGCTGCTTCTGCGTTTAAATACATTTTACCCGCTCAGGATAAATTTCCTTATGTTATAAGAATAGTTACTGATATCTTGGAAGCGGATGGATCTAGCTCTATGGCAACTGTATGTGGCTCTACTATGGCACTTATGGATGCTGGTGTACCTATTTCAAAAATGGTTGGCGGTATAGCAATGGGATTATTATCTAATGATAAAGGTGAATTTAAAATTCTAAGTGACATAGTTGGAGTTGAAGATGCATTTGGCTTGATGGATTTCAAAGTTGCTGGTACCGAACACGGTATAACGGCTATTCAAATGGACATCAAATATAAAGGCGGCTTGGGTAGAAATATATTCCAAAATGCTTTAGAACAAGCAAAAAGTGGAAGATTGCATATTTTGGGTGAAATGAAAAAAGTCATGACCGCTCCTAATGTAAATCTTTCTGAACTTGTTCCTCAGATAATAGCGGTAAAAATTGATAAATCTAAAATTGGTGCAGTTATTGGTGCCGGTGGTAAATTTATTAAAGAGATAATCGAGAAAACTGGTTGTTCAGTTGATATTGATGATGATGGAACTGTTAAGATATTCGGCCCAACCGGCCCTGGATTAGATCAAGCAGTACTTTGGGTTAAAACCTTAGCTGGTCAGATCGAAAAGGGTACAATATATACTGGAAAAGTTAAAAAAATAGCTGAATTCGGTTTGTTTGTAGAAATAGCACCAGGTCTTGATGGTCTTGTTCATATATCAAATATACCTAAAAATGCACAGTCAACTTTTCATACGTCTTTTAAGAACGATGATATCGTTTCTGTTGAGGTACTTGATTATGATGAAAGCAGTGGTCGTATAAGATTGAAGCTTGTCGAGTAATAGTAGTAAATTATGGAATTTTTGAATTATATAAAAGCTGAAAAATATCCTTGTACATCACAAACTATATTTTTTAGCTGTTCAGAAATTCCATCTTCTTTTATATACAATTTTGTTAAAAAATTACAGGAAGAACGAAATTATCCTGTTTTGTTTTTAGATCTAGCTTCTATAAGTATAGATCAAGCGAAACGGGATATTACCATGATGTTTTTGTCTGGTCCCATCATTTATTTTTTTAAAAATTTTTATAGTTTAAATAAAGAGCATAAAATAAATATGCGGAATTTTCTTTCTAAATATGAAGGCCCCAATTATTTATTTATTTTTGATGTCAAAGTAGATGATAATGATTCTATAACTATTGAAGATAAAATTACCTTAGAAAACTACAATCAACTATTTAGTTTTTTTTATCCTCAGTTGGCCCACAATAAGCTATTTACAAGTAAACTTTTTGCTTTAAATAAAAAATATTCTATGAACACTGCTTGTGTTTTAATGAATTATGAGCCTGTTCTAGGTCAAAACACAGAATATTTTTTTAATTTTTGGTTTAATAAAATAGTTGAACAAGATAAATCTCTGTTTAAATTGAGCCAGTTTTTATTCGCCAAAGATAAATTGTTCTTTGAACACTGGAATGATTTGAAGCCAGAATATCCTATCGAATTTTGGATAGCATTTTGGTCAGACCAACTATTTCAGGCTTTTAACTTTGTATTATTGGGAAAAAAAGGTGATCTTAAAAAGGCTCAAGAGCAAGTAAAAAGACTTCCTTTTTCATTTATTAAAAAGGATTGGCAATTTTATACGCTATCTGTTTTATCTCAAGCACATGAATTTTTATTAAATTTAGATTTTGGTGTTAAGAACGGTATCAGAGATATTAATTTAGAACTCTTGTACCTAAAATTTATTTTTAAGAAATTTTAATCAAAAGTTTAGGGTGCTGATTCAATTAAGTCTAAAAAGGGGCTAACTATTTTATAAAATAGTTAGCCCCTTTTTAGACTGTCTTATCTCTTTTATTACACTGCGTAATTTTCCTGATTCATTGCAAAGACATATCTTCTTAAAGCATCTGGGCTATCTGTTTTACGTGTTGATGTTCTTGATGAGAATTTTACTTTTAGATCACGTTTGGTTTCGACATTTAGTATTTTAGCAATCTTAAGATTGTTATTGAACACTGCAATGCGATAAGCATCAAAGTCAGTATGATTTACAATGCTAATATCTGCATAATTTACTAAAAGGTAGTTAACAATATACATATTTAAACGATTTTCAGGTAATTCGCATAATAAATGTAGAAATGTATTACCTTTATTATCTTTAGCATTAATATTTGCGCCATTTTTAATCAAGCATGTTAATGCTTTCAAATTTATACCATTTTCAGTTATGGTACAAAAGAGTGGGGTTTTCCCTTGATGATTCACTGAGTCAATATCCGTATTATTTGCTATAAAACATTTTATCATTTCTGTATTTACTTTACCTTGCGGCAAGGTACCCAATATATGAAGGGGAGTATTGCCTTTATCATCCGCTCTATCTATAGTTATTCCATGGGCTACTAAAAATTCAATGATTCTGCTGCTGCCTGATAATCTAATTGCCAATGTTAATAAACAAGTATTAAATCCATAACAAGTAGACATACTTACGTTATCGAGTTCAATTTCGTTCATCTCGAGACTATGCTTTAATTTTTTTATTAATGTATTGAATTTGTAACACAATACACTATAAACTTCTTCAGATTTATTATAAGCTGCTGCGTTTCGAATATCTTTATCTAAATTTATTGCTTCTATGAATGTTATCACGAAATTTATATAGATTATTTGTGAATTATTGAGCAAATGGGGATATCTTTCTAATGCGTATTTTAAGACT
>Ga0105046_10012455_pt1 | contig 13197 bp, 7 predicted proteins | sample MAT03_FD_78385 | JGI IMG/M metagenome (GOLD analysis project Ga0105046, IMG submission 78385) | Freshwater microbial communities from Lake Fryxell liftoff mats and glacier meltwater in Antarctica - MAT-03 (megahit assembly) | ecosystem: Environmental > Aquatic > Freshwater > Ice > Liftoff... | reverse complement strand
TGGAGGGATATCCCTCTCGGCTCAGAGCTGCTCGCCTCTATGAACTCTGCGATTTCCGGATCCGATTGCAGGGGATCACATAACGAAAGTTCCGAATGCCGAATGTGGCGCGAGGATGCATGACTCAAAGTGGTTGTCCAATCAAATCTAGCGTTACTGGCCAAAAGCGACGCCACTCGCACCAGCCAGACCGTGGCCGAGGTGGAACGCTGGCTGATGACGAACTTGGGGTATTGAGGTTTATCGAGGGGCGTCCGGTGTTGGCAGTTCGGCTTCGCCAAACAGGACTCGGTTGATCCAGGGGTTTCGAAAGACGCTGTGCGGGTCGAGCGTCTGGCAGACGGCGCGGAACTCCGGGAGCCGCGGATAGATCGCGGTCGCCTGCTGGGCGGTCAGCGGGCAAAGCTTGCCCCAGTGGGGGCGACCGCCGAATAACGAGACCATACAGTCGGTCAAGCACTGCGCGAACTGGAAGAAACCCGCTCGCTCAGCGGGGCGGGCGTAGCTGATGAAGCTCAGGGCGTAGTACGCTTCGTCGTCGCTGCTGGCCATGGAGATCAGCGTGTCATCGGCGATCACCTTTCGTACGCAGACCAAGTAGTTGTAGGTGAACACCCCCGCCCCGGCCTGGACGGATTCCATCAGCCCCAGTGGCGAGAGCTTCTGGCGAGTCGATTCGCTGAGGGCTTCCGTGTCCCCCCCGAAGTGCCGGAGTAGTTCTTGCGTGAAGGCGAGAGCCTGGTACAGAACCGAGCGTTTGACGAAGACCTCGATCTCGATATGCCGAAACAGTTCGTGCTCCATGATGAGCATTTCGGACGACTTGTCGACGACCTTCCAGCCACGAACAATGGCCCAGTGAATGAGGCGGCGAAAGAAAAAATGTATCGCCCGTCGACTGCGTAACACCCGCTCCAGGAACATCACGACCAGATGAATGCCGATATCAAATGCCAGGAAGCAATAGATGCGATAGAGCCAGGCGAGGGAGCTGCGGGGGGAGTCGACTGCGCGGCGATGCTGAGCGAGATAGTTCCAGGCCCACGGAATGAGGTAGAACTGCTGGATTGGTGCTTCGGATTCGGCCTGTAGAACCTCGTTTAAGGTCGCGTATTGAGCGATCCGCTCTTCCACGTTGTATGGCGCGCGACACCAGAAGCCAACGCTCAGAACCACCCCCAGGCAGCCCAGCGAACAGCGTGCGGCGCGCAGCTCGGGGCCCTCGGTGATCGTGCGAATCACCGGATCGCCCGTCGTGGGATCGTAGAGGACGACTCGCACTTCCGACAGATAATGCGACAAGCTGTGGCGTCCGGAGCCATGCGTGCCGGTAGCTGTCGCACCCGCGATGGTCTGCTCGGTGATGAGCCCCAGCGACGGAGTGGTCACGCCCGCCTGCTGTTCCAGATCAACCAGCAGTTTCTTGATCTGGCAGCCGGCTCCGACGTGTGCCCAGACCCCCTCGGCTCGCTGGTAAGTCTGTACTTGGTTCAGATGCCGCAGGTCGAGCAGTACCTCATCACCTCGGGCCGCTTCGCTCCACGAGTGCAGCCGCCCGATCGCTTTGATTCGCTGTCCCCGGTGCCGGACTAGGATCTCCAAGACCTCCGCTTCCGACTGCGGAGAGTAGTGGTGGGCTGGTTGAAAGGAGATATTGCCGCCGAAGTTCTCGACCATTGCTGATTCCAGCCGGGGGTGAAGTGGCTCTCTCTGGGGGAGACTCTATCGAGTCGACGGGACTGATGGGATCTTAGGCTTGGCTTAAAAATCTCGTCGAGCATGTCGCAGAGATCCCCGCCCGCATCGGCCTCTCTCACAAAAATGCCGTGCCCCGAATCGCGCGAACAGATATGCTGGGAGCGAACGCTGGTCCGATTCCGGAGACAATGTGTGGCTGATCGTCCCGACATCTCGCGACTGCTGACAAGTCCTCACGGGCGTCGATCGTGGCTGCGTGGGAATGGGATTGCCGCCTTGGGTTGGGGGCTCTGGGCGCAGCAGTTGCGAAGTGCGGGGGCAGCTCCGGCGGACGCTGCTCGCCCGAAAGGATTTGGTCAGGCGAAATCGGTCCTCATCGTATTTGCCAGCGGGGGCCAAAGCCAGATCGATACTTGGGACCCGAAGCCGGATGCTCCGCGCGAGATCCGAGGTGCCTTCGACTCGATCCCAACAGCGATTCCCGGAGTGCGGTTCTGCGAGCACATGCCGCACATCGCGCGGGTCGCTGACCAGCTGTGCGTCGTGCGGAGTATGGCCCATGAAGACCTCGACCATGGGTCGTCGTTTCACTTGGCGATGACGGGCCGCTATCACCGGCTGCGCTCTTCCAACGAATCGCCCGCGCCGACTGATGCACCGTGTTTGGGTGCGGTGCTTCAGCGTGTTCACCCGCACTCGCAGTTTGCGCAGACAGCTGTGCATCTGAATGGGCCTGCAGAGGTTCCCCTGGTGTTTGGTCCGGGGCAATACGGTGGTTTTTTGGGGAAGGGCTACGACCCGCTGACGATCGGGGATGTCAGCCGAGGGGATCTGGCCATCCCATCGCTGGAGCCGCGTCTCGACTTGCCAGTCTCGCGGATGCGGGCACGGGAGTCGCTGTTGCAAGCGATCGAGCAGGCGACACCCGTGAGCCAGCGTGACGCCAGCTGGGCGGATAAACAGACGCGCTATCACGATGCCTTTGAAATGCTGTCGCAGGAAACGACCGCTCAAGCGTTTGATCTCAAGCGAGAAGACCCCGCCCTTCGCGACCGCTATGGGCGGAATCGATCAGGACAAGCGTGCCTGCTGGGGCGGCGTCTGGTGGAAGCGGGAGTGCCGCTCGTGACGGTGATGTGGAACCACAACAACCGAGGCCAGGACGACGATCCCACCAATCCGGAGACGTACGGCTGGGACAATCACAATGACATCTTCGAAGGTCTCCAGCACCATTTACTGCCGCGTTTCGACCAGAGCTTTTCGGCGCTGATCGAGGACATGAACCAGCGCGGGCTCTTGGCCGAGACGCTGGTGATTGGCATGGGGGAGTTTGGTCGCGCCCCGTTAGTTGCAGCAGAGCGAAACTTCAAAGGGGTCAGTCCGGGGCGCAAGCATTGGAGCAGCGTCTACTCGATCGTGTTGGCCGGGGCGGGAGTCTCACGCGGTGCTGCCGTGGGGGAATCCGATGCTCGGGGAGCCTATCCGCTATCGACTCCGTTCGGTCCGTGGGATGTGACAGCCACGGTCTTCTCCGCCCTGGGGATCGACCCCGCCCGGCACTACACCGACCCCTTCGGTCGCCCATATGCGATCAGCGACGGCAAGGTCATGCAAGCGGTGTACGGGTGAGGAACCCGTTCACCCCAGCCGGCCAAACTGTCGGTCGAGTTCCTGCTTCGAGAGTTTGAGCGAAGTGGGTCGGCCGTGGGGGCAGTGGTGATGGTCGTCACACAGATGACGCTGTTCGAGTAATGCGGTGATCTCTTCCGGAGAGAGCCGCTGCCCCGCTTTGATCGCCGACTTGCAAGCCATCATGTGCAGTAAGCTGTCGAGGAGATCGCGGCGAGTGATCTGCTCGTTTTGAGAGTCGATCTTTTCGATGACGGACTTGAGGAGTTCGGTGGGGTCCGCGCGGCGAATCAGTGTGGGGATGCCGCTCAGAGCGACTGTGTTCCCGCCGAAGTCCTGGACCAACAGCCCCAGCTCCGCGAGTAGCTCGGTATTGTCAAGGGCGATCGCAGCTTCGCGCGGCGTCAGCTCAACGGGGATCGGCACGAGCAGTCGCTGGACCTCCGCTTGGCCGCCGAGAATCCTTCGACGCAACTGCTCGTACATGATGCGTTCGTGGAGCGCGTGTTGATCGATGATGTGAACACCGTCGGGCGTCTCGATCACCAAATAGCAATCGTGGACCTGCATCCCACGTACGTCACCCGCTGCGCCAGTGGTGGGGAGTTCAGCTGGTTGCAGCGCAGCGGGGGCGGGGGCGGGGGTAGGAGTGGGTGTGGCCAGGACGCGCGCGGCGATCGGGGCGGGTCCACCGGGGAACGGGCGGAACTGAGTGGTCGGCTGGGGCAGGATCGGATCGCGCGGGGCAGCTGAGGGAGGAGCGGAGCGTTCCAACCATGGGTTGATGTCGCTGGTGATGTCGTGCGATGGAAGGTCTTGTTCCGCGTGGTGGGGCTCTTCGGAAAATGGGGAGTTCGATTCCGCCCGCAGCGCGAAACTCTGCTCCTGCGGGGCGACTCGTCCTTCGCCCGGCCTCCAATCGGCCAATTGAGACTGCGCCCAATTCGACAGTTCCTGCTCCACTTGCAAGTGGGGCGGAGCGACAGCTGAGGTGGCTTCGGTTTCGTCGAAGTGCAGGTCGTGGACGGGGGCCTGTTCGAGCGTACTGCCGATCGTGCCCCCAGCCACCAGTCGATTGGTGTCAAGCACACCGCCCAAGTCCAGGCCCAAAAACTTCGATCGGATCGCCGACAGCACCAGCCGAAACAGAGCGCTGGAATCGAGGAACCGCACTTCGGTTTTGGTCGGATGGACATTCACATCGAAGGCATCGGGCGGCACTTCGAGAAACAAGAACGCGATCGGTTGCCGCCCGACCATCAACAGCCCACGGTAGCCCTCGTTCATCGCATGTTGCAGCGAGCGATCTTGAATCCAACGTCCGTTGAGAAACAGATACTGATGCTTGCGCGTCGTCCGAGATTGTTTAGGATGGCCGACGAAACCCCACACGCGGCACCCGTCGCGGTGCATCTCAACCGGGATCAAGTCTTTGGCCAGCTCCCCCCCATAAAACAGCTCCAGCCGTTCCAATAGCCGGTGGGTCGCGGGGAGTTCGTAGACGACACGGTCGTTGTGCTTGAGAACCAGATGCAGATTCGGATTGGCGAGCGCAATTCGCGTGAACTGCTCGGAGATATGCCCGAATTCGGTGGAGGCATTCTTCAGGAACTTACGTCGCACGGGCGTCGTATGGAACAGCTCGCGGACCTCGATCGAAGTGCCAACGGGACAGCCGCAGGGGACCAGCGGTCGCATCTGGCCGCCATCGACGACCAGTTCGGTCCCAATGTCGGAATCGGCCTGGCGAGAGCGGATTCGCAACTTCGAGATCTCGGCGATCGAGGCGAGAGCTTCACCGCGAAACCCCATCGAGCGGACATGAAACAGATCGTCCGCATTCCTCAGCTTGCTGGTCGCATGGGGGGCGACAGCCAGCGGGAGATCATCGGGGTGGATCCCCTCGCCATCATCGACGATCCGGATCAGGTCCGCTCCGCCCCGTTGAATCTCGACTTCGATGCGGGTCGACAAAGCATCGATCGAGTTCTCCAGCAACTCCTTAATCACGCTCGCCGGACGCTCGATCACCTCTCCAGCTGCGATCTTGTTGATCACGCTGGCGGAGAGTTGGTGGATTCGGGGGGCCTGATCCGTAGTGGCCGACATGGCATCCATTCACTGCGAGGGGGGGCATTTGCCGAATGCAGTGTACCCCTGAGCGGACGAGAGGGGGAGTGAGCCGGGGCGTGACCTGATAATTGGGGGGGAGGAACCGATTTCGGCGGCTCCGGGTTCATCTGCCCGGGCCGATGGGGGAAGGCTGACCGCTGTTTCGAAACGCCCTCTCACACGAGAAGAGGCGAAAGTGGACTTCCCCACGAATCGTCGGGAAGTCCATGTGGAATCGATGTGAGCCTAAAGTCTTTGCCACAGGAGATTAACTCGTCGGTGAGTCTCCATGCAAGAACCTCTTGTTGTGATGACGCACACCGGTCGGCCCCCAAGCTGGCCAACCGGTGCTACCCCGCTGATGGACTCGGGCTGTGCGGGGATCTCGTGTTCTTCGTCGATGAGTGCGGGAGCGATTCCGTGGGCATCAAGCCCGCCCAACACCCCCGACTTACGTCGGAGGCTCGCTATCTCAATTTGGATCGGAGGCCGGTGACCAGAGCATCGAGTTCCGCGCGAGTCCGCTTCTCGGTGACGGCGACGAGGACGCCATCTGGCGGCAACTCGGCGTCGTGGAAGCGGCTCAGTTCGGGGCCGACGTTGAAGCCGCAGTCGCGGGCGGCGAACAGGAACTCGTCAGCTCCGTGGCGGCTGCGGATGACGAACTCTTTGAAGAACGGGCGGTCGAAGGCCAGCTTTACTCCGGGCAGTGTTTGCAGTTGGTCGGCGAGATAGTGGGCCATGTGGCAGCTGAGTTCGGCGGCTTCGCGCAGGCCTTGTGGTCCGAGGCTGGAGAGGTAGACCGTGGCTCGCAAGGCCAGCAGGCCCTGGTTCGAGCAGATGTTGCTGGTCGCCTTGTCGCGGCGAATGTGCTGCTCGCGGGTTTGCAGGCCGAGCATGTAACAGAGTCGGTCGTCGCGGTCCTTGCCCTGGACAATCAGTCGGCCCGGCATCTTGCGGACGAACTCCTGGCGGCAGGCGAGCACTCCCAGATAGGGGCCACCGTACTGCAGCGGGGTGCCGAGCGACTGCCCTTCGGCGACCGCGATATCGGCACCGTAGTCGCCGGGGCGGCGCAGGATGCCGAGGCTGATCGGATCGAACGAGACAACGGCCAACGCCCCGACCGCATGCGCCGCGGCGCACAACTCCTCCGCCTGCTCGATGCAGCCGAAGAAGTTCGGCTGTTGGATGACGAGGCAAGCGGTCTCGTCATCGAGAGCCTGAGCGACGAGGGTGGGATCGACTACGCCGTTCGTCGTCGGGATGACGATAACTTCTACGGTCAGAGTGTCGGTGTAAGTCCGCAGCACCTGCCGGAACTCGGGATTCACCGAGCCGAGAATCACCACACGCTTGTGTCGGTTGGTACACCGCATCGCCATGAACACTGCTTCGCTGACAGCTGTGCCGCCCTCGTACAAGCTGGCGTTGGAGACATCCAAGCCGGTCAGTCGGCAGATCAGCGACTGGTATTCGAAGAACGCCTGCAGTGAGCCTTGGCTCGCCTCGGGCTGATACGGCGTATAAGCGGTGTAGAACTCCCCGCGCGACGTGATCTCGTCGACCACAGCGGGGATGAAGTGGTCATACGCCCCGCCGCCCATCAGGCAGACGCGATCGGTCCGGTTGAGAGCCGCCAGCTTTCTGGCGTGGGTTTCCAGCTCCATCTCGCCGAGTGCCGGGGGCAGATCGAGGAGCCCGTTGACGAGCACATCGGACGGAATCTGCCGCCGAATGATCTCATCGATCGACGACACACCAATCGCCGCCAGCATTTCGGCCTGCTGATCGGGGGTATTGAGAGTGTAAGCCACAGCCGGATTCCAGGGACCGCCGTCAGGAAAGACGCGGTCAGTGCGGGACGACAACGCGAAGGGTGCGTTGCAGGGCAGTATAGGTTCGCGGTCACGGGACGACTACCGGCGAGGCGAACGAGTGCTCTCCGCGAGAGTATTTGCCAATTTGAGCACGTCACGAAACCATCAGCAGTCCGAATGCGGAACGGGCTCCGAGGTCTGTTCCATCCGGACCTCGGAGGCGAGGCGGAGACGAACCGCGAAGAGGCGCGCCTCCCAGCGTGAACCTCACGGTGTTCGACTTCTCGTGAGAACTGGCGAAGCTGGAAGGCTTCCCCAGTCGGAGACACGGGTCATCACAAACCTCTAGGCTTCAGCGGCTCCGAGCGCCCCTTCATCCTTAAACAGCTTGTATTCGACTGCATCGACGAGCGCGATCCAACTGGCTTCGATGATGTTCTCGCTGACGCCCACGGTGCTCCAGAAGTCGGTATCGTCCTGGCTCTCGATCACTACGCGAACGCGGGCAGCTGTCCCTTCCGTGGAGTTGATCACGCGGACTTTGTAGTCGACGAGCTTCATCCGGGAGAGATTCGGATACGAGGGAACCAGTGCCTTTCGCAAGGCATTATCGAGCGCGTTTACAGGCCCATCTCCCTCGCCTGCCACATGCTGGATCGAGTCCCCGACTCTCAACTTCAGCGTCGCTTCGGTGGAGAGAGCTGAGGGTTGAGCGTTGAGGGTTGAGCAATCGGAAGCTGGCCCCACTGGCCCCTCTGGCCCTGGGCCCTGGACCACCCACTGAGTGCTGACTCGTGAATGAATCCGTTCGAATTTTGGCTGGTAGGTTCCCGCACACTTCTTCATCAGGACATCAAACGAAGCTTCTGCGGCCTCGAACTGGTACCCCTGGTTCTCCAATTCGACGACCTGGGCGAGGATCCGCCGCATGAGATCGTCGTCCTTTTCGAGAGCATACTTCGTCGCCTTGGCGATGATGTTCGACCGGCCCGACAGCTCGCTGACCAGCACGCGACGTTCGTTGCCGACGGTCTCGGGAGTGATGTGTTCGTAGCTGCAGGCGATGCGGTTGATGGCGTGAACATGCATGCCGCCCTTGTGGGCAAAGGCACTGCGCCCCACGAAGGCCTGATTGTTGCGGACGTTCATGTTCGCGAGTTCGCAGATGTATCGCGACAGCTCGGTCAGCCGTTTGATTCCGCCGGGGATGAGGATCTCTTGCCCCTTCTTGAGGGCCAGATTGGCGGCCACGCTGATGAGGTCGGCGTTCCCACAGCGTTCGCCGATCCCATTGATTGTCCCCTGGACCTGCAGGGCTCCATGATCGATGGCCGTCAGTGAATTGGCGACTGCGAGTTCGCAGTCGTTATGGCAATGAATGCCGAGACGGACGATCAGTTTGGCCTTCAGCTCGCTGACCGTGGCGGCGATCCCTTCGGGGAGATTCCCCCCGTTGGTGTCACAGCAGACGATCATCTCCGCTCCCGCTTCGGAAGCTGCGGTGACGGTCTGGAGGGCATACTCCGGATTGGCCCTCCAGCCGTCGAAGAAATGCTCCGCGTCGTAGAAGACTCGGCGGCCCTGCGAGCACAGGTACGCTACGGAGTCGCGGATCATCGCCAGATTCTCTTCCAGCGACACACGCAGCACCTCGGTCACATGCAGGTCCCACGTTTTCCCGACGACGGTACAGACCTTGGCCCGGGTCTTCAGCATCGCTTGAATGCCCGGATCGTCTGCGGCGACCACTCCCCGGCGGCGAGTCATCCCGAACGCGCAGACGACCGCATGCTTCAGCGGCATGTCCGCCACGAGTTGAAAGTACTCTTCGTCTTTTGCATTGGAGCCCGCGAACCCCCCCTCAATGAAGTCGAATCCCAACTCGTCCAGTTTGCGAGTAATCAGCAGCTTGTCCTGGAGTGAAAAGTTCACACCCTCGCCTTGACTGCCGTCTCGCAGAGTGGTGTCGTACAACTGGACTCGCATGCTGTGAACCTGTCTGTGTTCGGTAGAACCGACATTCCTGTCTGTTCCCATGGGGCCTCGCCTCGGGCCGGCCAGAATGCCGACCCGAACGAGAACCCAGAAACGAAAAAACCTCAGGCCGACAGCGACCTGAGGTGAAGTGACTCAAACTGGAGGAGTCCTCAACGCCGCCAGATCGCGGGAATAATTCGGATGCTGCCGCCAATAATCCGGCGGTTAAGGCAAATCGAAATGTTCCGGCGATCAACCACGCGAGGATGTCCTGTTGAGAAATGGGGAGTGAGCGCTCGCTTCCCAAGCAGGAAGATTAGCCGGAAAAATGGGGCAGGTCAAATCGGGATCGACGGGAATGCCTGAGAATCCCGCTTCAGCTCGCCGCGTGGGAGATGAAATCCGAGGCCTGAAACTGACTGCTGAGCGAGTGCCCATCTCCTCGCTCAAAGGGTGTCGGGTTTGTATTTCTCATCGTCGTCCACCACGATAGGGCTTCTGCCGGTGAACGGCACGGGGTCGGCGTGGGTCGATCTTGGATTTGCGATGAGCGACGCGTCAGCTCTTCGCCCCCCTGATGAGGCCCCGTGGAGTTTATGGAACTTCTTGTTGTTTTGTTGATGGTGTTCGTCAATGCGATTTTCGCTGCGTATGAGATCGCTCTGGCCTCCGTCACTGTTTCGCGTTTGCAGGGACTTGCGCGAGATGGTCGAGCGGGGGCCGCTTCCGCCCTGCAAATGAAGGAGGAGATCGAAAAGAGTCTCGCCGTGGTTCAACTTGGAATCACGCTGGTCGGGCTAATTGCGGGAGCGACGGGTGGTTCGAGTGCGGGAGAGCATATCGAGCCAATCTTGATGAGTTGGGGAATCACTCGCGGAACGGCCAGTTTGCTGGCGATTGTGGTGATCGTCGTTCCACTAACCGCCGTCACGATTGTGATTGGAGAACTCGTTCCCAAGCTGTTCGCCCTGAGAAACAAAGAATGGGTCGTACTCCGCCTCTCGCCACCCATGAAGTGGTTTGCGACCAGTGTGTGGCCCGCGGTGTGGTTGCTGGAGTCGTCCGCATCGGGACTGATGGACCTCAGCGAAAAGCTCTGGACGCCAAAGCCGCACGCTGATGCGCGAACGGAAGCCTTGGAGCTGCAGGAGCTAAGAGCGATTGCGAGCCTGGCCCGGACCTCGCGTCTGATCGGAGCAAGGGAAGAGAACATCATCCTCGGTGCCGCTCGCTTGTCGACTCGACCGGTTGAAGAGGTGATGTTGCCCGCTGAACATATCAGCATGTTAAATCTGGAAGATTCGATCAGCGACTGTCTGGTGCGGGCACATCTCGACATGCACACGCGGTTCCCGGTGACTTCCGATCCGGGGAATGCTCAGCTGATTATGGGGTACGTGACTTTCAAGGACATCATCGCCTTTATGAAGCTCAATCCGAGCGATCCCTCGCTGCGCGGGATCGTCCGGAACATCCCGCGCATGCGCAGCAATCAGGTGCTCTCGAACGTCCTCGAGCAGCTGATGAAGATGCATACCCACATCGCGTTGATCTGCGACGAGGCGGGCACCGTCGAAGGAATGATCACGCTGGAAGATATCATCGAAGAGCTAATCGGCGACATTCAGGACGAGTACGACTTATTACCAGCCCATGTGGTGAAGTCTGGTGCGGGCTGGGTCGCGGGCGGAGGAATCTCGCTGCCGAAATTGAGGGAGCTGACCGGAATCGATCTGGAAACCTGCATGCCCGAAGGAGAGGTCCACAATCTGAGCGGGTGGGTGATCGGCCATTTAGGCGTGCCACCGACGGGCGGAGAGGTCGTCGACCAAGCGGGAATCCGAGCCCTCGTGCGTAAGGTCCGCCGCCAGCGCGTGTTGGAAGTCGCGTTGATCACGCCGCAGGGGTGAGCCTAGAATCGATTTCGCACGAATCCGTCATCAGGAACGTCATCCTGCACTTGAGTGTTTGACCGTGACGTTTCCGAGGACAATCCCATGCCCCCGCTTCAATTCGATCTCGATGCGACGGCTCGCTGGTATGCCCGCGCTCATCTCAAGACCGATCCCTTTATTGAGTCTGTTCACCACCTACCACATGACGCCGGATATCGAAACATCCGGCTCGTAGAGGTGAATCACGGCTTAGCGGAACAGCTCGACACTTCACTTGTTCCGATTGACTTCGGCGTCGACACCGGAACTGAGACAGAGCACCGACTGTTTGTTTTAGATGTCACTCCCTCTCAATGGCAGAGGATCAACTCCGGAACACTTCAGCTTCCGCAGGGTTGGTCTCTGAGTGAGGCTACTCATTTCCAGATACCAAGCGGAGTCAGTGCATCGCAATACTTGGGCGAGGAAGATGAATAGTTTCCAGATTCACTCGTGGAATCAAGCGAGATCCGATCACAAGATCTTTTAACTTCTTCGAAGTCTTCGCAGTAATTAGCAATGCCATCCGCTGCACTCCCTGCAAATGACCTCAGAGAAAAACGCCCAGGCCTACTTTTGGCGCTCCGGGTCGCCTCCGCCGAAAGACCATGCTGGATTTATCCAATTCCTGAGATTCCTGGGACAAATCAAAAGGAGTGAACGAGAACGAGTCGCCCACGTTTTCGAGTTCAGCCGGTTTGGGGACTTTTAATTACGGATTCGCAATACATTGCCGTTCGCGTTTGATCTGGAACGCCTCTCACCAAACTTAGCTCAAGATGGTCCAAACGTGGAATACCCTTGGCCACACCAGCGACCCCAATTTGATCCGGTCTCTTACGACTTCCCTCTGTGGGAAAAACTCCAGTCCGCGCAAGGACGGCAACACAGCAGGGTCATTGCCCATGCAGTGAATCGATTTTCGGAATATTCAGATCTCTGACTGAGTCCCCGAAACGGCTCGGTACATTGGGGGCTTATTCATCCGAGAGCATTTTCCGAGATCGTCTCCACCAAAAAAAGCAGGCAGGAATGCCTGCTCTATAGAGGTGGGACAGACATTCCTGTCTGTCCCGCCTGAAGACAGATTCTGAAACCGCTCTAATCCTGCATTCGGCGCAGGTAATTCCGTATGCACCCGGCTGAGCCGATAAACCCGGCGTCGCCGCCGAGTGAGGCGTAGTCAATGATGGTGCGTTGAGCCGGGATCGGGAACGCGCGGGCCTTCACTTCTGCCTGCACCTTGGCGATGAACCGGCGGCCGAGATCGCTCTCGTGCTGGTCGAAGGTCATCGCTCCGCCAAACAGAACCATCGCCGGGTTCAGCGTGTGCATGATGTTCACTGTCCCAATCGCCAAGTACACAGCTGTCTCCATGATGAGACGATCGGCCAATGCGTCTCCCGCTTTGGCCTCCTCGGCGATCAAGATCGGTGTCACCGTTTCGTTGTTCTCGATACGGGCCCGGAGCGAGGACTTCGCCCCAGCGGCCAAGGCCTCTTTACATCGTCGCAATAGTCCCTTCGATCCAGCGTACAGCTCGACCGAACCATGAATCCCATGGTCGGAGCGAGGGCCGCCTTCTTGTTGAATAATCATGTGACCACATTCCGCCGCATGGGAGTGAGCCCCCTCCCAGACTTGGCCATTGAGGACGATACCGCCGCCGACTCCCGTACCCAACGTCCAGAACATCAGGCTGCTGGCCCCCTGCGCCCGCCCGAGCCACGCCTCACCCAGCGCAGCTGCATTCGCATCGTTCTGGAGTACGACCGGCAGGTTAAATCTCTCATGCACCAGCTGTTTAATCGGGAGGTTTTGCCACCCCGGCAGGTTGAATGGGTGGAAGATAATCCCGGCGGGGATGTCCATGGTGCCGGGAGCAGCGATCCCAATCCCGACGATCTGTGGCCGCGACTGGCTATCGGCGATGACACGATCGATGACGGCATACAGATGCGCCAAACCCTCATCCCGCCCAGCGTCGAGCTTGATCGGAAAAGCCGAATTCGCCAAGACGGTTC
>Ga0105046_10012454_pt1 | contig 13197 bp, 5 predicted proteins | sample MAT03_FD_78385 | JGI IMG/M metagenome (GOLD analysis project Ga0105046, IMG submission 78385) | Freshwater microbial communities from Lake Fryxell liftoff mats and glacier meltwater in Antarctica - MAT-03 (megahit assembly) | ecosystem: Environmental > Aquatic > Freshwater > Ice > Liftoff... | reverse complement strand
GCACTCCGTGCCGTGATTCTCAGCACTCCGTGCCGTGATTCTCGACACGGAGTGTCGAGCTACACTTTTTCGACGGACCACTAATCTTGCTGGTCTGACAGCTTCAGTTCTTCGATCCAAACGCGAATATCGTTGTCGTATTCGCTCGCAAGATCGCCCAGAACGAGTTGACGGTGGAAGGATGCCGCTCCTTCTTGAAGCAATTCCGCAGCTTCTGCGCTTGGGAAACGCCGTGACGGATCGGGTGAAATGAGCCCACGACAAAAATTCATCAGAAGTCCATTGCAAGAAACCTCCTGGGGAAATATTTCATGAAGTCTATTTGGAAGCGAACGCTTTTGTTCTAGCAAATCGCGCAATGAATCCGTCTCAGCGAAACAGGGTTGGCCGGACAACAGTTCCACCAGGACGTAGCCCAATGAAGCCAAGTCACTGCGGGGCGATACCGGTGCATTCTCAAGCACCTCTGGTGCGGCGTAAGCTGGCGTGCAAGTGAATATTTGTGGCTGTTTTCCCATCTCAAATGCCGATCCAATATCGATCAATTTGGCATGCCCCGTTCGTTTGATCATGATATTGGAAGTCTTGATGTCACCGTGAACTATATTCTCGCGGTGCATGGCAGCCAATCCCGCCAAGCAATCTCGAACAATAGCCACCGCTACACCTGCTTTGAATCGTGCATGAGCAGGGCCAGCCGTCACGATCACGTTGTTGATATAGTCCCATCGACGTTGAGAGAGTCTACCGCGAATCTTCGACATCCGGTCCAGCCGAAGCAAATCTCGCAAATCGTAGCCGTCGATCCATTCCATAATCAAAATGCGGATACGATTGCGATCGATGAAGTCATGGACGCTGAGCACACTTTCGTGTTGAATTCGGGCAACCGACGACGCAACTTGGCCAATTCTTGCCATGGCATCTTCATAGCCCGCTTGGCTTCCAAAGCGTTCCGGCGAAAATACTTTCATGGCAACAGGCAACTCGAATCCATCCGCCCCCTGCCTAGTCGAAAGAAATACAATCCCTTGGCCGCCACTACCCAAAACCCGATCCAGCTTATGATAGGTCATCCATTGGAGTTTCCGATCATCGAGCAGCAACTGGTAACGCGACATCAATTCGGGGTTGCATACCCTACCCGCCTCACCTCCAAGTGTTCGCGTTCGAAAGTCGCCAGCAAAAGTAGTCGTTTGCATGAATTCATCCGTGAGAGGAAAATGAACAATTCTATCCTGATGAAGTTTACTTCATTGCACAAGTCTAGGCCGAAACAAATATCGTTGACAGTGTCTTTTTGCGTTTTGCAAATCCTAGCGATTCTCTCTTTTGGCCAAGCAATCGACCCGGCAAAAACAGCCAAACCCTTCGCCATTGGACCGCCACTCTCGTTCGACCATCCGGACGCGAGTTTTGTCGAATCGCTTTTGAAATTAGGGCTTTTTGATGTCGCCATTGAGACTTGTCGCGAACGATACCGCATCGCAGGGGACACCCAATTGGAGGCCGCCGCTCAATGGTCGATGCTTGAAATGCAATCCATCGCTGCCAAAATTTCGGCAGATCCTGCAATCATCGACAATCCAGCCTCCGTCACCCAATTGCTTGCTGCCAACATCCCCATCCTCGAACGCAACCCGGAGTCCAGTCGTTTCCTATGGCTGAAACAACAACAACAATGGTGCCGTTGGCTGATTTTGCGACGACTACAGGCAGCCTACGTTGCAGTTCCTGCTCGAAAACCCATCCGCGAATGGTCCTTAACCGCCATACGTGAATGCCTTGAGGAACTCGAGTCACTCCAATCTCAAATCCAAAAAGCCCCAGACCGAAATGGCAAATCGGACAGCAAGTCGGCTCCGACTCCCGAGCAATGGACGAGTTTGCTCAATGACACCTTCTTGCTCCAAACGGATTTCTTGCTTTTGAGAGCGCTCTATTACCCTGCCAAAAGCACAGACCGAATTGCGGCAGCCACGGAAATGACAACGGCAATCGAAAAAGCAGAGCTGCGGATTAGCGCCGATTGGCCAGGCCGCCCAAACGTCGAATTGGCTCGTTGTGCCGCACTGATCCAACTCGATCGACCGGCGGACGCGCTCCTTAGAATCAAGTCGCTGGACCAACAATTGACTTCCAAAGTGGACGAAAAGCCGAAACAAGGCAATCGATGGAAGCTGCGTATTGCCACGCTTGCAGCCGAAGCGTGTCGAAATCTTGGAAACATCAAAGAATCCAACCAATGGATAACCGACGTTGGCGGCTGGACGGTTGCTCCCGAACTCGCAATCGAACATTTTGCCAATCTCGTCTCGACTCCTGCAGGCCAGGCGACCTCGGAGTCCCAGCTTACCAATGCTTTGCAAGTCAAAAAGGAAATTGGCCTTCGATTCGGCTCTTACTGGCAACAGCGAGCGGACGCAATTCTGTTGGCTAATAACGTGAATCGCAATGTCGACTCAGCCAATAACCCTAGCCCAAGCTCGGCGAATCTCAAAGTCGAGCTACTAATGTCGGAAGCCAAGCAGTTGCTTGCAGCCAAACGGTGGGATGAGGCTATCGAGAAACTTAGCCAAGCAGAACTTTCTGCAGCCGCCGTAGGTAACGAATCAATGGCACTCGACATCGCAATCCAGGCCTCCGCCGTTCTCTTCAAAAACGGACAGAAGGAAACGGCAGAAGGAGAATTTCATCGAGCAGCCATGGTGTATAGCAAGCAACCAAAGGCACCGGACGCCGCCCTTATGTCCGTATTCAGTTTCGACAAAGTTCGGCGATTCCAAGAAAACGCGACACTCGTTAGTCCAACGGACGAAACGGCTGCGTTGCAACAACAGATCTATCGCGGTCGACTCATGGACATCGTAAACACTTGGCCAAATACCGCGCAAGCACAACAAGCGGTTATAAAATTGGACCGTCTGCTTCTCGCTACGGATCAACTGACCGATCTCCTCGCTCTTTGGGCCAAGCGTCTCGATCAAGCTTCACCGATTCCGGAACCGGCAGATCCCAACTCCGTTCGTTGGTCTGACTTCGATTCTGCCTTCAGCCGATTTGGTTTGGTTTGCACAGCCACTCAAGATGCTTGGTACGATCACTCCATTTACGTCACCGATACGAATAAGAATATCCAGTCAAGCCTGGATGCGATGCGAACAAAACTGATCGAATTTGCAAATCCTAACGATCGATCTGTTGTTCGGTCTCTTTTGGGTTCGATGGTTGGTTCAAGTCGCTGGCCTAGTCGTGACACGGAGTCCATCCAGACACCTGCAAACTCGCCTCTGACTTCCCTTTCCGTTTCCCTTCTAGCGCAAACAACCGCAGGGGCATCCTTTACAAAAACGGAGGAGTTGGTCGCAAATTTGGAGGCGGCCAAAGTGGATGAGACATCCATATTAGCAATGAAGTGGACCCACTCGGAATTGCTATTTCAACGACTGCTCCAGACCGGAATGAGCAAACCGATCGATCCGTTGGACTTAGCAAATTTTCGATCAAGCGTCGAATGGCTCCATCGTCTCTATCGCCAAGAAGATAACAGGATATTGGCAAGGATTGGCGTGTTGCAGTCCATGCAGTTTGCGCGTTCCGTGCAACTCTATCGTGCGACCATTCAATGCTGGTCGGGCGAGGAGGCCATCGGAATCGAGGCCATCCAAGCCGCGATCGCATCAGAGTCCAAGACACCATGGTGGAATTATCGAACAGCTAGACTCTTTCAAACACTCGCTGGGCAACGAGAAAAAGCCATCAAGCAATTTCGGCAGTTGGCCAATGGCTTTCCAGCGGGCAGCGAACCTTGGTTGGAATCGCGAGCCAGAACCGTGCAAACCCTGCGTCTGATGGGTGACACCCAAGGAGCGAAAGAACTTACAGATCTCGTTTTTGCGACTTTTCCGACTGCTGCCAAGGAATGGCAAATCCGCTTCGAACCGAGATGATCGCCAGGATCTGGTTGGTCGGGGGCTTTTCGGGCGGACGCAACGTTTGAGGACGTTGCTTCCGCCGGACGAGTCCGACGGAGAGCGATCACTCTGCGAACTTTTCGCGTTGGTAGCTGACAGATGCTGCCCCGCCGGTTGAAAACCGACGGAAGCAAACTACTGTAGTACACCAAAACGCATCCTTCGTGGGCAAGTCCCGAACGGATGGGCTAGCGATATTGAGGGTGCCTCTGGGCGTTCTTGAGCGTCGGAAAATTCATGTTCGGCAAACACGGAAAACATGAGAAAGCCAATCCATAAGCACAACCAACCACGAACGGAACGCATCACGAAACGACTCGAAGCTTTCAAACGACAGGGCAAACATCAGAAATTGGGCGAAAAAGGGCCTTGACGGCCGATTTTTGAGGTTGATTTTCAGTCGGTTGTTTTCGGACCGCGGCCTCTATGTTACCATTTGGCACCGGGCGTTTTGGTCAGAACTTCTGTAAAAAACGCACTCATTTGATTGGACCACCGAGAAATTCACAACAGACGCAATGACACTTCCCCTTCGATTGATTCTGATCGATGGATAGTCGATTTCGAGTTCCGCCAGGATTCCTCGACCAACTTTACTGATTACGGCAATGATTTTACTGTTACTCATACTCCCAATTGCAGTCGCTCTGTTTGCTTGGATCGTATGGCGGCCAATCTGCGACCCTTTGAACGCAGGTATAGCCACCGTTGGCCTTCCAATCCAGGAACGCACGCTTGCGACAAGAACCTCGTCAAAGAATGTTGGCGAGGCGTCTCTAGCCTCAACATGGCTGGAGCGCCAAACGACAAGGAAGGGCTCGATTGGAATACAGACGCGTCCCAACATTGCGACTCGCCGTGCGTGGCCTGTTCGGAATGGGGCATTTTTTTGGAGTGTTAACAGTAAGCTCGTCGAAGTATATGGATTGTTGATCGAGCCAAGTTCTCCTTAGGGCACACTCGCTTTCGAACATATTGCTGTCTGTTGATCAATTGATTAACAGAAAGAAATGCCGTGTTTACCTCTTCCAGCCTCTTGTCGGCGATTCCGCCGTTCATCCTTTTCGCCGAAACCGTTGCTGCAAATCCCATCGCAACTTGGATCATTCCGGCAGTCGGGGTCGCGATCGGCGCAGCCATCATGTACGGCCTCAATCGATTGCAGGGACGCGATGCCAAAACGCAAGCCAAGCGTTTGCTCGACCAAACCAAGCTCGATTGCGAGAACCAGACCAAGGCCGCTGAGTTAGAAAAGAAAGAAAAACTTCTTCAGCAGCAATCTAGATTCGATAGCGAAAACCAGAAAGTCAAAGATGAACTTCGAAAACGAGAATCGACTCTCGAACGCAAGGAAGAGCTACTCAAGCAGTCTTCCGACGATGCTCGCAAGCAAGAAAAGTTTGTCGAAAACACTCAGCGCAAGCTGACCGAACGCATGGAGGACGTCACTCGAAAGGGTGATCTTTACACCAAGCTCATTCAGCAGCAACAAACGGACCTAACGCGTGTCACGGGTATGTCGATCGAGGAAGCGAAAAAGCAATTGATGTCGATTCTTGAAAAGGAGCTACAAGGCGAGTTGGGGTCCGTGATCCTGAAACACGAAAAGAAAGTGGCTGAAATTACTCAGCAAAAGACTCAAGACATTCTGTTGGTCGCCATGCAACGTTACGCTTCCGCACAAACATCCGAAAGCAGCACGAGCACGGTCGATATCCCAAGCGACGACATGAAGGGACGCATTATTGGTCGAGAAGGACGAAATATTCGCTCGTTCGAAAAAGTCTCGGGATGCGATCTGATTATCGACGACACGCCCGGCGTCGTGATTGTAAGTGGCTTTGACCCGGTCCGCCGTGAAATCGCCAGGCAGTCACTCGAAAAGCTCGTGATCGACGGACGTATTCACCCGACTCGCATCGAAGAAATCGTCGCTGCCACCGAAAAGCAAATCGAAGCCTTTATTCGACGTAAAGGTGAGGAAGCGGCCCAGGAAGTCAATATCCAGGGACTTCATGAACGAACGATCGATATGTTAGGGCGATTGCATTTCCGAACAAGTTACTCGCAAAATGTTCTGCGACATAGCGTCGAAGTAGCATTCCTATCTGGCATGATGGCCGAAATGATTGGGCTCAACCCTCAACTCGCACGTCGCTGTGGCCTATTGCACGATATCGGCAAGGCAGCGGACCATGAACTGGAAGGTGGCCACCCGAAAATCGGAGCGGACCTGCTCAAACGCAATGGTGAGAACGAACAAGTCGTGCATGCTGCTCTTGGCCACCACGACCAACTGACGACTGAGTTCCCATATACGCTCCTTGTTGCTACCGCCGATGCGTGCAGCGCCTCACGACCAGGGGCGAGACGTGAATCGCTTGAACGCTACATCAAACGGATGGAAGAGCTAGAAGCCATTGCAAAGGGATTCAACGGTGTTGAGCAAGCGTTTGCGATTCAGGCCGGTCGCGAATTGCGTGTTATCGTTAGCTCTAAGAACACCGACGATGCCGTTGCCGCCAAAATCTGCCGGGACATCGCTAAGTCGTTCGAAGAGCAACTAACCTATCCAGGGGAAATCAAAGTGACCGTGGTCCGCGAATCCCGCTTCGTCGAAGTCGCCAGGTAACGAGCCAATAGCTGTCCGCCGCCACGATCAGCCCAAGGGACCCAAAAACCAGGGCTGGTAAAAGCGAGCCGGAAACCAGCCAGGCAAATAATCCCAAAGCCATCAGACACCACCATGGTCGTTCCATTAGGGCTGTCCCGAGCGATGATGGAAACCAAGTTAAACTCGCCAAAATGAGCAAGCAACCTACAAGCGAATACCACTGATTCGCTCTTGCGGGATGGGATCCCGACTCGGTTGCATCTGGCTCGACGAAGGCATTCAGACTGTTTCCCAACAGTTGTAGACGGCTATTACGTTGAACGACCGATTCTTCCATCCGCGGTGATCGAAAAAACCTTTGCATAGAATGCCACTGCTTAACAGCCAGTCCGAATGCTTCTTGCTCCTCGGTTTCAACGCTATTGGACCATTGGTCCAAGTAGCGATAGGCTTTTTGATTCCAGTACCCTTTCCACTGATCGAAGTCCGAACCTTGCTCGAACCTCGCCGCATTGGTCCAGCGTTCTTCCGCTTCCTCGAGAATTCTTAAACAGGATTTTGCAATAGCTCCAATAGCGATCGAAGGTTCCGTTGCCGCAATCGACCTGCCATCCAGCATCACTTCCATTCGATCGCTAACAATCAAAACAGGTTCTACGATTTCGGTGTGCCCCATCAATTTGGGAGCATCGATCTTCATCTTGTCCTTTGTCCAAATGTCGGCTCTGTGATTTGAAAAGACCTTCACGTCGGAGCAAAGCCCGGCTTGATTTAAGGAACAATGAATGCGTTGGCCTTCTTGTTTGAAATCAACTGGCTGGCCGTTAACATCGATCGACAAAACCTCAACATCATCCCCAAGTTGCCACTCCAATGCCCCGTTTGCGGACGTGCTTGCCGTTGCTTCGATCCAATATTGTGATTCCAACAAGGCGAATCGGCTGGTTGGAGTTACCAAAAAAGCTTCATCGCGAACACGCAAAATGCATTTAGCGACAGTGAGCTGTAGGGTTGTTTTATCGAATGGAGTGGCATTCGATTGCGTTCCCATGGCCTTTTCGGATTTGACTTCTGTCAACGCATCCACTCTTTGGGTCGTTATCCGTTCGCTGTCGAGCGCGCGAATTTGGGTCGTCAGTTCCGAATTGCGGGCAGGCTCATCGATTCGCGGAACGAATCGGACCAAGGTGGAGACCTGCGTTTTTGCCTCAAGCCCCGACGGCTCCGGTAAAGAGACTTGAAGCCACGCCTTGCTGGAGTCAGGGCAAGGGATCAAATTAATCCTAGCTTCGCTTTGCCATCTGTCCTTGAGCGATGCAGGCACCTCAAGGATAAAGAAGGGTCTCGATGACACGGAATTCGTCAACTGCGCAACTGCGTCGATTTCTCTAGTACTTGCACTCGGATTTTGTGTTACTGTTAAACTCCCAACGAGCGGCTCTTTGCGATGAATCATCTGGTAACGGGACGCAGCCAACGTCACCGAATGGATATCGGAATATGATTTAGCCAAATGAAGAGCGGGGGCGTTCAGCCCCTCCCCAAAGATCACGGTTGACTCGGACTCCAAGCGAAATGCGATGCTCTGCGAAGCTACGATTTCCATCGTTTGATCTGAATTCACCGTGCTGGGCAGGGCTATCCATGGCAGTTCCAACCACTCCTCATTCGCAATGAGTCCAGATGGATTCGACACCAGCCGCTTGGCTTGAATCCATAGGTCGCTAACTTCAAGCGATTTGCGATCGGCCAACACTTGCAGATGAAGCTTGCCGTTGGACTTGCTTTGCAAATACCGAATCGGTCCGCTACGGTTGTAAAAATCCGTGACCACAAAATCATCTGGTACGTCAACGACAAGCAGTTCGGCGGTCGAACTACCACCGAGCAATTCGATGCGAGACGTTAAGCTCTGGCGATGATGATCGATAATCCACTTGGTCGTCACCCGCGCTTGTTGCTGCTTATCCGTTGGCGACTTGGGTTTCAATACGCCGAATCCACCCGTCGATGGAATTCGCAGGGCTGTGGCTAGAGGCTTGGTTTTTAATTCTGGCCATTCCAGTCGCTCGGTCGAACCGATAGCTAAACTCCAAGTGCTGATGCCTTCAATGCTCCAACTAGCCCCTGGCGCCCTTGAGTACCGAAGCGTGCCGCGCCGCGTTCGCGGATCACGGCATTCTGCGAATAAGACATTGAGGCTTTGGTTTGCAGACTGCGGAACCCAAACCACGGAAATCTGCCGATCGCGAGGAGATAGCGAACTTGGATTCGCATTGCCCGGTGGTTTCCATTCCAGAACGTAACGTCGCCTAGACAAGGTAGTGCCTGACCGCGACTCCACCCATTCCGCATCCCCCCACTGCGTCCCGATAGGCAACCACTGTTGGTCGGCTTCGATCTCAATCTCACGGCCAACAGGTATCCCTTTTGGGAAATCAAGAATTGTCTTGGCTTGCAATATATCGTTCTGAAGAAACAACTCCGTGTGCATTACGGGCACGTCGCCACTCTCCAATACGCTGGTCGACGGATTGCTGAGTGGACTGCCCGACTTGGGTAGCGGAATCGTTAAGGTGCATTGCAAACGATCTATGGCTCCTAGCATCGCGACGAAACGACCACCCGCTGGGTCTGTAACTTGTCCACGCGAAACGATTTCAAAGCTGTTCTTTGGATCCGTTTCGATTTCCATCGTCGCATTTCCGACCGGCAGGACCGCAATATCCAGAGACTGAGAAGGTGACTCTCGGTTGCGATCCGGTTCGTTGAATTTCAACAAAGGCTGAGCAATAATTTGAACCGATCGTTTCCCCGGCTTGTCAGGCGTCCAGATCCACTCAAATCCGGTGCTGCGCAGTTTGTTGCCGAGATTGAGCTCATTCCCATCCACACTAAATCGAGCGAGTTGCAACTGCGTCGCATTGATGGGGAAACGCACCGGAGCTAAATCGTCGCCGACCAGGAAGTCGTAGACCATGGTAATCTGATCTGCCGAATTAATACGTCCCTTTACTCCTATGCGCAAACCATACTTCGCGGAGATCGGGTGCGTACCACGCTCGCTCTGCCCGCTTCGTTCCGACTTACCCGTTAAAACATCCAACATCTCGACTGGGACATAGGCAGTCGTTCCCGACATGTTCCCTTCCTCGTCCATGGGGATAACGATCTGATATGCATTTCCTCCCGCATCGCTCTTGTCTTGGCCATATGCCACCATTGCAAACGGTGAATACTCGCTGGAAACAGTCCAACCCATCGCCAAACACAGACCAAGCGATCCCATATTGACCGCAGAAGTCCGCGGTGTACTAATCGGCTTTCCATGCGAGTGATTGGATTCTGATTCATTGTCACCCACGCGATCATTCCATGGCAACCATTTCGCTGAGTGCCGCTGAGACAGACTTTTGTCGCCGTTGACAGGATTCGAAAGCAACCTATAGATCATGAAGACCACGAAACTTGCACTCATACCAATCAGGCCAGTATAGGCGAATCGAGCAGCAACCAACGGTGCCGCATGCGCACACACGATTAGGAAAGCAGCAGCCAAAGCCGCGACATGATATCGAAACAGGATTAATCGTGGCGTGAGCAAGGCTACCACCGCAAATAGCAACACCAAATACGAGCGGTCGATATCCTTGCGATGAATGCGGAAAGCGCCGCGATCGCTTTTTGCTCCATCGAAAGTTCTCGTCTCCAGAGTCGGCGAATTCATCCTCGTGATTCGCCAACCCTTTGCAGCCCACTGAGGAACAAGACCGCTTGAAGGGCGTACTTCATTAGCAGAAATCATTGAATTAGCAGATATCACTGGGTCTTGAGAGAAAGAGTATCCGAACAACAACGCAATAACGTCCCGACTCCAATTCCACATGGGCCATTCCCCCTGTCCTGGAACTCCTGTTTTGTTCTCCAATTCAGCTAGCTGCATCTCAACTGGCAACCATAGAAAGCGTTGCTGACTAACACAGGCTGCATCCATTGCCAATTCTGGCCATCGGAACGGGAAGTACTCTCCCATCGCTTTGATACTAGACTTTTTCGACAGTCGAGGACCTGTCAAGTCAATATGCAACTCCACCTCACCATCAAGATCGCGCAGCTCGGGAGTGATGACCAATCGGCGACCGTCGATACGAAACGGAATCGGCTGGACGACGGAGGAACGACGTATACCTACCGACAAAGGCTCCCAATCATTGTCCAATTCCATCACAAAGGGGGACTGATTCGTTGCATTCGAACGAAAATAAAGTGACGCCTTTTGTGCACCAAACGTATCGACAGCCACATGGTATTCGCTGGCAATCACAAACCATTTTCTTAAAGGAGATGGGGTCGAAACCTTGGCAGTCAGAACGATATTCGAGTCGCCATTCGCGTCGCTGAATTTTAGAAACTTGTAACCTTCTTCGTCAATGCTCCACGTGGAATGGACGGTACGAGACTCAATAGATACATCGGTTGCTAAGCTTCTGGCTTCCTGCTCCAGCATGTCTGCGCTGAGCAACCTTGGAATCGGAAAACGCACTTCACCATCGTTTTGGAGCTCCGAGTGGACGACAGCCAACAGGGTGCACTCCGGTGCCTTTTGACCTAAGTCAAAATGCCACAAACCGGATCCGAGATTGTTTAGCTCGGGACTGACCTCTAGTGGACTCAGCGGAATCCACTTGCTCCCTTCTTTCAATCTCCAAATCACATTGTCGGATGGAAGGTCAATCGAAACGCTCTCGCTTCGATTGGAGCTCAGACTCAACTGGATCTCATGCCTTGCTTGGAGAGCCGTACTTGAAATACGATCAACCTCCGTCTTGGTACTCGCTTGGCGGCGATAAGGCTTCGTATCCCAGACGAAATCTGGAGGCAACGTGCCTGAATTACGTTCTTGAGTTGTTTTCGGTTTTTTGTTGTTGGATGGATTGGGTGCCTGCGAGTCAAAGCGAAAGGCATAGTATTTACCATTTTTCGGCAACAGTGATTTCTGCCAGTCAGGAATCGATTCGTCCGTCACCAAATCGTCCAGTAACGCATCACAAAGTTTTAGCTCAAACTGTCCACTGTCTTCCAATACAAATGTGTCGTTTTGTTTCCAATCTACCAATTGGACAATTTTTGCATTCCTAATGCGTCTCTGTTGGCCCGAGGATTCCGCGAAATTACGAACCAGTCGAATCTCAAGTTCGGCTACACGGCTTTTTTGAACGCGATCCCAGCTTAGTCGCAGCTCACTGGCTGTTGCGATGGTTTCGACATCATACTGAGTCGTGACGGAATCACTTGGGTCGACGGAATGGATGGATCGAACACTCCAGCCCGGTGCGATCGCAAGTTTCGTCTGATTCGAATCCTGTTCTCCGAAAAAGAGTTTCGCTCGAATCACTGCTAGGGTGCCTTGTTCTTCGTTCGTCAAACGAGTCAACACCTCACAACGTCTAGCTTGAGTACTCCGTTCAAGCCCAATAGAAAGGCTCGGTGGTTTTGCATACCAAGCGTATTCAAGACGATTTACTCCGGCGGTCTTGGAATCTCCAGTGGGCTCAGCGATACGACTCGATTCGCATTCTACATAGGTCAGACGCCATGGAAATTGACTGTGGACTACCGTGGTGCCCGACATGACGTACCCATGGTCGAACGATACTCTGGGAGTCTCCGTTTCCCCCAGTTTCTCTAAGGATAATGATAATGGTGAAATGAATTCGGCGATCACGCTGACGGACGCAGAAGTGGATGTCCCTTTGATAGCCGGTCCTACGCTCCATTGAATCCATCCGTCATCCAATTTCCAATCAACTTCTTGCTGATTCACGGTCAGGCGCCGCAGTCTTGAGCCCGGTTCTAAACTCATTCGCAACCAGGGTTGTTCGGGTGATACAAAAACTTCCGCCTCGCATGTCGTACGAATCTCTTGCCCGTCAACAAAGTGTTCCAGGTTCTGAACTCGAATCAGTTGCCTATACCGATGGGCATCCAACCCATTGGCATCATCCTGCGGTCGATTTCCAACACCAAGAGCGATCGAAAAGGAGACGCTTTGACTGCCTCCCAGTTCAATCAACCAAAGAGACTCTGGGCTGCGAGACGGGCTCCGTTCTCGCAAATACTCCTTATCCAAATCGCTCCAGCCCTTTAACCGATGCTCCACTTCCCCCCATCCATCCAATCTTCGGGCCACCGTCAAAGAGTCTTGCACAATCGCCTGGGGCGGCAATGCAAGCACGAGGCAGCTATTAGCGCACTTTGGGATTTCGAAGATGAACTTCAGATTGTTCGGTGTGCTGGCTGAGTCCGCTCTGGCGGACCAACCAAACGGATAAGAATACTTACCCTGATAGAACTCTCCTTCGCTTTTAACTTGTTCACTGGGCATCGTTGCAATGCGAGGTGCTCCCTGTTCATCGAAAATCCAATTCCCTTGGGTGGTTGGTATTGAAACCGCTAGCGACCAAGGTCTCAGTGAGACTCGCTCACCGGGACGAGGTGACCCAACCAACGTTAATTGAGATCGTTCGGAAAACAGATCTGGGCCAACTAGTTTCGCTACATAGAACGTGGATTGCAACTGGAGTTTGCCATTCGTATCGGACGTTATTT
>Ga0105046_10012452_pt1 | contig 13198 bp, 8 predicted proteins | sample MAT03_FD_78385 | JGI IMG/M metagenome (GOLD analysis project Ga0105046, IMG submission 78385) | Freshwater microbial communities from Lake Fryxell liftoff mats and glacier meltwater in Antarctica - MAT-03 (megahit assembly) | ecosystem: Environmental > Aquatic > Freshwater > Ice > Liftoff... | reverse complement strand
TCGCGCTCGACATCGCGTTCCAGACCTCGCCGGATCATCCGTGGGTCGCCGAGCACCCGGCGTGGTTCAAGCGCCGCCCCGACGGCACGATCCAGTGCGCCGAGAACCCGCCGAAACGCTACGAGGACGTCTACCCGTTCGACTTCGAGAGCGACGACTGGCGCGCGCTTTGGACCGCATTGCGCGACGTGTTCCGGTTCTGGATCGATCACGGCGTCACGGTCTTCCGCGTCGACAATCCCCACACCAAGCCGATCGGGTTCTGGGAGTGGTGCATCGCGTCGATCAAGGCACGTCATCCCGAAGCCACGTTCCTCGCCGAGGCGTTCACGCGTCCGCACCTCAAGTATGGTCTCGCGAAGATCGGCTTCTCGCAGGGCTACACGTACTTCACGTGGCGCAGCACGAAGGCGGATCTCGAGCGCTACATGCTGGAGCTCACAGACACCGAGGTCGCCGAGTACTTCCGGCCGAGCTTGTGGCCGAACACGCCGGACATCCTGCCCGAGGATCTGCAGCACGGCGGACGCGCGGCGTTCGTGTCGCGGCTCGTGCTCGCGGCGACGCTGTCGAGTCACTGGGGGATCTACGGCCCCGCGTTCGAGCTGATGGAGCACGTCGCACGGCCCGGCTCCGGCGAGTACCTCGCGAACGAGAAGTACGAGATCAAGTCCTGGGACATCACGCGCTCGGACAGCCTCGCGCGGACGATCGGCGCCATCAATCGCATCCGCCGCGAGCAGCCTGCGCTGCAGCACAACGAGGGCCTGTGCTTCCACACCACCGACGACGACATGCTCGTGTGTTACAGCAAGAGTCACGGCGATGATGCCGTGCTCGTCGTCGTGAGCCTCGATCACCACCACCGTCGCAGCGGCTTCGTGCAGCTCGACCTCGAGACGCTCGGCGTCGAGCGGAGCACCCCGTTCCAGGTCCACGATCTCGTCGGCGGCGGCCGCTACCTGTGGCACGGCGCCCGCAACTACGTCGAGCTCGACCCCGCGATGCCGGCGCAGATCTTCGCGATCCGCCGGCGCGTCCGTAGCGAGCGCGACTTCGACTACTGGCTGTGAACCGCATGGCACGCGACGACGAGACGACCGAGCTCTCCACCGACGATCGCCTGTGGTTCAAGGACGCGATCATCTACGAGATCCAGATCCGCGCATTTTCCGACAGCAACGGCGACGGCGTCGGGGACTTCGCCGGCCTCATCGGCAAGCTCGACTACGTGCAGGATCTCGGCGTCACCGCGATCTGGCTCCTGCCGTTCTATCCGTCGCCGCAGCGCGACGGCGGCTACGACATCGCGGATTACCGCAAGATCAATCCGACGCTCGGCACGATCGCGGAGTTCAAGCGACTCATGCGCGAGGCGCATCGTCGCGGCATCCGCGTCATCACCGAGCTCGTGATCAACCACACCTCGGATCAGCACCCGTGGTTCCAGCGCGCACGTCGAGCGCCGCCGGGTAGCCGTTACCGCGACTGGTACGTGTGGAGCGACACGCCCGACAAGTATCGCGACGCTCGCATCATCTTCCAGGACTACGAGACCTCGAACTGGACCTGGGATCCGCTCGCAAAGGCGTACTACTGGCACCGATTCTACTCGCACCAGCCCGATCTGAACTTCGACAACCCCGAGGTGCGGGCGACGGTGTTCGAGACCCTCGACTACTGGATGGCGCTCGGCGTCGACGGCCTGCGGCTCGACGCCGTCCCGTACCTGTTCGAGCGTGACGGCACCAACTGCGAGAACCTGCCCGAGACCCACGGCTTCTTGAAAGAGCTGCGCGCGCACATCGACACCAAGTACCCGGGCCGCATGCTGCTCGCCGAGGCCAACCAGTGGCCCGAAGATGCCGCCGCGTACTTCGGTGCCGGCGACGAGTGCCACATGAACTTCCACTTCCCGCTGATGCCGCGGATGTTCATGGCGTTGCAAGTCGAGAACAGCTTTCCGATCGTCGACATCCTCCAGCAGACGCCGACGATCCCCGAGACCTGTCAGTGGGCGATCTTCTTGCGCAACCACGACGAGCTGACGCTCGAGATGGTGACCGACGAGGATCGCGATTTCATGTACAAGGTGTATGCCCAAGATCCGCAGATGCGGGTCAACCTCGGCATCCGCCGCCGGCTCGCGCCGCTGTTGAAGACGCGGTCGCGCATCGAGCTGATGAACGCGCTGCTGTTCTCGATGCCCGGTACGCCCGTGATGTACTACGGTGATGAGATCGGCATGGGCGACAACGTGTGGCTCGGCGATCGCGACGGCGTGCGCACGCCGATGCAGTGGAGCCCGGATCGCAACGCGGGATTTTCGAGCACGAACCCGCAGCGGCTGTTCCTGCCGGTGATCATCGACCCCGAGCATCACTACGAGACCGTCAACGTCGAGGCGCAACAGGGCAACGGCGAGTCGCTGTTGTGGTGGATGAAGCGGCTGATCGCGCTGCGCAAGCGCCACCTCGCGTTCAGTCGTGGCGACATCGAGCTGCTCGGGCCCGACAACGGCAAGGTGCTCGCGTACTTTCGCACGCACGGCGACGATCGCATCCTCGTCGTCGCGAACCTCTCGCGCGCGGCGCAGTACGTCGAGCTCGATCTACGCGCACATGCCGGCAGCGTGCCGGTCGAGTTGTTCGGGCATGGGCGGTTCCCACTGATCACCGCAACGCCGTACCTGCTGACGCTCGGGCCCCACGCGTTCTACTGGTTCCAGATCCAAAAGCCGCGCACCGAAGAAACGACCGTTGCGACGATCGCGACCAAGGCAAAGCCATCCGCGTTGGTCGCCGGTTCACGGGGCCGTCTCGAGCTTGCACTCGCGCAGTGGCTGCCGCGCCAGCGGTGGTTCCGCGGCAAGGCCCGGGTGATCGACCGCGCGACGATCCGCGATGCGTTCGAGCTCGGCGACGCCCACGTGCTGCTCGTCGAGACTACGTACGCCGACGCGCAGTCCGAGACCTACGTCGTGCCGATCGCGTTCGTCGGGGTCGAGAGCTGCGAGCAACTCGTCGCGAAGTCGCCGCGGGCCGTCATCGCGCGCATCAAGTCGGCCGACGGCGACGGCGCGATGGTCGATGCGCTCGCGACCGAGCACCTGCCGTTCGATCTGCTCGGCCTCGTGCTCGAGCGCGGCGCGTTGCGAGGATCGCATGGGGTATTGCGGGCGCGCGCGACCAGCTCGCTTCCGAAGCTCGTCGACAAGTCGCTCGCGACCCGCAGCGCCCGCGTGCAGCGGCGTCAGGCGTTCCCACCGCGCATCGGCAGCGCCGAGCAGAGCAACACCAACGTGCTGTTCGGCGACAAGCTCGTGATGAAGGTGCTGCGTGCGATCGAGCCCGGCGAGCACCCCGAGGAGGAGATGGGTCGGTTCCTCGGCGAGCGCGCTGGGTTCGGCCGCGTGCCGCGGATGCTCGGCTCGCTCGCGTACGATCCGGACGACGGCAGCGCCGAGCAGGCGATCGCCGTGTTGCAGGAGCTCGTCCCGAACCAAGGCGACGTCTGGGAGTTCACGCTCGATGCGCTGCTGCGGTTCTTCGAGCAGGTGTGGAGCGGTGGCGACACGACCCTGCCACCGCAGCCGCCGACGCCGCTGTTGCTGCGCGCGCGGCAGCCCGTCGGCGAGCTTCCCAAGACCAAGCTCGGCCCGTATCTCGCGCTCGTGCGCCTGCTCGGATCACGCACCGCCGAGCTCCACCTCGCGCTCGCCGGCGAGCGCGAAGATCCAGCGTTCGTGCCGGAGCCGTTCACGCTGCTCCACCAGCGATCGATCTACCAGTCGGCCCGCAGCCTGCTCGTCGCCACGTTCGACACGATGCGCCGCCAGCTCGATCGATTGCCGCCCCCGGCAGCGGCGCTCGCGAGCCAGCTGCTGCCGCGCCGCAAAGAGATCGAGCAGCGCCTCGCCGCGATCACCCGCGAGAAGATCGACGCTGTCCGCACCCGTGTGCACGGCGATCTGCACCTCGGTCAGATCCTCTACTCGGCGGGCGACTTCGTGTTCCTCGACTTCGAGGGCGAGCCCGCGCGCACCCTCAGCGAGCGTCGGCGCAAACGATCGCCCTTGCGCGACGTCGCGGCACTGCTGCGATCGTTCCACTACGCGGCCGCGACGGCACTGACCGGAGAAGGCGTGCGCGAGCAGGACATCCCGGTCCTCGCCCCGTGGGCACGTACGTGGCCGGAGTGGGTCGGCGCGCAGTGGCTCGGTGCGTGGCTCGACGGCGTCGGCGATGCGCCGTTCGTCCCGCGCGATCCGACCGTGCTCGCACGCATGCTCGACTTCTACCTGCTCGAGAAGTGCATCTACGAGGTGCACTACGAGCTCGCGAATCGCCCGACCTGGCTCGCGATCCCGCTCGAAGGTCTCGTGCGGCTACTCGATGCGGGTGCAACGTGAGCAGCGAGCTCGGCGCGGTCGACCTGCACCTCTTCGCCGAGGGCACCCACGCCGCGCTCTACGACAAGCTCGGCGCGCACGTCGAGCGAGATGGCGTGCGCTTCACCGTGTGGGCGCCGAACGCGACGCGCGTCAGCGTGGTCGGCGACTTCGACGGCTGGGACGACCTCGCGCACCCGATGGCGCCTGCGGGCGGCGGCGTGTGGACGACGTTCGTCGCGCGCGCGGACTTCGGCGAACCGATCGGTGCGCGCTACAAGTACCGCATCTTGCCACGCGACGGAGCGCCGCGCGACAAGGCGGATCCGTTCGGGTTCGGTCACGAGCGGCCGCCCGCGACGGCGTCGGTGATCCGCGATCTCGACTACGAATGGAGCGACGCCGACTGGCTCGCGCGCCGCGGCGCTGCGCAGCGACTCGACGCACCGATCAGCATCTACGAGGTGCACCTCGGCTCGTGGATCCGCAAGGACGGCAATTGCTCGCTCGGCTTCCGCGAGATCGCCGAGCCGCTCGCGGATCACGTCATCGCCGCCGGCTTCACGCACGTCGAGCTGATGCCGGTGATGGAGCATCCGTTCTTCGGATCGTGGGGCTATCTCGTCACCGGCTACTTCGCACCGACCGCACGCTGGGGCACGCCGCAGGAGCTGATGTACCTCGTGGATCACCTGCATCGCCGTGGCATCGGCGTGATCCTCGACTGGGTCCCTGCGCACTTTCCCGCCGACGCGCATGGGCTGTACGAGTTCGACGGCACCCACCTGTTCGAGCACGCCGATCGTCGCCAGGGCCTGCACCCGGACTGGAACAGCGCGATCTTCAACTACGGCCGCAACGAGGTGCGCAGCTTTCTGCTGTCGAGCGCGCGCTTCTGGCTCGACCGCTATCACGTCGACGGTCTGCGCGTCGACGGTGTCGCTTCGATGCTGTATCTCGACTACTCGCGTAAGCCCGGCGAGTGGATCCCGAACGCGTACGGCGGCCGCGAGAACCTCGAGGCGATCTCGCTGTTGCGCGAGCTCGGCACGATGGTGCATCGCGACTTCGAGGGGGTGCGCACGTGGGCCGAGGAATCCACCTCGTGGCCGATGGTCAGTCGCCCCGCGCGCGTCGGCGGTCTCGGCTTCGACTTCAAGTGGGACCTGGGCTGGATGCACGACACGCTCGCCTACCTGCACCACGATCCGATCCATCGCCGCTTCCACCACGGCGCGCTGACGTTTCGCGGGCTCTACGCCGATCACGAGAGCTTCGTGCTGCCGCTGTCGCACGACGAGGTCGTGCACGGCAAAGGGTCACTGCTCGCGAAGATGCCCGGCGACGACTGGCAGCAGCGCGCGAACCTACGCCTGTTGCTCGCGTACATGTTCGCGCTGCCCGGCAAGAAGCTGCTGTTCATGGGCACCGAGCTCGGTCAGCGCACCGAGTGGAATCACGACGGCACGCTCGATTGGGCGCTCCTCGATCAACCGAATCATGCGGGAATTCTCGCGCTCGTCGGTCACCTGAACCGGCTGTATCGGGGCGAGCCCGCGCTGCACTGCCGCGATCACGAGCCGGGCGGGCTGGTGTGGATCGACGCCGACGATGCCGATCGCAGCCTGCTCGCGTTCGAGCGGATCGGCGGCGACGAGCACATCGTGTGCGTCTTCAACTTCACGCCGGTCGTGCGCACCAACCTGCGGGTCGGTGTGAATCGCGAGGGTCGCTGGCGCGAGCTGCTCGACACCGATGCGCTCGAGTACGGTGGCAGCGGCCAGGGCAACCTCGGTGGCGTCGACAGCACCGTCGTGCCGGCGCACGGTCGGAGCGCGTCGATCGTGATCACGGCGCCGCCCCTGGGTGCCGTGTTCTTCAAGGCGTAGACTCGCGCAGCATCGTCGTCGCGAGCACGTTCCACGAGATGAACGTGCCGCGTCGCGGCCACAGTCCGCGTCCGTCGTCGTCGTAGCACTCGTGCAGCATGCCGGTCGTGCGCAGATCTTCGGTGAGCACGCGCGCGGTCGTCTGGGCGAGCTCGCGCGCTTGGGCGACGCGGCCGTGGAGCGTCAGCGCGCGGAACATGTAGAAGTTGGCGAGCACCCAGATCGGCCCCGACCAGTTCGACACCGGCGATCGCTCGCCGCGTCGCGGGTCGTGGACCATCACGCGCGGTGCCTGGTGGAAGTACACGTCGTCCTTCGGCACGGTGCGCACGCCTGCCGGACCCCAGTAGCGCGTGGGATCGAGCAGCGCGTCGAGCAGCATCTCGGCGCGCGCCGGCGAAGCAATGCCGGCGACGAGAGGAAGGAGCGAGATCCACGTCGCGAGTGGTCGGTACACACCTTCCGGATCGCGATGCCCGACGATCGCGTCCTTCGGCGTCGCGACGCCATCCCTCCATTGCAGCGCGACGTAGGTCTGTGCCGCGTCGTCCCACAGCAACGCCTCCATGCGCGCAGCGAGCGACTCGGCACGCGCGTCCATGTCGTTCGCGACGCGTGGCTTGCCGAGCCGGCGCGCGAGCTCGGCGAGCGCTCGATACTCGAGCACCATGAACATGTTCGTGTCGGGCCCTTCGACCGAGTATTCGGGCAGCCCCGCGCTCGTGATCTCCGAGTCGAAGCCGCTCGCGCGCGCCGACGGTGTGAGCAAGAGGCCGTGCTTGCCCGTCGTCTCGCGTTCGAGGTAGTCGACGAACGCGACGAGTCGATCGAGCACGCCGTGGCGCTCGGCCCGCTCGAGCCCGTCATCGAGACCGGCCGTCGCGCGCAGGGCGAGCTGGGCCATCACGGGCTTCGCGGGCTCGGCATCGCGGACACGATCCGGCAGCTCGATCCGATGGATGCAACCGCTCGGCGCGGCGCAGTCGAGGAAGCAGAGCAGCGACCCGAAGCACGCGAGGGCCAGCTCGGGGTCGCGAGCGAGCTCGATCGCACCCTCCGACACATCGTGGTGGAACAGCGCGCCGGAGTAGTCACCGGTCACGAACTGGGCGGATGGATCGCGATCTTCGGTGCCGGCGATGGCGGGCATGGGTGCGACCCATGTATGGCCGAAACGAAGCGATGGCGGACGAATGCAGCGGCGCGCCTCTCGCAGGAGAGTCTCGCGTAGCGCGTCGTACGATTCGTCGCTGGTCACCTCGGTGTCCCCAACACCAAGGCCCAACACTAGAACACTTGGGAGGCCCTCGGGAATCCACCGATGGCGTGCGTCCACGGGATTCGCTAGGCTTCCAACGCGTGGTTGCTACATGGCTTTTGATTCGTTTGCGTGCGCCCCTCTTCTTCGCGCTCGGTGTCGCGGCATGTACGGCCGAGCCCCGTGGCGAAGGCCTGACGCAGACCTCGACGACACTCTCGACGACGGGGCCCGAGGACACGAGCGGTGCGATGACGACGACGCCCGAAGACACGTCGACGACCGACACGCCGTCGGACACCAGCACCGACAGCGACAGCGACACGCCGTGCGCCGGCGAGATCGTCGAAGCGCCGGAAGTGCCCGATGGCTGGCTCGGTCCCGTCATCACGTACGGCTTCGAAGGCAACGTCAGCGAGGCGCCCGATTGCGGCGGGGGCCTCGGACCGGCGGCACGACTGTCGCTCGTGAACGCGGACACCACGGTCTGTGCGTGCGGCTGCGATGCAACGCCGGATGAGCTCTGCGCGGTCTCGATGTTCGGCGACTGCGACGGCACGACGCAGATCGGCACCTACGACGGCGAGTGTCAGCAGCTCGCCGACGAGCCACTGTCGCAGTTCCAGGCGACGTCGATTCCGCTCGGCAGCTGCGTCTCGGCACCCGTGCCGGGCATCCCGGCGCTCACGCCGTCGCTGTGGGGCTGCGAGATCCCCGACGACGGCTGCTCCGAGGCGCCGGACATCAACCGCGTCTGCATCTACGCGCAGGGCACCGCGAGCGCGTGTCCGGCAGGCTTCGAAAACGGACCGATCGGTTCGCAGCAGATCCTGTGCGAAGGCGAGTGCGACAACTGCATGACGCCGGAGTACTGCTCGACGCTGCAGCTCGAGCTCCACGACACCACCGATTGCTCGGGCATTGCTGCGCAGACCGTCGGCCCGCTCGAGTGCCCCGGCGGACAGTTCTCGGCGGTGCGCGCATCGCCGACGCAGCTCACGTGCATGCCGGCCATGGAGCTGACGCGCACGCAGCTAGTCGTGTCGGTCTGCTGCGTGCCGTAGACGGCCCGGCGCGACGTCACTCTCGGCAAGCGCAGGTCCCCTCGTTCCCGGGCCCGCGCCGTTGCGGTACCGTGATGGAACGATGCGATGGTCTCGATTCGGCTTGGTTTCGCTCGCGTGCGTGGGTGCCTGTGCGTCGCCCGGGCGCGAGGAGGAAACCAACGTGTCGATGACCACCCTCACCGGCCTGTCGGCGACGACGCCGACGACCGTCGCCGAGGGCACGACCGGCGAGAAGCTCGACATCGGCAACGGTGATGCCGCGACCGAGCCCGAGAACGACGAAGCTGGCAACTGCACGCCGAAGCCGACGAACGCGACGCTCACGGGCAGGGTCTTCGCACCGAACATGCAGATCCCGATCAGCGGTGCGCTCGTCTACGTGACCGATCGTCCGGTCGATCCGGTGCCCGAAGAGGTCTACTGCTCGGAGTGCGTGCAGCTCGACTGCGATCAGCCGTTCGTGCTCACCGAGCCGGACGGCACGTTCTCGCTGCCGGCAGCGGCGGGCGCGGGGCAACAGCTCGTCGTGCAAAAGGGCGAGTTCTTGCGCGTCGTCGACTTCGCCGTGCAAGAGGGCGACAACCTCGTCGACAACAACCTGTCGAATCTACCCGGGCGGTGGGATCCCGGTGCGGGCATGTGGATCCCGCGGATCGCCGTCTATCAGACGGATCCCGACGCGGTCTACAACGTGCTCGCGAAGTTCGGCCTCGGCGAGGTGTCGGCGAACGGCGAGCTCGTGCAGGGCACGCAGCAGTTCAACCTGATCTCGGATGCCGATCAGGGCGCGTTCATGGACGACTTCATCGAGATGACCGGCTACCACATCATCTTCGTGCCGTGCGCGGCGACGAAGTTCTGGCTCGGCGCGCCGACCGTGCCGCCACTGCGCGCGCAGAACATCCGCGACTACGTTGCCGCGGGCGGCAAGTGGTACGCGACGGATCACAGCAACGAGTATCTCGAGGCGCCGTTTTCCGACTATCAGGAGTTCCACGCGGCCGCGATGCCCGACATCCAGCCGGCGTACGACGTGAACGGCACGGTGCTCGACGAGGATCTGCTCGCGTGGCTCTCCGCGCTGCCGCCCGCGTTGAAGGACATCGGTGACGGCAACCCGACGCTCAACGGATTACCGACGGTCGAGCTGTTGCTGAACTACTCGGGCATCGACGCGATCAACCCGGTGATCGTGCAGGACGACGACGGCAACGATGTCGACGTCGGCCACCACACGTGGGTCGAAGGCCCGTGCACGAGCTGCAGCGACTCGAGCAGCGTGCGACCGATGGCGATCAGCGGGCAATGGGGCTGCGGCCGAATGATGTACAGCACGTTCGAGAACTCGAGCGTCGCGCACAACGGGCTGAACCCGCAGGAGCTGATCCTGCTGTACATGATTCTGGAGATCAGCGTTTGTCACGAGACGCCGCCACCACCGCCTCCACAGGTCGGGTGAGCTCGAAGATCAGCCCTTGTACTCCATCATCCCGCGCATCGCCGATCCGGCCTCGGCCGCAATCTCCTGCTTCTCCAGGAAGATCTCGTGGCAGTCCGGACAGATCTTCCGCGCCTTCCGATCGACGGTGACCTTCACGAGCTCATCCGACTCTTCGCCGCAGTCTTGGCACTCCATCGTGGACCTCGGCGAGGAGCGTAACACGGGTGATCTGGGCTCGGCCTCGAGTCGCCCTGGTCGGCTCTGGAATCGCTCGGTCAGGGTCTCGCCGTCGGCCCTACCGATGCGAGCGAGCCGACGAAGCTCAGGATGAACGCGGGGACGCTCGCGACCGCAGCACCGAGGATCATCGCGAAGGTGCCGGCCGATCCGAGATCTGATCCGAGATCGCTCGCGCCATCGATCTTTCGTCGCCGCGTCAGATCGGCGAAACGCTGCCGATCTTGGCGGATCCGTGCGAACCGCGACGATGGATCCAACGATGCGCTCGCGATACGCCCATGAGCGATGCGACTGACGACACTGATGGAAATCCTGGAGCGAGAGATCGACGCCTCGCCTGCGGTCCGCTCGAAGCTCGCCTTGCTCGTTGCCGAGCGCGGCCAGACGGAGACCGCGGGCGAGACGCCTGGCGGACGCGACGGCGGTGGTCCGCGACACGCCGCACAGCACTCGGGGCGCGCGCCATCTAGAGCGCGCTGAAGTGACGCGGCCGACCGATCAGCGCGGCGCCGACTCGAGCCAGGCGTCCTCCTGAGCCCACATCGCGTCCATGCGCGCCTCCATGCGCGCATGGATCTGCGATGCCGGCGGATCATCGTCGTCGCGGAACTCTTCCACTGGCAGCCCTAGCGACGCGATCCAGTCGAGGGTGTCGAGCCCGGCGTCGGCCTTGCGCGCAATGTCGGCCAGCATCAGCGAGAGCAGCTTGTAGTGCCCGCCGTAGGGCGACTCGAGCGGACGCAGTGCTGCATCCTCGGACGTCCACACCTCGAGCGTGTCCTCCAGCGCGCCCGCGGCTCCGCCGGGATCCTCCGCCATCCACGGCATCAGCTCCGCGACCAGCGTCCGAACGCCTGGCTTGCCGAGCACCACGAAGCCACCGCCGGTGAAGTAACGGCTCGCGAACTCGACAGGCAGCGCCGCCGCTCGCACCGCGGCGCGGCTGCCCTTGCGTTCCCAAATTGGTGAGAAGCTCGGTGAGATGCCCGTGCCCTCCACGCTCACCTCGCGCGCGAGCGCGACGTTCGTCTCGACGATGATCCGCGCTTCCACGACGAGCACCTCCGTCGCCGGCAGCAGATAGGCCATGGGCAGTCCGAGAAGCGCGCGAGCATCGTCGTCCGTGGGGCGGTCCATCGCGGGCGCATCCTACCGCAGCTCCGTCGGGCGGCGCCGTGGATGTCCGGCGCGCGTCTCGTGCTGTTCTCCCCCCACCGTCACCGATCCCACGCACACGCCGTCGCGCGACGCGACCATCGGCCTCGCGTACGGGCTCGGCGCGTTCGTCACGTGAGGGCTGTTGCCGCTGTGCTCGGCAGCACTATTGTGCTGGCGGCGCGCCGCGCGAGATTGCGACACGCAGGGCGGCGACGAGCTGTGGCAGCGCATCGCGGAGTCGTCCGATCGCGTCGTTCGTCAAGGCTTCGCCTTCGCCGCCCCACGAGCATTCCACGTAGCCCGACGGGTCTGAAGGCATCGCCGGTGATCTCGCCCCCGCCGGTCGAGCGGCCGCAATCTCATTCGAGCTTCGCGAGCGCCTGCGCGAAGTCATCGCGCAGATCCGCGATGTCCTCGAGCCCGACCGACACCCGCACGAGCCCATCCGCAACGCCGAGCGACCTTCGCATCTCGGGCTCGATCCCGACGTGCGACGTCCTCGCCGGCAGCGTCACGAGCGTCTCCGGCCCGCCGAGGCTCGGTGCATCGATCGCGAGCGCGAGCGCCTTCACCACGGTGAGCGCAGCCGCTTCGCCACCGCGCAGCTCGAACGACAGCATGCCTCCGAACCCGTCGAACAGCTCCTTCGCACGCTCGTGCCGCGGATGACTCGACAGCCCCGGATGATTCACGTGCGCGATCGCGGGGTGGCCCGCTAGGAATTCCGCGAGCGCGAGCGACGTCGCGTTCTGGTGGCGTACCCGTACGCCGAGGGTCTTGAGCCCGCGGTGCAGCAAGAAGCACGCGTGGGGATCGAGCGTTCCGCCGAGGTGATCGAGCTTGTGCTTCACCTGCTCGACGAGCGTGCGCCGACCGATCACCGCGCCCGCGACGATGTCGCTGTGTCCGTTCAGGTACTTCGTCGCGCTGTGCACGACCAGATCGAACCCGCGTGACAGCGGCCGGAAGTTCACCGGCGACGCGAACGTCGCATCGATCATCGACACGATCCCACGGTCATGGGCAAACGCCGCGATCGCATCGAGATCGGCGATCTCCAGCGTCGGATTGGTGAGCGCCTCGCAGTAGAACAGCTTCGTAGTCGGTCGCACCGCCGCGGCCCACGTGTCCGGCGCGTCGCCGTCGACGAACGTGACCTCGATACCGAGCTCCGCGAGATCGTGGGTGACGAGCGCATGGGTGCCGCCGTACAGGCACCGCTGCGCGATCAGGTGATCACCCGTGCGCAGCACGGCGAGTATCGCAGTGCTGATCGCCGCCATCCCGCTCGCGGTCGTGATCGCGGCCTCGCCCTCTTCGAGCGACGCGAGCTTCGCGTGCAGCGCGATGTGATTCGGCGAGTTGGACAGCCGCAGATAGCGGATGTCGTGGTAGCCGGCGTCGTCGCCGAGCTCGTATGTCGACGACTGGAAGATCGGCATCACCACCGCGCCGCAGATGCGCGGGTCGGGCTCACCAGCGTGGATCAATCGCGTGTCGAGTCGGGGCATGCGCGCCGAGGCTCGCACGCCCGCGCATCACTGGCGATAAGGCCGCGAGATCACGCAGGCGTTCACGCCACCGATGCCCATCGACAGCTTGCCGACCGGACCATCCTCGGATGCTCTGGGTGCCGCGGCGTCGCCCGACTCGGTCAGCACGAAGCGGTCGTGCAGCCGGCGGATCTCCGGGTGCAGCTCGTCCCACGTGAGCGTGGTCGGGAAGTGTCGACCCGCCGCGTGACCGAGGTACTGC
>Ga0105046_10012448_pt1 | contig 13200 bp, 12 predicted proteins | sample MAT03_FD_78385 | JGI IMG/M metagenome (GOLD analysis project Ga0105046, IMG submission 78385) | Freshwater microbial communities from Lake Fryxell liftoff mats and glacier meltwater in Antarctica - MAT-03 (megahit assembly) | ecosystem: Environmental > Aquatic > Freshwater > Ice > Liftoff... | reverse complement strand
CAAAATATTTATGAAACTATAGATTACCTCATGAAAAATGATGATTCAGAAAAGAAACAAAAGAACCGCAGGCGGATCGGGTTTCGATAAAATGCTTATTTACTGATTTTTGGAGCGTATCCCAAAAGATAAGACACGTTAATGGTGACAACTAAAATCTTGCCATTTGTGTCAGCACTTACAAAACCATTATTATGTTGATCGAAATAAATTTCGTGAGTATCTTCGTAAATATTTATCAGTCCCTGATTAAGGATTAAGGTGAGGCCGATTCCATTTGTTAATTGCACACCGGCTCCTACAATGAATCCAATATCTACAGGAGTTATATCATTTTTGATATCTTTCTTGAAATTCTCAGAACTATTGTAGGCATCAATCACCAGATCACCATCCAGCAACAGCTCTGCCTGCAATCCTGTTTGCAAAATTAAAAATACCTAAGTTGAAGTATCTGCAAAAAGAAATCCAACTACAAACAAAATGCTAGTAATTCTTAATGCTTTCATATTCATGTTAAAAGTGATTTTGTCTACAACTAAATAAAAATAGCTATTCAACAAATCAAAAGCACGTTAAGAAGTCAAAGAAGGACATGATAAATATCAGTACTTCCCTCCTGCTCCGCCGCCACCAAAGCTTCCACCACCAAATTCGGATCCCTGGTTTCCATCAGGGCTCATATGACCTGTAGTTTGAGACACCATAAACGCTTCTGCGTTAAGCAAGCCCTGATTCTCTTTATCAGAATCCTGTTCAAAGGTAAATACTCTATTGTTGGTTTTTAAGAAACGAATCGACGACCAAGTAACCACCAGCATTAAAAGCCCGCCAAGAGTTATAGTATATTCATATGGAAAATCCGGAGTGTAAAATTGATAGGTGGCAACAGTACCAACCAATATGATTAGTCCGGTCACGAGAAACAACCTGTCCTTGGAACGAAGGCCAAGGATAATATAGATAATCGGAAACAATAATGTACAAATAATAAAAATGAATGCCATTGGTAATCCACCGCTTCTAGCCTTTGATAATTCATCTCTTTCAATAGCATATAATTTAGTATACAACTCCTCATTTTCATTGCTCAATCGTGTCATTTCTTCGTCACTCAAGGTATGAAGTGTATCGCTATAAGAACTGTTTATAAATTCCTGATTCGAGTTGATAGACTTCTGAACAGCTTCATATTCTTTATTAGTGGACATATCCACAGAGGTTTCACTCAACAAAATATTTCCTTCCCGGACCACAAAATAATTCATACTTAAATACAACATCAGTAAAGCAACAACTTTTAGTACTTTGAAAATATGTTTCCAATAGACAAACCTATCGTTACGAAGCAATTTATGTGAAATAAATGCAACACAAAGGGAAGAAAGAAGAAAAATAAAAGGCATAAAAGCTTTTCCTAATTCAAAATCGGCAGCAACTAAAAAGATCCACACATGGAAACAAACAAAGGCTAAAAAAGCGAGGAGAGAGTCCATATATCGAAATGAAGCAAACGCCAGTAATGGAACACAAATAAATACAATAAACTTAGTGTTCGAAAAATCGGTAAACAACAAAATTCCGAAAACTATGAAAGACACAGCTAAATAAAGCAGGCAATCGTCTATTCCGGAACGGTAATGATTTTTATTGTTTATAAAAAACTGAAGTGAAAATAATAAGATTGCAGAACCTATTAAACATAGCACACCAAAAACTATTTCATTAGTAATAGAAACTGCAATTATAGTTCCTAAAATTCCTAGAGCGGAATTAGCCAATATAAAAGTAAAAATAAACAGTCCAATTCGGACAAACGTATTCGGAGAATAAAATTCTTCTTTGTAGGTTGCATTAATCTGATTCAATTGCTCTTCCGAAATTAGATTATTATTTTTTAGTCGCGCAGAATTAGCCTTTAAGTTAATGGCATCGATCCAATTCTTATTATAGCTCATATTACTTAATCTTCAGAATTTTTTTATAATTGATAAAGAAATAAATCACCCCGACACATGACAACACAAAATAATAAAGACCTAATATATCAATAACGCCCATTTGAAACACGGCCCAAGTAATTCCGACATAGCAATAAATCACAGACATTAAAAGAAAATAAAATGATTTTTCCTTAATGGCAAACCGTGTCAGCAAAAATCCTGCGGTCAATAAAAGTAAAAAATAAACTAAAGGAAAACTAAGTGCGAAGCAACCTGCAAGCAAACAAATAAAAAGCATGTTGAATCCAAAATTATACCAGGTGAAAGTGAAATGTCGTTTGATATTTTTCAGCTTGAAATAAAATGCAGCTCCTATGAGTAAAACCGATAATGAGAGTCCTGTGTAAATAAGTGAAAACTCTGAAAGTTCATTGTTCAGCAACATTCCGGGTGATGCCGAGATACCTGCAAAGGAAGCAAGAGCAGTTATAGCAAGTGATAAAACACCTGCGTTATCAAAGGTATAAGCAAGAAAGAAAAATAAAATTGCAGGAATTAAAGTAGCAAGTCCATACCGTGTACCAAAAAGTTGGTATTGGTACTGAAGATACCCCTCCAATGCCAAAAACAATAAACATCCCAGCAGCAAAATATAATCAAACCAGGGCGAAGCATGCTTCACTTGCTGATTACTGTAAGGAAGTCGGTTCTTAAAGCAATAGTAAAAGCACGTTGCACAGGCCAATCCAATTAGTAAAATAATGGCAGTATGACCAATGGTATTAATGTTCTGGTAAATAATAATACCTAATCCACCGGTCAGCAAAAGAATTCCGAGGTACAAAACAGTCCGAAGTTCCCAGTGAAGGGAAAATGGTTTATTCTTTAATGATATTTCAATAGAAAGGGATTCCTTGTCTGAAATTATTCCATCATCATGGATCATTTTAAGGTATTTCTGCCTCATTGTTCTGAATTTTGTGCAAATGAATAAGAAATTCAGTAATAAACAACGAAAAAGTTAGTGAATTACGTAAAAAAGCATGCAAACAGCCGATATATTAAGCGAAGAACTAAAAAACCGGTGTATCATATAATATCTGGCGAGTCACTTTTACAAGGCCGAAAAACAAGAAACTTTGTCGAAATTTTAAAAAGGAAAAGGCGAAATTTATAAAATTCAATTTCATATAATATGTGCCACAATCAATAAAGTTAAAAAATGCAAAAGGAAGCAGCCGGATCTTCATTCAGAATCCATCATTTCCGACTGTTCCCTTCACAACTCACTTACCAGGAAAGTATTTTTACTAATGTGCTGATTTGCCAATGTGCTTATGTGCTTATTTGAAGTTTTGGTAGTATAGCGATTGCACGATAAACTGTAAAACCCAAGAACTAAAGAACTAAAGAACTAAAGTGTCCCTCTTCTCTCCTGCTCTGCTTCGATTGATTCAAACAGTGCTTTGAAGTTTCCTTTTCCGAAGGATTTTGCTCCTTTGCGTTGTATGATTTCAAAGAATAAAGTTGGTCGGTCTTCAACAGGTTTGGTGAATATTTGCAACAGGTATCCTTCTTCATCACGATCAACCATAATGCCGAGCTTCTTAAGTACTTCCATATCTTCTTCGATGATTCCTACTCTATCAGAAACTGTATCGTAATATGATCCGGGAACGAATAAGAACTCAACGCCTCTCTCACGCATTTCAGCAATCGTGAATACGATGTTGTTTGTTGCAACAGCTATATGCTGACAACCTGGTCCATTATAAAAATCAAGATATTCTTCGATCTGGGATTTTTTTATTCCATTTGCCGGTTCGTTAATAGGGAACTTAATACGTCCGTTACCGTTAGTCATAACTTTGCTCATGAGAGCTGTATATTCAGTTGAAATATCCTTATCATCAAAAGTAACCAAGTTTGCAAATCCCATTACTTCCTCATAAAATTGGGCCCACATATTCATTGCACCCAATTCCACATTTCCAACCATGTGATCGATGTATTCGAGACCAAGAGAAGTAGGATTATATTCCGATTCAATTTTAACAAATCCGGGAAGAAAATCTCCTTTATAAGCACTTCTTTCAACAAACATGTGAATGGTATCGCCATAAGTATGAATTCCGGCCAGTACCACTTTGCCATTTTCATCTTCCATAACTTTAGGTTCTAAATATGGTTTTGCTCCACGCTTAACAGTTTCATTAAACGATTTAGTTGCATCATCAACCCAAAGTGCAATTACTTTTACTCCATCCCCATGTTTTCTAATGTGCTGTGAAATTTCACTTTCAGGATCCATCGGTGTTGTTAATACCAAACGAATTTTGCCTTGCTGTAAAACATAAGATGTTCTATCGCGACTACCTGTTTCGAGACCTTTGTATGCAAGTGTTTGAAATCCAAATGCTGTCTTATAATAATGTGAAGCTTGCTTTGCATTACCAACATACAATTCTACATAGTCGGTGCCATTGATCGGAAGGAAATCCTGAGCTTTTTCGAATACCTTTTCACCGGTATAAGAATAGTTTTTTACTTCTGTTAAATTATCCATTATAAAACGAATTACGAATATTTGTGAATTGAGAATTAATATTTTTAATTTTTAAATGGCGATCAACATAAACACCATCAACTTTCCATAAATTATATCTGCATTTTTATTGAATTTCAATTCAATCACCATTGAATTACTATTGAATTACTATTGAATTACCTCCGGTTCGAACATCCACGATTTATAATAATCGTTCACTTCAAGTTCCAATGCTGCTTTGGTAATTTTCATCGGATGGAAAGGATCAATCATAACTGCCAGTTCATTAGTTTCCTTTTTGCCGATGCTTCTTTCGATGGCACCGGGATGTGGACCGTGCGGGATCCCGGCAGGATGCAATGTAATTTGCCCTTTCTTAATATTATTTCTGCTCATAAAATCGCCATCAACATAATACAACAACTCATCTGAATCGATATTACTGTGGTGATAAGGTGCAGGAATTGCGTCGGGATGATAATCATACATTCTTGGAACAAATGAACAGATAACGAAATTATTTCCCTGAAAACTCTGATGTATTGGAGGCGGCATGTGAATACGACCTGTGAGGGGTTCGAAATTGAATATAGAAAAGGCATAAGGATAATTGTATCCATCCCATCCTACCACATCAAAAGGGTGTGTTCCATAAACGTAGGGGTAAATTAATCCGCGCTTTTTTATGTTCACTTTAAAATCGCCTTTTTCATCATGTGTTTCGAGTCCCTCAGGCAAACGGAAATCACGCTCACAAAATGGTGAATGCTCTAATAGCTGACCATATTCATTCCGGTAACGCGGAGGAGTAACTACAGGACTGAATGATTCAATAATAAGAAGACGATTTTCGGTGGTCTCAAAATTTATTTTATAAATAGTTCCTCGTGGGATCACCAAATAATCACCATAACCAAAATCGAGATTTCCATAATTGGTATGCAGCGTTCCATTACCTTGATGGATAAAAATCAATTCATCGGCATCGGCATTCTTAAAAAAATAGTCACCTGTACCTTTGCGGGATGCAGATAAGCCAATGTGCAAATCATCATTTACAAACAAGGTAGTTCTACTTTCCAAATAATCATTTTTCAAAGGCAAATCAAATCCTTGAAAACTTAGGGCCCTTAAGTTATCTTCTATGGCTATTTCCGGTCGTACCGAATACGACTTCCCTGCTTCCTTAACAATTGTGGGTGGATACAGATGGTAAACCAACGAAGAAACACCAGAAAATCCTTCGGTGCCAAATAATTCTTCATGATATAGAGACCCATCGGGCTTCTTGAAAACTACGTGCCTTTTTGAGGGCACTTTTCCAAGTCGGTGATAAACAGGCATGTCGTTTAAATTTGATGCAAATAACCCCATGAATTGGGTATTTTCTTATGATTTCGGTCATCTTTCATTAACTTTACAGACTTATAAAAAGTGATTTCAATCATATATAGGCTATGTGTGGCAGATTCTCCTTAACTAAAGAGGAACTCGAAATTGAGAAGCGATTCAATGCGAAGTTTTATTCGAATGATTTGGTAAAACGGTATAACGTTGCACCCAGTCAGCTCGCATTGGTGATGACTAACGAAAAGCCACACGAACTTCAACATTACAAATGGGGTTTAATTCCATCATGGGCAAAAGAGGCTTCTATAGGATACAAGATGATCAATGCAAAATCGGAGACTATTTTTGAAAAACCCTCTTTTCGTAACCTGATAAAAAACAGAAGGTGTTTAGTTATTTCCGATGGTTTTTACGAATGGAAGCCAATTACCTTAAAGCACAAACAACCCTATCGGATTGGATTGAAAGGTGATGATCTTTTCGCTTTCGCAGGATTATGGGATTGCTGGACCGACAAAGAATCGGGGGAGTTGATTCCATCTTTTACCATAATCACCACAAACGCCAATGAACTCGTTGCTCCAATTCATGATCGTATGCCGGTAATTCTTGAACCGGAAGATGAACAAAAATGGATCGGACACAACATTTCACATGATGAGATTGTTAAGATGCTTACCTCCTATCCAAAAGATAAAATGAAAGCTTATCCGGTTTCAGAAAAAGTAAATTCGCCCCGGAATGATTCAAATGAATTAATTGAAGAAAAAATAATAGTAGAGTAAAAAAAATTAAACATACTTATGAAAATAATCAAAATCAAGTTAATCGCTTTCACTTTCATTTACTTAATTTTCAGCTCCGTTTCATACAGTCAGCTTTCAAAAAACTGGTACAATGAAGATCCTGCCGAGGATCGTTTTGCCGGAGTGAGTGCTGACATCACGTATGATAAACTGCTTAAAAATAAAACCTCCAAAACTGTGATCGTAGCTGTTATTGATGGTGGCACAGAAGTGGATCATCCTGATTTAGCTCAGAATATCTGGGTTAATGCTGATGAGATTGCCGGCAATGGCATTGATGATGACAAAAATGGCTATGTTGATGATGTGAATGGATGGAATTTTATCGGGGGAAAAGATGGTGAGGTGAACGGCGACAATTTGGAAGTCACCAGAATTTACAAAAAATACAAACCGAAATTTGGAGGAAAAAGTTCATCCGGATTATCCGCTGAAGAAAAGAAAGAATTTGAGGTTTACCAGAAAGCTAAAACTCAGGTAGAAGAAGATTTGAAGCAAGCTAAACAAGGGTTGGTCATGTATGAAAGCTATAAAAATAAACTTGATTCTTTTAAATCCTCCATTGGCAAAGAAGATTTCACATCAGAAGATGTTGAAAAATTTCAAACAACCGATAAAAAAATGGAAGAGTTGAAAACTTCGATTGGAAATGCAATGAAGAGCGGTGCAACATTTGATGAAATTTATAATCCCTTCGAAGAAGGATACAAATATTATTACAGCCAGGTGAATTATCATTTGAATATTGAGTTCGAACCAAGAGCAATTGTTGGAGACAATTATGAGGATATTACAGAAAAATATTATGGCAATAACAGAGTGGAAGGTCCTGATGGAGCACATGGTACCCATGTGGCGGGAATAATAGGGGCCGTTCGTGATAATGACATCGGAATGAACGGTGTGGCAAATAATATAAAAATTATGGTATTAAGAGTGGTGCCTGATGGAGATGAACGTGATAAAGATGTGGCCAATGCTATTCGATATGCAGCAGATAATGGTGCTTTGGTGATCAATATGAGTTTCGGAAAATCATTTTCGCCCGGTGAAAAATATGTCGAAGAAGCCATGCAATATGCTGCATCCAAGGACGTGTTAATGGTTCATGGAGCAGGCAATGATGGAGCCAACATTGATAAGGCCGGAAATTATCCGAATCCTAAGTATGAACAAACAAAGTCGCGTGAGTTGGCATGGATAGAAGTTGGTGCAATTTCATCTTCCGGCGATGTAGCAGCATTTTCAAATTATGGAGCCAAAACTGTGGATGTTCTTGCGCCCGGTGTCAAAATATACTCAACGGTGCCTGATGGTAAATACGAATATTTTGATGGAACCAGTATGGCCTCCCCTGTTGTGGCAGGGGTGGCTGCAATGCTTCGCTCCTATTACCCTTCACTTACGGCTCCTCAAGTCAGACAAGTGATAATGGATTCAGTTATCAAAATGCCCGGCAAAACAGTATTACCGGGATCTAAAAAGAAAAAAGTTAAGTACACTAAACTGTGCGTTTCGGGTGGTATTGTAAATGCTTACAAAGCGGCTAAAATGGCTGATTCTATGGTAAAATAAGAAAGTAAAATTATTTGGGTACACCCTTGAATGATTATTTAAATTTATTTATTTGATTGTCATTAGTTTATGAAATAAATTATAAAAAATATTGACAAATGACAAAATAAATGCGACATTTGTGTTAAATTAATTTGTGATGAAAAAACACGAAAATATTTTTAACGAAAGTGTAGTTGCATATGGCACTCATTCCAACAGTTCCATTTATTCAATTATGGATACCATCCGTAGTGGTATTGTTTTTTCAAAATTCAACAAAGTACTTTGCAGTTTCCCTTTCAGTTTAGCTGATTGGTCGTGGTTTTTAGGCATGTCGGAACGCACGATGCAACGTTACCGCAAAGAGCATAAAACATTTGATAAACTTCAGTCTGAAAAAATTTTAAACATTTACATCCTATATAACAGAGGAGTTGAAGTATTTGGAAGTTCCGCTAATTTCAACACCTGGCTAGAGGCACCTAACTTGGCTTTAGGAGGTGAAATGCCAAAAAAATTTTTAGATAACAATTTTGGCATTGAGTTTCTTAACGATACGTTAACCCGTATTGAGCACGGTATTTCTGCATGATTATTTTCAGGTTATGCCGTGAAATTTATAGCAGGGACCTGACAGGTAAAGGTGCAGAAAGAAGTGGTGGAAGATGGAACAGCAAAAGAGTTTCGATGCTTTATACTTCTGAAACACGGGCTTTATGTTTGGCCGAAACAGCTGTAAATTTGCCATTAAATTTAATTTCCGGAGACTTTGCGATGGTATCCATATTGGTGCCAGATGATCTACCGGTAAAGACCGTCAGTTTAAAGGAACTTCCCTCCGATTGGAATACTTTTCCTCACTCAGCATCCACTCAGAAAACAGGGGATAATTTTATTCATGCGGGAGAATATGTTGCCTTGAGAGTGCCCTCGGCCGTGGTACCTATGGAGTTTAATGTTCTCATCAATCCATTGCACCCATTAATGAAAATGGTGAAAATTACAGAGGTGAATAAATTTGCTATTGACGAACGACTGACAGCTCGCAGATGATCTGAATGTGGTTATGAGCTATTTCTGAAGAAGTAATGATTGTTATTTCTTCATCAAACTTCAAAAATATTCCTTCACTCAATCCACCGAAACGGCTTCCTTAACAGAAACCTTCAGCGAACCTACAAATTCATCAAACAAATAACGTGAATCATCGGGTCCCGGAGCTGATTCAGGGTGATACTGAACGGAAAAAGCTTTTTTATTTTTGACTCTGATTCCTTCAATGGAATGATCGTTCAAATTTACGTGTGTTACTTCGATCACATCTGAATTCTCAACATCCTCACGACTGATGGCAAAGCCATGGTTTTGAGAAGTCACTTCGGAATGACCGATGATCATATTTTTTACAGGGTGGTTGATTCCTCTGTGACCATTGAACATTTTAAAAGTTGATATCCCGCAGGCTTCGGCGAGTAGCTGGTGACCCAAACAAATTCCGAAAACGGGTTTGTCGGCAGCCAAAATATCTTTCACTGTTTGAACCACTTCAGGCATCACAGCAGGATCACCGGGGCCGTTTGATATCAGGAATCCATCGGGTTCCCACGCATTCATCTCCTTGAAGGATGTGTTGTAAGGAAAAACCTGCACATAGCAACCGCGATCGGAAAGGCATCTGAGAGTGTTGGTTTTAACACCTTCATCCATTACGGCCACTTTGTGTGGCGCAGATGGATCTCCAAAGAAATAGGGTTTGGTAGTGGATACTGTAGAAGAAAGTTCCAGTCCGGCCATGGAAGGCACTTTTGCAAGCTGTTCCTTCAGTTTATCAGGATTCAGTTCGTCGGACGAAATAATGGCATTCATTACGCCTTTATCTCTAATATGCCGCACTAGCGCTCTGGTGTCGATATCTGAGATGGCCACCATGTTTTGCTCAATAAAATAGTCGTTTAAAGAGCTATCGGCACTTTTGCGGGAATAGTGCTGACTAAAGTTCCGACAAATGAATCCGGCAATTTTTATAGAAGCAGATTCTGACTCGTCAAATTTGATTCCATAGTTACCAATGTGAACATTGGTAGCTATGAGCAACTGACCTTCGTAGGATGGGTCGGTAAAGACTTCCTGGTAGCCGGTCATGCCGGTATTAAAACAAATTTCGCCTGTTGCGGTTCCTACTTTACCTGCAGATTTGCCGTAAAAAATAGTTCCATCCTGGAGTAATAGAATGGCCGGGGATTTAGGGGTATATTTCATTTTTTTAATTTTGTGCAAATTTAAGCCATTCAAAGATAGTTTTTAACAAAGAATGAAGCAAAAGTAATTAGATATAAAAGTGATTGTATTTGAGCACTTTAGATAATCATTTAAATTTAATTTTCGAATATTTTCATATTAATATAATCCTAAATTTTGTTTTCTATTTAATTATATTTAATGTTGTGCACAACTTTTGATTACCAATTTAACAGGCCACCCCCCCGGGCCATTAGATAGTTGGTAAGAATTGTTGCATAAATTTTGAATCTAACATATAATATCATGAAATCTACAAAAACACTTAAAATGTTCAACAACTGGGGGGGCACCTTCCAAAATTAATCCTTAATATTTTACTAAACAGGGACTTAGCTTTAAAAAAGTTCCTGAATAGAATTAAAGTAATCTGCTTTATTTCGTTGTTTTCGACAAGTGCCATGGGCCAATCTTCCTATTTTCTTCCAAATGATGATGAGGTGTGTCCCGGTGAATCGGTAACTTACACTGTAACTTGGGGCACAGGTATTTCAGCTCCAGTTAGTTATGTTTTTCATGTTACCGGGGAGTTGCAATTTGTCCCAAATGGTAATACGGTAACAGTAACATGGGGCAGTACAGGCAGTGGTTCAATTTATGCCGATTGTTATGACGCCTTAAATAATTATGTTTCTACCAATACAACTAATATTACAATAAACCCAACTCCAAACCCGCTGATTACTTCTAACTCGATTGTAAACTGTACGGTTTATCCTTTAAACGAACATGGCGATCCGATTATAGTTCCGAATGATTGCTGGAAAGTTTGTGAGCGGTCAACGGTCACGTATCAAGTGCCTCTGAATTCGGGTTCAACGTATGCTTTTAATTAATTATATTTGTTAAAACTTAATACAATGAAAACAATATTTTTTTCTCTTATCATTATTTTATCAGCTTCACTTTTATCAGCTCAATCCTGGCAGTGGGCATCGCGCTTTGGTGGAATATCCACCGACCCTCAGAGCAATATCCCTGATGAATCCATTAAGGATATGGTAGTAGATGACCAAGGTAATGTATATTTCTGTGGCGTTGTTAGAACCGTAGCTAATGCTAATGGTACACCCTTACCCACTTTCGGAGCTTACGATATTATTGTTGGCAAAATTGATTGCCATGGTAATTTAGTGTGGGTGCAAACTGCTGGAGGACTCTTTAATGATGTTGCCTATTCATTAATCCTGCACGATAATTATTTATACTTTACAGGAGAAATTTCTGCAACTTCCAATAATCCATGTAACTTCTTTGGAAATATTATCACGGAAAGCACCAGTGATTTATTTCTTGCAAAAATGGATACATCCGGATCATTAATTTGGAATAAAATAGGATCGCCTGGTATGATTAATTTAAACTCTGCTGCGTTTAGCTTATCTGCTCATGGTAATAATTTAAATTTGTTATTTCGAGTTGTATCTAGTAATGGGGGTGAAATTTTTCCGGGAGAATTTGTAACTCGTGGTTGGTGGCAGGCTACTTTGGACACGAGTGGAAATATCGTTTCAAAGTTTGAAATTACTCCTAATATTGAGGCATTTGCAAAATTTGAACATGAACAAGGTCCCAATGGAGACCATTATTTCCTGGGAAACTTCCAGAGTCTTGATTCCGTCAGTATCGGTGGGCAAACGGTATATCACATTAATCCCGGTATCACCTATTCCGACATCCTTTTGTTTAAATTCGACAGCGGCGGTAATTTGCTTTGGTTGGAACAGATTGGAGTAACTAGCAACAACATTAAAAGTCATAAACTCTTCATTGATCAAAATGATTTTGTATTTATTACCGGTTCAATTGTAAATGGGGTTATTTTTGGTAATGATACAATGCAGAATTCTTTTTCCTCAATACAAGCGTTTCCTTTTGTAGCGAAATACGATGCTCAAGGTCAATCAATTTGGGCAGCTCAGGCAAGTAGTCAATATAATTCTGTTGCCACCGGCGGAGTAGCACCATTACCCAATGGGAATTTAATTTGGAGCGGTTACTTCCAGGGCAATGCTGTATTTGGTTCCACTACCCTTTCAAGCAGCACTAGCGGATTACGTGACTTGTTTTTGTGCGAGGTTGATTCTTTAGGTAATATTGTAGGAGTTGAAGTAATGCCTTGCCCCGGTTACAACGAAACACCCGAGGTTATGATATCTGATTCTGCAGGAAATATTTATTTAGGCGGGGGTTATTTTGGATCTATGACCATTAATGGCACTACGCATACATCAGCCGGAGGAGGTACTGATGCGTTTGTGGCCAAATACGGTTACATTTGCACTGTTGGCCTGAATGAAGAACTGCCATTGTCGGAAATTTCGTTAAACGTATACCCTAACCCCGTTAGTTCAACTTTGAATATTAATATTACATCAAGTGATATTGAAAAAATTTCTATCTTGAATTTATTAGGTGAAAGCATACTGGAATTCACTCCGGAAAACAACCATACCGGTTTAATTACCATTGCTGTGCAACATTTGCCCAATGGAATTTACTTGGTGCAGGCTGCGGGTAAAACAGGCAGGGCTAGTGCAAAGTTTGTGAAAATGGAGTGAAGTGGTTTATGTAAGTACCACAGAAAACACCTTAAATCAAACGGGGATAAAGTCTAATCTTTATCCCCGTTATGGTTTAATATGAAAAAACTTACTCTGTGGCAGTTTATACGCCGGTTTCTCCTTCAGAATCAGCT
>Ga0105046_10012446_pt1 | contig 13202 bp, 7 predicted proteins | sample MAT03_FD_78385 | JGI IMG/M metagenome (GOLD analysis project Ga0105046, IMG submission 78385) | Freshwater microbial communities from Lake Fryxell liftoff mats and glacier meltwater in Antarctica - MAT-03 (megahit assembly) | ecosystem: Environmental > Aquatic > Freshwater > Ice > Liftoff... | reverse complement strand
GCGTTGGTGGGCGCGGCGGTGGTCTTTTCACCGGTTTTATTCCGGTCAGAATTGGGGCGCACGCGGGCGTTCTTGCTGACGGTGTTGTTGGCGACTCTGCCGCCGTTGTTCATCGCCTCGCGCACCTCAGAAGGCGTGGTGTGGACGCTGGCGGTTGCCGCGCTGATGGCACGCCTGACCCTGACCGCCATCCAGACCGGCGACAAAAGCCGTTGGACGGCTGCGCTGGCCGCATTGGTTGTTTTGATTTTAGTGACCGAACCCGGCGCGATGATTTTGGCGTTGCTGCTCGGCCTTAGCGTGGTCGGGGCGTTGCGGTGGGCAGACGCCGACGAGCAACCGGAAGAACCCGTAGATGACGACGATACCGAACCCGAAATTGTCATCAGCCAGTGGGCGCGATTGCGAGCGCAACGACGCGGTTTGCCGTGGGAGGGCGGTTTGGCGTTGGGCGCGCTCATCACCTTGAGCATCAGCACCTTGTTTTTTACCCCCAGCGGCTTGGGCAACGTCGGCCAGCTTTTGGCGGGCGTGGTCAGCCTGTTCACCACCAGCAACCCGGATAATCTTATCGGCGTCGTGGTGTTCCAACTGCCGTGGACGCTGGTGCTGGCCGGGGCGGGCGTCTGGGCGACTAACCGCGAAGGCTGGTCGCTGGTTGACCGTTTGTTTGCGGTGTGGGCGTTATGTGCGCTGGTCGCCACCCTCTTTATACCGGGGTTGACCAACGCACACGCCGTCTTTTTGGCCGTGCCATTGTGCGGTCTGGCGTCCGGGACGCTGGCGATGGTTTTCATCAATGCACGGCGGCGCAGCATTTGGGCCGAAGCCGAGGCCGACGCCGGGGATGATTTGGCCGCACTGTATCGCCCGTCTGCCGGACGCTGGATTTTGGGCGTCGTCGTGTTCGCGTTACTCATGCTGACCAGCGTCCACTTCCAAACCGTCTCGCGGGAAGGGCTTCAGGTCTTAGACGGTTCACTAGGCGGGGTGTTGTCACGCCTACAATCACAGAGCGTATTCGTGGATGTGCGAATCGGCCTGTTGTGGGGCTTCATCGGCTTGATGTTCTTAGGCATCGGCTTCTTCCTCGCAGCTGGGATTTGGGGCAACCGGACGACCTTGCAAGGCTACGCGCTCGGCCTGTTGATTTTCCTGCTAATCACCCAAACGTCTACCGGCTGGTATACGGCGGTGTTCAATGCCGATAGCCCGATTGAGGCATGGGATTCGCCAACCACAGGGCAAGGCTATCAACGGTTGGCCGAAACGCTACACGATTTCATGCTGCGCGAGACGTTGGCTTTTCCGCTGTTGCCCATCACCGTCGTGCGTGACCCGGCCAGCGGCGTGACCGAGGACGGTCTGCTGGGCTGGTTGCTGAAAGACCAACGTGTCGAATTTGTCGATACGCTGGACGAAGCGCGTGCCAAGCCATTCGTGATCGTGTCTGACGCGACCTTAGAGGCGAATGTCGTGCCAGATTTGGGCGGCAGTTATGTCGGGCAAAAGTTCGTGCTGGCGAAGGCGTGGAATCCCGATACGCTCTTGGGCGTCGATGTTATGCCGTGGTGGATGCAGCGTCAAACCCGTTCCAAGCCCTATCCGGTTCAGACCGTGACCTTGTGGGTACGACAAGACGTGTTCGAGAGTGTGCCAGTCGGCGACCTGCTTTTAGCGCCGTGATGGTGAGGTTAATGCCCCGGCGGACGTGTACAATCACCAGACGATTGATTAAAACCCATAGGCGCAGTTGATGACTACGGACTCACAAGACCCCATCCCCGGCTTAATTATCCGCTGCTTACAGGGCAATCAAGCCGGATATGCCGACCTGTATGACCACTGCGCGGCGGGCGTCTATCGGCTGTGCTACAGCCTTGTCCTCAACGCGCAAGATGCTGAGGACGTGCTGCAAGATTCGTTCGTCTACGCCTTCAAGAATTTACATCGTTTTGACCCCAGTCGCGCCAGCTTCAAGACGTGGCTGTATACCATCGCCGTCAGCCGTTGCCGCAACACCTATCGGCGCAAGCGCCCGCTGCTGATCGACATCTCGCAGATGTTCGGCTTTGATGTCGCCGCGCCAGAAGGCGACTCATCGCCAGAGGCCGCCAATGCTCAACGAGCTGCCCGTGACGCGATTAAAAACGCGCTGGCGGAATTATCCCCGGCCTTGCGCGAGGCCGTTGTGCTGCGCTATGGGCAATGCTTGACCTTTCGCGAGGTGGCCGAAATCATGGATTGTCCGCTGAAAACGGCTGAGAGCCGCGTCCGCCTCGCGCATGACCGGCTACGGTCACTGTTGAACGAACACGGACGCGGCCTGCTCGATGAGTTATTGTCCTACTAGCTGGGAGGGCTTGGAAATGTTCACTTGGATTCAGGCCTTTTTGGGGCGGCGGCGCATACTCGCCCGCCTCAGCCGATTCATCAGCGGGGAATTATCAGCCGATGCGCGCCGTGAGGTCGCTCGTGCGCTGGATGACCCTGTTGTGTATGCCGAGTACCGCCGTCAGCGTGACGACTCACACGCCCTCACGTCCGATTTGGGCAGCGTGGGGCGCGCTGACCGCACCGTATTTCAGCGTGGCTGGCAAAACGTGACCCGTGCGCTGGAACACACCAGCCCGACCTATCGTCTGAGCGTCCACACCTCCGATTGGCGCGTGCGGATGACGGCGGCGGGCTTGGCAGCTGCCCTGCTCATCCCGATGGGGTTGAGCGCCGGGCGCGCCTCTGCCAGTAATATCCCGACGCCGCCTGTGCCAAAGGTGGCCTATTATCACGCCACGCCCACCAGTGAAATCCCGTCCGAAGACACGCTCGGCGCCGCCACATCAGTGGCAATCATCACTGTTACCCCGACTGCGCCGAGTAATTAATCTAAAATCATCCGAGGAAGAACGATGGCTGTTCCTATTTCACACACGCCCTATCAGACCACCCCACACGATACGCTCGGCGAAACGCTCAATCGGCGCGTCATTGTCCGCTGGGAGATGGTGGTTTTCGTGCTAATTTTCGTGGCGGCGGTCTTCACCCGTTTCTGGGCGCTGGGAGACCGCGCCATGAGCCACGACGAATCACTCCACGTTTATTATTCATACAACCTATATATCAAAGGCGATTTTGACCACACGCCTCTGATGCACGGCCCCATCCTATTTCACGCCAACGCCCTGATGTACGCGCTGTTCGGCGATAGCGACTTCAGCGGGCGTATTTATACCGCGCTGTTGGGCGTCGGGATGGTTTTTAGCCCGTTGTTATTCCGCCGCTGGTTGGGCAAGTGGGGGGCGCTGTTGGCGGTGCTGATGGTGCTTGTCTCACCGTTGCTGCTGTTCTACAACCGTTATATCCGCGAGGACACGCCCGCGATTATGGCGTCAATCCTGATGGCGTGGGCAATCGTGATGTACCTCACAGGGCCAGAGCATCTCAGGCGAAAACCGCGTTGGCTGTACATCCTCGCTGCGACCATGCTGTGGAACTTGGGCAGCAAAGAGACGGCGTTCATGTACATCGCCTCGTTTGGCTTGTTCTTCACGATTTATTGGGTTGTGCGGATGCTGCAAACGTGGCAAAAAATCCCCGGCAAACCCTTGTTCCACAGCCTGATGATGTCAATTTTGGTCGGCGCGGTGATGGCGATCCCGATGTATGTCATCCTCGACATCATCCCCTTAGATCGGGTTTTCGCGTCGCAAGAAGACATCCTCGCTGGTATCGTCAACCCCGCCGAGGCGGCCAGTTTCTGGGTCTGGACGCTGTTGGCGTTCGGGACGATTTTCTTGGGGATTTTTGGGACGGCGGCGTGGGCGTTCCGTGACCGCCTGAGCCGCATCCCGTGGCGCGATGTGGCGATCATGATTGTCACCGCGTTGTTGGTGCTGATTGTCTTAATCTACATTGAAGAGAAAAGCCACGTTTCCGCCGCCAACATCTCAACCGCTGCCCCGCTCGACCCGACCTTAGCGACGGCTGAAGGCCAAGTTACGGGCGGACTGAGCTGGTCGTTCATCCTTATCCCGTGGCTGATGGCGGGCGTGTTCATCCCGTTTTTGGCCTATGCCCGCCGCCGTGGGTGGTGGGATTGGCTGTACCAATTCCCAGAATTTGACGTGCTAATCGTGATGGGCGCGCTGACGCTGCCGTGGTTGACAGCCATTTTCATCGTCGGATCGGGCGGCACACCCGACGATTTTGCGGCGTTGGGTGAGAGTCTCAAGGGCGTGGCCGGTATCATGCCGGTGGTCGGCGCGATTGAAATCGGGCGCTTTGTGATCGGTTTCCTGTGCTGGCTACCGTTGTTCACGCTGGCAACCGTCGCCGGGTTGTTGTGGAATTGGCAACGTTATATCGTGTGCTGGTTGATTTTCCACAGCCTGTTCGCGTTTTTCTACACCACGGTCTTCACCAACATTCAGGGCTTGGCGTCCGGCATGGTTTACAGCTTGCAATATTGGCTGGAGCAACAGGGCGAACGGCGCGGTAGCCAACCGCAGTATTATTACTTCCTGATTATCATGCCGATGTATGAGTTCTTGCCCATCCTCGGCACGATGGCCGCCAGTTTGACCGGCCTACACCTGTTCTGGAATCGTCGGCGCGCCACGTATGCTCTGATAGACAAGGCTGAGTCGCTGGAGAAGGAAAAATATTCGTTCGCCACCGTGATTGGCGAGGACGGCGTTGAAATCGCCGGACAAGACCCGGAAATCGGCGCGGCTTTACGCGCTCAAGCGGATCATGTTCGCGTGCGTATCCACGCCCATCAAACCTTAGACAGCGCGCCAGTGCTGATGTTCATCAGCTTCTGGGCGCTGACCATCATGATCGCGCTGACGTTGGCCGGTGAGAAAATGCCGTGGCTCGGCACGCACATGACCTACCCGATGATCCTCATCACCGGCTGGTATTTCGGGCGCATCGTCCAAAAAGTCGATTGGGCGACCTTCAAAGCACGCGGCTGGATTCTGCTGTTGATTTTCCCGCTGGCCTTGGGCGCGCTCGTCCGTATCGTAGCCGGTTATGTGACCGAGGAGCAACCTTTCCGAGGCGTTGACCAGCTTCAATTGAGCTACACCTATAACTTCCTCGGCGCGGTCATCGTCGCCATCGCGTGCGCGTGGGGTGTCGAGTGGCTACGGCGTCGCACCAGTCCGCTGCACATCCGGCAACTTTCGGCTGTGGCGATTTTTGGCCTCCTCGGACTAATCACCTTCCGTTCGGCGTGGCAAGCGGCTTTCATCAACTACGATGACGCCACCGAATTCTTGGTATATGCCCACGCCACCCCCAACACCAAGACTGTCCTCAAGTTGATCGAAGATTTCAGCCGCCGGACGACGGACGGGATGCGCGTCAAGTTCGCCTATGACAATAAGCTGAGTTGGCCGGGCGTGTGGTACTTCCGCCACTTCACCGACGCAATTTACATGGGCGAAAACCCGACCCTCCAACAGATGGATCAGGCCAACATCGTCCTCGTCGGCGAGGGCAATAACAACGTGGTCGAGCCGCTGTTGGAAGACCGTTACCAGCGTTTTGACTATAAACGCATGTGGTGGCCGATGCAGGATTACTTCTACCTCGACGCCACGCGGGTGATTGACCTGTTCGCGCTGACGGAAGACCCCAACAAGCCCAACACTGATTCAGGCCGCCTCCGCCGCGCCATCTTTGAAATTTGGTGGGACAAAGACTACACGCTGTACGGTGAAGTCACCAACAAAGAATTCGCCTTCAATCAATGGCCGGTCAGCGAGAATTTCTACATGTACGTCCGCAAGGACTATGTGGCGCAAATCTGGCCGTATGGGACGGGCGACGGCAGCGTGACCAACCCGATTGATGTCACCGAGGTCAGCGCGTGCGTCGCCAATTGGCAAGACTACCCCGCCCTGACAACCTTTGACACCACGGCATTGGGCGGCGCGCTGGCTGTCCCGGTCGGCATTGATGTCGATGATGAAGGCCGCGTGTATGTGGCCGAAGATCAGGGCTTCAGAATTAGCGTATTCCAAAACACGGGCGAATTCATCAACAGCACCGGGATTCGCGGCACACGCGAACAAATCGGCGCGCTGTTCGAGCGCCCGCACAGCATCCGCGTCGCGCCGGACGGCACGCTGTATGTGGTGGACACATGGAACTACCTGATTCGCCATTTCACCGCCGATTGGCAGCCGTTGGAATCATGGGGGTCGCCGCTCGCACAGGGCATCAACGCCCCACAAGAGCCGACGGACGGCTTCTGGGGGCCGCGTGACCTCGCCATCGACGCCGCTGGGAATGTCTATATCTCGGACACCGGCAACAAGCGCGTGCGCGTGTATGACTCGACGGGCGTCTGGCTGCGCGACATCGGCAGCGGCGGCAGCGGTGAAGGTCAACTGGACGAGCCGACAGGTCTAGCCATCACCGGTGATGGTCGCTTGTTTGTGGCCGACACATGGAATCGCCGGATTGCGGTGTTCGCCCTCGACGGGACATGGCTCGCCAATTACCCGGTGCGCGCATGGTATGGTGAACCGGTCAACCGCCCGTATATCGCGGTGGATGATGTACGCAACCTGCTGTATGTCGGCGACCCCGAAGGTGGGCGCGTCTTGGTTTATGACTTGCAAGGGACGTGCGTCGGCGCATTCGGTAGCCTCAATGCCGACAATCCCGGCCCGAACGAATTCTCAGCCATCGGCGGCATCGCTTTGGACAACGACGGGTTCGTCTATGTGACTGACATCAACAAAGGCCGCTTGCTGAAGTTCAAGCCGTTCGATGCCATCATCCCAGCTGCCGACCTGAACGACGGGGTAGACTCGCCGGGCGGCAACGTTATCCCCTTAGAAATACCGCCCGATACTACCGCTGAACAGCCGGAAGAATAAGCCATCCATATCACATCCGCCCATGATAGATAGTCTGTCATGGGCGGGGGTGTGAAATTGTGTGAAATATAACCCGCGTAGGCAGTGCATTTCACGGTGTTGTCAAAATCCCAACATCGGCGGGCGCACACATCGGTACGCCTCTACGAACCGCCCGCATCCTATCGCGCTGAAATACAAATCCCAGTCGAACAGAAAACAGCCGATTTCCTGATTCGAGCTTAACCAAGAATTTGGGGTTTACCGTGTGTGAGGATAGGTTACACTGTGGGAATGATGAGTCCTCCCTTCCTCCTCTCCCAGCGACATCAGCCTCTTAACTGAGGCTAAAACTGATTCCGCATACCGATAGACCGGTGGTCATCCCACCTAATGCCCGCCCAAACCACAAACAGCCAACTGGAGACTCGCCCGTGAGCCAAGTCCGTATTCAGCCGCGCCTGCCCAAAGGGATGCGTGATTTCCTGCCTGCCGAGATGATTAAGCGCGATTACGTGTTCGGAATCGTGCGCGAAGTCTTTCACTTGTACGGGTTTGAGCCGCTATCGACCCCGGTCATGGAACTGCGCGAAACGTTGATGGGCAAGTATGGCGAAGACGCCGAAAAACTCATCTTCAACGCGCAGCACCCCGGCGGCAAAGAGGAACTCGCGCTGCGTTATGACCTGACTGTGCCGCTGGCGCGGGTGATTGGTCAGCACGAGAACGTCCTCACCTTCCCATTCAAACGTTATCAACTGTCCCCGGTCTGGCGCGCCGAGCGCCCACAACGAGGCCGTTACCGCGAGTTTTATCAGTGTGACGTAGACATCGTGGGCGTCGAGGGCATGGCCGCGGACGCCGAGGTGATTGGGGTGGTGACAACCGCGCTCCGACGCCTCGGATTCACCGGTTTTCAGGTCAAGATCAACAACCGCAAGCTCCTCACAGCGATGGGACAGTTCGCGGGCGTTGAAGGTCAACAATTGTCCGACCTATACCGCAGCGTCGATAAATTTGATAAAGTCGGCGCGGACGGGGTGCGCGACGAGATGATTCAGCGTGGCGTGAACGCGCAAGCGGTAGACCGCATCATGGCCTTGCTGGTGCAGACCGACCCCGGCGTCGATAAACTTGGCGTCATCGAAGACGTGATGGGACACCTCCCCGAAGCCGCCGCCGGGATACAAGAACTGCGCGACCTATCCAATTTTCTTGGCAACGCGGGAGTCCCGTCTGAGAATATTGATTATGACTTCACGATGGTGCGCGGCCTGAGCTATTACACTGGCCCAATTTTCGAGACGGTCATCACGCAAGCCAACATGGGCAGCGTCAGCGGCGGCGGGCGCTATGACGGTCTAATCGGCCTGTTCCGCAAGGAAAGTTTACCCACCACCGGCGTCAGCTTGGGGATTGAGCGCATCATCGACGTGATGAATGAACTCAATTTATACCCAGAAGGTATTGGCGGGACGGTGGTCAAGGCGCTGGTGACGGTTTTCAGCCCCGAAACCCGCGCACAATCCACCACGATTGCGGCGGAACTGCGGGCGGCGGGCATCCCCACCGAACTCATCTTGCAAGACAAGAAGTTGGGGCAGCAGTTCGCCTTAGCCGATAAACGTGGCGTGCCGGTGGTCGTGATTGCCGGGCCAGAAGAATTAGCGGCTGGCACGGTCAAACTCAAGCGACTGCGCGACGCTTTTGAGGTCAGTGTGGCGCGTGCAGAGTTGCCCGCCAAGCTGCGCGAGTTGTTGGGATAAACCATGAGTGCGTCATTGTTTATCAATTAGACGATTCGGCGGTTTTTGTTTGCGGGAATCGCCGCACACTGCGGATTTTTGCCTTTGCCGCCTCTTGGGTGCGGTCTTTGGGCGGTGCGTAGGTCTCTAACGCTCCCAATAACTCGCGGGAGACGGCGGCTATCGCGTCAACAGCCGCGTTGAAGGCCGCTTCGTTGGCTTTCGACGGTTTGTTGAATCCGCTGATTTTTCGCACAAATTGTAACGAGGCCGCCTGAATCTCGTCGTCACTGACCGGCGGTTGAAAATTGAACAGGGGTTTTATGCTGCGACACATGTGCGCGGCCTCGGCTAATAAATAAACGAGCCTAAAATCACTTCGGGACGGCGATTTTCAGCGCGTCACCGACGGTGCGGACGTGCATAATCTCCAACCCCTTGGGTAAACCTTCAATCGGGCGGCGCACCTTTGGCACAATCGCCCGCTTGAATCCGATTTTGGCCGCCTCGTTCAGCCGCGCCCCCAATTGGCTGACAGCGCGCACCTCCCCGCTCAGGCCGACCTCCCCAATCAGGACCATATCCGCTGGGATGGGCGTGTCGTAATAGCTGGACGCCATCGCCACCGCCATCGCGAGGTCGGACGCCGGTTCACTGATTTTCATGCCGCCGACCACATTCACGAAAATATCTTGCTCCGCCAGTCGCAAGCCGAATCGCTTGGTCAGCACCGCGCTCAATAACAGTAGCCGGTTCATATCGACGCCATTGGGCGTGCGGCGCGGGTTGCCATACGGCGTCGGGCTGGTCAGCGCCTGAATCTCGACCAGTAGCGGGCGCGTGCCTTCCATCGTGACGGCGATGGCCGACCCCGGCGCATTGATGACGCGCTCGGCTAAAAACGCCTCGGAGGGATTGGTGACTTCAACCATCCCAACCCCTTGCATCTCGAACACGCCGACCTCACTGGTCGCGCCAAAGCGGTTTTTGACGCTCCGCAACAGTCGGAAGGCTTGAAACGGGTCGCCTTCCAGATACAACACCGTATCGACGATATGCTCCAGCACACGCGGCCCGGCAATCGCGCCGTCTTTGGTGACGTGGCCGACGAGGAACACGCTCACGGCGGATGATTTCGCCAGTCCTTGTAAGCGTGAGGCGCACTCGCGCACTTGGCTGACCAGACCGGGTGAGCCTTCGATGGTTTCGGTGTAGGTGGTCTGAATCGAGTCTACGACGAGGATGGTCGGGTTTAGGCGTACAACATGCTCGAAAATGTCTTCGAGTTTGGTCTCAGTCAGCAAATACAAATCATGCGCGGTCAGATTCAAGCGGTCAGCGCGCAGCTTGATTTGCGAGGCCGATTCCTCACCACTGACGTATAAGACCGTCCCGATGCTATTGGCGAGCATACTGCTGGACTGGAGCAGCAGGGTTGAGTTGTGGATGAACAGGTCGTTGGCGACGAAATTATGCTGGGTCGCCACGCTCAAGTCATACACCTCCGCGTCACCGGCTGGCGTGATGCTGATGATGTCATCCCAATAGACAGCGTTATCGGTCAGGGCGTGCGTGTCGTTCTGTGGCGATTGGAGGGCGAAAACCGGGTAAATTTCGCCGTCCGCGACCTCGGTCTTGGGATAAATTTGGGAAATAATCCCGAGTCGCAGCAGCAGATGTTGTACATCCTGCGCGAGTTGTAGGAACGGCGTGACGAAAAACTGCGTATCGGCCTGTCGTGACCGCATACCCCGCGAAATCTTATGGGGGTGGGCCGCCGCGCCAGATGAAAAACCGCTTAATCGGGCGCGCTCTTTGACCGTCACCGCTGACCGGTAGGGGCGGGTTTGCCCGCCGGACACGGATGCCTCCGCCGCTACCGGTTGTTTGCTCACCACAGACAAAGCCGAAAACCCGCTTAACCGAGCGCGTTCTTTGACCGGCAGCAACGCCCTCGGCAGCCCATCGCATAACAGGTCAAGGAAAGCCATCAATTGCGGTTGGGTGAGTTCAAAAACCTGTGCCGGAATCACCCCGTCGTCCAACGCTTCATCCACGGCGCGATACAGCGCCACTTCTGACATTTCACGGCGGCCAAAATAGGCGAGCGAACGCGGCGCGCCAATCCGAGCGCCAACCGTCAGCGCCGAAACCGGCTGCCATCCGTCTGCCGTCAACAACGGGTGAGTCGGGGTACAGCGCAGTATTTTGCCTAGGCGCGTGCGGACTTCGACAATCGGGCGGAGGCCTTGTCGGTGGAAAGCGATGGTTTTATCTGGGGAGGCCGTTAGCGTGGTTGAGTTGATTGACAGCACCGGGCGGAGGGTTTTGGCCCAGTCAGTAATCGGTAGATACGCCCCGCTGAGGGGGTCGAGGACGCGGGTGTCGCCGGTGACACATTTGCCGATGCCGGGTTCGCCGCCGATGAGGGTGATGCTGCCGGGGACGAGGCCGCCGCCCAACACGCGGTTGAGTTCGCCCATCGGGACGATATAGCGTTCGCTGACATCTTGGCTGACTTCCGCCAGTCGTTGCGGGGTACTTCGCGGGACGTTCATCAACCGTCGTTCTTGGACGGCGGGTTTTTTGACCTCTTCGGTCACTTCTTGAAAGGTGTTAAATTGTCCGCAATTTGGACATCGCCCCAGATAAGCGGGGGATTGCTTGCTACAGTTAGAGCAGACAAACTTACTTCGTGTTTTCGCCATACGCTATAAATCCTGAACACTTGTACAACATCTAAGTTGATTATACCACGCTTCGGCGCGCCGCAATCTGCTATACTATATGAAAAATGAACGAGTGTTTAATTGATGTTGGGCGAGAACGTCAACCAGAGGACTAATTTTCGATGCCCCCCATTCGCGTGCTTCACTTCGCCGATGTGCATGTCGGCATGGAAAATTATGGCAAGACCGACCCCGAATCCGGGCTTTCGACTCGCGTCTTAGACTTTTTGCACCGCATGGATGAGATGATTGACCTCGCCAAGCAGCGCGAGGTTGACCTCGTGATTTTCGCGGGGGACGCCTTCAAAACCCGCAGCCCCAACCCGACTTTCCAGCGCGAATTCGCCTACCGGATTTTAGACCTGTCGCAGCTTGCGCCGGTCGTCCTGCTGATTGGCAACCACGACCTACATCCCACCCGACTCAAGGCGTCCAGCATCGAAATTTACGAAACGTTGCGCGTCCCAAATGTCTGGGTGGCTGGGGAGTACGAGGGGCGGGTGATTTCGACCAAAAACGGCGATGTCTATGTCGGAGCTGCGCCTTATCCGGTGCGCCATCGCCTGCTGGAAATTGAGGCGACCGCCGGGCGTACCGTCGCACAGATTGACGAATTATTGCAGCGCGAGCTGGGCATTATCCTTGACCAGATGGCGGTTGAAGCCGATAGTCACGGCGACATGCCGCGCTTGTTGACCGGGCATTTCACCGTCGGCGGGGCAACCGTGGGCAGTGAGCGCCAAATCATGCTGGGGCGCGATGTCGCCATCAATCTCGGCGATTTGGCCGATGACCGCTGGGATTATGTCGCGTTGGGGCATATCCATAAGCACCAGAATCTCACCCGCGGGCGTGAGGGCGTGCCGCCGGTGGTCTATTCGGGCAGCATCGAGCGCATCGACTTCGGCGAGGAAAACGACGCCAAAGGCTGCTGCTTCATCGAACTGTCACGCGGCGGCACAACGTGGGAATTCGTCCGGCTGAACGCCCGCGAGTTCGTGACGGTCTGGGCGGATTTGCGCGAGAGCGATAACCCGACTCAAGACGCCGCTGACCAGATTAAGCGTCATCGGATGCGCGACGCGATTGTGCGGATGCACGTCCAACTGACACAAGAGCAAGAATCAGCCTTCAACGAATCGGTCATCCGCGAGGTGTTCCGACAAGCCGGGGTGTTTTATCTGGCGACCATCCGCAAAGAGGTCGAGTCGCCCGCCCGTTCCCGTCTGGGGATGAGTCCAGAAGGGCTGACTCACGCGGAGTTGTTGGAGAAATACCTGATCAGCCGCGACATCCCCGCCGCCCGCCGCGAACAACTCTTACTTGAAGCGGAGCGCGTGTTTGGGGGCGAGGCATAAGACCTCGACAGGCTTGTCGAGCGACGGCGGACGCACCCATGAGTGCGCCCGCCGCATTTCACCGATTCGCCAAGAAGTCCAGCAGGTCGCCCGTGAACGTCAGCTACGGTATGGGTTTTCGCTGCGCCCTCTCTTAAAACATTCTGGTTTTCTGGGGTGTGGGGGCGAATGCCCCCACCAAAATTTTTTGGCATCCGCGGGCGGTTCATGAACCGCCCCTACCGCGATGCGCCCGCTACCGATGTCTTACCTTCTACGTGCTAAAAGGTCGCCTTAAACACAAAGAAAATCAATTGCTTACATTTTGTAAGCAACTGATTGGTATGGTCAATGTGTTGTGGAAACTATTTGTGGAATAATTTACCGATTCGCCAAGAAGTCCAGCAAGTCGATTTGGGTCAGGATTCCGACCGGGCGCTTATCGTCCCCGTCGCCAGTTTCGACCACCACCGCCACCTTTGAGGCCGCGAACGCGCTCATCACGCTCTCGACGGGCGT
>Ga0105046_10012445_pt1 | contig 13203 bp, 12 predicted proteins | sample MAT03_FD_78385 | JGI IMG/M metagenome (GOLD analysis project Ga0105046, IMG submission 78385) | Freshwater microbial communities from Lake Fryxell liftoff mats and glacier meltwater in Antarctica - MAT-03 (megahit assembly) | ecosystem: Environmental > Aquatic > Freshwater > Ice > Liftoff... | reverse complement strand
GCTGCACGACGGCCGCGCCCTGGACCTGGACGATGCGGTCCGCGCCCATGGCGGCGACGCCGCAGCCAGCGCTGCCGCCTACGCGGACGACGCGGCGACGCGGGACGAGGTCCTGGCCTTCCTTCAGAATTTGCGGCTTCAAGCGGTTGGATCGATGACTAAATGATATTGAGAATCAATATCATTGACTTCCGGCTGTAGCCGTGACACTGCTCTCCATGTCCCGACCGGAATCCGCAGTGCCAGTCCTGCGGCTCCGTCATTTGGTCCCAAGCCAGCCCAAGCCAGCCCACGCCAGCCAGGGATTCCGCTCCTGGAGTCTGCATGGCCCTCCGTCTCTCCCTGGTCTCCGCCCTCAGCAGCCGCCTGCTACTGGCCTCTTGCGCTCCCATGCTGTCGGCCGCAGCGGCCCAGGGCCTAGCCGTCGCCGATCCGGCTGCAGCGGCTTTGGAGCAATTGCGCTCCGCTGGCCAGGCTCGCGCCGAGCTGGCCCGTGAGGAGTCGGCCTGGGCGCTGGACCGCAGCCGTCTGCTGGCGCTGGTCGAGGCCACCGCCGCCGAGACTGCGCTGCTTGAACGGGAGGCCGGCGCAGCAGAGGCGATCCATGAGGGGGCGCGGGCCCGCCTGGCCGCCCTCGGCAGCGGCAGCGATCTCGAGGCGGTGCGCAGCCGGCTGGGCGAGGCGGGCAGCACCTTGAGCAGCACCTTGGCCGCGGTCGCACGGGGCCTGCCCCCGGGGGCGGTCCCGGCGGTGGGCGAGGCCGCCGGCGAGGGCCGCTTCGATGCCGTGGTCCGCGCCCTGGAGGCGGCCGAAGGGGCAGCCAGCGGCGTGGCGGTGGAGGTCGTCACCGGTGACCGCGACGGCCGGCCGCAGGCGGTGAAGATGCTGCGCGTCGCCGGCGCCGCAGCGTGGTGGGTGGCCCTTGATGGCAGCGCCGCCGGGCTGGTCGAGAGCGCCGCCGGCGTGGTGCGTCTGATTGCCGCTGAGGCCGATCAGGCCCTAGCCATCGCCAGTGCCCTGGCCCAGGCCGAGGGTCGGCAGCCGCCCGCCGTGGCCCTGCTCCCGCTATCCCCATCCACGGGTGGAGGCCAGCCATGAGGAGCTTCGCCCTGCTTCTCTGCCTCGGCGGCGTCCTGTCGGCCGCCGTACCGGAAGACCTGGCCACGTACACCACGACCGCGCATGCCGCTGCCGATCAGCAGTTGGCCGCGGCGCGGGCCCGCATCCTGGGCGAGCAGTCCCACCTGCTCGCCCGACTCCAGGCGGCGGTGGCGGCCAATGCCGCTGCGCGCGCGCGCCTGACTGCCGCCGACCGCGAGGCCAAGGCTGTCGGCGATGAGCTGGCCAAGCGCATCAAGGAGCAGACCCAGGAGCTCACCCTGGTCCGGCAGCTGGTCGACCGCGCTGTGGTCGCGGCGCGACTGGGCGAGGCCCCGACTCGCGCCTTGGCCGGTCAACCGCCGGTGGAACGTGTCACGGCGGCTATCGCCGGCGTGGCGGCACGCATCGCCGCCCTGCCTACGCGGCTCGGCCTGCGCCTGAGCGACGAGGCCATCGTCGGCCGCAGCGGCGCTGTGGCCCGTGTGCCGGTGCTGCGCCTGGGCGAGGCCCGCGCCATCGCCCTGGGCGGCCAGGCCGATCATCATGGCCTACTCGAACACGCGGCGGACGGCCGCTCTTGGCTGGTGGTCGGCCCACCCCTGTCCGCCGCCACCCTGGTCCGGGACGGCAACGTCGCGGCGGTCGCCTTTGACGCGGTGGGCAGCGCGGCGCATCAGCAGGCGGCGGTGCACCGCACCCTCGGCGAATGGATCGCGGCCGGCCGCGCCTTCATCTGGCCGATCATCCTGGTGTTCGTGGTGGGCCTGCTGATCACCGGCGAACGCATCGTCGCCCTGGCCCGCCGCCGGGTTGACCACCGTCGCCTGGTGCAGGTGGCCGTCCACCTGGCCGATGACGACGCCGAAGGTGCGCGGCGGCTGGTGCAGGGCGCCGCCAGCCCCCTCGACCGGGTTTTGCTTGCCGGCCTGCGGGCCCTGGGCAAGCCGCGTGAGACGCGCGAGGCGGTGGTCGAGCAGGTGCTGCTGGCCGAGACCGCCCAGCTCACCCGGGGCTTGTCCGCCCTGGCCGTGCTTGCCGGGGTGGCGCCGCTCCTGGGCCTGCTGGGCACCGTCACCGGCATGATCGACATGTTCTCGGTGATCGCCGCTCAGGGGTCGGGCAACGCCAAGTCCCTCTCGGGGGGCATCAGCGAGGCGCTGATCTGCACCCAGGCGGGCATGCTGGTCGCGATTCCACTGCTGCTCGCCCATGCCTGGCTCGGCCGTCTGGCCGACCGCCGCAGCCATCTGTTAGAAGAGGCGGCCTGCGGCGTGCTCGGCCTCAGCGAGCACGGCGACCGTACCGCAGTCATCCGACCGGCCGTCCTGGAGCCGGCATGAATATCGTCGCGCACGCGCTGCACTGGTGGCAGGGCGGCGACCTGCTGATGCCGGTGATGTTCACCGTCGCAGTGGTCCTCTACGCCATCCTCGCCGAGCGCACCGTGGTGCTCTGGAGCGTGCGGCTGCAGCGGCGCCGCGATGAGCTGCTGGCCCTGCTGCGCAGCGATCATGCGGGCCAGCGGGATGGCCGCTGGCGGGCCTGGGCGGGGCAGTACGTCGCCCTGGCGGAGGCCGAGCAGCTCTCACGCGGCTTCGCCCTGTCCCGCGCCCTCACTGCCTGCCTACCGCTTCTTGGCCTGTTGGGCACCGTGACCGGCATGGTCGACACCTTCGGGCAGCTCGGGGTGGGCGGCGGACGGGGCAGCACCCTCGCCCAGCATGCCAGCGCCGGCATCGGCCTGGCCCTGACCGCCACCCAATACGGCATGGCCCTGGCCATTCCCGCGGTGGGCTGGCACTGGCTGCTGGCCCGCCGCGTGGCCGAACTGGCCCATCATCGCGAGGTGGTGGTGCGCATGGCCCAGGGGGCAGCATGAAGTTCCTCGACCGGCGCCGCCAGGCCCACCAGCCCATCGATCTCAATGTCATCCCCCTGATCGATGTAGTGTTCTTCCTGCTGATCTTTTACGTGATCAGCACCTCGTTCGTCCAGGAGTCGGCGGTATCCCTGACCCGGCCGGCCAGCTCCCAGGCGACCGCAGTCAGCGGCGCCTTCGTGCCGGTCGCGATCGTCAAGTCCGGCGCGATCCAGGTCGGCCCGCAGGTGGTGAATCTGGCCGGCGTGCGCGACGTGGTGAAGGCGGCCCTGAGCGATGGCCGCACCGGCAGGGTCGTGGTCATCCCCGATCGCGAGGTCCCCGCCGGCCTGCTGCTCAGGGTCATGGATGCCTGCTCGGCCGCCGGCGCCGCTAGCGTCGACGTGGCGGCCACCGCCGGAGGAGACTGACATGCTCGCAGCCATGACCGGCGTATCCGACCGCATCGGCTTGCCGCGGTCCCGCTCATTCCGCCGTCGCCGTCCGCTGCGGCAGTGGTGGGTGGCGCTGGCGATCGCCGTGCTGGCCAATCTGCTGGTGGTTGTGGGCCTGTCCCAGGTCAGTCACGTGCAGCATCCCGGCCTGACGCCGCCCCTGACCGCGCACGCCCTGCACCAGGCCCCGCCCGACGAACCGCCTGCGCCACCTGACCAGCCTTCCGAGGCCAGCGATACCCTACCCGATGAGGCGGTCGCCATCGCCCTGCCCAGCCTCGCCCTCCCCAGCGCTGCGCCGGCCGGCACCTTGACTCTGCCTGCGGTCGGCAGCCTGTTTGCCGACCTGACTCTGCCGCTCAGCATCCCCGCCTTCACCGCCATCGGCATCAGCGACACGCCGATGATCGCGGCCGGACCGCCCGGGCTGGCCGCCATTGATGCCGCGGCGGAGCGCGAGTCAGCCTTCGCTCTCGACCGCCACTACCCGCGCGCCGCCCGCCTGCGGGGCATCGAAGGAACCACCCGGGCGCGCATCACTATCGATGCCACCGGGCGGGTCAGCGCCGTGCAGCTCCTCGACAGTACGCCCCCCGGCGTCTTCGACGAGGCCGCCCAACGGGTCGTCCTCGCTCTCCGCTACCGTCCTGCCCAGTCTGCCGGCCAAGCCATCGCCTCGGTGCAGGACACCACCATCGCCTGGACGCTCCGGAAGTGAGTGCCGGGCTTCCCGTGCGAGCACGGCGACCGACCGACGGCACCACCATGTCCCCAATGGAACCACGCATGTTTTTCCCCAAGCGCGAAGCGCGAACCGCGACACTCGCAAGCAGGAGCAGGGCGGTGACGGTGCTGCTCCTGCTCGCCCTGGGCGCTGCGGCGGCTGAGCCGTCCCGGGCGGTGCCGGCCGAGGTCGCCACGCTGCTCGCCAGCGTGGCCCAGGTCGAGCCTGCGGAGGTCATCACGCGCATCGATGCGTTCACGGGTCCCAAACACGCGCTGCTCCTCCTCAGCCGTGCCCAGGCCCGCTGGCGCCTGCATCAAGAGGTCAATGACCCGGCTGCCGCCGCCAAGCTTCTCGACAGCGCTCAAAGCGATTTCACCGCGGCGCTGAGCCTTGATGCCACCCTCACCCAGGCTCATCTGGGCCTGGCCCAGTGCGCCGCTGCGCGCGAGGACTGGACCACCGCCTTGCGCCACGCCGGCCAGGGCATCGACCCCGGTACTGCTGACCGCACCGTGATCACCTTCCTTGCCAGCCTGGCGCTGCGGGCGGGCGACTGGCGCGTGGCCACCCTGGCGTCCCAGCACGGCATCTTGCGCTTCGCCGACGACCAGGGGCTGCGCCGCATCGAGCTGGCGGTGCTGGTCCAGGCCGGGCGCGGCGAAGATGCACGCCAGGCGGTGCTGGCCTTGCTGGCCCAGGCGCCCACCGACGTCGCCCTGTGGCGGCACTTGGCTTGGTCGGCCCAGCAAACCGGCCGCGACGACGAATCCGTGGCTGCCCTGGAGGCCGCCCTCGCCCTGCTGCCGGCCGACCGCACCCTGCGCCGCCAGGTGGCCGAGGCGCAGCTGGGCCGGGGCCAGCCTCAGGCCGCCCTGTTCACCCTGCGGCCCCTGGTGGGCGAGCCGCCCCTGCCCGAGACCCTGGCCGATGATGGACTGATGCTGCTCGCCACCCGCATCGCCAGCGAGGGCGGTGGCGACGCCGGTGTGGCCCAGGCCCGCGCCTGGCTCAACGCGGTGCCCGCTGCGGCGCGCAGTCGCGCTCAGCACCTTCAGGCCGCCCGTCTGGCGGTGCGCGCTGGCGATCAGGCCGCCGCCGCTGCCGCTCTCGATGTGCTGGTCGCGGAGGGCGAAGCCGACCCCGCCGTGCTGACCTGGGCCGCCGCCCTCGCGGACGGCCGCGGCGACGAGGCCCGTGCCGAGGCCCTCTACCTGCGCGCCAGCGCGGTGGACAGCCCCGCCGCCGGCCCCGCCACCCTGCGCCTCGCGGCGCTGTATCTCAAGCAGGACCGCCGCGCCGAGGCCGGCACCATCCTGGCGACCTACCTGGCCAAGAAGCCGGATGACGCCCAGGCCCGGGCGCTGCATGCGCAGGTCGCACGCGCGCGCTGACGGTCCCGCCGGCCCGCTATGCGACCGGGCATCCGAGGGCTAGGCGATGGCGGCGCCGCGGTGGCGCTGGCGCCAGAGGACCAAACCGGTGGCCAGCAGTACCACGGGCACAAGGCCACCCAGGATCCACAGGACCTTGGTGACAGCTCCGCCCCACGCGCCGACGTGCACGCCGAAGTGCTGGGTGAGCAGCCAACCGCCCAGGCTCATGCGGCGGGGGTCCTGCACCTCGACCACGGCGCCGCTGCGGCGGTCGAGCTGCACCGTGGCGCCGCCCCGTGGGGTGAGGGTGCCGGGCACCGCGACGACGACGCGCCAAGTCGCGGCGGCATCGCCCTGCCGGGGCGGCACCAAGCGGGCGACGTCGCCGTCAGGCACCGCTGTCTGCGCGGTGGTCCACGCTTGGGTCCAGGTGAGCTCGGCCCCGGTGGCCGAGGTCGAGCGCGGGCGCTGGGCGGCGGGGCGCAGCGCCGCCGGGGCGTCGGCGCTGCTGCCGCCCAGGCCAGCGTGCACGCCGCGGCGCAGCCAGGTGAATTCGAACATCGCCCCGGTCAGGCCGGCGAGCACCAGGCCCGGCAGGGCGACTAGGCCGACCCAGCAGTGCAGGTCGCGCTGGCGGGCCCGGCCGCCCTGGGCCCAGCGCCAGCGCCAGCCGCTCCCCCAGCGGCGTAGGCCCGGCCACCACAGGTACACGCCACTGAGGCAGAAGAAGACCAGGGCGAGGCCGCAGAGGCCGACGATGATCCCGCCGGCGGGCGGCAGCCACAGGTCATGGTGAAAACGGGCGATCCAGGCCAGGGTGCCGCTCCACCAGCGTTGCTCGGTGCTGCCCAGGACGGCGCCGGTGTCGGGAGCGGTGAAGACCGTCCAGCCGCTGCGGTCCTCGCGGCGCAGGGCCCAGGCGTCAGCCGCCCCGGGCAAGGTTCCGACAGAGAGGGCCGCCACCCGCGCCGTGGGGTGGGCCTGGCGCAGGGCGGCGGCCACCGTATCCAGGTCGGTGCCCCGCGGACCGGCGGCGGCCGGCCGCGCAACCAGGCGGTCAAGGTCCTCACGGAAGACCACCAAGCTGCCGCTGAGGCAGACCACGGTCACCAGCAGGCCGAGGGTCAGGCCGGCCCAGCGATGGACCAACAGGACGGCGCGCCGCGGGCTCATGTCTCGGCCCAGCGGCGCAGGAGATTGTGGTAGATGCCGGTGAGGCCGACCAGCTCAGCCTCGCCGCCCAGGCCCCGGGCGCGCAGGCCGCCGAGGGCGCCATCGAAGTCGTGCAGCAGGGTGCGCTGGGCCTCGTCGCGGACCAGGCTCTCGACCCAGAAGACGCAGGCCAGGCGGCTGCCCCGCGTGACCGCCTCGACCCGGTGGACGCTGCTGGCGGGGTAGAGCAGCAGGGCGCCGGCCGCCAGCTTCGCGCGATGGCTGCCGAAGCTGTCGTCGATGACCAGCTCGCCGCCGTCGTAGTCGGCGGGCTCGCTCAGGAAGAGGGTGGCCGACACGTCGGTGCGCAGGGGCGCGCCTCGTCCCCCGGGCGGCATGCGCAGCGCGTTGTCGATGTGGTCGCCGAAGCCCATGCCGGCGTCGTAGCGGTTGAAGAGCGGCGGGTAGATACGCAGGGGCAGGGCGGCGACCTGGAACGCCACGCTGCGACCCAGCGCCGCCAGCACTAGGCGCTGGAGCGTGCGCGTTTCGGGCGCCTCCTCGGGAAGCTGGAGGTTGTGCTTCACCAGGCCGGACTGGTAGCCGGCAGTGGCCTTGCCGTCAGCCCAGGGCGCGGCGGCCAAGAGCCGCCGCGCCTGAGCCACCTCGTCGCTGCTAAGTAATCCAGGGAGTGCGAGCAGCATGTCAGAAGCGGGCCCCGACGGTCAGCTGGCCGGTCAGCGGCGTGCCCGGGTAGGCCGAGCGTGCGCTGCCGGTCTCGTAGTGCACGGTGTCGGCCAAGTTCTGCGCATTGACCTGGGCGAACCAGATGCGCCCGCTCCACCCCACCATGGCGTCCAAGCGCATGTAGCCCGGCACGATGGTGGAGTTGGCTTGGTCAGAGTAACGGTCGCCGACGCCATAGCCGCCCACGCCGATGACCACCCCGCTGCCGAGGTCGTAGCTGGTCCATAGGCTGCCGCTGACTGCGGGCGCGTTGATCGGACGCGTGCCCTCGACCGATACTACGCCCCCGTCCCAGCGGGTGGTGGTATTGTTCGACGCGATCACCTCGGCATCCATCAACGCCACGCCGGCCTGGATCGACCAGTGCCCGACGCTGCCGGCGGCGTCCACCTCGATGCCGTCGGTGCGCTGCTCACCGTCCAGGACCTGGACCGCGGTATTGCTGGGATCGACGGTGCGCGCCTTGCTTTTGTCCAGGCGGAACAGGGCCAAACCGACGGCCAGGGCGTCGTCCAACAGGGTGGCCTTGGCGCCGACCTCGTAGTTGTCGGTCTGTTCCGGATCCAGGTCGACGGTGGCAGCGCTAAGGTTGAAGGTCTCAGCCGAGGGATTGAAGGCGCGGCTCCAGCTCGCGTAGGTCGAGACCTCGGGAATGGGAGTCCAGATCAGGCCGGCGCGCGGGCTGGCCATGACCTGATCCTGGGTTAATTCCAGCACCGCTGGCGCCGCCGCAGTGGGGCCGCTGCGGTAGTCGGCGCGATAGTGATCGAGACGCAGGCCCGCCACCGCCTTCACCCGGGGGACCACATCGACGGAGCCGAGGACGTAGCCGGCCACGGTGTCGGCGGTGGTATCGTTGCGCAAGTTGAGGGTGCCACCCAGGTCCTCGGCCCGTCCCGCGCCCACAGTGCTGGGGGACTGGGGGTCGAAGACCGCGACGGTGGGGACGCCGGTGGAGTTCCGCTGGCGGTAGTCGTAGCGCTCCTGCGCCAGTTCGAGACCCAGCAGCAGGCCCGCCTCACGCTCGCCGAAGCGCCCCTTCCAGGCCGCCTCGGTCTGGTTGATAACGTTGGTCTGGTGGCTCTCGCGCCGGCTTTGCTCGCGGGCCACCCGGTCGGTGGCGTAGTTCACCGCGCCCAGGATCTCGGTGCGGTATGCGCGCTGGTAATCGCTATAGCGGGTGGCGTTGCGCAGGGTCACGCCCTGGTCCAGGCGGTGCTCGATGGTGGCGGTGCCCTGGAGCACATCGTAGTTCTGGAAGGAATCGTCCGCGAAGCCGTAGTAGGTCTCGACTGGCACGTCGGCCGGACGGCCCTGGTACATTGGCACGCCAAAGTCCATGGTGCCGTCGTCCTGCTGGTACAGGCCCTGGACAGTAATGGTGGTGCGTTCCCCGACGTGCAGGGCCAGAGCCGGGGCCACGCCGACGCGCTGAAGCTCCTGCTCGTTACGGAAACTTTGGCTGTCCTGCACCACAGCATCGAGGCGCATGCCCAGGATCTGGTCGACCAGCGGGCCGCCGATTCCAACGGTGCCGCGGTAGAGGTCGAAGGCCCCCGCGGTCAAAGCGGCATCGCCGGTCCAGCGGTCGCTGGGCTTGCGCGTGACGGTGTTGACCACGCCGCCGGTGGCGCCACGGCCGAAGAGCACGCCGGCCGCCCCGCGCAGGACCTCGACCCGCTCGGTGGCAAAGGTGTCGCGGAAGTACAGGGCGTTGTCCTTGAGGCCATCGACGTAGAGGTCGCTGTTGGCGGCGAAGCCGCGGATGCTGAGGGAATCGCCAGTGCGGCTACCCTCGCCGGCGGCCATCGTCACCCCCGGCGCGCTGCGCAGGGCCTCGCGCAGGGTGAAGGCCCCGCGCGCGTCGAGCAGCTCGCGGGTCAGGGTGGTCTGGGACTGGGGCGTCTGCTGGTCGGGCAGATCGAACTTGTCCGCCTTGCCCTGCCGGCCGCTGGCGAAGGCGTCTTCGCCCCGCCCTTCGACTACCAGCAGGTCGCCGGCGTGGATGGCCGAGGGCGCAGTCGCCGGCTCGGCGGCGGCCAGGCTAGCCGCCAGGGCAAGCAGTGAGGGGACGAGGAGGGATGGTCGGGTCATGGCGATGTCTCCGCGGTACGGGTGGTACCGGAGGCAAGGCCCTGGCTGGCGACAGCTGGCTGGGGCGGTTGATTAAGAAGGCCTGGGATCAGGCGGTGAGGATGAGTTTGCCCTGGCTGGTGACGCGCAGTCGGTAGATGCGGCCGGCATGCTCGATCTCGATCTGCGTGGCGCCGCGCAGCAGGTCGCGCAGGACGATGCGGCGCAGGGGGACGGGCGGATCGGGGGTGAGCGGTGGCATGGCGGGTCAGAGGGAGGCGAGGAAGCGCAGCAGGGCCTGGCGCTCGGCGGCGGGTAGGCGGCGGAAGGCCTCGGCGGCGGCGGCGGCCTCGCCGCCGTGCCAAAGGATGGCCTCGGCGGCGCCCCGGGCCCGGCCATCGTGCAGCAGCAGCTCGTGCTTGTTGACGATGCGCAGCAGGCCAAGGCCCCAGAGCGGCGGCGTGCGCCACTCCTGGCCGCTAGCACCGTCGGGGCCGGCGCCCTCGGGCCGTCCATCGGCTAGGCCCGGACCCATGTCGTGCAGGAGGAGGTCGCTGTAAGAACGGATAGGCTGGTCGCCCAAGGAGGCGATGTCCGCCACCAGACCGGTGCGCAGCTCGGGAGTGTGGCAGGCGTCGCAGCGCAGGGCGCGGAAGACGCCTTCGCCGTGCAGCACCTGGGCGTCGCCCCGGTCGCGGCGCGCGGGCACGGCGAGCATGCGCAGGTACTCGACCACGCGCTGCAACTTGTGGTCGGAGAGCTCGGGCGTGCCGCCCTGCGGCGCGGCGCGGGCCAAGACCTGGCCGGCGGTGGCGTGGTCGCTCGGTTCCAGCGTGGAGGTGATGCCCAGGTCGCCGGCGAAGGCCTTGCCCGTCTGCTGCTCGACCGTGGCGGCGCCGCCCTTCCACCCGAAGCGGCCGGCGCGCAGCTCGCCACTGCGCGGCTCGACCACCCGGCGCAGGCGGCCGCTGATGCCGTCGCCATCCCGGTCATCGGGATCGGCCAGGGCCAGCAACGCCGCCTCGGGCACGGCCTCCAGCAGGCCGACGCCGAAGACCGATGGCGCGGTGCGTGCCGAGATCCGCAGGTCTGCGGGCAGGGGGCCGTAGCCCGGGGACGTCAACGTGATCCGGGGCTGACGCAGGCTGAACGGGGTGCCATCGGCATAGCGGCCGGGCTGTTCATCCCAGTCGATGAGGACTTGAGCCTCGGCGGGGACGCCGGGGATGGCCTTGTCCTGCAATTGGTCGCCATAGATCGGGTGGGGCTGGTCGCCGCCATCGGGGCCCGGGACGCTGAGCCGGACGAGCATGGACTCCAGCGGCGCGCCGCGGACCTCGGGCGGCCGGCCGCGGCCGTCGCGCAGATGGCAGCCCGAGCAATTCGTCGCGTTGAAGAGGGGGCCCAGGCCGTCGCGGCCCTCGGCGCTGGCCGGGGCGATGACCCACGAGTCATTGAAGAAGCTGTTCCCCACGGCGAACGCACGGCGCTGGGCCTTGCTCAGATTGGGCATCGGCAAGGCGAAGGCCTCGGGCGTGGCATCGTGCACCGTGGCTAGGCCGCCGGACATGTCGTCACCAGGCATCGCCTCGACCGGGGTGATGGTCGGGTTGCGTACCGCGTCGCTGACGCAGCCGAGACCTATTACCAGCAACAAGGCGCAGAGCCCGAAGACAAAGGCCGGGAGGTGCTTCATGCCGTTGCTTGCAGCCGTCGCTGGCGGGTGGCGCTCATGCTCAGGCCCATTTCCAGGGCTTCCTCGTCAATATTGACCGGCCGGGTCAACGTTCTGCGCGACGCTAGCATCAAGGATAAAGGCACGAGGTATCGCATCACGGCATTCATATATGCTATTGAAAGTCATTATCAACTAGATAAACCTGCCGGCCCACCCCTGGACAACCCATGCGCCGTCTTGCCATCGCCATCGTGATCCTGATGCACCCCCCGGGTTTTGCTGGCGACGCTCCCACTCCAGAGGCAGTCGTCCAAACCCATGCCGAGCTGGCCTGGCGGTCATATTCAAGCGCCCAGGTGCAGGCGGCGGTGCTCGTCGAGGCGATCGACCGCTTCTGCGCCGCTCCGGACGAAGCCGGTTTGGCCGCCTGCCGGGAGGTCTGGCGTGCCGCCCATGATGCCTACTCACCGTCCGAGGTATTCCGCTTCCAGGATGGCCCAATCGACCGTGACGGCGGGCCCGAGACCATGATCAACGCCTGGCCGCTGGATGAGCAGTGGGTCGATGCGACGGTGGATGACCCCACCAGCGGACTCGTCAACACCGGCGACGTGGCGTTGACCGCCGAGGTGCTCATTGCCTACAACGAACGCGACGGCGAGAAGAACATCGCCACCGGTTACCACGTCATCGAGTTCCTGTTGTGGGGCCAGGACCGCGATCCCAAGGGGCCGGGCAACCGTCCGCTCACCGATTTCACCACCGCGCCCCAGGCGGACCGCCGCCGCCAGTACCTCCAGACTGCGGCTCGGCTGTTGGTCACGCATCTGAGCCAGGTGCAGGCCGAATGGGCGCCCGGGGCCGCCAACTTCCGCCACCGCCTGATCACGGGTGATCCTGCCGTCGGCCTGCACGCCGCGTTCACCGGCCTGGTGATGCTGGCCGGTGATGAGCTCTCGGGCGAGCGCCTGGCCGTCGCCTATGAGACCCAGGATCAAGAGGAGGAGCAGAGCTGCTTCAGCGACCACACCTGGAGCGACATCCAAGGCAACATCGCGGGTATGCACATGGTCTGGACCGGCACCATGGGCGCCTGGCACGGTCCAGCGCTGCGCGACCTGGTCGCCGCGCGTTCGGCCACTGCGGCCCAGGGCATGGATGCAGCCATCGCCACCAGCATCGCGGCCGGCAAAGCCATCCCGCAGCCGTTCGACCAGACTCTGCTGGGCGGTAACGACAGCCCCGGCCGCGCCGCCCTCCTCGCCTGCATCGAAGCCCTGGAAGCGCAGGCCGACGCCACGGTGGTCGCCGCCAGGGCTGTCGGCACCACCTTGGATTTTGGCGCCAACGCCAATAACGCCATCGTCGGCTGCAAGGAGATTCTAGAGAACGCCAGCGAGATCCTCCAGTTGCTGAAGACCGGCAAGCGCGTCGAGGCTGCCGCCACCGCCGATGCCATGTTCAAGCGCTGGTTGACCATCGAATCGGCCATCACGCCGATCGCCCCAACCATTTACCGCGAGATCGAAGCCGCGCTGTTCGGACTGCGCTCAGCCGCCAAAGTGGACGAGCCCGCCATGGCGACCGTGGTTTCGCGCCGCGTTGCGCTCCAGGCGGCGATCGGCCGGGTGTTGCCGCTGTTGAAGCAGTAGGCCGAGAAAGACGAGATGGATTCACACGGAGGAACGGAGGGAAAGCATGTGCAGTTCCTCTCTGTGAACTGCGGATTGTAAACCGTCATAGATCAACCCGCTGGCGGCTGCGCTCAACTGCCGCTGATCAGGGCTGCGACCAGGGCATCAGGAGCGGAAGCGACCCGCACCAGACCGCGGTGCGCCGGTGCCAGGAAACCATCCGCCACCGCGCGATCAATCCAGGCGAGCAAGGGTGCCCAGTAGCCATCGACCTCTAGAATCCCGATGGGCTTGGCATGCAGGCCGAGCTGGGCCCAGGTGAGGATCTCGGCCAATTCCTCCAAGGTGCCGATGCCGCCCGGCGCGGCGATGAAGCCGTCCGCCAGCTCGGCCATGCGCTGCTTG
>Ga0105046_10012444_pt1 | contig 13203 bp, 11 predicted proteins | sample MAT03_FD_78385 | JGI IMG/M metagenome (GOLD analysis project Ga0105046, IMG submission 78385) | Freshwater microbial communities from Lake Fryxell liftoff mats and glacier meltwater in Antarctica - MAT-03 (megahit assembly) | ecosystem: Environmental > Aquatic > Freshwater > Ice > Liftoff... | reverse complement strand
TGAATGGATTTTCGCTAATTATGGACTGGCTCGACATTGTCTTCAGGCCGAGGCGTTTGACGAAGTAAGTGGATTTCCGCTGGCTCCTGAGTCGGCAATCACTTTACCGTCGGCCATCTCGATGACCCGTGAAGCATGTTCGGCAACTGAACGGTCGTGGGTAGAGATCACGGTAGTCATGCCCATCTCCGAGTTCAGGGTGGTCAGCAGCTCGACGATTGCTTCTCCGTTGGCATGATCGAGGTTGGCAGTCGGCTCATCCGCCAGCAGGACTTTCGGTGAGCCGATAAGTGATCTTGCGATCGCCACCCGCTGTTGTTCACCACCCGACATGCGGGCTGGTGTGTGATCCAGACGGTGACCCAGGCCGACTCTTTCCAGCAAGGCCACACACTTCTCTTTGACTTCATTGGAGTCGACGTCATCAAAGATCAGCGGCAATTCAACGTTCTCCACGGCAGTCAGGAGTGGAATCAGGTTGTAGGACTGGAAGATGAATCCGACCGCCTGATGGCGCATCACCGATAGCTGGCTCTCGGTGAGACCCGAGAGCGGCTGCCCTTCCAGGTATATCTCTCCTTTGGTTGGCCGCTCCAGGCCGCCCATGAGATGGAGCATCGTCGACTTGCCACTGCCGCTCGGTCCCATGATGCAGACCAGCTCACCCGGGTGGACGGCTACCGAGACACCCTTTAGCGCCTTGACGACTTCATCGCCTAGTGTGAAAAGTTTCCAGAGGTCATCAGTCTGGACGATGGGAGCGTCTCCCTCAGACTGACCGGCTGCTTCTTGATTCATCGCTGCTCCTTGTTGATCAGGTTCTTCCGGGGCTCACCAGGCATGTGAAATCGCCTCCACGGCGGACGACTTGACGGCGCGTCGGGCAGGTGCGAGGCCGGCGATGGTTGAAACGACGGTCGAGAGGACCATCGTGAAGATGAATGCACGAACCACCTCTTCACCCCCGGGCATCGGTCCGAGCAAAGCGATGCCCAGCCCGATGACACAGCCGATGAGACCACCGACGAATCCGTAGAGCAGCGACTCGTAAAGGAAGACCAGGAAGATGTTCCGGCTCGAGACGCCCGCTGCCTTGAGGATGCCGATCTCCTGCATTCGCTGCAGTACAACACGGGTCATCAGGACTCCGACCTGAAGCGCACCAACAACGATCGCAATCACCGTCAGAGCGAGGGTCGCGCGCTCGATCAGATCAACGCTGATCCCACCAACCGCGAGGTCGGCGGCCTGGGTGCGAACGGTCGAACTCTGGGCAATCACGAAAAAGGTGAGAGCGGCGGCGACGGCGACCGCCGCCGACCGCAGCAACGCTGAACCGCGTGCCCGGTTGATCATGCGCATGCTGTAGCGGAGCGATTTCAAGGCGACGACCTCAATAGTTCGAGTGGACTCTTCTGCAGCAGACGCCAGGCCGGGATCAGCGCGCCCAGGATCAGCATGATCGGGAAGTAGACAGAGATCAGACCTACCGCTTTGGCCACGGTGCTGATCTCGAACACAGACGGCAACATCAGACCGAAGAACAGTCCTCCAGCCAGGATGCCGATAACCAGCCCGGCTGCGATGAGCATGGCTGACTCCATCAGGAAAAGGTAGAGAACGTCATCCGTTATTCCGACTGCCGCAAGGATGCCGAACTCCCGCCGACGCTCATCAATGGAGATCAGCAGGGAGGTGAGCACGGAGAAGAATCCCAAAGCAAGTGTTACGCGGCCAACCACTCCCAGCACGCTTGACGCAACCGCATTCACCTGGACAGCCTCGAACGCCTGGGCGAACGAATAGACACTGAAGCGGTCACTGTTGGCCGTGATCAGATAGGCCAGAGCAGTTTTGCCCGAATCCGCCTGCGTCTTTGCCGGGTCGCTCGTGACGGTGAATCCAGTGGCCGTGAGGGCCCGGCCGGTAGCCAACGGATCGTCAGAGCTGATCCGCAATGTGCCCGCCCCACTACCCGTGACCGTTTCGGTGCCAGTCACTCCGGGAAGAGCCTCGATCCTCTCAGTGACCGCGGTTGGAAGTTCTCCGACGGGTTCGACCTTTTCATCCTCGCGGTTTACGGTCACACCCTTCGCCGGCACGATCCAGATATCTGCGTTGCCGATGGCCGATTCAACCGCGGCGGAGCCGGAACTTTCGAAAGACACCGAGAGCGAGTAGACGAAAACGACCGCGCCGACTGACAGGGCGAGTGAGCCGACTGTCATCGCCGTCCTCAGCTTCTGCCGCCGCCAGCTCGCGAATGCGAGTTTTGTCAGCTTTTTGATTCGCCCACCACCAATCCCTCCCAGCCGAGACCGAGGGCCGAGTCACGACCACCCTCCTGCTCAAGGAGCAGTGACGAGGTGCTCACGAGATGCTCTTTCATCGCCTGGGCAGCCGCGTCGGCATCGCCGCTTTCGAGTCCTGAGAGGATCGCCCGGTGCTCGGTTACAATCTCTTTGAGCGACCGGGTCGTATCGACCGTTGAGACTCCCCGGGTGAGGATCAGGTCCCGCAGCGAGTCCACGTATTCGGTGAGGCGTGAGTTGCCAGAGGCGCCGTTGATGATCTCGTGGAAGCGACGGTCATGGTGCATCATCGTCGCTTCATCCTTGGCCTTGGCGGCCTGGGACATCGTTTTCAGTTCGATCTTCAATTCCTTAAGGCCGGCTTCGTCGATCAGGGATGCCGCCCGGAAGGTCGCGGGGACCTCCAGCAGGATCCTCAAAACCAGGATCTCCTCGAGGTCATGGACCGAGGTCTGGAGGATGCGCACCCCGCGATTCTTTTCGAACTCGACCATGTCCGCACCGGCGAGGTCAATCAGAGCTTCGCGGACCGGCGTGCGGGAGACCTTGAACACGTTCGCGAGCGACTGGACGGAATGCAGAGACCCTGGGACCAGCTGGCCATCGATTATGGCTTCGCGAATCGAATCCCGGACCCGGTCGGTCAGGCTTGGTTCAGATTTAATCTCGCTGAGAACTCCGGACTTCATGTTCACCGGGTGCTCCTCTGTCTCAGATCCTCGATCGGGATCGGTTTTCCTTGCTCGGCCGAACGATATGCGGCTTCGATCACGGCTATGGTCTCGCGCCCCTGGTCGAGGCTGATTTCGGGATCCGTCCCGGCCGCAAGCGAGTGGAGGATCGCCGAGACTGAGTTGCGCACCGATTCGTCCCACGCATCCCGGGCCGGGTCGTCTTCCCAGCGACCATCGAGCCTGACTTTCAACTGGACGTCGCCGGTCAGGTCTCCTTCGAAGAAAGCCTCACAACCGAGGACTTCGGCCATGCCGTTCTCTGCCTGAACCTCGATCCGGTCATCGAAGACCCCGTCCGGCCCGTGGTAGGAACCCTGGATGACGCCGGTCGCTCCACTTAAATAGTCGAGGGTCATGGCGAACGAGTCTTCGGAGCGTGGCCGGTCCATTCGGGCTGACACCGACTTGACTGGCCCACCCAGTGCCGTCGCCATGTAGACCCGGTGAACCCCGGCGTCCATCAGCAGCCCGCCACCGACCTGCCTCGAATCTTCGCGCCACCCACCGTATTTTCCACCCATCCAGAGCCGCAGATAGATGGAACGCAAATCACCCAGCCGGCCTTGTGTCAGCAAATCCGCGAGGCGGCGGTGGGGGGCGAAGAAGATCTGGTTGTAGGAGATGCCTACTCGTCGTCCGGCGACCTGGGCCGCGTCTGCGATCGCGTCACAGCCGTTGAGATCGGCCGCCATCGGCTTCTCCAGGATCACGTCGCAGCCAGCTTCGAGGGCCTGGATCGCGACCGGCTGGTGGAGGTTGTGCGGCAGGCAGATGTCGACGACATCGAGTTGAGCCCGGTCGAGCATCTCGCCGATGTCTGAATATATGGCCACGCCCTCCCCTACGCTGCTCTCGGCCAGGGCGCGGTCCAGTTCGCAGACCGCAGCCAGTTCGGCATCCTCGGAATCGAGGATGGCCTGGAGGTGGAACTGGCCGATCTCGCCCAGTCCGCATAGTCCGACTCGTACTTTGTTCCCAGCGGGGCTCATTCGGTTTCCCCTAGCAGGGCGGCAACCTGTTCTCGCGCAAGGCGAGCCGCTGCCCCGGGGTCACTTCCGAGGATCTGCTCGTAGTAGCGGTAAGCCTCGAACTCAACCGACATCGCCCCGCCGTACTCAATCGAGTCAAGGGCTGTGAACACTTCCCGCCAAGGCACCTCTCCTTCGCCGAGGAGGCAGAAAATGAAGTCCTCCCCTTCGAACCCGGGACGACCGAAGGCATCCTTGAGGTGGAAGTGGACGACTCGATCGCCCCAGCGGGTGATCAGCTCGGGAATCGGGTCTCCGGTCATCACGAAGTGGCTTGGATCAAAGTTGATCGAGATCGGGACAGCTTCGAGCACGCGGTCGGCAGTGGCCGCATCGTGGGCAAGCGTTCCCCAGCAGGGCTCGAGTCCGATCGCCACGCCGGTCTTTTCGCCGTGTTCGCAGATCTGCTCGAGGCCGATCAGGACCCTTGTCCATGTGGTCTCGTCAGCGACGAGATCGCGCGGTGCACCTTCCCAGAGGTTTGGCCCGGTGAGCACGTTGACTACTCCGATGCCTGCTTCGGCGGCGGCGTCGATCGCCCTGATTGTCGTCTCGACCGCGTCGTCGCTGCTGACCAGATCCTGCTGGCAGGCCAGGGCAGAAGCCGGCGCGATCAACGAGTCGACGTGGGACATCGTCCATTCAACCGAATCGAACCCGGCATCCAGAATCGATTCAGCCACCTCTTCCGCTGGCCATGTCTCGTAGTCGAGCACGGCCATGAACGAGAGCTGCAGATCGCGCATGTCTCCAAATTGCTGGGACGCGTTCAAAGAGTGGCCTCGACGTCGCGCAGTGCGCGGCCGAAGAGCTCGACCATCTCCATAGCGTCTTCCTCGGTGACGTTGACCGCCGGCTTGAACTTCGCGACATTGCCGTTGGCCCCGAACACCGGGCCGGTCTTGCCGATCATCAGACCGTGCTCCAGGCAGGCTGCCATCAGCTTGTCGGTCTCTTCAAACGCGGGTTCCTTCGTGTCACGGTCCCGCACGAGTTCGACCCCGATCATCAGGCCCTGTCCGCGAATGTCACCGATCAGCTTGGAATCCTTCTCGATCTCCTTGAGCTGATCCATGATCAGGTTGCCGATGCGCTCCGAGTTGGCAGGAAGGTCGTCACGCACCATGATCTCAACCATGGCGAGTCCGGCCGCACAGGCCATCGGATTCCCGGCCTGGGTAAAGCCGTACTCCCAGGGCAGGAGCTCCGAGTACTCAGGTGTTGTGATCGTGGCCGAGAGCGGAAGTCCGCCGCCGAGCGCCTTGCCGAGGATGATCATCTCCGGCTCGATACCGGCTCGCTCTGAGGCGTACATAGGACCGCAGCGGCAGAGGGCGCCCTGAATCTCGTCCACGATAAGCGGCACGTCATGGGCTTTTGCCATCTCATGTACCCGCTCGAGGTAACCGTCGGGCGCCGGCACCATGCCGCCGTTGGCCTGGAACGGCTCGACAATTACTCCGGCAGGGCCGTTGAGGTGGCCGCGGTCAAGCGCAAACTCGACGTGGTCCGCGCAGGCAAGGTCACATGAATCCGGCTTGAGGTTCAGCGGGCACCGGTAACAGTTGTATGTCGGCACCCTCATCTGCCTCGGCAGATAGCGGTCAAGGCCCTTGTTCGATCCCTCGACCATGCCGGGGTGGACGTAGGTCAGACCGATAGTCGCGAATGTACGACCGTGGAAGGCCGCATCCAGGCAAACGAAGTCGGTGCCGCCGGTGGTCCGCATCGCCAGGTGCATCGCCCCCTCGACGGCCGAGGCTCCGGAAAGCCCGTAGAGCACTTTCTGCAGCGCCCCCGGAGCGAGCTCTGCAAGCTTCTTCGCATAAGCGGTCCTGGCTTCGTCTTCGAAAACGGGAGAGACGTAGTCGATCTTGCCGAACTGCTTCTCCATTGCCTCGCGGATCTCGGGGTGGCGGAAGCCGAGGTTGAGGACCCACTCGGCCGAGATGGCGTCGAGGTATTCGTTGCCGTCGGCATCGGTGACCCGGACCCCGTCGCCATGAACCAGGCCCATGTCGACATCGCCCATGCACTTGATCACGTAGTCATCGGACTCGTCGCGGAGCTTCTGAGCCATTCCGCCCGGATCGCGTTGTGGTGAGTCGTGGTTCATTGGTCCTCTTTCCTACGGGAGATAGGCCGGCTTCGGCAGATCCCAGTGGCCGATATTCACGCCTTCAGTATCTGCCGGATCGCGGGATAGAATGAATTCGATCAGGTAGGGACCGTCTGAAGCCATCGCCCGCCCGATCGCGCCAGCCACCTCGCCCGGTGTAGTCACCTTTTCCGAGCCGCAGTTGTAGGCCTTGGCGATCGCGCAAAAATCGACCGGCATCAGCTGGTCACCCTTGCGCGACCGGAACTCGGTCGCGAACCCGCGGTCTTCGCCGAACATGCCGCGCTGGAAGTCGCGGATCGAGAGCCAGCCAGTGTTGTTGAGGCAGGCGATGATCACCGCCGCCCCAGTTTCGGCCGCGACCGCGAGTTCCTGGATCGTCTGTTGGAGGTCGCCGTCGCCGGCAAAGCCGACCACCGGCACATCCGGGCGCGCAAGCTTTGCGCCGATCGCCGCCGGGAGGGTGTAACCCATAGTCGAGTAGCCCCCCGGGCTCAGCCAGGTCCGCGGCTCATAGGAGAGGAACTCCTGGAAAGCCTGAATCTGAGGGTGTCCGGCCGAAGCGATCGCGATCGCTTCCCGGGGCAGGATTTCCCGCATCGTGTGAAGAACCCGACTCAGCGACAGGTTGTCGGTCCAGCGTCCGACCAGCGTTTCGTGCCACTGCTTGCGCCAGGTAGCGATTTCGGTCCGGTACTCAGGGCGGCTGATGCCCTCTGCGCCTCCCTGGTCTTCCAGTGAATCGAGCAGGTCAGCAAGGCCGGCCTTCGCGTCGCAGACCGCCCCGATCGCCGTCGGGTAGTTCTTGCCGATCTCGGTCGGATCGATGTCGAAGTGGATGATCTCGGTCGGCGGGATGTTGAACGACATTCCTTCCTTGTAGGAAGACGAAGTCTGCTCCGCGAATCGGGTCCCCACCGCCAGGATCACATCGGCTTCGAGGGTCATGTGGTTGCCCACAGCGGTCCCGTTCGATCCGGTGTGCTCGGCGGCAAGCGGATGGTCCTCTGGAAAGACTCCCTTGCCCATCATCGTCACCACTACCGCCGCATCGAGATATTCGGCAACGGCTTTGACTTCGGCTGCGGCTTCCGCCTCCAGGCAACCGCCACCGGCCAGGATCACCGGACGCTTCGCCTTGAGCAGCTTTGCCGCCGCAGCGTCAACTGCGGCCGGATCGGGCCGGACCGCCTGGAATTCGGTCCGACGACCTGCCGGGTCGGGCAGCGGCTTTTCAGTCCTCTCGGCCTGCACATCCATCGGCAGTTCGATGTGGACGGGACCCGGACGCCCCGAAAGCGCATTGTTGAATGCTCGCGGCAGCACGTCGGCCAGCAGGTCGACGTGCTGGACATCCCAGTTCCGCTTGACCATCGGCTGCATGATGTGTGGAAAGACATTGTCCTGCTGGCGCTCCAGCTCCTGGAGAACACCCCGCCCGAGCATGTACGTCTGCGGACCTCCGGTGAAGGAGATGACCGGTATCGAATCGATGAAAGCGGTCGCCAGCCCGGTCGCGATGTTCAGCGAACCGGGTCCGATCGACGTCATTGTGGCCAATGGCTTGCCCGACGCCCGGTAATAGGCGTCGGCCATATGCGCGGCTGCCTGCTCGTGCCGCGGAGCGATCATCGTGATCCTGTCGCTCCGATCCTTGAAAGCATCGAAGGCGGCCATGTCTCCGTGGCCCGGGATGCCGAATACGTACGGCACCTCCTCTGAAATCAGATATTCAGCAACGAACTCTCCACCAGTCAATCCCACTTTTCAGACTCCCCTCTTCGAACCATCGGCAACTACTCGGTCTGTATCCCCCGGTCTCACGTGGCTCCCGGGCTGGCGATTGAGTCCGGAATCGAATCGTCCACGGCCAGCTCAGCGAGCTGATCATCAATTGACTTGCCGCGGTTCTTTATTTCGCTGATCAGGAAGACGATGACTCCCGAGATTACTCCCGCGAGGATCAGCCCCGCAACCCAGGTGCGCCATTCGCCAGCCGAGATCTCATCAGTGAACGGCAACTTGAACACGTAGTAGATGGCAGCGATGTTGCCGGCCACTCCGACGATCGCGGTCAGCCATAGCCCAAGGGCCCCACCGGGGATCTTCCAAACCTGGTCGCCACGCTCGGCGTATTGCGCCTGGTGGTTGCGGCGGGCCTGGATGATGCCGGTATAGAGGTAGAAAATTGAGAGGCACCAGACCCCGATTAGCGCCGCAAGGTAGAGCTGGAATGCGGTGTTGAGCGATCCCAATGAAAAGAACAGGGCAATGACGGCTATTGCCAGTACAGCCTGGAGCAGGATCGCCGGAACCGGCTGTTGGGACTTCTGCCCGACGTGAGCGAATACCCGCGGCAGCCGGCGCTCGATTCCCGAGACGAAGAGAAGCCTGGAGTAGGCGGTCATGTAGGCGAGCCCCTGGGAGAGGACCGCGGCACAGATGCCGAGGGCAACGATCACTCCGAGAAGTCCGGATACCGATTTGACTGCTTCGGCCAGTCCGGTAGTCGGGTTGATGTCGGCGACCGGGGTGATCAGCAAGGTTCCGAGGATCCCGATCGAGTATCCGACGAGGAGGGCGATCGAACCGAGCGTGAGCATCTGACCGATGCCCTTCTTCGGGTCCTTGAACTCAGCGCCCATGTTGAACGGAGTCTCTACACCGAGGAGCCAGAGCACGGCCGCACTGAAAATGAATCCGTATGTGCCGAGGTTGAGCGTAGCTACGTCAGAAACCGCCCCGATCGGGTTTGCGTTGCCTTCCGTCGCGAGGTGGACCAGACCACAGACGAGAACTACGACGGCGGTACCTGCGGATACGAAGAAGATCTTGTTGATGAGGTTGAGTGAGACACTGACCTTGGCAAGACAGAGGATCGTGATCAGACACACCACGGCAACCTGGATGACGACAGTTGCCCACAGTTCCCATTCAACGCCGAGTGCCACCTGAAGGTGCTGCGCAAATGCGGTCGAGACGAGCGGCAGCAGCAGGAACACGGCTACCCATGAAAGCCAGCCGGCGATGAACCCGTGGATCTTGCCCATCGTTTTGTCGGCCCAGATGTAGATGCCACCTTCCCCCGGAAACAGTGTTCCCAGTTCGTAGGAAGCGAGGACAGCCGGCAGCAGGAAGACGACCGCCGCGAGTCCGAGCATAGAAAAGGCGGCCCAACCACCGGCCGCCATCTGTGAAGCACCGTAAGCACCAAAGATGATCGCGAAGTAGATCGTGACCAGCTCGGTAGCTCCAAGATTCTTGGGGAGCATCTTTGGTGGCACTAGCTCCGCAAGCATTTTCCCACCAGACTTGATTCCTGTACCCACGCTTGACATCTGTATCGCCTCTCCTCGGGGTTCCTTGAACTTTTGGATGCAGCCGGTAACATGTTACGCACATTGTCGGGTACATTGCAAGCAGCAGTTATCCGAATGCCTCAACAAACGTGGGTGGGATTCTTTGGAGACAGGTTCCAGACAGGCGGGAGCAAAAGGAGCAGCATTGACTGGCGATCTGCGGCGGCTCCTCACCTCTGACCAGGTGTCCACCGATGGCCCAGCCATACGACAGGCGTTACAGGACGGCACCGGCAACCGCGGCATAATCGGCGTAGCCGACGCACTGGTCGAGCCGGCGAGCACCGAAGAGGTAGCCGCGGTGCTTTCCTGGTGTTACGAGCGGGGTGTGCCGATAGTGCCGCGGGGCGGAGGCACCGGCCTGGCCGGTGGAGCGGTACCGGACGGCGGGGTGGTTATGGCGTTCGAACGGATGAATCGGGTGCGCTCGATCGACCCCGAACTGTGGCGAATGGAAGTCGAGGCGGGGGTGAGTACGTCCACCGTCCACCGGATTGCATTGGAGAACGGCCTCCTGTTCCCGCCGGATCCCGGTGCGAGTGAGCAGTCGACAATCGGCGGCAACCTGGCGACGAACGCTGGTGGTCCCCATGCCTTCAAGTACGGGGTAACAGGAGAGTGGGTGACAGGAATCGAGGCAGTGGTGCCTCCCGGCGACGTATTGCGATCGGGCGGGCCAGTCCGCAAAGACGTTGCCGGACTTGACCTGACGAACCTCCTGATCGGTTCGGAAGGCACCCTCGGTCTGATCACATCGGCTTGGCTGCGCCTGACTCCTGCGCCAGAGAGTCGTGGAATAATCGTCGGTTTCTACCCGGACGTCGCTTCCGGATGCGCGGCGGTCGGTGCGATTCTGGGCTCGGGGATCCAGCCGACTGCCCTCGAATTCCTGGATCGTGGTGCCCTTGCTTCAAGCATCGGATCTTTCCCGTTCGGGTCCCCTCCCTCCGCCGGCTTCGCGGTCCTGGCGGAAGCAGACGGCTTCCCTGAAGAAGTTGCCCGGGTAGTCGACGATCTCGAAGAGGTTATGTCGCACGGATCCGTGGGCGACGTCGCGAGAATCACGGAACGCAAAGACATCTCGTCAGTGTGGAACTGGCGTGACGGCGTCTCGATTGCGGTGACCGCCCAGCGTGGGGGCAAGATTTCCGAAGACGTGGTGGTGCCTGGTGAGCTGCTGGCCGAAGCGATCGAAGAGACAGTTCGGATCGGCGAGCGCCACGGCCTCGAGGCGTGCTCGTGGGGGCATGCCGGCGACGGCAACCTCCATTCGACCTTCCTGGTTGACCTCAACGATCCGGACCAGATGGCCAGGGGCGCCCGCGCTGCAGCCGAAATCTTCGAGATGGCCATCCGCATGGGCGGATCGATCAGCGGAGAACACGGAATCGGCAACCTGAAGACGGCCTACCTCGAGAAAGCCCTCGGAAAAACAGCGGTCCGCATTCAGACCGAGATAAAACGGGTTTTCGACCCCCGGAACCTGCTTAATCCGGGCAAGAAGGTTCCGCTGGACTAGTCAGCGCGCGGGCCGGGCACGTTGCGGAACTTGAAGATCTGCGGCTCCATGCCGGCCTGGATGAAGAACGCCTGGCCATTGAAGTCAGCTTCGAACAGCTCCATGATGCCGTCGACTACCTTCTCGACTTCCATGATCGGGACATCACCATCAACCAGGTGCTCCTTGATTCCGTCGACGATCCTGGTGTCGGTGAATCCGGGGCAGAGTGCGTTCACGGTGATGTTGTCTTCGATCAGGACCGGGCCGAGCGAGCGGCAGATCGCCTGAACCGCATGTTTGTTCGCAGCGTAGATCGGGTCGAACGGGGTCGGCGCGAGGCCGGCCAGCGATGAGGTGGCGATGATGTTGCCAACACCGTTCTCGCGCATCGCCGGGACGACCGCGTTCAGGCCGAAAACAACGCCATCGAGGTTGACGCCCATCGCGCGGCGGTAGCCGTCGAGGTCGAAGTGTTCGATCATGCCGGAGCCGGTGGCGATGCCGGCGTTCAGGAAAGCGAGGTCGATCTTGCCGAACTTCTCGAGCGTGAAATCGACGGCGGCAACGCTGGCTTCGGGCACGGTCACATCGGTCCGTATGAACTCGGCACCGAGCTCCGCCGCGGCGGCTTCACCGGTCTCCTTTTCGATGTCAGCCAGCACGACCTTCGCGCCCTGTCCGATCAGACGCGCGGCTGCCGCCCGCCCCAGACCGTTGGCTCCACCAGTTACCAGCGCGACCTTCCCTTGGAAACTCATGGTTCCCAGTTTCCCAGACTCAATAGCATGGGGTTTGCTGGTGGTCAGCCGATGAGAGACGGCGGGCCACACGACAAGGCAAGTAACGAGGAGAGAGGCAGTACGTTGAATCCAAATCTGGCAAACCTTCTTGGCGATTCCGCGGAGAAATTCCCCGATCGCATCGGTATCCGGCTTGATGACATCGCCCTGAATTACGCGGCGATGGAGCAGCTGAGCCAGCGTGTCGCCGGTCTGCTGAAGAGCAAGGGAATCGAGCCGGGCGACCGGGTCTGCGTGATGCTGCCGAACGTCCCCCACTTCGCGATGGTCTATTACGCCGTTCTGCGCCTCGGAGCGATTGTCGTGCCGATGAACGTGCTGCTGACCTCGCGTGAGATCAAGCATTACATGAACGATTCCGGCGCCAAGCTGATCCTCGTCTGGAACGACTTTGCCGCGGAGGCCGTTGCCGCCGGTGAAGAAGCCGGCGTTGAGGTCCAGACGGTCGACCCGGGTCCTTTCCTCGAGCTGGTCGGCGCCTCCGACCCGGTCGAAGAGATCGCCGAGGTCCAGCCCGACGACACCGCTGTCGTGCTTTACACCTCGGGCACCACCGGCCAGCCGAAGGGCGCGGAGCTGACGCACCACAACATTGGTTCGAACGTCGAGTCGATCCTCGGTCTGTTCAGCCCGACTGAGAACGACGTGATTTTCGGTGGCCTGCCGCTCTTCCATATCTTCGGCCAGACCGTAGGCATGAATGTCGTGTTCCGGGTCGGTGGCGAACTTACCCTGCTGCCACGTTTCGATCCAAACAAGGCCCTGGAGATAATCCAGCGCGACAAGGTCACGATCTTCATGGGGGTGCCGACGATGTACGCGGCGCTGCTGCACGCACCGAATCGCGGGGACTTCGACATCAGTTCCTTGCGCCTCTGCGTTTCCGGTGGCGCTGCCCTGCCCGGTGAGATCCTCAAGGCTTTCGAGGAGGGCTTCGGCTCACCGATCATCGAGGGGTACGGCCTCTCCGAGACTTCCCCGGTTGCTTCTTTCGGGCGCCTGGACATGGAGCAGAAGCCAGGCACCATCGGCGTGCCGATCGAGGGCGTGCAGATGCGCCTGATCGACGATTACGGCAAGGTCATCGACGAACTCGGCGTGAAGGGCGAAGTCCAGGTCAAGGGCCCGAACGTGATGAAGGGTTACTGGAACATGCCCGAAGCGACCGCCAAGGCGATCGATCCCGAGGGCTGGTTCTCCACCGGTGACATCGGCACGGTTGACGAGGATGGTTATTACTCAATCGTCGACCGCAAGAAGGAAATGATCCTGCGCGGTGGCTACAACGTTTACCCGCGTGAGATCGAAGAGGTCCTCTACGAGCACCCGGCGGTCAGGGAAGCGGCCGTG
>Ga0105046_10012443_pt1 | contig 13203 bp, 11 predicted proteins | sample MAT03_FD_78385 | JGI IMG/M metagenome (GOLD analysis project Ga0105046, IMG submission 78385) | Freshwater microbial communities from Lake Fryxell liftoff mats and glacier meltwater in Antarctica - MAT-03 (megahit assembly) | ecosystem: Environmental > Aquatic > Freshwater > Ice > Liftoff... | reverse complement strand
CCGACAGGAGGAACGGCTCGCTGGGCATCTGGCCTGAGCAGCAATCACTTTCTTAGATCATCCAGTGTTATCGAATACTCGAAAGAAGCGCTTCAAGAAATTGGTCCGGATATTGAAGTCATGGCTAACTTCGAAGGTCTCACGGCTCATAGAAATAGTATTACCATCCGTACCGCAGATTAGTTCGCCCGCAAACGTTTTTAGAATTAATACTTTTCAGTAGTGAGTAGCATGTCCGAATCACCGATCAACGCGTTCTTTCGAGACGACGTGCTAGCGATGCAACCGTATGTGCCCGGAGAACAACCGCAAGCTGGTAAAGCGATCAAGCTCAACACTAACGAAAGCCCTTATCCACCACCTCCATCGGTGATCAGCGCGATTCATGAAGCAGCCACACGACTGGAGCGATATCCTGACCCGCTCGCAACTTCGTTTCGGCTGAGAGCGGCGGAAGTGCTGAAGGTAGACGCGGATCAGATTCTTTGCGGCAACGGAAGTGATGACATCCTTACCATCCTCACCCGAGCTTTTGTTTCACCCAATACAAAGGTACGTTTCCCTTATCCGAGCTACATACTTTATCGAACTCTAGCGCAACTACAGGGAGCTGAAGCCGAAGAGATCAACTTTGAACAGGACTGGTCGTTGGGGCCTGCATTTGCCGCAGCCGATTCAGATCTTCGTCTTGTCTATCTTCCGAATCCGAATAGCCCCACAGGAACGATGGTTTCGAGGGAACAGATCCTTGAGCTGTCTCAGAAACTTCCTTGCCCAATTCTGATCGATGAGGCCTACGTCGACTTCGCTCCGTTTTCGTGCGTTGATCTTCCTGCGACTAACCCGAAGATCATGGTTTCGCGAACGCTGAGCAAGTCTTATGCGTTAGCAGGACTTCGTTTCGGTTACCTAGTAGCTCATCCAGAAGTCATCCAAATGCTTCGCAAAGTTAAAGACAGCTATAACACGGATGCTCTCTCGATTGCAGGAGCTACGGCTGCCATCCATGATCAAGCATGGTTAGCCGAAAACGTTCGGCGATGTAATGCAACTCGCGACCGAATGACCGTCTCTCTTCGCAAAATGGGTTTCAATGTAATCGATTCCCACGCTAATTTTGTCTGGTGCAAGCATCCAACGCTCGATTCGCGAGATCTTTACGAACGGCTCAAACGGAATGGACTGTTGGTGCGTTATATGAATTATTCCGGTTGGAGCGATGGTTTAAGAATCAGTGTCGGTACCGACTCGGCAATTGATGCAGTCCTTGCAGTACTCGGGTAGTATAATTTTCTTGCGTCACGGCTCAAGCCGTACGGAGAGTTTCGAAAAAACTAGATCAACACCGATGGTTGGTTTTAACCTAACCGCTTAAAGAATTAGGAGAACTATGCGTCAAAGCGATATTCAGCGAGAAACAGCCGAAACAAAAATTCAGCTGAGTGTTGTCCTGGACGGCACAGGCAAGTGTGACGTGCAAACGGGCGTCGGCTTTTTGGATCACATGCTCACTCTCTTTGCTCGTCATTCGTTAATCGACCTAACGATCCACGCCAAAGGAGATTTGGAAGTCGACGCACACCACACCACGGAAGATGTTGGGATATGCCTTGGACAAGCGATAAGACAGGCGTTGGGCGACAAGTCTGGCATCCGACGTTACGGGCACCTTACATTGCCAATGGAAGAGACTCTTGTAACAACTGCTCTAGACTTATCCGGTCGAACCTATCTGGTGTTTAATGCTCCGATTCCAGCACCTAAGATAGGTGACTTTGATTCGGAGCTCGTTGAAGATTTTTGGCAAGCCTTTGCCGCTAATGCATTGTGTAACTTACACATTCTGTTGCACTACGGTCGTAACAGTCACCACATCGCAGAAGCTATCTTCAAGTCGGTTGCTCGTTCATTGCGTTTAGCTATTGAAATTGACCCGCGTCAATTGGGCATCCCGAGCAGTAAAGGAACTCTCAACTCATAACGATTGAGTCCACCGATCGCCTTAAAAGGTGTGGCCGCTCAGTCGCTCATACGCTTCGATGTATTTTTCGCGAGTCCGAATCACTATCGACTCTGGGAGAAGGGGAGGAGGACTATGTCGATCCCAGGATGTACTTAGTAGATACTCTCGAACAAATTGCTTATCGAATGAGTGTTGTGATCGTCCGGGCGAATAGTCTTCCAGTGACCAAAATCGGGAGCTATCAGGGGTAAGTACCTCGTCGATCAAAATTATCTCGTCACCCAATCTTCCCCATTCAAATTTGGTATCTGCAATTATTATCCCTTTTTCGCGTGCAATCGCTGAACCGCGTTTGTAAACCTGAAAACTTTTAGTCTTTAATTCGGTCGCCGTCTCGACACCCAAATCGTTAGCCATTCGTGCGAAAGCAACATTTTCATCGTGTCCTGATTCTTCTTTTGTAGCTGGCGTAAAGATTGGCTCGGCAAGTTGCTCACACTGTTGAAGCCCCGCGGGCAGCGAGATGCCACAGACCGATTGCGTCTGCTGGTAATCCTTCCATCCAGAGCCCTCAAGGTAGCCGCGTACGACACACTCAAAAGGTAGAACCTTCGCCTTGCGGACGACCATTACGCGCCCTTGCAGCAGTCCCTCGGGATCCAAGGCCGCAATGGATTCGGGAAGTTCGGTGGAAACAAGATGATTGGCGATGCCCAGTGCCTCAAACCAAAACTTGCTCATCTGCGTCAACACGCGACCTTTGTCAGGAATCCCGTTTGGCAAAATATAATCGAAAGCGCTGATACGATCGGTACTAACGATCAGCAGTGTTTCACCAAGGTCGTAGCAGTCTCGTACTTTCCCCTGCCGACGCGGAAAAGGAAGATTGGTTTCAAGAAGTGGCGTATTCATCCTCTTAGCATATCGAATCCACTGCACTTCTCGAAGTGGAGGCCCAGATGCCATCGGAAATTAGCTGGACTCCACCGTGATCGGAGACGAACTATTGCTTCTTTACGTCCAGATTGGCTTGGAGTTGTTCTGCCGTCACGATCGATTCAACTCCGCCCATCGGAACATCGACCTTGGCTAGCCAGAGACAAGCATTGAGTATTACTTTTCGAAATTGATCATTGCCCCAGTTATCGTGGAAATGGCCACCAGTGAATCTTCTAAGACGTCGTCGGCGTGAGCGACGTTACATAGCTGTGTCGCAAGGATCGTAAAGAAAAAGAGATACTTATAGAACGGCTGTCATGATGGAGACCCTTGTGTCGAGATGTGTTGATATCTAACCAAGTCTAGAATAACTCAGCCATTTCACGCGCGTGATATGAACTACGTACGAAAGGCCCGGAAGCAACTTGTTTAAATCCCATCGCCTTTGCATCTCGTCCCCAATCTGCAAATTCTTCCGGCGGAATATACCGAACAACGGGCAAGTACTTTGGGCCCGGCTGGAGGTATTGTCCAAGAGTAAGGAAATCACAACCGTATTCGAGCAAGTCAGCCAAGCAGGCCAGCACCTCATCACGCGTTTCGCCTAATCCGAGCATCAACCCGCTTTTTGTTTTGATCTTGGGGTTCAACTGCTTTACTCGCTGCAATAACTCGAGCGTCCAACGATAGTCGCTCTTGGGACCTCGCACCTGTCGATACAACCGAGGGACAGTCTCCATGTTGTGGTTGAAGACCTCAGGAGCCGCTTCGACGATGCGATCAAGTCCATATCGTTGTCGTACAAAATCGGGTGTCAACACTTCTACGGACGCACCAGTTCGATTTCGGACTGCGAGAATACACTGGTAAAAATGCTCGGCTCCACCGTCTGGTAAATCATCCCTAGTAACGGAAGTTATTACAACATGCTTTAACTCTAGTCTGGCTGCAGCTTCTGCAACTCGCTCAGGTTCGTCCAGTTCGATCGCATCTGGCTTGCCACGAGAAACGGCGCAAAAACCGCATGGACGCGTACAAACATTTCCGAGAATCATGAAGGTAGCTGTTTTTTGCGAGTAGCACTCCATGCGATTGGGGCATTTTGCATTCTCGCAAACAGTTTCCAAACGCAGTTCTTGAATTAACTTTGTCGTTAAGTGATTCGCGTTTCCCTTTGGAACTTCACGACGAAGCCATGCCGGCAGTCGCTGCGATGGCGCGAAGCCACTGGCCGAACTCCCGCAGGAGGTCGCCACCTCACTATCGGAATTCTCATCGCTAGATGTATCAGCGACTAGTAGTTTAAAAGGTAGCTTAACAGGTAGTTCGAGTTTCATTGTAAAACCATTGTAGTAACCGCTTCAAGGAAGCCTAGCTGAAACAAAGGATATCGATACTGCTTTACTGGGACGTTACTCAGTTTTAATCTTCGTCTTAGTCTTCGTCAGAAAACAGAGCTTCGGTAAACGTCACTGGATCGAACGGTGCCATATCCCCGAGTTTTTCGCCGAGGCCTACTAACTTCACCGGAAGCGAAAATTCCGTCAGGATTGGAATAACCACGCCTCCCTTTGCGCTTCCATCCAGTTTGGCAAGGATGATTCCCGTACAGCCGGCTACTTCCGAGAAACCGCGAGCTTGGCTAATTGCATTCTGGCCAGCAGTTGCATCTAGAACCAACAAAACTTCGTGAGGAGCCCCTTCGATTTGCTTGGCCGCGATCTTTCGGATTTTTTCAAGTTGCTGCATCAAGTTGACTTGAGTCTGAAGCCGCCCCGCTGTATCGAGGATACACACATCGAAATTTTCCTCGCGAGCTCTCTGAACTGCCTTGAACGCAACTGAGCCTGGGTCACTACCCATGTCCCCGGATACAATTTCGCAACCAATTCGCTGCGACCATATTTTAAGCTGCTCGACAGCTGCAGCTCGGAACGTGTCGCCAGCTCCCAGCACAACTTTTCGACCTTCTTGATGAAATCGATAAGCGAGCTTGGCTATAGAGGTTGTTTTTCCCGCCCCGTTAACGCCGACCACCAAGATTACGGTTGGACCAGATGAGGCGAACTGAATGTCAACCGAACGAGTTTGCATGGCCTCGAGGATTTCGCCACGCACACTTTTGAGTACTTCGGGCTTTGAAACCTTACGACCTCGAAACTCGCGACCAATACGATCGCGAATACGCGTTGCCGTTGGCTGGCCCATGTCAGTGCGGACCATGATGGTAAAGAGCTCTCGCAAGAAATCATCGTCGACTAGTTGGCCATCCGATTTCCACAGGTCACGGATGTCGGTTTTTAGGGCTAAACGAAGCTTCTTAAACCAACCAACCTTGTCGTCGCGAGCAACCTCATCGGCAGCTGAGTGTCGCTCGTTTATCTCGCTAGTCTTAGGCGCAGCGATTGGCTCAGACAGGTCGCTCGATACAACTTGTTCGCGACTGGATACTTCGTTCTTTTTAGTAGAAACAGCATCTGTCTTTTTTTTACGCCAAAAAACCATATTACAACTCCGCAATCGTTAGCCAACTGCAGGAATGGTTTCTCCACGGATTAAGTCTTCAAACGATTCGCGATGCCGAATGGAATGAAGTTTGCCATGTTCAATCAGAACTTCTTCGGCTCGGTAACGTCCGTTGTAGTTGCTGGCCATGACGAATCCATAAGCACCGGCGACTTCCATGACTAGTAAATCGCCGATGGAAGCAGCTGGAAGCCGACGCTTCGATACGAATCCACCCTCTTCTTGCGTAAAGATGTCGCCCGACTCGCACAACGGTCCACCCACTACGACATCAAGTTCCGGAGCAAATCGCTTTGGGGTCTGATGAGCGATCGAGATCGGGTGGTAGGAACCGTAAAGGATAGGACGTGCGAGATCGTTAAAGCCCGTGTCGAGAAGATAGAAGGTATTCTCACCCATGGTCTTGATAGCTCGAATCTCGGTGATCAGGTATCCACTTTCGGCAACCAGATATCTACCGGGCTCAATTTCCAGTGAAAGCTTGTGGCCGAAGTGTGATTCCAATCGCTTTCGGCTGGCATCCCAAAGCTGGAAGTATTGATCCAAATCGACGTACTCTTGCCCTTCGCGATACGGGACGGGTAACCCGCCACCGGCGCTGATCATCTTTAAAGTTCTTCCGACATTCATCGCTACTTTTTCGAGCGAGCCACACACTTGGCTTAAGTGTTCCAGATCCGTACCGCTACCAATATGCATATGGATACCGGTAACCGCAATGTTATAAAGATCAGCCCGGCGAAGGCAATCGTCGACTTGGTCTATCCAAATTCCGTGCTTAGATTGCGGGCCACCCGTGTTGGTCTTTTGTGAATGGCCGTGCCCAAAACCAGGATTGATTCGGAGTGTGATACTCGCACCCGGACAAATCTCTCCAAGCTGATTGATCATGTCGGGAGAGCCGCAATTCACGTGCAATTCTTTCGCGAGGATCAATTCGAGTGCTTGACGGTCAAATACGTCTGCCGTGTAGACGATTGGATGTGGCTCGCCATGCGTCGCGTAACCGGCGGTCATAGCGCGTTGAACTTCACCCACGCTCACTGCATCGACAACTACGCCAAGCCTTCGCAATCTGTCAAGAATTGCAATGTTCGAGTTAGCTTTCTGTGCATATCGAATCACATCGAATGCCGCTAAATCGGCCACTCGTTGCTCGATGGTAGACATGTCATAAACGTAAGTCGGCGTACCGAATTTTTTTGCCAATTCTACTACGGAAAAATCTGCGATTGTTTGTCTAAGATTGTTAAACAAGGGTACTACAGCGGACATTTTTTTGTGAATTGTTAATGGTTGCTATGGAAGACGGCTGGTCAATCGGACTTCGATGATTCGTTACGTCGTTCCCGAACTTTTTTGGAATACTTACTAAGGAATTTCTGCTCTTTAGAAGACAGTGAATCTTTACCTAATTTATGGATCTTGTCGAGAATACGATCGGCTTCTGCCTCGTCGTCGGACATGTCATCATCGGGGCTGAAGGCTTGCAGTTTAGGACCTAACCATCTTCGACGAAGTGCTTTCCAGTTTTGAAATGGTTCGGTAAGGAAAGCAAAGTTCCAGTTTAAATAAAAGTATGCAAAGGCAAAACCGATTCCGAACAAGTGTATATCCCAGGCAATCTGACTGCGTCCGCCGGACACTAAGCCAGTTCCCGACCCAAAGACGTTTACTAGTATCAAGAAGGCTCCCATCAGCCATGCTTGAACCGGCACAACGCCCATCAACAAAACCGTCTGATTAGGAAAATTTAGAACGAAAAGCATGGTTACGAAACTGACCGCTCCAGAGGCCCCACATACAATCGTTGGTTGACCTGTAGCCGCACGAAACAGGATGCATATGAGTCCGCAGGTTACAACCGAAACCAGATAAGCTCGGAAAAACTCAGCTTTTCCATAGTGGTTCTCAACCAATCGGCCCAAAAACCACAAGCTCAACATATTCCCAATAATATGCATGAGATTGGCTGTAGAGTGTGTGAAACCATAAGTAAGTGATCTCCAAAGCATCCACGGTCGTTCCAAGTCGCTCGTGCTCAGCGATAGAAAATCTTGCAGGCTCGCCGTACGGGGTGAAAGAAAGATCTCCGCTAGGAAAACCGCCACATTTGCAATGATCAGTATTGCAACGGCTGACTTTTGATTCCACGAAGGGGCCAACCCTGAAGCAAAATCATCTTCTCGGTAATAGGGGCGATCGTGAATGCCCATCAACAGTGGTCCTCTTGAGCTGAGAGGAACGCCTAAAAGACTAACTTCTGACATTCCTGAAATACGGGTGAACGCCCTAGTTATACATTAGATAGCGGTTTGCGTGACAAAGAAATCTGCATAGGCCCTGTTGTTCTTGCAGGCTTGCACGGATACTATGCCGAATAGAAAAGCCCCTGAAAACGTGCTCTAGACTTAAAATTTGGCAGGTCAGTAAATTTGGCAGGTCAGTAAATTCGGCAGGTCAATAAATTCGGCAGGTCAATCGAATCACTCAGGGGACACTAGGGTGGGAGGCCGATTTGCAGGTGATTCAGGTGCAATTTTAACTGTAGCATCTGAATCGGCAGGCATAGTTGGGATTTCGGTCGGCGTTGGGATTTCGGTCGGCTCTGAGTTTGGGTTGACATTAGTTGCCGAAGGGGTCATAGACTCTTTCGTCTTGGCGGCCTCTGGCGTGACAAAATCCATTGTTTCCAAAGACTTTTCCTCGGCGCTCGCTTCAGCAGAAGGCACTGTCGGGGCCATCGTTCCCGAATCGATTACCTCTAACTCTTTGAATGCATCGATGTCCCTAGTAATGGTGATCGTTTCTGGAACTGGGTCACCAACTTCATAAGCCGTTTCAAGACTTCCAGCATATTTTGGAGTATTCTTAACCATCAGCTCATAAATGATTCGCCCTTGCTCTCCAGCTTTATTACGATCTCGCAGTGTTCGGTACTCGAGAAAATCAGACAAGGCAAATGTCTCATCGAAACGAACGTCGGCCGCTGCGCCGTACCGTTTTACTGCCTTCAAAACATCGTCCGCGCTTTCTTCGGTCATCATCTGCGGGTAATTACGGAAAACAGTTGCCCAATTTTGCCAAGCCGCTTCATAGAGCTTTAACGCTTTGTCGAGATCGCCCTTAGCCAATAGCTGGTCGGCCTCGTAAACTTGCCGTCTTGCAGCAACGGCAACAGGTTTCTGCTCTAATCTCCCACGCATTTCCCAATAGGCGTAGTTACACTGATCACGGTATTTACCCACATGCGTTGCGTAGTCATTCTTCAACATTGCGTCATTTGACAACACATTCGCCTCCGCCCGCTGTTCGCGAGGAAGCATTTGGATGAGTCTGTTGATTGGTGGCATGAACTTGGGCAAGGCTACCATTGCGACATATTTCTGCTCGACTGTCAGTTCCGATTCTGGCATATTGACGACTAGGTATTCATCGGGAGTAAGCTTATCCTTGCTGTTCACCGTAAGCTCTTTACGTAGGTTGGCAACAACCGTTTCAAACTTAGCAAACGCCTCGCTTGCGATTTGTTTCGCCACTTCATACTTTCCTAGCTGAACGGTATGCCCCCAGGTTGTCATGATATCCAAGGTGCCATACGTGTCCCATTCATTCGCAGCGCGACTCCAGGCGAACATAGCTTTATCGTCTAAAGTCCCTTCTTCTTCCATGGCTTCCGCAGAGTACATGAGGGCGTATGGATTTTCTGCATAGAAGTAGAGAGGATTTTTTTTGCAATAAGCCCCCGCACGAACGAGGTCGTATGCTTTCAAAAACCACAATCTCCCTACTAGCCAATTGTCAGGCTTTCTATCGGCTCCACGAGCATCTGACGACTCGATATCCAATCCATATCCAACCAATTTTTGATGGTAGTTTTCGTCATTACGGAACAGTTCTCGAAATTGGCGTTTCTCGTCGGAACGACCCAGTTTCTGAGTCATGTACTTACCCAAGTGCCATTGAAGAATGGGTTGCCGTCGATTGAACTTCGTTCCACTGACCAGATAGTCAATCCCTTTTTTTACCCAAACGTAACGTTCTCGATAATCATCAAACTCTGCAGAGACGTTGTAAGCCAAGTTATGAGCTTGGCTGTCCCAAACGCTTACGAAGTGAGGCTGCAACAAGGATAGCTGATTCAATGTCGCTGATAGGCGATCGTAATACTTCTCGGTTTTGTAGTAGTCAGACTTCTGCCAGAGAATCGTCGCCGCTACTCCACGCAGGCCGAGCGTCGCTAGACGCATCGTTTCGCTAGCAGGGTCTAGCTGTCCCAAACTGGACTGCCCGATGTCATATCGGTCGCGAATCTGAGAAAGTAGCCCTCCACTTGAGCTACTAACCGCGTTTGCACTCGTCTCAACCGACGTGTTGATAGTTCTGTTCGTTGGCGGTTGCCCCAACAGGAACAAAGGAATCAAAAGTGCAACGATACCACAAATGTAAAACGCTTTTCGATAAAGTGCATTCGTATTCACGCTGCCATCTCCCGAGTCTTGAGGAAGAAGTACCCAATGATTGTTGTCATTAGGAAGTAACCCAACGCAATCACAATGTGTCTCGCTAGAAGTCCATCGAACAAATCGACGCCGTATGCGATAAAGTCGCTGGTTCCAAGTCTTCCAAAGTCAGGAACCGCGCTTTTAAGTGTTGATACACCGGACATCAGCCCATAGTCAATTGTTTGAATAGTCTTCTCAAGAGCTTGATTGCCTAGGTCCAAATCAAGCATCGTTCCCCTCTGGGTCAATATTCGCACGACCGCTTCGACTGGGCCACCGCCGTTGTCTTTCACGTTGAAAAAGGTATCGATATTCCCGCCAAAGAAACCCAATATCAGAGACGACATCGTAGCCACCATTGCGACGGGACCAGACAGGAAGGTGCTAAACATAACGCCAAAGCAAATCACAATCACCATTTGCAACCAAATGCTAACGTAGCCTTTGAAAAAATTCCAAGCGAACGTCTTTTCGCCTGCCAGCAGTGCCAAATCTGCAGCAGCCATTCCCAGATATTGCTGAGAGTCTTCACATCGAATAATCACTTGCACGCGGCCATCAACGACAATGTCTTTAAATAGCTCGAGGCTTTCTGGTTTGTTCAAACGAAAGCCGGGGAGTGTCAGCGGAATCGTCTTTCGATCGACCGATTCTTTGACCAAGAAACTTCTACGTTCGCTTTCAACCGTTTCGTCTGGGCTTCGCAAGATGAGTGTCCCACGCACCGGTGTAACGATATCTCCTTTGTAGGTACGAAACGCTTCGATGTTCATCTCGATTTGAAGACCATCCGGAAAATCGGAAGCCTTTACGTTTTCGAAGGTCCAGATGGCGCTCGAAAGCGATCCACCAGCAATGAACTTACGATATTCGGACATGTATCCGACGTTCAAACCGTCTCCAGTAACTCCGCTACGATCCGTGTAAGTAAGGCCCCCGTAAATTGGCACTCGCGCCGATAAATCACCCGTCGGCGGGCCAACTTCATACTTCGTCTCGCCATTGACTTGCACCGCAGTAACGATGTGCTGATGCCCTTTTATCTCGTCGGTTACCCCTTTACCTTCAGAATTCAATCGAAAGTTGTGGGAGTGAGCACCTGCCGTGTCCGTAATACCAACCTTTCCATCGCTACTAATCGTTGCGACCTCATGCGAATGTTTGAGTCCTCGGACAACAAAGTTGTAGCTAAGAATCCCAAGCACAGCCAGAATCACAGAACCAATCAAAGAGAATCCAACAACTCGCCCAAGGACGATTTCTGTGGGTCGAACGGGCTTGGTAACGATTGTGTAAATCGTTCGGCTTTTAATATCTGCAGGCAAACTAAAAGCACTCAAAAATAGCCCCAGCAGCAGAATCAGATAGTTTGTCGCGGTGAGCACAAAACTGATGTAGAGCTTTGCCGGGTCTTCGGACGACTTATCGAGAAACCACCCCGCAAAGAGGATGCCGATGATGAAAATTGCAATGACCGCCAAAACCTTTCGACGAATTGCCTCTAGAAAGGCGAGCTTTGCAATTGCCCAGATTCTAAAGATGCTCGTTTTCGGAAGATCCGTACGAAAGAGGTCGTAAATAACTTTGGCAATTGAGAAAAAGCCTTCACCGGGTCCTTGGCGAACCATGGCGACTAGGTAGCAAACGAAGAAGCCGAATGCGGCCATCGTAATGACTAGGATTGCTCCGTAGAGCAAGGATCCTTCGCGGAAAAGCCACTCGGAAAGTGACCAGAATTGGTTGGGTTCTAATCGCATGTTCGGATCTAGCTCCCACTGCGACGGCCCGGTCGGGCATCGCTTTCGCGAACAATATCCAAGAACAGATCTTCCATCGTAGTCGTTGGGTTATCCAATTGAAGAAGTTTTCCACCATGCTTTGCGATCACCGCACGAATCTCGTCTTTGGCAGCATCCGTAAGGCCGGTCGCATGGACTTCAGTAACATCCTGTACTTTGAGAAGTGAATCTACACGACCAAGCTCCTTCAGTTCTCCCTGATGCAAAATCGCAATTCGATCGCAGACGTCTTCCACGTCGGCCAATTGGTGCGAGCACATCAAGATTGTTTTTCCCTGATCTCTCAGCCGCAAAATCAGATCCTTCATCTCTCGAGAACCAATTGGATCCAAACCAGTCGTCGGCTCATCCAAAACCAACAGATCCGGCTCGTTGATCAAAGCTTGCGCCAGTCCAATTCGACGTGTCATTCCTTTGGAATACTCTTTCAATTGCCTTCGTCGAGCTCGTTGAAGCCCTACCATTTGGATTAACTGCTCGGTCCGCTCGCGTCGTACACTGGCTGGCATATCAAAAAGACGACCATAAAAGTCGAGTGTTTCCTCGGCATTCAAAAACTTGTACAAGTATGATTCTTCGGGCAGGTAACCAATTCGCTCGTTTTTGGTCACTTCGGTTGCTTCTTTGCCGAACACAAACGCTCGGCCTGACGTCGGAAACAAGAGCCCTAAAATCAGCTTGATAGTCGTCGACTTCCCCGAACCATTCGGGCCAAGCAGACCAAAAATCTCACCTCGACGAACTTCGATATCGAGCGATTTGAGAGCATGTACCTTCTTTCTACCCCAAAAATCACGATAGATCTTACCAAGTCCACGAGTCTCAATCACTACATCGCTTCCAGCGGGAGATGCTGTTGCGGGAGAGGAGTCGTTGGAGAGAACTGTACCAGCGTTTGCACTCGCATTGGATACAGGAACTTCTAAGGCCATGCGGGGAACTCCAACACAAGAACAAAAATTAAAAATCGGGATCGAGGGTAATGAAGGCGAATCCGAAAAATCGTAAGATCAAAATTCTACTATTATTTTATCTTAAAAAACTATTTTATCTTAAAAAACCAGGGGTTCGGCTCGACACGGTTTACGGTCTTACATGGTTTTAGGTTCATCTGTCCTATTTCGACGGCAAATCTTTTGATTTTGAAGCACTTCGTACTGAAATTTGGCCACTCTCCAGGTCAGATTCAAGGCAAACTTGCACGAAATCAAAAAATCGACTTATCGACTAAGGAGACTATAAATGGGATGTTGAGTATTCACAAGTTCCTTCATCTTCAATCCATCCGCCACTCATCTATCGGCTCCGAAGACTACATGAAAACCGGTCGTTTACAAATTGCTTCGTCCAAACCCTTAGAGTCCTCCCCCCGAGAATTGAAGGCCTATACGGAAGCGATTGATTACCTGTACAACCGAATCAACTTTGAAAAGTCTCAGGATCAGCCGTATAACCAGCAAAATTTCCGGCT
>Ga0105046_10012442_pt1 | contig 13204 bp, 16 predicted proteins | sample MAT03_FD_78385 | JGI IMG/M metagenome (GOLD analysis project Ga0105046, IMG submission 78385) | Freshwater microbial communities from Lake Fryxell liftoff mats and glacier meltwater in Antarctica - MAT-03 (megahit assembly) | ecosystem: Environmental > Aquatic > Freshwater > Ice > Liftoff... | reverse complement strand
CGAACCTCTGACCCCATCATTACGAATGATGCGCTCTTAAGTGCCGCAATTCGGCGGGGCCATCCATTACCCGCGCTCCGTCCACCATTCCGGCCAGCTTATCTTCTCTGGAGAACGGGTAACCTTTACCACCTCGCGCTGCTCCGCCTCACTGAGCCGCCGGGATCCGAGCCGCGCGAGCGCCGCCTCGACGATCCAGGGGTTGAGCTCCCAGCGGACCTTTTCCTTGTCGAGAGGATTGCGTTTGGTTCCCATGCCCAGGATACGAAGCACGCATCCCACGCCGTAACCGATGATTATGATGCGAAGGATCTCGTCAGCCCCGGGAGGTGAGCGACTAGCTCGCGCGGTTTCGATGGCCGCAAGCGATGCCCGGGCCGAGGAGCTGTCTCCCTGCAGACCCTTGCGGGTCAGCTGCAGGACGAACGCTTCGGCTGCGGTCACCCGCCGCTCACGACCGTCCTCGCGAATGGTCACCATCTGGCCCAGCACGGTGTCGTAGGGGATCTCGCGGTGGCGTTTCCTGGGCCGCCCCCGAGGATTGCCACTGCGCCCCTTTACGAACCGCGTCGCTGCAGGCGGGCGCTTGTAGCCCACACCAAGGTCTTCGGTCTTCGCAGGAGCATCGCTCATCGACGTTTTGCCCGGGGCCAGCGTAGCTTGTCCGGATCGAGCGTGAAGCGGTTGATATCCTCACGATCCTTGTCGGTGTAGGCGCGCCGTCCGGGCCGGCTGATCGCAGCCTGGGCAGCCCAGGTTGTGATTTTGAGCGTCCTTGCGCCTTCGCCGCCGCCCGGAGGCACGTGACCGTCGACCGCGATCTCCAGCAAACGCAGGGCGGCCTCGGCATTGGGCGAGTCGTGCTCGATTTCCATCCGGGCGCCGCGATGGACTGGAGGATTGAGCTTGGTCAGCGCCGTCTCGCGCTTCTCGATCATCTTGAGCACGACGCGCACCGCCATCCTGCTGCCCTTGAGAGCAGCCTGATAGGTCTGCAACTGGAGCGCCTCATCGACGGTCAGTTCGCGTTCGACCCCGCCCTGGGTCACGGTCAGGGTCTTGTCGAAGATGATATCGAACGCCGAGATGTGCGGGCGACGCGCTTTGGGTCGTCCGGCTGGGTTGCCCGATTGCCCGGCGGCGAACCGGGTGTCACCGCCGCGGGTCAAGCGACCTCGTCCCTGGTCGCGCGGTGGAGCAGCGTTGCGGTTCTGCCGGTTAACTTCTCCCAGCGCTCGATCGCGACATCGACATAGGCCGGATCGATATCGAGCCCGCGGAACCGGCGGCCGACCCGCTCGGCCGCGATCAGGCTGGTGCCCGAGCCAAGGAAGATGTCGAGGACCAGTTCGCCTTGGCGGGTCACGTCGCAGATCGCATCGGCCACCATCGCCACCGGCTTGACGGTCGGATGCAACTCAAGATCCTCGCGCCGACTGCCGCGCATCGAGTTGACCGAGGAATAATCCCACACATTGGTGCGGTTGCGGCCATGCCTGCCAAGCTCGACCGTGTTGGTGTGGGCAGCGTCGCCGACGCGGTAGACGAACACCATCTCGTGCTTCGAGCGGTAGAGCGAGCCCATCCCGGCGTTGCTCTTGTTCCACACGCAGATGTTGAGTAGCGCGTTATAGACCTCGCCGCCGACCGCGCTGACATCGTCGAGATGGCGCCAGTCCATGCAGACAAAGTGGACCGAACCGCCGCGCGAGACGCGCTCGCAGGCCGAGAGGGTTTCGCGCAGGAATACGCGGAACGCATCGGTGGTCATTTCGCCCGAAGCCATGGCGAACTCGCGGTGGCGTCCCTTCGCGTTGGCATGGCCGTTGATCTTCACGTTGTAGGGCGGGTCGAGGAACGCTGCATCGATTGCCTGGCCCTCACCGACGATCGCGCGGAGGAACTCGACGTCGCGGCCGTCGCCGCAACCGATGCGGTGTTCGCCAAGCTGCCAGATGTCGCCGATACGAGCACGCGGTTCAACCGGCACCGCGGGAATGATCTCTTCTTCGGGATCGACCTTCTCGGCCAGGATCACGTCGATCTCGCCCGAGCTGAACCCGGTCAGGCCAAGGTCCATGTCGAACTCGGGGAGCGACAGCTCTGCCAGCTCGAGCTTGAGGATCTCGATGTCCCACCCGGCATTGAGCGCGATCTTGTTGTCGGCAAGCCGCAGCGCCTTCTTCTGCGCTTCGCTGAGCCCCGCCAGTTCGACCACCGGGACTTCGCTGAAGCCCATCTGCTTGGCCGCCAGCAACCGCCCATGCCCGGCGATCAGCCGTCCCTCGGGATCGGCAAGGATCGGGTTGGTGAACCCGAACGCAGCGATCGAGGCGACAATCTGCTCGATCTGTCGCCTGGGATGGGTACGCGCGTTGCGGGGGTCGGGGACGAGGCTGGCGGTCGACCTGTAGACGACCGTCAGCGGGCGGGCGACAGCCTGGGCTGCCAGCGCGGGGGTGCTGACCATCTTCGAACAATAGCAGAACGTTCCTGCTTTGACCAACAGGGTGGCGCACGAACATGGGGATAACGCACGTTTCGCACATTCGACTGGACTGGGCCGCGAACCCGAGCATTGCTGCGTCCTGCCCGGCGAGCCGGGCTCGTGGCGGTAGCGCCCGGGATTTCCCCGGACGCGCTACCGGAGAACGACAATGACCGGCACCAACTCCAGCGACCAGCCTATGGCTGTCACCACGCGCAAGCCTCGCCGCATGGCGCGCGAACCCAAGCCAGCAGGCACGACCGGCCCGGGTACCGCCATCGCCGCAACTAAGCCCGACAAGGCGCCTTCCAAGCTCGACCGCGTCGAAGCCCTCCTGCTCGCGTCCAGCGGAGCAAGCATCGCCGAACTGGTCGCGGCCACCGGGTGGCAGCAGCATTCGGTGCGCGGCGCCATCGCGGGCGCACTCAAGAAGCGCGGGCTCGCGATCACTTCGGACAAGCTCGATGGCATCCGCCGCTATCGCGCGGAGAAGCTGGCATGAGCACCGCGCGCATCGACGGTCTCGTGGTCGAGATCGGTCGCATGGACCTCGAAGCGCTTCGCAAGCTCTGGGGGCAGCGCTACGGCGCGCCCCCACCGCTCCGCTCGGTCCCTATCCTGCGGATGCTGCTCGCCTGGCGGGTGCAAGCCGAGGCCAACGGCGGGCTTGATGCCGAGACCCGGCGACTGGTCGAGCGCACCGGCCGGGTTCGCGCCGAGGGCCTCGAACTTGGCATCGGCGCCCGCCTGACCGGCATATTGCAAGGCCGCGAGGTGGAGGTGGTGGTTGAGGCGCAGGGGTTCCGCTGGCAGGACCGGCACTATCCAAGCCTCTCGGCCGCCGCGACCGCGATCGCCGGATCGCGCTGGAACGGGCCACGGTTTTTCGGTCTGCGGGACGCGCAATGAGCAAGCCGCCGCTCAAACGATGCGCGGTCTATACCCGCAAGAGTTCCGACGAAGGCCTCGACCAGGCGTTCAACAGCCTCGACGCCCAGCGCGAGGCCGGCGAGGCTTACGCAAAGAGCCAGATCGGCGAAGGCTGGCGGGTGGTGCCGACCCGCTACGACGATGGCGGGTATTCGGGCGGATCGATGGACCGCCCCGCGCTTCAGCGCCTTCTTGACGATATCGAGCGCGGCCGGATCGATGTGGTCGTGGTCTACAAGATCGACCGCCTGACCCGCAGCCTTGCAGACTTTGCCCGCATCGTCGAGCGGTTCGATGCCAAGGGCGTCAGCTTCGTCTCGGTCACCCAGGCGTTCAACACCACCTCGTCGATGGGCCGGCTCACGCTCAACGTCCTGCTCTCGTTCGCCCAGTTCGAGCGCGAGGTGACCGGCGAGCGCATCCGCGACAAGATCGCCGCCTCCAAGGCCAAAGGCATGTGGATGGGCGGGGTACCGCCGCTCGGCTACGATATCCCCGAGCCCGGCAGCCGGACGCTCAGGGTCAACGACGCCGAAGCCGTCACCGTCAGGCATATTTTTGCGCGATATTTGGAGCTGGGTTCGGTGCATGCGCTGCAGCGCGAGCTTCATACTTCGGGCATCGTGTCCAAGCGGCATACCACGCTGGCCGGTCGCACGACCGGAGGCGCGACGTTCAGCCGCGGCGCGTTGTTCCACCTGCTGCGCAACCGGGTCTACCTCGGTCAGATCGTTCACAAGGACCAGGTTTTTGCCGGCGCGCATCTCGCGATCGTCGGCGACCCGGTGTTCGCTGCAGTCCAGCAGCTTCTTGACGGCAATGCGCGACGTCACCGGCTCAGCGAAGGAGGCCGGGTCATGCGCGCGCCGCTGACCGGCAGGATCCGGGATGCCGTTGGCGAGCCGATGTCACCAACGTTCTCGCGCAGTCATACCGGGCGGCTCTACCGCTACTACGTCTCGGCATCCCTCCAGCAGGGCGGCAGGGCGAACCCTGATGGCATCGTTCGCCGGATTGCCGCCCCGCGCATCGAGCAGATTCTGACGGACAGTTGCCGGCGCTGGTTGCGTGACCCGGCCGCCGGCCTCGAAGCGATTCGCGCGGTGCAGATCCATTCCGACCGTGTGGATGTGACTATCGCCAGGCCCAAGGGCCTGCACGTAGAACTGGCAAGCGAGGAGCGCCTGCTTGGCGCCGATCGGATGACCGCACAAATCCTCTTGCCGATCTGCCTCGGTTCGGATCGTTGTGCCTCCACGACCCGAGACGCAGCACCGACCGACGGACCGGACTCCACGCTGATCGCCGCCCTGCGCCGCGCCCACCGCATGCTGGCGCGCGATTCCCGCGGGCCGCTGCTCGATGCCGCGCCCGTCTCGATCTACGAGCGCAAGATCCTGCGCCTCGCGCTGCTCGCGCCCGACATCCAGCGTGACATGTTCGCCGGGCGGCAGCCGCACGGATTCAATCTCGAAACATTCGTCAACGGCGATGTCCCGCTCGCCTGGACTGCGCAACGCGAACTACTGGGCTGGGGGCTCATCGTCCAATAAGCCGCTTCTGCTGGCACCCTGTTATGTCGGATAATGGCCCTGTTCCGCGCAATTAAATGCCCTGTTATGGTCGATTAAATAGCCTGTTATGGAGAATAACAGGGAAGTCAGTTTGCAGCCCCGGAAACTCGCGGAAATGCGTGGCTTTTCCGGCTGCTGGAGGCTCTTGGCGGACTCAGATACCTGCTTTGGGCAGCGATTTTGATGATTTTCCCTGTTACCGCCAATAACAGGCAAACCGGACCGATGGCGATCCGCGCGGAGACGAGCGTTCGAACGGCAGGCAAAAAGCCTCCGGAAGACGCCTTTTGCGCCGCGTCTGTTACGGATTGGGGCACTTGAACCCGCGCAACCCCGCGACTTCTGCGTACCGCCCTGTAACAGGAGAAAGGTGCTGGGGGTCGTTGGCGGAGACGGAGGGATTCGAACCCTCGGTACCGGATTTACCAGTACGACGGTTTAGCAAACCGTTGGTTTCAGCCACTCACCCACGTCTCCGGATCGCAGCGGCGGGGCGGGCTATAGCGGGGGGTTCGGGCGCGGGCAAGGCTTGCTCGGGGGGCAATTTCACGCATGCGCAGCAACAGCGGATTCGCTTCGCCGCAAAACGGACTCGGCTCATCGCCGGTTCATTGCCGTCGCCGCAGTGTTGGATTCTGTGTGCTATTCAAGGCGCTTGGACGCCGCGACGGGGAACCACGATGAGGAAAGCCAAACTCGCTTCCGGTCTCACGGCCGCCGTGCGCGGTGTGTGGCTGGGTTTGCTGGGGGCAGGGGCGCTTGCCCTGGGAGCACCGGCGCTGGCCCAACCGGTCCAGTCGATCGACCCCAACAGCGCTGTCGATGCCGATCTGGGCACCTCGCCCTGGGGTTCATCGCCGACTGCTGCCGGGGCGGACCACGCCACGCCGGTCGGAGCGGAGGCGGGCACCGTCCCGGCGTTGCCTGCTGAGGACGGGGTTCCCACGATTGGTTACGAACCGCAGGTGGCCCCATCGACGGCCGATTCTGTCTTTGCTCAGGCTTCTGCCGCCGACCCGGCGTCGACCTATAAGGAGGATGACCTGATCGGTGCCGCCGAAGGCGTCTTCGGCAAGGGCGCGGAGGGCGTTGCCAAGATGATCCAGGGCCTGCTCAAGGACCAGGGTCGACCGACCGGGTATATCGTGGGGCGCGAGGCGGGCGGAGCATTTGTCGTCGGCCTGCGCTATGGCTCGGGCACGCTTTTTCACAAGGTGGAGGGCCAGCGCCCGGTGTACTGGACCGGTCCGTCGATCGGCTTCGATGCCGGTGCCAACGCGGGCAACACCTTTGTACTCGTCTACAACCTCTATGACAGTCAGGAGCTCTACAAGCGATTCCCGGCGGGTGAGGGGCAGGCCTATATCGTCGGCGGGTTGACTGCGAGCTACCTCCGCCAGGGCGACGTCGTGCTGATCCCGATCCGCATGGGCGTAGGACTGCGACTGGGGGTCAACGCCGGCTACATGAAGTTCTCGAAGAAGCAGAAGTGGCTGCCGTTCTGAGCTGGGTTGTCCCGACGCGGGGGCGGTAACAAGAAAATCTTGGGGGCAGCGGGCTTGCCCCCCCCGATGCCGCGCGGCATGGGCGCGCCATGCTCGATGCCCTTGCTCCCCAGCCCGCTGACGCGCTGCTCGCGCTGATCAAGCTCCACGCCGCCGATCCGCGCAGCGACAAGATCGACCTCGGCGTCGGGGTCTATCGCACCGGGCAGGGCGATACCCCGGTACTTGGCGCGATCAAGGCGGCGGAGCAGCGGCTTCTCGAAACGCAGACCTCCAAGGCCTATCTCGGCCCCGAGGGGGACATGGGCTTTGTCGCGGCGCTGACCCCGCGTATCTTCGGGGCGGATTTCGACCTGTCACGGATCGAGGGGATGCAGACCCCAGGCGGCACCGGCGGGGTGCGGCTGGCAGTGGCGCTGGCCAAGAAGGCCGGTGCGACGCGGGTTTGGATGGGCACGCCGAGCTGGCCCAATCACGCCCAGATTATCGCCGATCTCGGGCTCGAGTTGAAGACATTCGCTCATGCCGCGCCCAATGGCATTGCGGATGGCGAAGCAGTGCTCGCCGCGATAGCCGGGGCGCAAGCGGGTGACGCGATCCTGCTTCACGGCTGCTGCCACAATCCGACCGGCATTGATTACGACGCCGCGCAGTGGGATGCGATAGCCGCCGCGCTCGCGGCGTCGGGCGTCCTGCCGATTCTCGATCTGGCCTATCAAGGGCTGGGTCACGGGATGGCGGAGGATGCGGCCGGGCTGCGCACTGTGCTTGCGGCGGTGCCCGAGGCGCTGGTCGCCTATAGCTGCGACAAGAACTTCGGGCTCTACCGCGACCGGGTCGGGGCATTTTACGTGGTGGCGCGCGAGGGCTCGCAACTCCCCGCGATCATGTCCAATGGCCATGCGCTGGCGCGCGCCAACTGGTCGATGCCGCCCGATCACGGCGCGGCCGCTGTGCGCCTGGTGCTTGAAGACCCGGAACTGGTCGCGCTTTGGCTCGACGAACTCGACACGATGCGCGCGCGAATACGCCAGGTGCGGACGGCATTGGCGGCGGCGGGTATGGTTGGCGGGGTCGATCTCGCCCCGGTCGGGCGGCAGAACGGGCTGTTCTCGGTGCTGCCGCTGGGTGCAGAGCGGATTGCCCGGCTGCGCGCCCATCACGGCATTTACATGGCGGGATCGGGACGGATCAACGTAGCCGGCCTGACGAGCGGGAATCTCGATGCCTTTGTAGCGGCGCTTGCCGCAACGGCCTGAGCAAGGGGTGGGCATGGACCGCCAGCCGACTCTCGAAGGCTCGACGCTTCTCCTGCGCCCGTTGTGCCCGGACGATTGGGACGCGCTGTTCGCGGTCGCCTCCGACCCGCCGATCTGGGAAGTCCACCCCGGACATGATCGCTGGCAGGAACCGGTTTTCCGGCTATTCTTCGCCGATGCGCTGGCGCACTGTGGGGCGCTGGCGGTCACCGATCTTGAAAGCGGACGGATCGTCGGGTCTTCGCGGTATCAGGCTTACGACCCGGCAGAAGGCGGCTCGGTCGAGGTCGGCTGGAGCTTCCTCGAGCGCGCGTTGTGGGGCGGGGCGGCCAATCGCGAGATGAAGCGGCTGATGCTCGAACACGCCTTCCGCTTCGTCGAGCGGGTCGATTTCCGGGTCGGCGAGGACAATGTCCGCTCGCGCGCGGCGATGATCAAGATCGGCGGGCGGTTGAGCGAACGCAGTTCGGTGGCCGAGATGGCCGGGCGGCAGGTCCGCCACGTTATTTTCGAGATCACCCGCGAGAGTTTCACTAGCGGGCCGCTAAGCCGCCCGGAGTGATTCCATCCGCTTGAGGTATCGCGCCAGGACGTCGATCTCGAGGTTGACCTTGTCGCCCAAAGCCAGCGCACCCAGCGTGGTCATCTCGGCGGTATGCGGGATGATATTGAGTGCGAAGCGGCATGTGCCGTCGGGCTGGTCGGCGATCTCGTTGACGGTCAAAGAAACGCCATCGATGGTGATCGAGCCTTTGGTCGCAAGGTAGGGGGCCAGATCGCGCGGTGCGGCGATCTCCACCCGCATTGAATCGCCTGCCGGACGCGCACTGACCACTTCGCCGATACCGTCGACGTGGCCAGTGACGATGTGTCCGCCAAGTTCATCGCCCAGCCGCAGCGCGGTTTCCAGATTGAGCCGCGCATTCTCGCGCCAACGGTCCGGCGCGGTGCGGGCGAGCGTTTCAGCGGAAACGTCCACTGCGAACCAGGCGTCTCCTGTCGCGCCGCCCCGGTCGATCACGGTCAGGCACACGCCCGAACAGGCGATCGACGCTCCAATCGCGATCCCGGCGGGGTCGTAGGGGCAGGCGATAACCGCGCGCAGGTCTCCGCGCTGCTCGATGCTGCGCACGGTGCCGACGGCGGTGACTATTCCGGTGAACATCCCGAGATCCCTTGACGAATCCGCTCGTAGACTTCGAGCGTGTCGTTGCCAAGGCGGCGACTGTCCGCGTGGTGCCAGCGCCTGTGCGCCACGGCCAGATCGCTCAGGCCGATGTCGGCGATGCCGGGAAGTCCGCCGCCGATCACGATCGGCGCGCGATAGATCAGCAGGCGGTCGACCAGATCGGCGCGGAGGAAAGCCGCGGCGGTTTCGGCCCCACCCTCGACCAGCACATACTGCGCGTCTCCGTTTGCGATGTCGGAAGGGTCCGCCAGAGCGGTCCAGCCATCCGGCGCGACACCGCGGGTCAGGAGCCAGCGCTCCGGACTGCGTGTCTCCAGACCTCCGAGCCGGACGTCGAGGCGCGGCGCGTCGGCGCGCAAGGTGCCACCGCCAACAAGGATCGCATCGGAGCGAGCACGTTCGAGGTGGGCATGGGCGCGCGCCTCACCGCCGGTGATCCAGCAGCTAGAACCGTTCGACATCGCAAGAAAGCCATCGAGCGACAGCGCAAGCTTGAGCGTGACGTGGGGGCGGCCCTGGCGGCGGCGCAAGAGATACCCGGCGAGGCTAGCCTCGGCGTCGGACGAGGGAACCAGCGCCGTGGAAATCCCTGCCGCCGCGATCCGCGCGAGACCGGCCCCGGCGGTGCGCGGATCGGGATCCTCAACCCCGGCGACTACTCGAGCAAGCCCTGCGGCGATGCAGAGATCGGCACAGGACGGGCCTCGTTCCGAATGATGCGCGCAGGGCTCCAGGGTCACGTACAGCGTCGCGCCGCGGGCCGCCTCGCCCGCCCTCTCGACCGCGACCGCCTCGGCGTGCGGGCGACCTCCGGCGCACGTCCAGCCGCGCCCTACGACTACCCCGCTCTTGACCAGCAGCGCTCCGACTGGAGGATTGGGGCGGCTTAGCGGGCGAGCGCGCTCGGCCAGCGCGGCGGCGGCGGCGAGCCACTCGCCGTCGCTGCGCTGCCGACTATCGCCGCTCATTTCTCAACCGGTTCGGTCCGCTCGGCCTGTTTGCGCGCCGCCGTCGCCTGTTCGGCCTGCGCCTTGGCCTCGATCGTATCGACGTCCATGCCCGAGGCGCGGCCGAGCGCCTTGTACATCTGTCGCACCCGTTCAGCGCTGGCGGCCTGTTCGGCCTCGCGCGCCTTGCGGGCGTTGGTCGCGGCGATGTTGCCGGCGACGATCTCGGCATCGCTGCGCTCGCCCAGCCAGCTTTCGAAATAGATGATATTCGGCGGCAGCGGCATGCCTACCGAGCCTTCCTGGTACATCACCGAAAACACCGCGAAAGTAGAAGCTGCTGCCACCCCCATCAGGGGCCAGCGGTGCGGGCGGGGCTGGACCAGTTCGTTGCGCAAGTCGCGCGCCGCGGCCAGCGGATTGATCAGCCTGAAGAATTCGCGAGTACGACCCATCGCGCCAAGATAGGCGGTGCGAGGCGCAAGCGCCAGTCTGGGCTTTTGGTTCAGCGCTAGCCGAACGGAACGTAGAGTCTGCGCCCCTCGCGCTTGAGCCAGCGGTTGGCCTGCGCGATTTCGCCCTCATAGATCGCGGCAAGCGCCGCGTGGAACGCCGGGCCGTGATGGAAATGGACCAGGTGCGCGATCTCGTGAGCGACGACCGAGCGGCGCACCGCGTCGGGGGCCATGACCAGCCGCCAGTTGATCCTGACCGTCCCATCGCTCGCGCAGCTGCCCCAACGGCGGCGCGCGCGGGCGAGGCGTAGCGGGGGCACGGGAACTCTCGCAGTGGCGGCATAGCCCTCCGCGTCCTCGCCGATCAGGCGCAGCGCTTCATCCTCCAGCCAGCGTTGGAGCCGCGCGGTGAGCGAGGCCTCGGGACCGCCGAGAACAATTGCGCCGTCATCGAGCACCGGCTTGCGCTGGGCATCGACCTGCCAGGCGATGGTCAGGCGCTCACCGCGATAAGGCAGTTCGCCACCGGCGCGCGGTGGCTCGCCGATATCGAGCGCGTCGAGCTGGCGCGCCAGCCAGGCAGAGCGTTCGCGCGCGAACGCCTCGGCCTCGCCGATCCGGCCCCACGGCGGCAGGGTGACCCGCGCCTCGCTGCCATCGGGGGCCAGCCGCAGAGTCATCCGCCGCGCGGTTCGCAAGGTGCGAATAGCCAGCGGCAGCGCCCGGTCGCCCAGGTCGAGTGTGCGCCGGGCGACTGCCGGGGCTTTCGTTTGGGGCGGCTTGCGCAGCAACCAGTCGATTACCGCCACTCCGCAACCTCGAACTCATCCGATTCGACGATGTGCTCCTCGATCGGCCCGGCGTGAACTTCACTGATCACCCGTCCGACCACGGATACGCCCGCGCGTCGCACCGCGTCGCGGTCACCGCATTCGAGATAATGCCAGGCCGGCAACGGCTGGTTGTCGGCCCGAAGGCGATAGGCGCAGGTAGCCGGGAGCCACGATACCTCGAGCGCCAGCCGAGGGGTAAGGCGCAGGCAATCGGGGACCAGCGCCTTGCGGTTGCGGTAATCGCCGCAACGCGCGGTGGAGAGGTCGAGCAGGTGACAGGCGACGTTGGTGTGCAGCACCTCGCCGGTGTCCTCGTCTTCCAGCTTGTGGAGGCAGCATTGGCCGCAGCCGTCGCACAGCGCCTCCCATTGCGCGCGGCTCAGGCTTTCGACCGGGCGGTCCCAGAACCGCGGCTCTTTCAGCTCGTCCATTTGGCCAGCTCGTCGGCAACCGCCTGTGGCCCCTTGTCGTGCGGCAGCATAGCCAGCGGCTTGCCGTCGCGGTCCATCAGATAGGCGATGTTGCTGTGATCCATCAGGTATCCGCCGCCGGGGGAATCGGGCCCTCTCGCGCGGTAAACCTTGAACGCCCGGGCGGCAGCGGCGATTTGCTCCTCGCTTCCGGTCAAACCGAGCAGGCGCGGTGAGAACGCGGCGGCGAATTCGCCCACCACTGCGGGTGTATCGCGCTCCGGATCGATCGTGACGAAGATCGGCTGGACCTGTTTTGCCACGTCCGGCTCGGCCTTGGCGAACAAGGCATAGCCCTGCATCATCTTCTGGACGTCGAGCGGGCAGACGTCGGGGCAGAAAGTGAAGCCGAAGTAGACGACGCGATATTGGCCAGCAAAATCGCTGTAACGCACCGGCTTGCCAGCCTTGTCGACCAGCGTGAACTCGCCGCCGATCGTCGCGCCTTCGAGCGGCGGACGCGCGCCAGGCTGGTCTGCCGAACAGCCGACGACAAGCAAGGCGAGCGGGATGAACATAAGGCGAAAGCGGGGACGGGGCATGGCGCGGCGGTTCATGCTCTGCTAACCGGTGCGGCGCAAGGGGAAGAGTCCGCGCCCTGGAGCTTTCGGGTGAGCGGGCAAGCATAAACAGGAGGAACCGGTGGTGCGCAGATTCGCCTTGGCAGTGGCCCTGATTGGTGCGGTTGCGGTGGCGGCACCTGCGGCGGCGCAATTCCCGACCGGCTACAAGTTTCTCGAAGCGGTCAAGAAGAAGGATGGCGCGGCGGTTACCGACGCACTCAACCAGCCCGGTTCGACGGTCGTCAACACCAGGGATGCGACCAGCGGCGACACCGCGCTGCATCTGGTCGTCGCGCGGCGCGACGTCACCTGGATCAAGTTCCTCGCCGCGCGCGGGGCCAACGTCAACGCGCGCAACGCGAAGGGTGAGACCCCGCTCCAGCTGGCCAGCAACATGGGCTTCGTCGAGGGTATCGAGGCCTTGTTGGGGCTAGGCGCCAAGGTCGACGAACCCAACCAGACCGGCGAGACCCCATTGATCGCTGCCGTACATCGCAAGGACGCCGAAATGGCGCGGCTGCTGCTGAAAGCGGGTGCGGACTACAAACGCAGCGACAATTCGGGACGTTCGGCGTTGGATTATGCGACGCTCGACGGGCGCGGCAATCCGGTTCTGGCCGAAATCGAAACCGCGATGAAGAAGCCGTCTGCCGCCAAGGCGGCGACTTACGGGCCGAAGTTCTGACATGGCGATCTCACCAGACCTGACGCTGGAGCAATTGCGGATCGCGCTGGCCCCGGCGGTCGCCGAGGCGGCCGTGTTCGACGGCTGGACCGAAACGGCGGTGGCCAGCGCTGCTGCCGCCGAGGGAGTCGATCCGGCCGTCGCCGCCTATGCCTTCAAGGGCGGAGCGATGGTGGCGATTTCGGCCTGGATCGCGGCGATCGACCAGCAAATGGCCGAGGCTTTGCCGATGGAAACGCTGGCTGGGGACAAGATCCGCGAGCGGATCCGCCGCCTCGTCCAGTTCCGGATCGATGCGCTGGACGG
>Ga0105046_10012441_pt1 | contig 13205 bp, 15 predicted proteins | sample MAT03_FD_78385 | JGI IMG/M metagenome (GOLD analysis project Ga0105046, IMG submission 78385) | Freshwater microbial communities from Lake Fryxell liftoff mats and glacier meltwater in Antarctica - MAT-03 (megahit assembly) | ecosystem: Environmental > Aquatic > Freshwater > Ice > Liftoff... | reverse complement strand
GGTTCGGCCGCCCCGGGCAGCAGGTCGGGGTCGAAGGGCACCAGGTACCGCTCGGTGACCTCGTCGGAGCGAGCTGGATCGACCACTGCCGTGATGACGATCCGTTGCCGGGTGCTGTAGCGGGGATGACACGAGGTGAGCGTCAGGGTCGCGATCGTGGGATCGACCGTCGGGATCACGAGTTGATAGTCGCCGGGTCCGACGATCTGCTGACCGGTCACCACGTAGGTGAAGGTGCCGTCGAGGGTTTCGACCACGATGTCGTCGCCGACCGCGACCTCGTCGATGCGCAGGAAGGGCGCGCCGTGCGTGGTGCGGTGGCCGGCGATCGCAGCGTTGCCGAGCTGGCCGGGCAGCGGCGTCTCGGGGAAGTGACCGGGACCATCCTCGAGATCGCTCGGTCGGACGCCCTCGATCAGGATCTTCTCGAGGCCGATCGAAGGGATGCCCAGCCGTGCGAGTGGGTCGCCGAGCGGCGGCGGAGCGAGGCGTGCTGCCGGGACGGTGCTGGAGGTGCTGGTGGGAGCCGTCGACTCGACCGGAGTGAGCGTGGTGACCGGTGCGGTGGTGGGGGTCTGCACCGTGGAGGCCGTGACCGGCGAGGTCGTGGCCAGGAGCTGACCGAACTCATCCTCCAGTCGGTTCTGCGCCTGGGCGGTCTGGATGCCGGTGCCCCACAGTTGATAGCCCACGAAGCCGAACATCAGGACGCCGACCGAGATGAGCACCCGACCGATCCAGCCGACTGCCCAACGCCAGTCGTGTGGCTCGGGCTCCCGGTCCCAGCGGTTCGTGCGCGACGACCTGGCTCTCCGGCTCGACATCTGGCGCGGGTCCGACACGTCTGGCGCGCCGATGGAGCGTTCCGGTGCCGGCTGTTCGCTCGGTGCAGTGGGGGAGCCGCCCGGCATCACGTGGCCGACGTTATCGGCTGGCGCCTCGCGCACGCGGGCAGTGCCACGGCGGCGGACACGCATCACCATCACCCGACGTGGTCGGTCGTCACCGATTCTCAGCGGCCTGGGTGCAGCACACGTGCGAGCGGTAGCGTCCCCGGGCGTGGACCCGGCCGCGCATCCCGATGGCGGCGTTGCCGTGGTCGAGCTGGCCGATGCCGTGGCCGTGCTGGGTCGCTTCCCAGCGCTGGCCGGCGTCGACCTCACGGTAGGACGAGGCGAGATCGTGCTGCTGCGGGGCCCCAACGGCGCGGGCAAGACCACACTGCTGCGATTGTGCGCTGGTCTGCTGCCGCTCGCCCGCGGCACGGGCACGGTGGTCGGCTGTGATCTCCGGACCCAACGCGAGGCCGTGCGCGCCCGGGTCGGCCTGCTCGGTCACGCCAACGGGCTGTATGGCGACCTCACCGTGCGCGAGAACGTGGAGTTCTGGGGTGCGACGGTGGGCGCGACCACGCACGAGATCGACGCCTCGCTCGAACGGATGGGCCTCGCCGCCCGCCTCGCCGACGTGGGGGTGAGCAGGCTCTCCGCCGGCCAGAAGCGACGGACAGCGCTCGCCTGCCTCGTCGCGCGCCGCGCCCAGCTGTGGCTGCTCGATGAACCCCATGCGGGGCTCGACGCGGCCGGGCGCGACGAGCTCGACCTCACCCTGCGGGCCGCGGTGGCGGCCGGCGCGACCGTGATGGTGGCGAGCCACGAGCTCGAACGGGCGGGCAGCCTCGCCACCCGCATCGTCGACGTGGTGGCCGGACAGGTGCAGGAGCCGTCGGCATGAACGACCCGAGCCCCGTCACCGGCACCTCGGGGCACGTCGCGACCGGTGTGTGGCGCACCGCCCGTCTGATCGCCGGGAAGGACCTGCGGATCGAGCGCCGGAGCCGGGTGATCGTGAACCAGGTGCTGCCGTTCGCTGCGCTCGTGATGGTGCTGTTCGCCTTCGCGCTCGACAACGACGACGTCCTCCTGCGCACGGCGCCGGGCCTGGTGTGGCTGGGCACGATCTTTTCGTTGCTGATCCTGGTGCAGCGGTCGTTCGCGGTCGAATCGGCCGACGGTGCACTCGACGCCCTGCGCGTGGCGGGCGTGAACCCGGCGGGCATCTTCCTGGGCAAGTCGCTCGCGCTCGCCGTGCAGTTGGTGGTGCTCGAGATGCTGTTGGTCGCCCTGGCGATGGTGCTGTACCAGGCGCAGCTCGACGCGATGGGTGCCGTGCTCTTGGTCACCACCATCGCCCCCGCTACCACTGGTCTGGCATTCGTCGGTACTCTCTACGGTGGTCTCGCTGCCGGGGCGAGAGGTCGGGAGACGCTCCTCCCGCTCCTGTTGTTCCCGGTGGTGGCGCCGGTACTGATCGGTGCAACGCGGGCGACGGAAGCGGCGTTCGGTGCTGGCAGTGCCGCGATCGACGAGGGGTGGCCCTGGGTCGGGGTACTCCTCGTGTTCTCGGCGCTGTTCGGTGTCGGGGGCACGTTGGCCTTCGGCCCACTGATCGAGGAATGACGGCTCGCGACATGCAGTCACCAGCGGGCACAGAAGCCGGCACAGAAGCCGGCACAGATGGACGTACGGGCAACCGGACGACCGACCGACACACGAACGGGAACGAGGACAGCGCACACGTGGCCACCACCCAGACCCCACCGACGGCCTCGGGTTCGGCCCACAGGGCCGCTGGTTCGGCTCGCGCCGGCACCGGCACCCGCTTCACCCGCGTGCTCGGCGTGCTGACGATCGCCGCCCTCGCCGTCCTCGCCCTGTTCGCCCTGGTGCTCTCACCGCCCGATGTGGTGCAGGGCGAGTCGGTCCGCATCCTCTATGCCCACGTCGGCACGGTGTGGGTCGCCTATCTGGCGTTCATCGTCACCGCCGTGGCGTCTGGCGCGTACCTCTGGAAGCGCACCTCGTCGCTCACCTGGGACCGCATCGCCGGTGCGAGCGCGGAGATCGGCGTGCTGTTCATGGCGATCACCCTGTTCACGGGCTCGCTGTGGGGCCGAATCACCTGGGGCACCTTCTGGGTGTGGGACGCCCGCGTCACCACGACCGCGTTCCTGTTCGTCACCTACGTCGGGTACCTGGCGGTGCGCGGCCTCGGCGGCACGCACGAACAGCGAGCCCGTCGCTCGGCGGTGGTGGCCCTGCTGGCCGTGCTCGAGATCCCGCTCGTCCACTTCAGCGTGCGCCTCTGGCGGTCGGTGCACCAGGATGCCAGCGTCGCCGGCAGCACCGATGTGAAGCTCGACGACGAGATGCTGTTCACCCTGCTGCTCGGCACCGTCGCCTTCACCATGATGTACGTCTGGTACGTGCTGCATCGCCAGCGGGTGCTCGCGATGGAGGACGCGCTCGACGACAAGGGCCTCGACCTCGCCCTCGCCGAGCGTCGCAACGAAGGCCTCGAGGCCCGCGACATGACTGAAGGGACGACACGCTGATGGACCACGCAGGCTTCATCTTCGCCAGCTACATCGCTGCGTTCGGAGGCTCGGCAGGCCTTGCCTGGTACGCGATCCGCCGCGGACGAGCACTCGGCCGGCAACTCCCCGACGAGGACAAGCCATGGATCTGAGCCCCCGTACCGACGACGTCGCACCCCCGCCGCCACGTCGCCGGGGCAAGCGCTGGCCCGCCATCGCAGTGCTGATGCTCGTGTTGGTGGGCGGCGGTGTTCTGGTCACCCAGTTCCTGTCGTCGGCCATCGACTACTACTGCAACGTCGACGAACTCGGCACGAAGGACGGCTGCGAGGCCGGTCGTCGGCTGCGGGTGCAGGGCAGCGTCGAAGAGGGCACGATCGCCCTCGACGGCAACACCACCACCTTCGTCATGCAGTTCGGTGCGGTGGCGCTACCGGTGCGCTACGAGGGAGATCCCGGGGGCGTGTTCCAGGAGTGCGTGCCCGTGGTGGTGCACGGCCGCTGGGGCGATGACGGCGTGTTCAAGGGTGACCGTGTCGAGGTGAAGCACTCGAACGAGTACGAGGCGCAGAACACCGACCGACTCGACGAGGCGAAGGACGCATGCTCGCTACAGGGCTGACCGCGACCAGTGTCAACGGGCTGATCGGTCACTCGGCCCTCATCGTCGGGCTGGTCACGTCGTTGTTCGGCGCGATCGCGCTCGCGTACGCCACCGTCACGCGCGACATGAAGGTGCTGCGCACGGCACCCAACTACGCATGGGTCGCCGGTCTGGCCGGCGTGGTCGCGTCGGCCGCGATGATGAACGCGATCCTGACCTACGACTTCGGTCTGCAGTACGTGCAGAACGTCGGCTCGCGCAGCACCCCCCTGCTGTACAACATCGCCGCGATGTGGAGTGCGCTCGAGGGAAGCATCCTGCTCTGGCTGCTCACCCTTGCCGGCTACACGGCGTACATCATGCGGCGGTACCGCAAGCGCCTCGACGACCCGCTCATCGCCTGGGCCCTCGTGGTGATGTTCGTGGTGACTGCGTTCTTCTTCTTCATCGCCTTCGGTCCCACCGACGTGTTCGCCACCGGCCCGCCGGGGGTGACCGACGGTCCGGGTCCGAACCCGCTGCTGCAGAACCACATCCTCGTGATGTTCCACCCGCCCATCCTGTACCTCGGCTACGTGGGCTTCACCGTGCCCTTCGCCTTCGCGCTCGCGGCGCTGATCACGGGTCGTGTCGGTGAGGGTTGGCTGATGGAGACCCGGCGATGGGCGGTGCTCGCGTGGGGGTTCCTCAGCCTCGGCATCCTGCTCGGTGGTTGGTGGAGCTACGAGGTGCTCGGGTGGAGCGGTGTGTGGGCGTGGGACCCGGTCGAGAACGCCAGCTTGCTTCCGTGGCTCACGGGCACCGCGTACATCCACTCGGTGCTCGTCCAAGAGCGGCGCGGGATGCTGCGCGTGTGGAACATCAGCCTGCTGATCGCCACCTTCGCACTCACGATACTCGGCACGTTCCTCACACGTAGTGGGGTGATCAACAGCGTTCATGCATTCGCCGACGGCTCGATCGGACCGTGGTTGCTCGGCTTCTTCGGTGTGATCGTCGTGGTGTCGCTGTCGCTCATCGCCTGGCGCGGCGACCGGCTGCGATCGCCCGGAGCGATCGATTCGCCGTTGTCGCGTGAGGGTGCGTTCCTTGCCAACAACGTGATCTTCACGGTGTTCGCGTTCGTGGTGCTGCTCGGCACGGTGTTCCCGCTCATCGTCGAGGCGCTGCAGGACCGCCAGATCGCTGTCGGCCAGCCGTTCTTCGACCGGCTCAGCATGCCGATCGGTCTGGTGCTGCTGTTCCTCATGGCCGTGGCGCCGGTGCTGCCATGGCGCAAGGCCAGCACCGAGTTGCTGCGTGACCGGTTGTTCGTGCCGGCCTGCATCGGTGTGGTCAGTCTCGCGATCGCCGTCGCGGTGGGTGCCGACGCCTGGGCGTCGTTGCTCGCCTTCGGGCTCGGTGGTTTCGCGGCTGGTGCTGCCGGTCGACAGCTCGTGCTGGCCACCCGTCGACAGGGGTGGCGTGGCCTGGTCGGTCGGGCCAACGGGGGCATGATCGTGCACCTCGGCATCATCTTGATCGCCGTCGCGCTCGCTGCATCGAACGGTTACACGCGGGTGGGCGAGTTCACGATGAAGATCGGCGAACCGGTCGTCTTCGACGGTCACACGTTCGAGTTGGAGCGCGTCGAGGCATTCGAGACCGAACGATCACAGGGGTTGAAGGCTCGGGTCAGCATCGACGGCGGTCAGAGCTATGCGCCCGCGATCACCAGGTTCACGCTGCAGGGCATGGACGTCGGTACCCCCAGCGTGAGGACCGGGCTCACGAAGGACATCTACCTCACGCTCGAGAAGGCCACCGAGGCCGGCGCCACCGAGGCACAGATCAAGGTGTTCATCAAGCCGCTCATCCTGTGGATGTGGATCGGCGGTGGGCTGGTGGCCATCGGCACGGTGCTGGCCGCGTTCCCCGGCAAGCGCCGCCGCGATCCCACTGCCCCCGTGTCGGCTCCGGTGCCCGGCGCGGCCGACCGCCAGCAATCGGACGTGGCCCATGTCTGACACCGTCGTCGCTGCCGCAGGCGCGCCCGACCCAGAGTCGCCCGATACCAACGGTTCGCCGTCGGACCGACGTGTGGCACCCTTCGTTGCGCTCGCCGTCGCGATCGTGCTCGCTGCACTGTTCGTCGTGCTCGCCAGCAGCGATCCGAGTGGTAGCACCCAGACGGCCCAGTCGTTCAACATCGGGCGTCCTGCCCCGTCGGTGATCAGCACCACCCTCGACGACGAGCCGTTCGACCTCAGCCGCCGCAAGGGCAGCTGGGTCGTGCTCAACTTCTTCGACCCCACGTGCGTACCGTGCGTGGAGGAGCACCCCGAGCTGATCGCGTTCGACGAGCAGCAGTCGCAGATCGCCGACGGCGCCGAGCTGTACACGATCGTGAACCGGGGCAGCGACGAGTCGGTGCGGGCCTTCTTCCGCGACAACGGCGGCGCCTGGCCGGTCGTGCGCGACCCCGATGGTGGGGTCTCGATCGACTTCGGCGTGGTGCAGGTGCCCGAGACATGGATCATCGACCCGAACGGCGTGATCCGGGTGCGCTTCCCGGGCAAGGTCACCGCCGAGTCCGTTGCGACGCAGGTCCAGATGATGCGTGAAGGACGTGGCTGATGGCTGCCCCCGACACCGCCGCCCAAGTGGCTCGCCGGGCCGGCTGGAGGCGGATGAAGCAGGGACCCGGCTGGATCGTGGTCGTGCTCATCGCCACGGTGCTGATGGTGTTCGGAGTGTCGCAGAGCCGCGAGGCCCGCACCCCGGAGGAACGCATCCAGGAGATCAGCAAGCAGGTCGCCTGTCCGATCTGTGACGGCGAGAGCGTCTTCGAGTCGCGCAACAACGCCTCGGTCGCAATTCGCAACGAGATCCGCGCCCAGGTCGACAGTGGCCAGTTCACCGACGCCCAGGTCATCGCGTACATCGAGGAGCGCTTCGGTGAGCGTGTGGTGCTCGTCCCGAAAGCCGAAGGGCTCGACTCACTCGTATGGATCCTGCCGGTCGTCGCGCTGGCCGGCGGTGTCGCCGGTCTCGCCCTCGCGTTCCGGAAGTGGCAGGGCGCTGCTGGCACGGTGCCCACCGACGACGACCGAGCGCTCGTCGATGCAGCACGTCAGGGCTTCGACGACGAGGCCGAGGGCGCTCGCTGATGGCCTCCGACACCGACCGTGACCTGGGCGGACCAGAGGTGATCGAACCGGCCCAGGCACCCGCTGCGCTGCGGACGCGGCGGGGTGATGTCGATCTCGACGGACTCGCCCGTCTCGAGGGGGAACGCCGGTTCCTGCTGCGCTCACTCAACGACCTCGAGCGTGAGTACGAGGCCGGCGACGTCGACCAAGCCGACTACGTCGCCCTGAAGGACGGGTACACGGCACGGGCCGCAGTGACCCTGCGCGCGATCGAACGAGGTCGGGCCACCCTGCCGGCCACACGGCGCACGTCAGCAGCGCGGGTGGCGCTGTGGGTGGTGGGCATCCTGGTCGTCGCCTGCCTCGCCGGATGGGGGCTCGCCCGTTCGTCCGGTACCCGCCTGCCCGGCGAGACCATCACCGGAGGTCTCCCTGCCGACGAGGTGGCACTGGCGCTCACCGAGGCGAGGGCACTGTTGTCGGCGTCCGACTTCGGCGGCGCGTTCGAACGCTTCCAACGGGTCATCGAACTCGAGCCCGACAATGCCGAGGCCCGCACGTACACGGCCTGGGTGCTCGTGCTCAACACCCGGTTCACCGACGACCCGGCCGTCATCGACACCTCCATCGACGCAGCGCTCGCGACCTTCCAGCGTGTGGTCGACGACGAGCCGGGGTATGCCGACGCACACTGCCTGTTCGCCGTCACCGCCGGCAACTTCCTGCCCGAACCCGACGTCGAACTCGCCCGCGAGCAGGGGGCCCTGTGCCTCGAGAGCAACCCTCCTGCCGACATGGTCGGCCTCGTACAGGGCTTCCTCGCCGGCCTCGACGACCCGGCGGCGACGGTTCCCTGATCGAGCCGCCGGGCACGGCCGCCCGGTGAGCGCCAGTCGGTCGAGCGACATCGCCGGCAGCTCCAGCACTGCATCGCCGGGCATCGAAGCCGGGCATCATCGCCGGGTATCAAAGCCGGGCATCATCGCCGGAGCATCACCGCCGGTCGCGGCACGCATCGGTGACGTGGGGTAGGTTCCCGGCATGAGCAGCCCGCTCCCGCCACCGCCCAACGATCGTCCCGGGCACCAGCCCCAGCCGCACCAGCAACCCGTGCAAGGGTGGACGCAGCCCGGGACCCCGTTCGGTCAGCAGCCGCCGTCCGCCCCGTATGGGACGATGCCCATCATGGCGCCATACGGCCAGCAGCCACCTGCCTCCAAGACCAGCGGAATGGCGGTCGCCGGGTTCGTGCTCGCGCTGGTGGGGCTCCTGCCGTGCTTCTGGTTCTGGTTCCAGATCCCCGGTCTGCTGGGCCTGATCTTCAGCATCGTCGGGCTGAAGGCAACGTCGGCTCAGGCCAAGAAGGGCCGCGGCCTCGCCATTGCCGGCACCGTCGTCAGCTCGATCGCGATCGCGATCGCCGTGCTGTTCACGCTCTACGTGTACACGAGCGACGACTGCGTGACGAACGGCCTCGAGGTGAACTGCCAGTTCGACTCGAACTGAGCTGGCGCGAGGTCGGACCGTCAGGCCGGGGGCCGCGACACCTTGGCCGAGACGAACTCGCCCGTTGCAGCTCGCTCGATCCGCCACACGGTGGCCTTGCGCCAGTCCACGGTGGTGAGGATCTCACACCCGCGGCGCTGTAGTGCGGCGATCGCCTCGGGGATGATGTCACCGTGGCTGCAGAGCACCGCACCGTCGGGAACCTCGGTCAGCACCTCGAGCACGGGCTCGAACGCAGCGCCCTCCTCGAGTCGCTTCTCGGGCAGCACCTCGAGGCCGCATCGTTCGGCCAACGGTTCGAGTGTCTGGATGCATCGCACGTAGGGGCTGCTGAGCAGGGCGCTCGGCGAGCGCTTGGCGAGCTTGGCCCCGAGGAGCTGTGCCTGGTGCCAGCCATCGTTCGACAGGGGACGCTCGGTGTCGTCGCCGACCCAGTTCGAGCGACTGCCCGCCTTCGCGTGGCGGACCAGATAGAGGGACATGGTTGCGTCAGGCCTCTCGTGTGGCCTGCATGTGGCGGGTGGTGAGCTCGCGGACGATCAGCACGAGCAGCAGGCTCGACACGATGGCGCCGATGCTGGATGCCATGACGAACGGCAATCGGTCCGCGAGCGACTCGGCGAAGGCGTTCGTTCCGCTACCGAGGTTCACCCCTCCCAGCGAGCGCAGCCCGGCGACGGCGCCGACAGCGATCTGCGCGATGCCGAGGACGAACCAGGCGACGATCCGAGGGCTGGTGGCACCGGTGCGCCACCGACCGTCGTGTGGGGCCACGTCGGGGTCGGACCCCCGCCAGTGCTCGCGCAGCATGAAGAAGTTGATGATGCTCAGCGTGCAGCCGCCCAGCAGCCACACCACGATCGCGAGGCCCGGCTTCCACGTGATCGGCTCGCGACCCATCTTCTGGAGGTTGCCGGCGATGCGGTAGCTCCAGATGATCAACAGCACGAGCGTGGCGATACCCGCCACTACGGCGAGCGCCGAGGAGAGCACGAACGAGCCGGACGCATCCTCGAACTCGCCGGTGGTGATCGTGTCGTTCACCAGGTCGTCGGCCTCGTCCGCCAGCGACAGCTGGGTCATCAGCACGAGTGCCGCCAGGAAGATCGTGACGATCTGGACGATCACCAGGGCCTTGGCGATGCCGGCGATGCGGCTGAAGGGCAATGACCCTGCGGGCCATCGGCCGCCGACGTCGTCCGACGGCGGGGTCATCGCATCAGGAGGCGGGGGAGGCATCCTCGGCGGGCCGGGGGGCCTCGGGGGGACCGAGTCCGTCATAGACCGCCACGCTAGCCACGGCGGGTGCGAGGTGTGACCCGCAGCTGCCCGTTCGGGCTGGCCCGACTCGCCGGAAAGGTGGTGCGACGCCAGACTGGCGCAATGGGATTCTTCGACCGCAACCGCAAGCAGCTGAGCGAGCGTGGCATCGATCCCGAACGGCTCCCGCCCGGGCAGTACCTCACCGAACGGTTCCCCGTGCTCCACGTCGGTGATGTGCCCGCCTACGAGCCCGGCAGCTGGGATCTCACGATCACCGGCCACGTCGACCGTCCGTTCACGATCGGCCTCGACGAGCTGCGAGCGATGCCGTCGGTGACCCTCACCTTCGACATCCACTGCGTCACGAAGTGGAGCAAGTTCGACACCACCTGGACCGGTGTGCGGGTGCGCGATCTGCTCGATCGCGCCGGCGTGCAGGCCGGCGCCACCCACGTGATCGAGCATGCCGAGTACGGCTACACCACGAACCTGCCGCTCGCCGACATCACCACTGACGACGCGATCGTCGCCTTTGCGTTCGAGGGCGAGGACCTCGAGCCGATCCACGGTGGCCCCGTTCGGATCGTGGTGCCTCACCTGTACTTCTGGAAGAGCGCCAAATGGGTGCGTTCGTTGGAACTGAACGACGCTGATCAGCCAGGCTTCTGGGAGCGCAACGGCTATCACATGTACGGCGACCCGTTCACCGAACAACGCCACTGGGGCGACTGAGTCAGCGCGGCTCGATCTCGCTCGTGGCGTTCGCTGCAGGCCCAGGTGTTGCGCAGGCCCAGGTGATGCGCAGGCTCAGTTGATGCGCAGGCTGGGGCTGAAGATCTTCCTCGGCTTGAGGTCGACGGCGATCTTGCGGGCGATCTCCTGGAAGCACTGGGCGGCTTCGCTCTCAGGGTCCACTGCGGTGATCGGCCGCCCCTCGTCGCCGCCCTCGCGCAATGCCGGCACCAGGGGCAGCTGGCCCAGCAGTGGGATGCCGAGGTCGTCCGCGAGTTCCTGGCCGCCACCGGCGCCGAAGATCTCGTAGCGGGTGCCGTCGTCGCCGATGAACCATGACATGTTCTCGATGATGCCCTTCACGGGCAGGTTCACCTTGGCGGCCATCGCGGCCGACAGGGCCGCCACCTTCTGGGCGGCGGGCTGCGGCGTGGTGACCACGTACACCTCGCCTCGCGGAAGGTATTGGCTGAGCGACAGGGCGATGTCACCGGTGCCGGGGGGCATGTCGATGAGGAGGAAGTCGGGCTCGTCCCAGTAGACGTCGGTGAGGAACTGCTCGAGCGCCTTGTGCAGCATCGGGCCGCGCCAGATGACCGCCTGGCCCTCCGGGACGAAGTAGCCGATCGAGATGCACCGCACGCCGTATGCCTCGGGCGGGACGAGCATCTGATCGATCGCGACCGGATCGCGATCGGTGCCGAGCATGCGCGGTACCGAGTAGCCGTAGATGTCGGCGTCGACGACACCCACCGAGTAGCCCTGCGAGGCCAGCGCGACCGCGAGGTTCACCGTGACGCTGCTCTTGCCCACACCGCCCTTGCCCGATGAGATGAGTAGCGGCCGGGTCTTCGAGCCCGGCTCGCTGAAGGGCACCTTGCGGCCCTCGGCGTGGCCATGGGCGTGGCCCTGGCCAGCCGTCGCGCCCGGGTTGCCGTGGAGCATCATCCGAACGGCCTCACGCTCCTGATCGGTCATCACCGTGAAGTCGAGTGACACGTCAGCGACGTCGGTGAGGGCGGTGACCGCATCGGTGACGCGCTTGGTGATCTCGTTGCGGAGCGGACAGCCCGCGACCGTGAGTGCGAACTGGATGGCAACTCGGCCGCCGTCGATCTGCACGCTGCGAACCATGCCGAGATCGACGATCGACCGCCGCAACTCGGGGTCCTCGACGGGACGGAGGGCGTCGATGACTTGATCCTGGGTGGGCATGGGGGGCTCCGTCGACAATCGTGGGGGGCCGGGGCTCCAGTGCGTGGAGGACCCCTGGAATGGGTGTGCGTCGAATTGCCATTACGCGGATATGTAGAATACCGGCGTGCCTCGGAACCGCCCCAACCCGAGCGAGAACCCGTCACCGTCAGTGACCGTTCCCATCGAATCCGCCGTGGCGCCGCACTCGAAGGCGTCCGGCGTGGCCACGATCCCCGCCGGCCCGCGCGCCGCGTCCTCGAGTGCCTCGCTCGCCGCCGATCGCGACGCAGGAGCGTTCACCGCAACCGTGTCGGCGATCACGAATGCCTTCGGCGATCCCACCAGACGCGGCATCTACCTGTTCGCCCGTTCGGCCGAGCGCGGCGTCACCGCCGCGCAGGTGGCAGCCCAGTTCGGACTCCATCCCAACGTGGCCCGCCACCACCTCGATCGGCTGGCCGCAGGCGGCTATCTCGAGGTCGCGATCGAGCGTGCCGAGGGGTCGGGTGCCGGGCGACCGTCGAAGCACTACCGCTCCGCCTCGGAGTCGCTGCCCGACGTGCCGGTACGCAGCGACGATCTCGTCCTCACCCTGTTGGGCAAGGCGCTCGCCCTGCTGCCTCGCGCCGAGGCCGAGGCGATGGCCGAGCAGGTGGGCCGCGACTATGGCGCCACGATGGCTGCGGGCCTCACCGGCAACGACCTCGCGGTCGGGCAGCGGTCGTTGCGCTCCGCGCTCGCGGCCGTCGCCGATGCCCTCACCGCCCACGGCTTCGCCGCGCACACCGACCAGCGCAACGACCAATTGCGCATCGTGAACAACCACTGTCCTTTCGGCGATGTCGCGATCGAACACCCGGTCATCTGTGCCGTCGATCGCGGCATGGTGAAGGGCATGCTCGAGGCGCTCTACGCCGGCGACGCACGTCCGTCGCTCGAGGCATCGCTGCCGCAGGGTGACACGTTCTGCGCGACCGCCGTCTGACCGGCCCGTCGTCTGCGGCCGCGCCTGCCGGCGCGACGCGGACCGGTGGCCTGAACCGCTGACACTCGGTGGCAGGGTGACCTGCTCATCCTGGTCGCGCTACGGTTCGCGATCGCGTCCCGCTCTGGGGTCGGGTCCGAGGAGGAACAGTCGTGTCGCAGCAGGTTCGTGGAGTGGTCGCCCATGGCAAGGGGCAGCCGGTGTCGATCGAGACCATCGTCATCCCCGATCCCGGACCCGGTGAGGCAGTTGTGCAGGTCCAGGCGTGCGGGGTGTGCCACACCGACCTGCACTACCGCGAGGGTGGCATCAACGACGAGTTCCCGTTCCTGCTGGGTCACGAGGCGGCCGGCGTGGTCGAGGCCGTCGGACCCGGCGTCACCGAGGTGGCCCCCGGCGACTACGTGATCC
>Ga0105046_10012439_pt1 | contig 13206 bp, 11 predicted proteins | sample MAT03_FD_78385 | JGI IMG/M metagenome (GOLD analysis project Ga0105046, IMG submission 78385) | Freshwater microbial communities from Lake Fryxell liftoff mats and glacier meltwater in Antarctica - MAT-03 (megahit assembly) | ecosystem: Environmental > Aquatic > Freshwater > Ice > Liftoff... | reverse complement strand
CTCGCCAGCTCCGCGAGCGTCAGCCCGCTGCGCTCTCGCCGAAGGAGCAAGAGACCCATCGCGAGCAGCGCGAGCACGAACGCCGAGCCCGCGAGCGCCGAGGCCATCGTGAGCTGCAGTTCGCCCTCGGTGTCGGGAGGCGCCGGGGTGACGAAGAGCGGATCGATGCCGAAGCCACCTTCGGGATCGAGCTCCACCAGTTCGGCGCGCGCGGCTTCGGCCTCGTCACTCGTCGGCAGCAGCGCGAGGTAGCGCTGGTAGTACTCGACCGCGCGCAAGAAGAGCAGTGGGTTGTCCGGCTCGATGCTCGAGCGCCGACGGTAGGCACGCGCCAGCGGGAGCCAGAGCGCTGGATCGATCGGCGCGAGTACCACCGCCTGCACGAAGTTCACCTCGGCCTCGGGCTCGCCGCTGTCGACCGCCTCGATGCCTTGGCGATAGAGCCGCTCGGCGTCGAGCAGGCGACGGTGCGCCTCTTGTCCTTCGGGGGTCCCGGGATCGAGCGCCGTCCAAGCGTCGTAGGCCCGCGCGTTCCGGTTGCGGTGGGTCTCGTAGAGCGCCCGCGCTTCGCTCCACTGATCGCTCGCCCCACAGCCCAGCAGCAACACCGCGGCGAGGACGGCTAGCGGGACAGCTCTCGCATCGTTCACTCGCCGCGCGCGCACCGGTGCAGCGTATCGCAACCTCTGCGCCCCAAAGAAAACGTCGGCACCGATCGAGGATCGATGCCGACGTTCAGATCGCCGTGCTGCGCTTGATCAGCGGTTGCGGACCGCCGTGGGTGCGAGCCAGCTCGACTGACCGAGGTTGGAATCGTCCCAGTCCACCCCGAGCATGCCGTTCTGCATCGCGACGACGCGGCCCGGGTACCACTGGTGGTTGTTGGGATGCTGGGCCATCACCATCGAGCCGATGTTCGGCGGATGACCCATGCTGCCCATGCCCTTGGCGTTCATGTCGGGCATCCCGCCCTGCTGCATGCCCTTGCCGTGATCCATCCCCTTGCCGTAGGGGTCGTGGCCCTTGCCGTGGTCCATGCCCTTGGCTGGCATCGCCTGCTGCTGCGCGTGGTGCATGCCGGGCGCGCCGTGCATCCCGTGCATTCCGGCCGCGCCGGTCATCACCTGCACCTGCTGCGCGTACACGTAGCTGTTCGCGCCCAGGTGGGGCTCTTCCCAATCGACCCGGTACATGTTGTTCTCGAAGGCGCGCACGGTGCCCGGATGCAGCTGGCCATCCGACCACTGCGCCATCACCCGCGTGCCGTTCGCGACGGTGACGCCCATGCCCGGCATCGCGCCAGGCATCCCGCCCATCGCGCCAGGCATCCCGCCCATCGCGCCGGGCATCCCGCCCATCGCGCCAGGCATCCCGCCCATCGCGCCGGGCATCCCGCCCATCGCGCCGGGCATCCCGCCCGCCATGCCCATCGCCGCGCCCATGACGCCCATCGCCGCAGCCGGCATGTTCATCCCGCCGGGCATCCCGCCCATCGCGCCGGGCATGCCCATCGCGCCGGGCATTCCGCCGGGCATCCCGCCCATCGGCATCCCGCCCATCGGCGCGCCGGGCATCGCAGCGGGACCGGTGCCCACCACCTGCACCTCGAGAGATGCGCCCGGATCGACCTCGCCGTCGATGTCGGCCGAAGCCCTCAAATGAAACGTCACGGAGCCGGGCGTCGAGCTCGGCAGGCCCGGCGGCACCGCGAGCTGGAAGGGAAACGTGGAAGGCTGCCCCGCGCTGGTCGAGAACATCTGAGCCACCACGGTGCTCGGCACCACGTCGCGCGAGTTCGACTGGGGCTGCATGCCTTGGTTGGTCATCTGCATCGTGCGCTGCTCCATCGTCAGCCGAAGCGTGAGCTTGGTGACGTTCTGTGCGCGCTTGCCGCCCATGAACACGACGTTGCCAGCGATCGCGCTGCCCGCCGCGACGTGTGGTGACGTCGCCTGGATCTGTATCGAGCCACCGCCTGCGCCGAACATATCGAAGAGTCCCATTCAGCCTCCTTGGGAGTTGGAAGCGCCGAGCGTGCCCGGACGCCGAGCGGTTCACAATGGCTTGAGCATTCTTTCGACAGCGCTTCGACGGCGCGGCGAGGGCGTGAGCGGAAGGCGCGCATCCGCTCTTGATCGCTCCGCGGGCCCGCCCGTAGACTACGGCCCCCCGCTCGCCCGGACGGTGTGCCGTACGGGTGGCTCATTCGAGGGTTCATGAACGATCTCCGACTCTTTCGCGCGCGCGCGAACACCGCCCTGCACGTCCTCTTGCCGGCGCTCCTCTTGGGCCTCGCGCTCGGTTGTGCCGTGACCGAAGACGACATCGTCCGCTGGGAGAACACCCAGCGCGGTCCCGGGCGCATCGTCGCCGTCCTGCTCGCAGACAAGTACGACGACACCCTCCGCATCCGGGCGGGCGTCGCGCTGGTCGAGATGGAGCCCCGCACGGGGGACCATGCGATCGACGGCGTGGTCGAGTTGCAGCACGCGCTCGAGGCGCTCGACGACGCGACCCGCACCCGGATCGTCGATGGGATGACCCCGCGCCTCTTGGAGATGATGCGTGGTGAAGGGGCGGCCGCCGCACCCGCCGACAGCTCCGCGCCCCCGCCGATCCAGATCCGCGCGAAGGACGCCTCCTACCTGATCATCGGGTGGGCCAGCCCCGCGCAGCGAACCGAGCTCACCAACGGCGTCGTCGGCTGGTTCGTCGACGACTTCAACGGCCGCAACTTGGCCGGCGCGTACTCGGCCGAGCAGGTGGTGCGGGCCCTCGGCGCCCCCGCAGCGTCCAGCCTGGTCGACGCGATGACCGCGCGCATTCCCTCTGCGGCGCTGGTGCAGATCGCGAACTTGGTCGCCCAGATCGGCGACGACGCCACCAAGACCCGCGCGGCAGAGCGCTTGGTCGCGGTGGAGCAGGAGATCGAGGGCGCCGAGTTCGGTGCCTGGCTCACCGAGCGCTTCCGCTCTCAGTTGGCCGAGCGAAGCATCGAACGGTCGGACGCCGAGATCGCCGTCGGCGTCGAAGCCAACCGTGAGCTCTACATCAACGAGGGCGCGATCCCAGCCATGCATCACCTCGCGGCACAGGCCGTGATCGGCAACCGCCTGCTCGCCATCGCGCAGGTCACCGCGCCCGCGGCCCCGCTGACGCCCGTCGCGCTCGAGACCCGTCGGGTCACCGCGCTTCAAGCGATGGAGGGTCACGTGCGGGGCGATCAAGTGCCCGCCCTTCTGGCGATGGCGCTCGATCAGACCGCGCCCGATCGGGTACGCGACTACGCCTTCGATCGGATCGCCGACAGCCACGACCGCGGCGTGTTGCCGCAGCTCTGGCCGCTCGCGACCCAGGACGGAACCGCACGGCGCGACGCGTGGCGCGAGCGCTGGCGCTTGGGCAGCCTGCTCCTGACCCTCGGCGGCCGCGACGTGGTGGTCGAATGGTTCACCCGCCTGCCCGCGGTGCGCGGCGTGGCGTACGCCCGCGAGGAGCTTCACGGCTACGCCGAGCGTCTCGCGCAGCTGCGCCCCGAGCCCACCGACGTCGTCCGAAGCCAGCTCACGTCGGCGGACTGGTGGGATCAGGCGATCGCGCTCTACTACTTCGAGCGCCTCGGCATCGAGGCCGACGTCCCCGCTCTTCAGCGGCTCACCACCTCCAACACGGCCACCGTGGGCGAGCACTGGGTCGAGCACGACACCATCGGCAAGATTGCTACCGACGCGATCGAAGCTATCCGCGAGCGCGCCAGCAGCGCGAGCGCAGCGACCCCCCCCGCCGCTGGCGCGGCACCCACTCCCGCGGCTGACGCGGCGCCCACACCGGCTCCAGGTGGTTGAGCGATTCCCGCAACGAGACTGAACATGACGGGTGAAACCACATGACGGACCAGAACAAGAAGTCGCTGCACCAGTTCCAGTGTCGCGACTACCTCTGGGAGATCTTCGAGCAGATGAGCGGTGAGCTCGAGTGCTCGGTCGACTACCTGATCAACGAAGCGATGCGGCAGTACGCCCGCTCGCGGAACTATGGCGGTGCGGGGCGCCCCGGGGATCCGACGGGCCAGACGAACGTGCCCACCCCGAGCCCCTCGATGGCCCCCTCCGCGGTGGGCGGGCCCAGTCTCGGCGGACCGCCCGCGCCGGTCGCGGGTGGACGCCCTCGGATCCCCAGCCAGCCCTCGATCCCCTCGGCTCCGCCGCCCCCTCAGCCGCGCGGCAACTACCCGCAGGGCGGGTATCCGCCGCCTCAGCAGCAGCAGGGCTATGGCGGTCCCGCACCGCAGCAAGGCTACGGCTACGGCGCTCCCCCGCCGCAGCAGCAAGGCGGGTATCCGGCCCCTCCGCCGCGCTCCTCGCCGGGCGGCTATCCCGCACCGCAGCCCCAACCCCAGCAGGGCTACGGCGGGGGCGGCTATCCGCCTCCTCAGCAACAACAGCAGGGCTACGGCGCGCCGAGCGCCGGCGCGTTCGGACAGCAGGGCGCTTACCCCGCGCCCCCAGCGCGCTCGTCGTTCCCGCCGCCTCCCACCAACCGGCCGCCCACCATGAGCCAGCCGGGCGCACCGCCGCCGCTTCCTCATGGAGGAGCGGGTCCGAGTGGCGGAGGCTTCCCGCCGCCTCAGCAGCAGAGCGGTGTGGCCCATGGGGGTCCCTCGCATCCCGGGCACATGCCCACGCTGTTCGTCATCTTCAACGGACAGAAGTACCCGGTGAACAAGGACGAGTTCATCATCGGCCGGGGCGCCAAGACCGCCGATCTCCCGATCAAGGACGGCAACATCTCCCGCCGTCACGCGGCGATCATCTTCCAGAACGGCGCCTTCTACATGAAGGATCTCGGCAGCACGAACGGCGTCGAGTACCAGGGCCGTCGGGTCGACGGACGGCACATCCAAGAGGGCGACGTCTACCAGCTCTGCGACTACGAGCTCCGCTTCACGTATCGCTGAGTCGCTGATGAGGCGCGCGTGACCCGAGCCAAGAGCGTGGTGGTGCCCGGCAACCACGACGGAGTTCACCTCGGGCATCGCGCGCTCCTGTGGCTTGCGCGTGAGCGAGTGCCCGAGGCGCAGATCGTCGCGCTGACGTTCTGGCCTCATCCGCTCGCGCTCCTTCGTCCCGAGCGCGCACCGCAGGCGATCACCAGCTGCGAGCGCAGGCTTCAGCTCTTGCGTCACGCGGGCGCAGACGACGCCGTGGTCGCACCGTTCGATCGCGAGTACGCGGCGCAGAGCGCGGAGATGTGGGCGACGGATCGTCTGGTGGGCGATCTGAATGCGTGCGCCGTGGTGGTCGGGCCCGACTACCGCTTCGGCAAAGACCGCAAAGGGTCCACCGACCTCCTGCGCTCGCTGGGCCTCACCGTGATCGAGGCGGGCTCCATCGACGTGGGCGGCGAGCGGGTCTCCTCCACCCGAGTCCGCAGCGCCCTGAGCGACGGCGACGTTGGTTTGGCGAGCGAGCTCTTGGGCCGGATCCACGATCTGACCGGCACGGTTGTGCGCGGCGATCAGCGGGGACGAACCATCGGCTTCCCCACCGCCAACCTCGCGTTGGAGAACGATGCCGGGATGGTGCCCCGCGACGGGGTCTACGCCGTGGTCGGCTTGGTCCGGGGGGAGCGCGAGGTGATGCTCGGCGCGGCGAACCTCGGCACGCGCCCCACGTTCGGGGCCGGTCGCTCGATCGAGGCCTATTTTCTCGATACCGATCGCGATCTCTACGATCGGGAGCTGCGCATCGGGTTCGTGGCTCGGCTTCGGGATGAGCAGAAATTCGACGGGATCCCCTCGCTCGTGGCTCAACTCGGGCAGGACGTGGCGCGTGCACGCGAGGTGCTCGCCGCTGCGGACCGGCAGAGGTGGTCATGGCTCTCATGGGACGACTCGGATTCGATGGCTTGAAGCGGGCGCGCGCGCTCTTCGCGACGCTCTTCGATCAAGCGCCCGAACGACCGAGCACCGAGGGCTTCGCGACCAGCCCGGCACGACCCGCGGAGACGAAGGCGTCCGTTCGATCGGCGCTGCTGGCGGATCCGCACTTTCAGGGCGTGGGCGCGAGCCGAAGCGGCGAGGGGGTGCTGCTCTCCTGGCGCACGACCGAGACCCAGCTGCGCGACGCTTCGACGCTGACGACCGGATCGCGCTCGCTGCGCATCGTGTTGGTGCGCGCTGCAGACGAAGATGTCGCGGTGGACACCCTCGATCTCGGCGAGGTCGCCGCCGAGGGCGCGCGTCTGTTGCCCGATGTGCCCGGACTTCTGCGCGCCGTGGCGTCGGTGGGTCTCTTCGACGGTGAGCGCTTCGTCTCGATGGCGCACGGCAGCGTCGCCTGACCTGGCCAGCGTGAACCATCTCGCGCAGCATCCGCGCGATGGAACGCTGGAAGAGTGAGCGGCTGAGCTTTCGAGCGTACGAGCAGGGCGACATCGAGGCGCTCATCGACTTTTACACTCGATCGGAGGTCATCGAGTTTCTGAGTGAGGCGGCGGCGATACGCGATCACGCCCAAGCCGAGGCGTTCTTGATCACGATACAAGAGCGGCACGGTCGCTACGGCGCGCTGCCCTTCGGCTACTGGGCGGCGAGGGCTGTGATCGACGGACGCGAGCGGATCGTCGGCACCGCGATGCTCAAGCCCGGGCCCGATGAGAAGCGGGTGCCCACCAAGGACATCGAGGTGGGCTGGCACGTGCACCCCGACTTTTGGCGTCAGGGGTACGCGACCGAGATCGCGAAGGCGACGCTGGAGCGGGGCTTCACCCGCACCGACGAAGCTGTCCTTCACGCGGTGATCGACGACGGCAACGGCGCCTCACGCAGCGTCGCGCGCCGCGCAGGGATGCACCACGTCGGCGTCACCTCGCAGTTCTATGGCTTGAGCCTCGAGCACTACCTGATCGATCGGCAAACGTGGTCTCGGCGCGCGCAAGCCGTGCGGCGCTGCTTCTCCGTCGCGATCTTCGCGCGGCACGAGGGGCGCATCCTCGTGGTGAAGCACAAGCGCCTGGGCACTTGGCTCCCAGTGGGCGGTGAGGTGGAGTCGAGCGAGACCCCGCTCGAGGCCGCGCGCCGCGAGCTGCTCGAAGAAACCGGCCTAGAGGGGACGTTCCCTTTGCGCGATCCGCTGCAAGGCGCGCCGCCCGGCCTCATCGCGTACGAGGAGCACCTGGCGGGCAAGAAGGGCCTGCACCTCAATTTTTGCTTCGTCTGCGACGTGACGACACGCGAGGTGAAGCTCGACGACAGCCTCGATGGCCACCGCTGGGTGAGTGTCGACGATGGCCCCTGGGACGAGTGCCCGCTGAACGTGAAGCAGCTGGTGGATCGCGCGCTGACGCCGTGATCCACGGTGTAGATCACTCCCGATAGGGGTCGGAGAACACTGCTCGCTGAACGTTCGCTCCAGGGGAGATGGCGACCGCCGGGCGCGTTTCGTATCCCTCGCTCCAGGCTCCCCGAGATCCGCTCCAGGGTGACCGGATCGTAACGGACGATAGCCTCACCAGGCATAGGGGTGACCGGGTAGCCCCTGCCCACGCCCCAAGCCACCGTCCCGTCGGCGTCGATGCGAGGTGGCACGTGGTCGCTCGGGGATGCGCGGTCACGCTCACCGAGCGGGAAGTACTCCAGGCGACGCATTCCCCGCCACGCCACGATCTGCTCAGACGGCGAGTATGTGCTTGGAGAACCCTACCAAGTTTCCTGCTTCGGTCACCACCGGCGGCAGGTTCGTGTCGACTGCCACGTAGTTGCTGCTCCGCGGCTCTGGGCCAAACGCACGCCAAGTTCCGGCCGCCGGCTCGAGCTCGTGAAAGAGCCATCGTGGGTATCCGTATCCCCACGAGTTCAGCGAGACGAAGACCCGGTGATCGGGGGATACGTTCAGATCGTACGCGGCGCCAAAGTAAATCTTGCCCTTGCCGATCCCGGTTCATCCCTCCCCAAGGATCTCGAAGCTCGAGTCCGGTACCGGGTGAGCGCCAATCAGACCGCCTTCGAGGTTCGTCTCCACGACGAGCACCCGAGAGCCATCCACGCTCTCCTGATCGTCCTCGAGGCCTATCAACCAGAAGATGGTATCGCGACGCTCGAACACCCCGAGCGCGAAGTCAATCAAACCTCCGGTGGAAAAAATGCGGTCGACTACCCCGTTCGCAAACGCCATCGCGTGGTCGAGCGTGACGTTCGCGAAGATTCGCTCGACGAGGCCGGCCCCATCGGTGCGCCCCCGGGACTCGTGGGCTCGGCGGTGCTGTCCGATGCACTCTCGGCGGGTGCCATTCCGCTTCCGGCGCCAGGCCCGCTATCGCCCTCGCGTCCGCCGCCGAAGACGGTCTCGATGGCAGCAGCTTTCCCATCGAACCCTCCTTTGCCGAGGGCCGAACTTGCGACGATGCGAAAGCGCATGTCAACAGCCCCCCGATCGAAGGATCAGAGCACCGGGATGGGCATCGCGCTGGTGCGCGGGCCGTAGGCTCGGGCGCGCGGGATATCGAGCGTGACGGCGAGGCCACCGCCTTCGTGGTTCTCTGCGGTGACCGTGCCCTTGTGCGCACGGATCGCGCGGTAGGCGATCGCCAAGCCCAGGCCCGTGCCGCCCGTCGCCCGATCGCGCGCGGTACCCACTCGGTAGAACGGGCGGAAGATCCCCTCGAGCGCCTCGGGCGGCACACCTGGGCCGTGATCGCGCACCGTGATCGACACCGAGGTGTCATGCGAGACGGCAGTCACGTCGACCGCGCCTTGGTCTGCGGTGAAGCGCACCGCGTTGCGCAACACGTTCTCCAGCGCCCGCCGCAAGAGCTCCTCATCGCCCCGCAGCGAGAGTGGGCCCTCGACGCTCAACTCCACGCGCTTGCCGACGGCTTCTGCTTCGAACTGCGTCGCGTCGACCAGCTCACGCAGGAGCGCCTCGAACTCCACATCTTCTTCGGCGGTCTTCTCGTGGTGCTCGAGGCGCGCGAGGGTGAGCACTTCGCTCACCAGCTCCGCGAGGCGCTCGGTCTCGCGCTCCATCCGATCGAGCGCTGGTTGCCCCTCGGGGCCCATCTTCTGCCGGGCCAGCTCGATACCGACGGTCAGCCGTGCCAGGGGCGAGCGCAGCTCGTGCGACACGTCGAGTAAGAGACGCGATTGCACCCCGAGCAGCTCCTCGACGCGCTCGGCCATGCGATCGAAGTCGTGCGCGAGCTGGGCTATCTCGTCCTGACGTCCCTCGACGGATGCGGCTACGCGCACCGAGGTGTCGCCCGACGCGAGGGCATTGGATGCGGCGCGCACCGCTTGGATCGGCCGCGCCACGTAGCGCGCGAGGAGAAACGACACCAATCCCGAGAGCAGCACGAGCACGATCAAGCGCACCGTCAACGCGCTGGAGAACAGGCGAACGATGACGGGCGCGTGGCCCACCGCGATCATGTCCGGGTAGTCGGGTCCCAGCGGCACCGCGACCAGCTCGGTGCCATCGAGGGTAGTGGTGCGGGTGGTGTTCGCGGCCAGCGCCTCGGCCGCGAGCGCTGGTGCGCCCGCGCGATCGGGCTCGCCGAGGACCACCTCCTCACCCGAGAACAGCACGATGCGGGGGCCGCCCAGCGCGGCGAGCTCATCGAGGGTCGCCGCCGCGCGCGCGCGATCTCCCACCGTCAGCGCATCCGCCGCCTCCAGCGCTCGAGGCCGGACCAGCTCCGCCATGATCGCGCGAAGGTCAGGGCGCGGCGGCGCGGTCCAGTAGACCAGCGTGCCCGCCATCATCACCAGCGCGTTGGTGAGCCAGAAGGTCAGCAGGATCCGAACGAAGAGGCTGCGCAAGCGGGCTCAGCCTCCGCTCGCCGCATAGAGATAGCCCGCGCCGCGGACCGTCTTGACGCGCTCGGCCCCCGCGGTGGCGCTGAGCTTCTTGCGCAGGTTGGAGACGTGGACATCGATGCTGCGGTCATACGGCGAGAAGCGCCGGCCCAGCACTTTCTCAGACAGCTCGTCTCGATCGAGGACCCTCCCAGCGTTGCGCAAGAACACCTCGAGCAGGGCGAATTCCACGCTGGTCAGAGCGAGGGTCACTGTGCCCATCGTCGCGTGTCGGGTGCTGGGATCGAGGGTCACATCCCCCACGGTGATGGGCTTGGGCAGCTCGCCTTTGGTCGCCGTCTCGCGCTCGATGCGCCGCTGAATCGCGCGAATGCGGGCGACGAGCTCGCGGGGGTTGAAGGGCTTGCCGAGATAGTCGTCGGCGCCGATCTCCAGACCGACGATGCGATCCACATCATCACCCCGCGCCGTCAGCATGAGCACCGGCACCGAGGACACCTGACGCAGCGCGCGCAGCACCTCGAGGCCGTTCTTGCCGGGGAGCATCACGTCCAAGATCACCAGCGAGGGGTGGGTGTTGATCGCGCGATCGAGGCCGGTGATTCCGTCCCCCGCGGTCTCCACACGGAACCCCTCCGCGCCCAGGTAGTCGACGAGGAGCGAGGAGAGCTCCGTGTCGTCATCCACCACCAGGATCGTTCCTTCGGACATCGCGGAAGGATACGGGGCGCGCGCCGCCAAGGCGGTGAAGAACGGTCAGTCACGGCTCACGGGGGCTTCACACGCCTTTACACGAACGGCGCCCTGGCTCACAGGCTCGGCGCTAGCGTCCGCTGGTGCAACCTTTCGGCCATGTCATCGCCTCATTCCTGGTGCTCTCGGTCCTCGCGACGCCCGCAGCGGCGCAGGAGCTGACCGAGACGGAGGTCGTGAGCCGGCTGCTGGAACGAAACCCCAGCTTCCGCGCGTCGCTCGCCGATCGGGTGGCAGCCCGCGCCTCGGCGCGAACGGCCTCCGGAGGTCGGGTGCCGGTGCTGACGACCACGGCGAGTGGGACCCACAACGAGAGCATCGTGAACAGCGGAACCCGGATCTTGCCGAACGCCGCGGACCGCATCGCGTTCACCAGCAGCCTCGCCTACACCACCAACTGGGGTCTGGCGGTGACGTTCTCGCTGGATGGCGGCTTCGGCAGCCGGACCGCCAGCAACTTCGGCAGCCCAACCCCGGTCAACATCGGCTTCAGCTACGACGCGACCGCCGCGCTGAGCCTCCGGCAACCGCTCTTGCGCGGCGCCGGCGAGGACTCGGTGCTGGGCGCGTACCTCGAGGCCGAATCGGGCGCGTCGCACGCCGAGGCGAGCGCGGAGGCGGAGCTGAGCCAGCTCCTCTCCGACGCGCTCTCGGCGCACTGGGAGCTCTGGTACGCAACGCGCGCGCTCGAGGTGCAAGAGAGCGCGCTCGAGCTCAGCACCCGCCAGGTCAGTGACGCCGATCTACGTGCGCACGAGCTCGGCACGATCGCGCCGACCGAGGTGCTTCGATTGAGCGTCGAGCTCACGAGCATCCGCCGCGCGCTCGCTTCGGCGGAGAGCGCGCTCGCGACGCAGGCGATCACCATCGGGCGTCTGTTGGGGCTGAGCCCCGAGGAGGCCTCGCCGCTGCGCGCGCTGCCCCAGACGCCGATCATGGAGGCGCCTCCGAGCCTCGCGAGCTTGCTCGACGGAGCGACGGAGCGGTCGGCGAATCTCCGCGCGCTCGAGGCCGACGTGGAGACCGCGCGCATCGTGATGGCCCGGGCCCGTGATGCGGCCGAGGTCCGCCTGGATCTCACCGGCGAAGTGGGCGCGGGGGTGCTCTTCAACGACACCACCCTCTCGGCGGGCACGCTCCCGAACGATCGCCCTGCAGTCTCGGCGATGATCGGTCTGGAGCTCGAGGCGCCGATGGGTCCGAGCGCGGCGAGCGCCGAGCGCGATCGCGCGGATGCGCAGCTCGAGGGCGCCGAAGCCCGGCTCGAAGCGGGACGCGGCGAGCTCGCGGCCCAGGTCGCGACGCTGCACACCGAGCTGTTGCGAGCGCTGCGCGACGTGACCTTGGCGCAGGAAGCCGCCGATGCGTCGCACGCGCTCGCCGAAGCCGAGCGGGCTCGCTTCGAGCTGGGCCTGAACGAGGCGTACGACATCGTGCAAGCGCAACAGAGCGAGCGGGAGGCCCTCCTCTCGCATCTCCGCGCGGTCGCCGACTTCGCCACCGCGCGCATCGAGCTCGAACACCGGACGGGCGCGTTGCTGACGGCGCTCGGCGTGTCGCTGCCGGAGGTGCCGCGATGAGCGCCCGCCATCTCCTGAGGGTGCTGACCTTCTCGATTCTCATGATCGGCTGCGGCGGAGGCGACACCGAGCGGAGTGGACCGACCCTGACGGTCGCGCGCGGCACGCTGGTCGAGCGCGCGGCGGCGTCGGGCACCATCGCGCCCGATCGACAGGTAGAGATCCGCTCGCGCGCGTCGGGTGAGGTGCTCGAGGTCCTGGTCGAAGAGGGCGACGTCGTGGAAGAGGGCGCGCTCTTGGTGCGCCTGGACACCACCGACGCCGCGCGATCGCTCCGTGATGCGGAGGCGACCGTGCGGCGGCTGCGGGCCGAGGTGAGCGCCTCGCGTGCGTCCTTGGCGATCGCCGAGGGCGATGCAGAGAACGCACGGGTGGCGCGGTCCATCTCCGAGCGAGGCGCCTCGATGGGCCTGGTCTCGGGCGAGTCCGACCGAGACAGCGCGCGGGCGGCCGCGAGCGCCGCAGGCAACGTCACGCTCGAGAACGCGCGCCTCGCCTCGGCACGCGCGTCGCTCGACACCGCGACGATCGCCGCCGAGGTCGCCGAAGAGACGCTGGGACGTGCCGAGATCCGGGCTCCCTTCGCAGGCACCGTGCTCTCCGTCGAGGTCGAGCTGGGGACCATCGTCGCGTCCGCGCTGAACAGCGTGAGCGGCGGCACCGCGCTCCTGACGCTCGCAGACCTCACCGATCTTCGGATCATCGGTCAGCTCGATGAGTCGCAGATCGCCAGCGTCGCTGTGGCTCAGGATGCGAGCATCCGGGTCGATGCGTACCCGACACGTGAGTTCGTAGGGCGGGTGGAGCGGGTCAGCCCGCTGGCCTACGAGATCGACAGCGTGATCGTGTTCGACGTGGAGATCGTGGTGACGGACGAGGATCGCGCGCTGCTCCGATCGGGGATGAGCGCGGACGTGCAGATCGTCACCCAGCGCCACGAGGACGCGCTCTTGGTGCCGCTCGGCTCGCTTCGCTCCACGGGCCCCACCCGCGCGGTGTTCTTGGCGAACGGTGAGCGACGCGAGATCACCACCGGGCCGACGGACGGAAGCATGATCG
>Ga0105046_10012436_pt1 | contig 13208 bp, 5 predicted proteins | sample MAT03_FD_78385 | JGI IMG/M metagenome (GOLD analysis project Ga0105046, IMG submission 78385) | Freshwater microbial communities from Lake Fryxell liftoff mats and glacier meltwater in Antarctica - MAT-03 (megahit assembly) | ecosystem: Environmental > Aquatic > Freshwater > Ice > Liftoff... | reverse complement strand
TGACCTCGGCGGGGGTGTAGAACTGCCCCTTGCTCTTGCCGCTCTCGGTGGCGAAGTGCCGCATCAGGTACTCGTAGGCGTCGCCGAGGATGTCGTCGCCGTCGGCCCGGTTCTTGGAGAAGTCGAGGGCCGGGTTCTCGAAGATGGCGATCAGGTTGGTCAGCCGCTCCACCTTCTCCTTGCCGCTGCCGAGCTTGCCGTCGTCGTTGAAGTCGGGCATGTCCGACAGCTTGTTGGCTTCGGCGAGCGGCCCGACGATGTGCTTGTTGATCTGGTCGCCGATGTCGGCCGCGCCCTTGAGCGCCACCATGTCGGCGAAACTCGCGCCCGGCGGGATGGTGATCGGCGCGTACGGTTGCCCGGCGTACTTGTCGCTGACGTACTTGATGAACAAGAGGACGAGGACGTAGTCCTTGTACTGGCTGGCGTCCATGCCGCCGCGGAGTTCGTCGCAGCTCGCCCAGAGTGAGGAGTACAGTTCGGACTTCTTGATCGCCATTCGGGCCGCCACCATCGGGTTTGCGGGAGTTTTCCGGCCCGCCACCGGCCGCGGACACGACGGCAGCACATCGACGGTTATACCAGACCCTGGCCGGCCAGCCACTCGACGGCGTCGGCGATGGCCAGCAGGTCGCCGACCCGCTCGGTTCAGGCGTCGTCGTTCGGGTCGGCCGGCACGACGGTGTATTCCCCGACGACGGTCGCTCCCGCTCCCCTTGGGGTGATTGCGGATTCGGGACGCGACTCCGGTTCGGGGAACGGTGGTATGGCTGCGCTGGGCGAAGGTGTCGGTAGCGAGGGAGCGGGCGGTTCAACGACTTCCGGGGTATCGTGGGGACGAGCCACTTTCTCCCGTGCGGGCGACTTCGAGATCCCGGTCGGCTTCGTCTCAGGCTCGCGGACTGGTCCGCCGGGCGCGGGTCGGTCCGCCCGCACCTGCCAGGCGGTCAGAACCGCTTGCCATGCGGTGGCTCGGCGGCGAGTCAGGACGGCGAGGCATCCCGCCACGGCGAACGTGACGCCGACCGGCCAAAGATCAACAACTCCGAAATCCGTCGGCCGCGCGAGGGTGCGGGCCGCGAGTGCCGCCACGCATGGGAGCGGGATCAGCCAACACCACCGGGCCGCCGCCGCCCACCGCCGGTCCCATTCTTCGGCCCAGCGGCAGACGAGCGCCGTGCGGTCCCGCGGCCGTTGATACCGGCGGTCCACGGCTCCCTTATCGTGGGCGTGTTCGGAGCGTTCCCACAGGTTGAATGGCCACTCTCCCGAAACCCACCGCTCGACGACCCTGCGCGCCGCACGTTCGCGTCGGCGGTCGAGGGCGACCCGCGCCGCGAACGTCGCAGTCAGGCCGACCGCGCAAGCCGTCGCCAACCCGCCCCCGACCGGCCACCCCCCCGCGACCCCGGCGACCGTCGCCGCGAGACCGACCAGGACGCCGAGCCGTATCGGCGCGGGGGCGAGTCGGCCGACGCGCGGCAGGAAGTCGTCCGGGCGGAGGTGGTCCAGGGACATCGTCAGTCGATCTCGACGAGGGCGGGGAGGCGGAGGTTGTTCGCGTCGTCGCGGAGGCCGGGGCGGTGGATCGTTCGCACGCGGCCGGTCTTCTGCGGCGAGTCGCCGACCGGTTGCACCCACCCGTCGGCGAACTCGAACATCGACTGCGGGTGGAACACGGTCAGCCGGAAACCGGCGAGGACGGCAGCCAGTTGCGTGGCGAACCCGTCGGCGGCGGGCGGGTCGGCGGCCCGGAGCGCGGCACCGGGTGCCCCCCAGAAGGCCGCGAACAACTCGATCGCGGCGTCCGACAGGTAGCCGCCGACGCTGGCCGTGGCCCACCGGGCGAGCAACTCGGCCAGCGGGCGGGCGGCTTCGGTGTTGGCGAACCCCTTCAACTCCTGGAAGCCGGCCGGCGGCGTGCCGGCGGACGCCATCACGTCGGCCGCCTGTCGCTCGCCGTCGGCGGCGGTCAACCCGAACCGACGAATCCGATACACGACGCTGGGCGGCTCGCTCTTGCGATAACAGTACGTCACCGTTGCGGACGCCGGCAGCGCGACCCGCTCGCACCCGCCGCCGAACGTCCACTGTTCCGGGGTGATGGTGAGATCGTGCCCGGCCGCCCACACACGCACCGCCGTCAGCGCGGCGTCGGCGGCGGCCCGCTCCGCGTTCGGCGGGTGGTCCGCGCCGGCCTTCAGCACGCCGACCGCCACCGCCGCCGCGTCGCCGGGCGTGCCGAGCGCGAGCGCGCGGCCTTGCGCCCAACGCCCGTCGGCCCAGGCGTCGCGCCAGCCGGCCGCGTCGGTGGCGGCCACGGCGGCGCGGAACCGTTGTAAGGGGGCCGGCAGCGGCGGCGGGCCGTCGCTCACCGTCAGCCGCGCGTGGGCGGGATCGGGGGCGAACGTCGTCACGGCCACGACCGCGTTCACGGGTTCGGACGACGGGACCGTTTCGACCGCCTCGCGGGGGAAGGGCACTGCCTCCGGCCAGAGCAGGTCATCCGTATCGGGGTCGTAATCCGGGTAGGCGGTCGCCCACCGGTCGCCGCGGATCGCCCGCCACCATTGTCTCGCGGCATCGGCGGCGTGGCGGTCACTCGACGCGAGGCGCAGGAACCAGTCGAAGTATTCGGCTCCGGGGGCGGTTCGGACCCACTCCGCGAACTCTCGTTTCAGTTCCGCCCGTCGCGCCCCGGTGGCCAACCCCCGGGTGGCGCGCCGCGCCTCGTGGAACATCGGGCAGTCGTAACTCGCCGTGGCCGGCGGGGACGGCAGGTTCGCCCAGTCGTCGTCGGTCGGCGCGGCGGCGGCCGTCGGGGGCAGGAACCACCAGCCGGACGGGTCCGTCGCCGCGCCGGACGGCGGACCCGCGGTCCCGAACCCAAGCCGGAAGTCGGAACACCAGCGGGGCAGCCAGGCGACGAGGTCGCCCGCGCGCTCTCGCAGCAGCAGGCGGGCGACGGCGACGGCGGCGGCCGGCCGGCCGGACCAGCCGGCCGGGGTTTCGGCGCGCACGCGCTGGGGCAAGGCGGGGTCGCCGGCCAGCGCCTTCAGACAATCGAGCGCGGCGAGGTCGAGCAATCGCGAGACCACGCTGTCGGTCAGGGGGTCGAGGAGCGCGCCCAAGGGATCGCGGATGGCGGACAGCGGGTGTATGGGGGTATCGGCGAGGGCGTCGAGCGCGCCCGCGATTTGATCGGGAACGGACACGGCGGCCGCCGACCGTGGCCAGATCCGACCGCGCGAGGATTTGGTCGGGGTCTGCGCGCGGCACCGGTCGGCCAGTTGCCGGAGCGCGGCGGTCGGATCGGGCGGGAGGCCGTCGCGGGTCGCCCGCCACCACGCCACCGCCGCCGCGCGGCGGAGCCAGCCGACCGCCGGTTCGTCCGCGTCGGCGGCCCACTCGACCGCGCGGTCCAGTTCGTCCGCGGCGGTGCGGAGCGCCTCGGCATGTCGGCCGATGTCGGTTCGCGGGTCGGGCGTGCGGTCCTCCACGGCAACGGCCTCCTTGGGTTGACGGGGTATCAGATGTCGCCCCGCAGGGCCGGCGGCACGTACACGCTCTGGTCGGTCGGGTCGGACGGGAGGCCAACCGTCCCGCTCGCGTCCGTGACCTCGAACTCGAACGGCGACTCCGCGTCGTACCGGATGGACAGGTCGCCGTGAATGCCGTCGGGGAAGTCGAACCGCAGGAAGTCGCTGAACCCCTCGTCGCCGGGGAACCGGCGGACCAGCTTGAACAGCTTCGCCGGCGGGTCCCCCGGCCGTCCCGGTGCCATCTGGATCCGCTGCCGCGCGGCGTCCCGGAGGTCGTCGTAGTGCGTGTATTCGGCGTACAACAGGGACGGCCGGTTGACGGTGTAATCCCAGAAGCCGACATCGAAGGGCAGGCGGTTCACCAGGTCGCCCTGGAACTCGACCTTGATTCGCCCATTCGCCTCTTGGGTGGCCAGCGCCAGCACCGCCCCCTTGGCGGTCGCGTCCTTCGCGTTCTCCGGGTCGAAGGTGAACCCGCCGTCGCCCAACAGTGGCACGTCCAACCCTTCTTCCAGCCGCCGGCGGACGAGCGCGTACTTGACCGCGCTGCCGCTGGCCACGACCCAGTGGACGGCCGGGTCCGCGATGTCTGGGTCGGCACCTGGGCGGAGGCGGGCGCGGATCAGTCCGTTGCAGTTCGCCACCACCCGGTCGATGTCGGCGGACACGAGCGCGTCCAGTTCCCAGCGGTGGACTTTCACTTTCAGTAGTTGCGCTTTCACCACGTTGGCCGCGGCGGCGTCGTCCGGCAGCAGTTTGGCCGCGAGCGCGTTGGTGCCCCGCACCCAGGTCAGTTCGTCCATACCGCCGGCGTTCTTCACCGCGGGCAGCCCGATCGTTTCGGTCTCGTCGAACTTGATCTTCACGTCCTCGGCCAGTTGCCACAGGTCGAGCGCCCGCCGCCGCTGGTCGTCGGTCCAGTCGCCGCGCAGGCGGGTGGCCAGGATCAGGTCGTCCTTGTCGGCGGCCGCGACTTGATCAATGAATTTGCGGACGCCGGCCAAGTCCGCCTTGTCCGGCAACTTCAGGCCGCTGAACCCCGGCAGGTTCCGTGCCTTACCGATCTCGAAGCAGATCTTCGCTTTCAGCAGCCGGGCAAGTTCGCGGGTGATGTTGTCGCCGCCGAACGACCGCACGCCGCTGCGGCCGAGGACTTTCAACCGCAGCACGTCCTGGTTGTCGCCATCCACCTTCGCGTGGACGAGCGCGATGTCGGTGGTGCCGCCGCCGCAGTCGCACAGCAGCAGGTTCAGCCCGTCTTCGTGCTGGTAGTGGAAGCCGACCAACCCGCCCGGCGCGTCGTCGGCGAAGATGCGGCGGTACAGGTGGAAGAAGCTGGCGGCGGTGGCCTCGTCGATGAGCAGCTTGATCAGTTGGTCGCCGTCGCGGTCGTCGTCCGCGCCGGCGGCGCGCCCGGCGGACGCCGCCACGTGCACGGCCAGCGCGGCCAGTTCCGTGTCGCCGGACGCCGTTGGTTGGTCGCTCCGCCAGTTCTGGAACCGGAGCCAGCCGCGGTGGACGGCCTGCCGCAGCGCGCGCAACTCGTACCGCGAGTACGTCGTCGGGTACGTGACGGCCAAGGCCGCCGGCCACGCCTTGTACGCCTCGCGGAAGTTGTGCAGCAGTTTGGTGGCGAGCAGGTTGAGCGGCGTCCGCAGGTCGAGCAACACCTCGCGGCCGGCGGACACGATCGGGTCTTGTGCTTTGCCGTCGGCGGTGCGGGGGATGTGCCGGTGGGTGGTGACGACGGTAACGGTGCCGGCTGTGCGGTTGGCGGCCAACCGCTTACCGCCGACGACCAAACTGCGGGGCGTGGAACCGGGGCGGCGGACGCGGGCCACATCGCCGACGTGGTAGTCGATGGCGTCGAGTGTGAAGTCCTCGGGGCGGGCGTCGTCGGGGAAGCGGATCCGTGCCGGCAGCGGGTCGCCGACGGTGCCGGCGGTTCGCACCTGGTCGATCCGCACGTCGGACGGCGTCGCTCTCACGCCGCCCCGCGACGCCCAACCGGTGAGCGTGCGGGTTTCGGCCGACAGGCCGACGCCGACCATCTCGATCTGATCGACCCGGTCCTCGCCGGCGGCGAGGGCGGCGGCGGTGCTGTTGCAGTTGCCCAGGTCGAGCGCGAGGAACCGCGGCGACCGCGCGGCCGGCGCGGCCGGATCGACCGTCACGGCGAGGGTGGCGACGTGGACGTCTTCCGGGGCAGTGGTGAAGTTGAAGAACCACACCTGGACGGACACCGTGAGCGGGGTGCCGTTGGCCAGCGCGGCCCGGCCTTCGCGGCAGAATGCTTTGGCGTTCGTGTCGGCGGTGAGGGTGAGCTTCATCCCCGCGCCGGCCGTCAGGTTCACGGTGCCGACGCGGAAGTCGTACCGGGCGAGCCACTCCGGCGTACACACCCGCCTCCCGCTGTCGTGCGTGTGCCCTTTGAACTGGGTGACGACCGCCCGCAGCCGGTCCGCGCCGGACTGGAACGGGGCGGCGACGACCGTGCCGGTCGGCTCCACGGACAGCCAGCCGTTCCGCGGCCAGTACACGAGGACGCCGGCGTCGGGCGACCGCCACGCCGCGCCGACCGGGGTGAGGCGGATGGTGTTTTCGTCGGTGGTGGTCGAGCGGGTGCCGACCCGCTGCCAGGCGTTGTCGATGGTGGCCGCGAGCATGACGGCTCCGGGTTGGGGGTCCGTGCGGGGCCGGGTCAGGCGGGGGTGCCGATCCGCCGCCGCAGCTCTTCGGCGAGCTGCTTCAGGCGGGAGCGGACGCGGTCCGAGACGAGCCGCGTGCCGCGGTGCGCGGCCGAGCGGATCTTGCCGACCAACAGGGCGCGGTAGGTCGCCCCGTCGAGCGGGGTGGCGACGTGCGGCGACGCCAGTTGGCCGAGCAGGGCCGGCTGGTACAGCGTCGGCAGGGCGTCGGCCAGCCACGCGGTGTTGCCGGCGTCCTCGGCGCGGAACCGCCGCCACAGGGCCATCGGCGTGCTGTCGCCGCGGACATCGAGTTCCGGCAGGTTGCCGGCGGCGAGGGCCGTCGCCACGTCGTCGAACCCGTCCTTGTTCATCTGGTCCAGGCGGCGGGCGAGTTCGTCTTGCAGGTGGGCGGCGTCCACGGGGTATTGCATGTTCAGCAGCTCGTCCGGACTCATCAGGCGGAGCGTGTTCGGCTGCGCGGCCTTGTCGAACTCGGCTTCCAAATCCACCCGGAGTTGCTTGCCGCGCTCCTCGAAGAAGGCGTTCCGGCTGCTCAACTTGGCGGTCTGCCCGCTGATGACGCTCCACCAGAGGCGGGCGGCCTGCAACTCGCCGGCCTTGAGCGGGTTGCCGGCCCGCTTGACGGCGGCGTCGAGTTCCACCCCGGCGTCTCGCAGCACGGCTTCGGCGTCGCGGAGGATCTGCCCGGCCACGGCTTTGCCGATCACCTCGCGGATGAGTGTCCGTAGGTAGCCGACCCCGCCGTCGGTGAGCAGCCCCTCGAACGCCTTCTGGAGCGGTGGGCAGTCGGCCAACCTCTGGGCGACGACCGACTCGTCTTCCGGTTCCAGTTTGATCTTGTCCAGGGCGGCCGCGCGGTCGAACGGGCCTTTTTTCGCCAGCTTGTGGATGTCCTCGCAGCCGAACACGATCTGGTCGAGTGGGATGCCGTGCTTCGGCTCGAACTTGCGAACGGTGGCGAACAGGCTCTTGTCCCCGTCGCCCAGTTTGGCCTCGCGGCTCGGCACGTCCATCTTGTTCACGACCACCCACACCCGCGAGGCCAGCCCGCCCCGACCGTGCTTGGTGAACGAGTCCTTCAGGTCGGCGAGCAACTCCTCGACGGTGCCGGCGAACGGCTCGTCGGCGCGGCAGAACACCAGCGCGCCGTCCAACGTCGGCAGGTACTCCTTGGTGAGCAGCGAGTCCACCGACCGCGACGCGCCGATGCCGGGGCAGTCGATCAACTCAAGCTTCGCGTCGAGTACGTCGGACGGGAAGCCGAGGACGGCTTCGGCCAGCAGGAGCGACGGGCTGGACGCCAGCCCCGTGCCGTGGGTGAGCAGCGTGTCGCGCTGCTCGAACGAGGCGTCTACCGCCTTGCCGCTCGGCGCGATCAGCCCGGCCGCGTGGTCCTGGTGGCTCTTCAAGAAGCAGCGGAGGTACGGCACGTCTTCGGCCAGCACCCGGCGGGCGCTGCTGCCCGGCTTCTGGCTCGGCGTGTGGCTCGCCAGTTTGTCGAGGACCTGCGCCTCGGTCATGTTGTCCGTGTTCGGCAACTGTGCCCAATCGCACAACTTCGTCCGCCGCTCGCGGTACCGTTCGCCGCTGAAGTAGTGCAGGGTGAGCACGTCTTTCGGCGCGATGGCGAGCCGCGTGACCACGCACGTGGTGGCTTCGCCCTCGCCCTGCGGGGACACCTTCCGGCCGACGAGGTTGTTGACGGTCGGGGACTTGCCCGCTTGCGACGGGCCGAGGAAGCCGACCAGGTACGTCTGGCGGGCGAGCCGGCGGCGGACCTCGACGATCTGGCGGACGGCCTGGGCGACTTCGGAGTTCGCCAGCTCCTCCGGTGCCTGCTTGCGGAGCCGCAGCCACTGCTCGCGGGCGGCGGCGTACGCGGCCAGCACCCGGTCGCGGCCGGCCGGGTCGATGTCCAGTAGTGGGCAGTCGGCCGCCACGAGCGGTGGGATGTCGTCGGCGTCCATGGGCAGGCTCGGGGGGGAAGGCGGGGCGGGCGCTCACCGGCCGGGTGCGAGGGAGAGCAGCGGCTTGACCAGTTGCGGCCACTCCGGGAAGTCGAACTCGTTCACGAACTGGCGCGGGCTGGTCGGCTGCCGCTTGTACGACTGCGCCGACCGGTTCGTGCCGTCGTCGAATTCGTACACGACGGCCGCGTGCAAGGCGGGCAGGGCGGTCGCCAACTTCCGCAACTCGGCCGGCGTGGCCTTCTCGGCGTCCGAGGCGATCAGCCGGACGACGCGGCCGTAGGCGTTGCGGGCGAGCGGCAGTCGGGGGTCATCGACGAGCAAGCCGTCCGGCACCCACGGCAACTCGATCCACCGGGGGGGGACGCCCTTCTCACCAGCCATCAGCACCACCGGATCGGTGGCCATAAGCGGCTTGGCGTTGCGAATCTTGTCGCCGACCTGCCGGCCGGTCAGCCCCTTGAACTCCGCCACCGCCGCCTTCGCGGCGTCGGCCGACGGGAGCGGGAACAGCACCCACGCCCGGAGCGCCTCCTTCTGTCGCAGCCGCGGGACGCTCAGGTACAGCCGGTTCTTGTCCAGCCGCAGGGCCACTTGTTCGTCGTCCGTCGCGTTCCCCTCGGCGATGGCCAGCGTCACCCCTTTCTTCACCGCGAACGTTTCCAGCGCGTTCGGGATCTTCGGCGACTTGATCGTCTCCTCGAACTGCTGGCGGAGGGCGGCGGTGAACCCCTCCAGGCGGATCAGGTAGAAGTTGTCGCCGGTCGGCCACTCGCCGACGGTGTCGGCCACCGCCCCGCCGCCCACGTCTTGCGTCTTCATGGTGAACCCGGTCGGCGTCTTCGTCCGATCCGCCAGGCGGAGCAGGTAGGTGCCGGGCAGGACGGCCCGCAGGGGGTCGTCGCCCTTGCCCGGCTTTAACGTCTCCGCGGCGTTCTTGGCTCCGGCGAACGTCACCGTCATCTCGTTCAGCGTCGGGATCGGGCTGCCTTTCAGTTGCAGTTGCCAGGTCGGGACGGCCCCGTCCACCTGGACGAACTCGTACCGGTCCTTCTTCACCGCCGTCATCTTCGGCGCGATCGCGCGGGGGTTCTCGATGCGGGCGTACGCGCCGTACTCGGCCGGCGTCAGCGCCTGCACGTCCGGGGCCTTCTTCACCACCTTCAAGATGTCCCCGTTCCCCAACTTGCGGAGGGTGGCATCGACCACTTCGCTCATTTGGGCCAAAGTCTGGTCGGCTCCCGTGCGGATGACGATGATGAATGTTTCGTCAGCCGCACGCGTCGGGCCGTCGGCCCCGACCAAGGCGGTCAGCATCAGCGGAATTGCGCGCAGTAGTCGGTCCATCGCTTTTCCTCCTCTTCGTGTGTCGGGTCGGTCGCCTTGGGCAGCTTCGCCAGCAGGTCGCCCATCTCGGCCATCTTCACGGAGAACGCCGTCGGGTCTTGCTTGTCGGCCCCCTCTTTCACGGCGAACACGAACTCCTTGTACCACTCGGTGCGGGCGGCGGCGCGGGCGGCCGCGTCATCCGGCTTGGCGACCGCCGCGTCGATCAGCGTCCGCACGGCGGCGAGCGTTCGAGGCGGTTCAACGACCGGCGGCGTCGGGACCGGCGTCGGAATCACCGGCGGCGGTTCGACGGTGCCCACAGGCGACGGGATCACGGGATCGGGATTCCCCGCGACATCCGGGTTCGACCGGTCGCCGAAGGCCAGGTACGCGCCGGCCGCGACCGCGATCACCGCCGCCGCCCCGACGGTCATCCACAGCGCCCGCGACCCACCGGATCGGCGGGCACGGGCGTCGGCGACCGGCAAAGTCCGGGGGATCAGGGGCGACTTGCGGAGCCGCTGCCGGAAGTCGTCGGCGGTCGGCACGTCGCCGGCTTCGACCTCGGCCAGCACGCCGGCGCGGGTCACCGGGCCGACCGCTCCGGTCAGCAGGTACTCGAACAGCCGGGCGAGCAGCGTCAGGTCTGCGAGTCGGCCGCCGGCACCGTCCTTTGCTGCGAACGGCGGGTGCAACCGCCAGTCGTCGGGGTGGGTGAGTTGCAGGCAGGCTGGCGGGGCGGGGAACAGGCCGCCGAATTCGCTCTCTCGGTTCAGCCAAGTGGGTTTGGTCAGGTCGTCGTCCCACGGCGGCGCGCCGTGTGCGCCGTGCCATGTGTAGCCGAAGTCGGGCAGTAGCAGTTCGCCGGCGGGCGTGCGGAACACGGTATCGGGGGTGAGCAGCCCGAGCCGCCAACCGGCCGCGTGCAGTTCGGCGGTGAGAGTGAGCAGCGTTTGGGCGACGGCATCGACGGCGGTCGCGCGGGCTTCCGCCGGGGCGGTGAGCCGCCACGCCCGGAGCGACACGGCGGCGGTCGGCACGTCGTCCGGCAGCGGCAACTCGAACTGCCGTTCCGCGCCGAAGGCGGGCAGCCAGCGGAACCAACAGCCGTTCCCCTGCACGGCAGGCGGCGGGGCCGCGTAGCGGACACCCGCGCTCAGGGCGGTACGGATCAGGCCCCTGGGCGGGCCGTCCACTTGGGTGAGCTCGCCGACCACCGTCCGACCGACTTTGCCGAACGTGGTGGCGGTGGGGCCGACGGCGGTAGGACCGGCGGACGGCGGCGGAACTGGCCCCGCCGACGGGGGCCGGGTCGGGCGGGGGGCGGCCGGGAACTCGTCATCGTCGTCATCGTGCGGCACGGTCGGAAGTCTCCTCGGTTCGATCATCCCACGGTGTGACGGCGGTTTCCGTAATATATGCGGAAGCGGCGGCGCGAGAGAAAAATGGACCGGCCGCGACTTTCTCCGCGGTGCGACTCATGGACGCCCATCAGTTCGTCTACACCAACGTCGAAGAAGGCGATTCGCCGCACCGCCGCCGCGGGTACCAGGCGTGGCTGTTCCCGGCGCACTTCACGGACGTCCAGCGGCGGGCCGTCGAAGGGCACCTGAACCAGTTCGACCCGGACCCCCGCGACGGGGCGGCGGAACGATACCTCTCCACCCCGCTGTTCGACGGCTTCCACCTGATCGCCCGGTCCATCTCCCTGTCTGAGAAAGATCGCTTCAACCGTTCGGGCCGCTTCCACGCTCACGGGTTAATCCTGTCGGTGGAGGACTTCAAGACTCTGGGCTACGACCCGTTCCGGGTGATCGACGCGAACCCGTTCCAGAACGACCCGGCCGAGGTGATAGGACGGGCGGACTGGGCAGCCATTATGAAAGCCGCCGCCGCCGCGCTGCCACCGCTCAAACTCGAGTTGGCGGAGGCACGGCCGGCGGGCGAGGCGTCGCCGGAGGTGGTCGGCTGGCTGGTCAATAACGCCCTGCGGCCGGCGGCCGTGTCGCCGGTGCGGTTCCTGGCGGTGCCGCGGCCGCCGGCCGAGGTGCTGGACTTCGCCCGCCGGGTGATCCACGCGCTGCCGCCGCGGTTCCGCAAGGTCGTGTCGTTCGACACCCTGCGCCCGCTCCGCCACCCGCACACCGCGCACCTGTCCGGGGCGGTTTCGCCGGAGCGGCTGCGGGGGTGGACGACGACCCAAAAGTACGCGGTGGTGGAGCCGGGCAAACCGCTCGCGCTGACTCAACCGCCGTCGCCGTGGCAGGAACTCGCCACCGAGTGGGCGGCGAACACCGCGTTGGGTCGGAAGGATCGGGAACACAGTTGCTTGCTCGCCGAGTGGCTCAATGGCGCGAGTGAGCGGTTGCCGTTCGATCCGGCGAAAGTGTCGGCGGTAGCTGTGGAACTGGTGCGGCGGTGCGGCGCGCCGGAACACTCGTGGGCCGCGAAAGTCGCGGCGGTCGTCAAGCAGGCACTCGCCGAATGGCCCGACCCGCTGTGCGGGTTCCTTCGCATCCGAGCGACGGAATACATCGGCTCCTGGTCCGCCGAGGGGTTGAAGCGGCTGCGCGCGGGCCTCACCGACGAATTCATCGGGCGTGGCCTCGTGGACTACTTCGAGGCCCACCCGACCGTGCCGCTGAAAAAGGAGGGAATCAAGGCCTTGTTCCAGTGGGCAAAGCCGCGTGACCGCCTCCCGGCGGCAAAGAAGCTGGTTCTGATCGTGTACCGCTGGCACCCGAAATCGGACATGTTCGACAAAGCCGTTCAGGTGTTACTCGACCTGAGAAAGCTTCCTCTTGCGGAGTGGTTTCTGGGGTGGTGTCGGAAATCGCTGCCCGAAGACGCCTACTCCACGCCGGGGCTGAAGGCTGTCGCGGTCCAACTGCTGTCCGTGCCGCCGCCAAGCGATCTCACCGACCGGCTGCGCGAGGCGTGGTTGGGCCGTGTCATTCACCGGCTCGATCACGAGCGACGAAAAGCAAGCGACCCTCCGGAAACGTACGACTGGGAGCAGGTCAACTGGCGCGCGGCTCTCGCGGTCGCGGCCTACGACGACCGCGAGCCGAGCCAACAACTCGAAGACAAAATGCGGCCGTTACTACGGGAACCGGCTGAAGTTCTGGAGTGGCTGTGGTCGTTCGCCGGCGCGGCGTGGGTGGCCGGCGCGCGACTGACCGCGCTCGCCGACGATGGCCCGACCCGTCTGGCGGAGACGGAAGGCTACCCCGCCCCGGACGGGACGATTCGATTTTATCTGGGCGTCGAGATCGATTGCCCCGAAGTCGGTGCCGGGCGGGCGGAACTGGCGGCGATCGTTTTCCGGCACGAGGCCGGACGTCAACACCTGCGGAGGAGTGGCGCATTCCCGCCATTCGTCGAGAACCCGCCCGACTACCCGGACGCGACCCTGGAGGCGCGCGCGAAGCTCAAGAAGCCCCGTACTACACTCGGGACACTGTCGCCTTGGGGGGCGGTGGGGGATGCGTTCAATAGCCGGGATGCGAAGAAGTTGGCCCAGTTGTTCGGCAAACACCCAATGACCTTCTACCTCGCCGTGGAGGAGTACCTCCTCAACAAGGTGTCCGCCGAATGGGTAGCCTTCTCGCGCCGGCGACATCCCCCGTCGGTGTTCGTCGGCATTATGCCGAAGGTGT
>Ga0105046_10012435_pt1 | contig 13209 bp, 10 predicted proteins | sample MAT03_FD_78385 | JGI IMG/M metagenome (GOLD analysis project Ga0105046, IMG submission 78385) | Freshwater microbial communities from Lake Fryxell liftoff mats and glacier meltwater in Antarctica - MAT-03 (megahit assembly) | ecosystem: Environmental > Aquatic > Freshwater > Ice > Liftoff... | reverse complement strand
GCCGGCAGCATCGCTGCAGTCGATACGCACCTCGTTCGGGTGCACCTCCAGCCGGTAGGCCTGGGGTGGATGTGCCGAGGCATGGATGGCGATCCGGCTTGGTGCCCCGCAAGTGCCGGGGGCGGCGAACCAGGAACGGGGGGCGGGCAGGAGGAGCGGTTCGGGCACAGTGGGATGCTGGCGGCCCCGCTGGCTTACGCCAGCATGCCGATGTGCCTCCTGACGCCCGCGCCCTAGCTGCCATTGTCCTGCTCGGCTTCGCGAGTGGCCTGCCCAACACCATGGTCGGGGACATGCTGACCACCTGGGTGAGCAAGTCCGGCTGGGAGCGTCGTGACGTGGTTCTGATCGGCTGGGTAACGCTCCCGTATCTGCTCAAGGTCCTGTGGGCCCCGCTCGTCGACCGCTTGGTGCCGCCGTTGTTGGGTCGACGCCGCGGTTGGCTGGTTTTGGCCCAAATTGCCGCTGCCATCGGGCTGGCGGTCATGGCCCTGACCAGTCCAGATGCTCCGCATCCACTGGTAATCGCGGCGGTAATTGTGGCGGTGGCCGGGGCCACCTTCGATCTCGCGTCCAATGCCTATGCCATTGAGGCGGTCGCCACCGAGCGTCTGGGCGCCGCTGCCGGGTTCCAAGTCTGGGGCTGGCGAGTCGCCGCGTTGGCCTGCGCCACCGGTGTGCCGTTGCTTGCCGCCAGCCACGGCTGGAGTGTTGCGTTCGGTGCGGCCGCAGCGACGCAGCTGCTGGTCGCGATTGCGTCGCTGGTCGGTCCTGAGCCGGCCGCGACGCATCGACCGGCCAGCCTGCGCGCGGCGGTGGTCGAACCGCTGGCCGCGATCTGGGCCTTGCCGGGCATCGCCGTGCTGCTCGCCTTCGTCTTGCTCTACCGCTTCAGCGATGGGATGGCCTCGGTGTTCACCGGCGCCTTTCTGGCCGAGCGCTTCGACCTCGCTCAACTGTCGCTGCGCGGGGTCGGCGGGCTCGCTGGAGCTGGTATCGGCGCGCTACTCGCCGGTCTGTTGGTTGCGCGATGGGGCATGGTGCCATGCCTGTGGCTGTTCGGCATCTTGCAGGCCGCTTCGAACCTGCTGTACGTCGCGATCGATCGCGGTCAGTTGATCGGCACGAGTGGTCTGCTGACGGCAGTCGTGCTCGACAATGCGTGTGGCACTATGGCGGCGGCGGTTTTCGTCGCGTTTCTGATGGCGCAGTGTAGCCGCGGTCTGGCGGCGACCCAATATGCCTTGCTCACCGCGATCGGTCTGGCTTCGCCGCACCTGGCACGGATGTTCGCCAAGCTCCCGGACCAGTTCGGATGGAGCTCCACCTACCTGATCTCGGTAGTCGTGGTGCTGCCCGGCTTGGCCTTGATCCCGCTGGTGACGCGCCACAAACAGCAGACATGAGTGCCGCGGTCGCCCCCATCATCCATGACATCGGCGTGGCTATCGCCGCGGCTACTGCCCTGGGGCTGGCCGCCCATTGGACACGTCAACCGATCATTCTCGCCTATCTGATCGCCGGCGTGGTGATCGGGCCGGTCGGCTTCGGCTGGATCCAGGATAGTGGGAACATCCAGGTAATCAGCGAACTCGGCATGATCCTGCTGCTGTTCGTCATCGGCCTGGAGATGGATCTCAAGCAGGTCGCGGCGAGCGGGCGGCAGCTGCTGCTGACCGGCTTCGGCCAATTCCCGCTTGGCGCGGCGCTGGGGGTCGGGCTGTTCTGGCTGCTCGGTTACGGGATCGGCGGCGACAACGCTACCGGCCTGTATTTGGCGCTGATCTGCTCGCTATCGTCGACCGCGATCGTGGTCAAGTTGCTCTACGACACGCGCACCCTCGATACTCTGGCCGGGCGCATCACCATTGGCGTGCTGATCATCCAGGATGTCTTTGCCATCCTGGTGCTGGCCTTGCAGCCGAATCTGACTGACCCGCAGGTACTGCCGATCGCCAAGGCGGTCGGTGGCAGCATCGCCCTGGCTGCCCTGGGCGTGGTCGCCAGCCGGCTGCTGCTGCACCGCATTTTTGCCTCAATTGCCGCCTCGCCCGAGATGGTGGTCGCGGCGGCGCTGGGCTGGTGCGCGATCGTTGCTGGCGCGGCCGGTGCGATCGGCCTGTCGACCGCGATGGGCGCGTTGATTGCCGGGATCGCCATCGGCAGCATGCCCTACAAGCTGCATGTCACGGCCAAGGTGCTCCCGCTGCGCGACTTCTTCCTCACCCTCTTCTTTGTCTCGATCGGTATGATGGTGGTGCCGCCGCAAGTCGGCATGTGGGGCGCGGTAGCGGCGGCGGTGCTGTTCACCGTGATCAGCCGATTCCTGACCATATGGCCGCTGCTGGCCCTGTCCGGGGCCGGGCATCGCACCGGCTTCATCGCCAGCTTGAATCTGGCTCAGGTGTCGGAATTCGGCCTGGTCATCGCCTTGCTGGGCGTCGGCTACAAGCACATCGATGCCGGCACCTTCAACATCGTGCTGTACGCTATGGCGATAACCGCGGTGCTCAGTAGTTATGGCATTCGCTGGGGTGATCAGTTGTGGCGGGTGCTGTCACGAGCCACCCCCGAGGTGGGTGCGACCGGCCGCTACACTGCTGAGCAGCATCCGGTGGTCATCCTCGGCGCACATCGCACCGCCATGGCCCTGATCGACGAACTGGAACGGAGCGATCCGACCCAGTTGCGTCGCCTGCTGGTCATCGACTTTAACCTGGAGACGTTGCGTGGCCTGAAGACGCGCGGGGTATCTGGCCATTTCGGTGATCTGGCCAGCCCCGACACGCTGCATCATGCTGGATTGCACCATGCCTCGATGGTCCTGTCGACCATCCCCGACATGATGTTGAAGGGCGTCGACAATCTCGGGCTGGTACGCACGTGCGTCAGCCAGGCGCCGGCAGCCCGCATTATCGCCACGGCCGACACCGAAGCGCAGGCGGTACGCCTGCGCGAGGCCGGCGCCCACGAGGTGCTGCTGCCGTATCAGCTCCAGGCTGTGCATCTTGCGCAGGTTCTGGGCCAGGGCCATCATCCGCAGGCATGAAGCCTGCTCTCCTGTGCCTGTGCGCAGTCCTCCTTGCCGCTGGCGAGACTCTACCCGATCTTGCCCTGGTTTCGGCTTTCGGCGCCACCCGCTTTGATCGGCCATTGTGGGTCGCCCAGGTACCCGGTGCCGATCGCTTCCTGGTCCTGGAGCAACCTGGAGTGGCCAAGCTGGTTGAGCGCGGCGGGACCGTCACAACGGTTCTGGATCTCAGCGATACGGTTAAGCTCCCCGGTGGCTATACCGAAGAGGGACTGCTATCGGCAGAGTTCCATCCGCGTTTTGCGCAGAACCGCCAGCTATTCTTGTGGTTCACCACCAAGCGCAGCGGCAAGCTACAGACGGTTCTGGCCCGCTTTCGCATCGCCGCCGATGGCAGCCGCATCGAACCACGCGAAGAACCGCTGCTGACCATCGACCAGCCTTACGGCAACCACAATGGCGGCGACCTGCATTTCGGCAGCGATGGTTTCCTCTATCTATCGATCGGCGATGGGGGCAGCGGCGGAGATCCGCAGAACCATGCCCAGCGGCTCGATTCTCTGCTGGGCAAGATCGTCCGCCTTGACGTCGACCGGAAGGACGGAGGTAATCCCTACAGCGTGCCGCGCGACAACCCGTTTGTTGGAACTAAGGGTGCGCGCGGCGAAATCTGGGCATATGGCCTACGCAATGTCTGGCGGATGAGCTTCGATCCGCCAACTGGCGAACTATGGGCAGGTGATGTTGGTCAAAACGCCTTCGAGGAAATCACCCTGATCAGCAAGGGCGGCAACCACGGGTGGAAGCTGCGCGAAGGCTTCAGTGCCTTCGACAAAGGTGCGCTGGCGCCCGAGATGATGCAACCCGTGTGGGACTATCCGCGCTCAGAAGGCCAGAGCGTTACCGGAGGTTTTGTCTATCGAGGCAAGGCGATACCGGATCTGGTCGGCGCCTACGTTTTCGGTGACTTTGCCAGCCGCCGGGTGTGGGCGCTGCGGCGCGGCCAGGGCAAGCCTGCGGTCCGAGAAGTGGCTAGGGCCCCCGGGCCGCTGGCTTCGTTCGGCACTGATGCTGCAGGCGAGTTGTACGCCTGCTGCTTGGATGGCGGGATCTACCGACTGGCGTTGCGTTAGGCGGGATCAGCCGGCAACGGAGACGCCTTCGATCCGCAGCAAGGCCCGCTTGATGTCGAGTCCGCCGCTGAATCCACCGAGTCGTCCACCACTGGCCAGGACCCGGTGGCACGGCACCCACAAGGCCACGGGATTGCCACCACACGCGTTTCCGATCGCGCGGGCTGCGCCGGGGTTGCCGACCCGTTCGGCCAATCCGCCATAGGTGATCGTAGTGCCACGTTTGATTCGCCGCAGAGCCTTCATGACGCGGCACTGGAACGGCGGCAGGAGGGCGAAGTCAACTGGGCAGGCGAGCACGCCATCACCGCGGACATAGGCCTGCAGTTCGCGCACGGCATAGTCGCGGATCTCGGCAGTGGCACCGGTTCCAGTGGTCCGGATGCGCGGGCTGGTGTCAGCTAGGAACTCGACCCGCACCAGACCGTGCGGTGAAGCGATGATGGCAATGCGGCCAAGGCCGGCGACGCGGACCTCGGTGGCGGCGTGTTCAGCCATGATGGTAGTCCGGTTCATTGCCTGGCGTCCACTTGATGTTGCAGCCCATGGATGGCAGCTGCGGTTCTGGTACTTGCCGACCTGTCAGCACCGCATCGAGTGCAGCGCGTAGACTGGCCCCGGTCACCGGCTTGCCGTTGCCCGGTCGGCTGTCGTCGAACTGTCCGCGGTAGGCCAACCGACGATCCGATCCAAAGAGGAAGATGTCAGGCGTGCATGCTGCACGATAGGCCTTGGCGACCGCCTGGCTGTCGTCGAACAGATACGGGAAGGCATAGCCGCCGGCTCGTACCTCGGCAGGAATATGGGCAGGCCCGTCCTGGGGATGGGTCTGTTCGCTGTTGCTGCCGATCGCCACCACGGCTGCCCCGGCGGCCTGCGCGTCCCGTCCAAAGCTGGCTAGCCCACTCCGTAGATGCTGGACAAACGGGCAATGGTTGGAGATGAAGAACACCACCAGCGCCTTTGCCGCAGCACAGTCGGCAAGTCGCACGATCCGCCCGGTGCACGAATCCGGCAGAGCAAAGTCCGGCGCCGGTGTGCCCAGGGGAATCATCGTTGACGGAGTACGGGCCATGCCCGGATTGGTGGTCGGGGATCGTGAAAGGCAACCAGCGCTGCTGTTGCTGTTTCGCAAGCGTCCGCCAGTCGAGCGACCAAACGAGCCGCGAAAGACCTGCGTGCCTGCTGTGTGGTAGAGCGGCAAGTGCGTAGCGAGCCTGGAACGAAAACCGTCGCTTGGCGAATCGCCGCGCGTCAGCGCGGCGTGTTAAGCGGGTCCCGGGTGAAGACCCGGGGCGGGGGTTCGGGGGCCCGCGGCCCCTGGGCTTAGGGGGCCTGCGGCCCCTGGGCTTCAGAGATCGCCGAACATCTTGTCGAGCGCTTCCTTCATATCCTTCGAGAAGCTCTGCTCGAGCTTCGGCGTCTGATCGTCTTCCTTGCGCTCGGCGGCGGCGACCAGTACAGCCTCCAGTTCCTTGGCCAATTCCTTGCAATAGACCTGAATCATACCCGGCTTGACCGAGACGGGGAACACCGCCACTTCCAGTGTGCGCGAACCGATCAGCTGGACATGGATGGCGTGCTGGCCACCGGTCTGGCTCATCGTGGTGAATTCCTTTTCACCGAGCAGTTTGGCGACCTGTCGGGTCGACACGAAACTGGCAGCAACCAAGGCGGCCAAGGCGGTCGGATCGGCCTCGGCGATCTTGAATCCCTGGCGGGCGACCATGTGGCCCTCCTGGTCGATCACCATGGCTGAAAGTGCGCCCGATTTTTTGACGAATGCAGTCAGCAGCGCGTTGAATTTGTCGGTATCAGCGGCGTAGAAAACGAGACGCCGCAAGCGCATCGCATCGTTGGCGCCGACAGGTTGTTCACTGGACACGGGGGGCCTCCGGTGCGGGCTCCTGGACCGGGGCGGGGGCCGCAGGTTCGACAACTGGAGCAGCAGGAGTGACAGCGGGAACGACCGGATCAGCCACTACCGCTGCTGCAGGAGTCTGATCCACAACAACCGGTTTCTCCGTAATGGCTGCGGGTGGCACTGCTGATTCGGTTACTGGTTTGGGGGTCGTATGTGGCTGGGCCGACACCGGCTTGGTTACGGCCGGGGCCGGGGCCGGGGCCGGTGGCGCAACGGGTTGCGGCGGGGTCGCCGGAGTGCCACCGACCATCGTTTCGATCTGCTGCTGGAGACCGATCGGCAGCAGGGCCCGGATGGCCGGCACGAACAGGGTCAGTAGGACGAGCAGGACGGCAGCGATGATCACGAAGATCAGCACGATCAGCATGGTCTTCACCGGACTGCTGTTCGACTGCTCCTGGAACTTGCGTAAGTTGGGATCGGTGGCGCCAAGATTCGGTCCGCCCGGGCCGCGAGCGCCGAGGGCGGGCGGCTTGGCCTTCTGCAGATGCTTTTCGCGCGGGCTGGCCGCATCGGGCATCGCGTTCACACCCATCGCCGGGGTCGCGGCGGTGGGATTGGGGCGCGGCGCCGGTGGACGCGGCGGCGCTGGCGGCGGGGCTGGCGGCGGCGCTGGTGGACGCTGTACCGGGCTGCCGCCTGACGGGGTGTGGGTCGCGCCTGCGCCGGGCATGGGCCGGGCCGAAGCCAGGGTCGGTGCCGGGCGGGGCGGGGTTGGTGCAGCTGGCGGCGGGGGGAGTTGATTCTGCGGCGTCGTCGTCGCGGCCGCTACTGGTGCCTGGACGCCGGTCCGGCGGCCGCGCGATCCAGGTGCGTGCTCCTTGTTCAGCCGTTCGATGACCAGCCGGCTGGCTTCCTTGAGCGTGGCGAACACGCCCTTGCCGTCGCGGGCGCAGGCTTCGAAAGTCGGGTAGTTCAGCGGATTCATCTGCGCGTTCATGTCGGCAACGCTCTGGGCGTTGGGCAGATCGCGCTTGTTGTACTGCAGAATCACCGGGACGTAGCCGGGCGTTGTCGGATCCTCGATGTTCAGGCCCATCTCGGTTAGGTTGTCGCGTAAGTTCTGCAGCGATTCGAGATTCTCCGGCATTTTGTCGGGCGCCGAGTCGGCGACGAATATAACGCCATCGCAGCCCTGCAGCACCAGTTTGCGAGTGGCATTGTAGTAGATCTGACCCGGCACCGTGTAGAGCTGGAACTTGGTGCGCATGCCGGCGACCTGACCGAGGTCGAGGGGCAGGAAGTCGAAGTACAACGTGCGATCGGTCTCGGTGGCGATCGACACCATCTCTCCGACTGCCTCCTTTGGCGCCTTCTTATGGATGATTTCAAGATTGGTCGTCTTGCCGGACATGCCCGGTCCGTAAAAGACCACCTTGCAGCTAACTTCACGCTGACCGAAATTGATCTGGACCATTTGTTGGGAGCTCCGGCGGGGGATTACAGGGTAAGGCGCTGGGCAATGCGGTCAGCGAACGGTTTGACCTCGAGCCGCAGCAGGGCGAGGTTCGCGTTCGGATCGAGCAGCAGGAGCAGGGTACCGGCGCCGGCGGCGCACATCATCACCCCGCCCTTGTCGCCCGAAGCGCTGAAGGCGGTCTGCTTGCCGATGCTGAGGCTGTCGCAGAGGCGGCTGGTCTGGGCGATCAAGGCACCGGCGGCGGCGGCCAGGGCCTGTTCATCGGCATCGCTGCGCAACATGGATTCCATGAGCAGACCATCGGCATTGAACAGCAGACTGCCGCCGACGCCGCGCACACGGTTGAGTTCTCCGAGGATGTCCTGCATGTCAGGTCGCTCCAAGGTCGATCAGGGCCTGGCGGGCGCGCAATTCAAGCATCGCCGGTCGGACGGTGGGGTCGGCCAGGGCGACGACCGAAAAGCCGTTGTCACGGCGGAAGGCCAGCACTTGACCGATTTCGGCGCCCAGCACCCAGGAGGATGGAGCGGGGTTGCCGGCCAGCTTCGACAGATCCGCGACGGCTTCGCCGATCGCAGCGGCGAAGGCGGCGAGAGTATCCTCTTTTCCAGAAGATGTGGGCAGTGCCTTGGACAGCACCACCTGCCCCTGGGTATCGACGACGACCGTGGCGCGAACGCCAGTCTCGGCGGCAAGGGTGTCGAACGCGCTGCGGCGGACGCCCGATCCCGGAGTTGCGATGCCGCTGCGTACGCCACTGGCAGCGGGCGCTGGAGTAGCTGAACGTACGGCTGAGCCCGCACCGGGCGGGGCCGGGGCGGACGGAGGCGTCGCAGGGCGCAGGGAAGAGGGGGCGGGGCGGACGGGCATCGCGCCGGTGGGAACGCCACGCAGCTGGCCTTCGATGTCGGAGATGCGCCTCATCACCGCCGGGTCGGCCGGGCGGAAGGCGAGCACCTGTTTGAGCTGGGCAACCGCGCCTGGCAGGTCGCGGTTGTCGGCCAGCCAATCGGCATACATGCGGGCAGCGGCGTAATTGCGGCCATCACGCTCCAGCGCTGAACGCAGGCTGACGCCGGCCTCGGCTTTGCGGCCGGTGGCAAGCTGGATGTCAGCGACCAGGGCGTAGACCTGTGAGTTGCGCGGGAACTCCTTGACGCATTTGCGGCACACGGCTTCCGCTTCGACTTCCTGCTTGGCCAGGTGGAGCAGCTCCGCCAGACGGTTGTAGGACGAAGGAGAGGGGAAGTTCTCCACCTTCTTGCGCAGGCGATCGATCTCTGATTCCACCCGCGGCTCCTCGTAGGGGTTGCTGTCGGTCTGCTGGGCTCGTGCCCGGGTCGCTCAGGCCCAGTGATACGACCGCGGCGAGGGGGCGTCAAGGTGAGGCGAGGCGGAGGGCCTCCGGCTGTCTCCTGGCTTCCGTAGCCGATCTAAGAGACTTCTCACCCCGTGCGAGCCACATTTGTCATCAATCCAGCCAGTGGCGGGCGTCTCGGGGCTGCCCTCGGCGCCATACTGGCCGGTCGGGGTGATCCGGTCCATGATATCCGTCAAGGCCGGCTGGTCGAGCTGGCCCGCTCGTGCGAGGGCGCCTTGGTTGCCTGCGGTGGCGATGGCACGGCGGCGGCGGTGCTTGATGCTGTTCATCGGAGCGGTCGGGACGTGCCGGTGGCGGTCATTCCGCTTGGCACCGGGAACGACCTAGCCCGTCATCTCGGCTGGCCGACCACCTCGCCGGGTGCCGGCGGTCTTGATACATGGCTGGCCCACGCCATCGCTGCGCCCGACCGTCGTCTCGATCGCTGGCTCCTGCGGGGGCCAGACGGCGGCGAGCGGGCCTGGTTCAACTACTGGTCAATCGGAGACGATGCGGCAGCAGCCTTGCGCTTCCACCACATCCGCCGGGTCCAGCCCTGGCTGATGCGTGGCGGCGGGTTCAACAAGGCAATGTACGGGGTGTGTGGATTGATCGAACCGGGAGCCCGTCTGTGTCATGCCGTCGATCTTCGGTTGCCACCGGGCACCGGTGCCGTGGTCGTTGCTGGGGTGCCGAGCTACGCCGGCGGGCTGCGCTTGGGCCCAGCGATCCGCTCCGACGACGGCCTGGTCGATCTGTTCGCCCTGCCGGCCGGGCTGGGCATGGGCTTGATGCTTGCCCGCCAGCGACGAGCCCGGCCGCTCTCCCGCCATGCCGATCTCGAGCTGCGTTTTTCACGACCGGTGCCGATGCAGCTTGACGGCGAACCGTTCATAGGAGCAACTGGTTGCTGGCGCGTGCGTCACGGAGGGCAGGTGCGGGTGCTGGTCGGGCCATTGGGGTGATGGCACGCGCCATCGGCTTACGGAATTGGTTTGGCCGCTGCCGCTGCCGCTGCCGCTGCCGCTGCCGCTGCCGCTGCCGCTGCGTCAGCGATCAACCAGGTTGCCTCGGCGACCAGCGCTTGGTCGTCCGGCCAACGAGCGCGAGCGGCTTCGGCAGCCAAGCGTACCGCAGCACCTCCGCCGGCGCGACGGGCTGCCCAGGCTATCTCGAGGGAGAAGGCGTGGTCGGCGCGTAGTTCGTACCAGCGGTCGAGCAGCGCCGAAAAGTGTGCGTCATCTAGCCGACGACCCCATGAGCCGATCATTCCGGCGGTCGACTCATCCATGTCGCGGTCGTTGCGTCCGGCGATCCGGCCGAGCACGTCGGCCAACAATGGACTGTCATCGAGCGTGATGGCAGCGGCGAGCTGGGATTGCAACACGGGTTCGGTCTCGTCAGGCGGAGCCGCAGCGAAGTTCAGTCGCGCCTGCTGGGCATCCTCCAGGCCGGCGAGCCGTAGACGGATGGTGGCATCGCGATCGGGTCCAGGGAGTTCTCCGGCGGCGGCGTTGACCTGACGGCACCACCAGGGGACGCAGACCTTGGCCCAGCGTGCCGCCAGGGCGGTGCCGGTTGGCCCATCGAAACGAAGCGGGCCGCTGCCACTGTCGGGCTGGGTGGCAGAGGTGATCAGTTCCCAACTGCGGGCCTTACCGACCCGATCGACCATCCAGGAGATTGCTGTCGTGGCCGTCTCGCAGCGATCGACCTGGGAACCTATCGGCAGGGCGCAGATCCGGCCATACCACCAGTCCAGCCAGCGCCACGCCGGCGTGCCAGCGCGCCGACCGTCGGCGACCCAACGGGCGTAGCGCAGGCCGACCACCACCTCGCCGGCTTCACGCCAGCTCTGAGCCACCCCATCGCCGCCCCACACGGCGGCATCGAAGGTGCCGTCGATGTAGCTGCGGATGTTCACTTCGGTGGCATCGAACCACGGCACGATCCATTTCTCGGTAATCGCCTGTCGGGTGGCGCGGTTATCGACCGCATCGAGGCAGCCACACAACTCGACGGCTAGGCGAACGGCGGCCACTCCGTCCTTGGCCAATGGTGGCAGTGCGGTGGCGGCCATCGAGGTGGCCAAGGCCGCAGCTTCGGCGTGGTGCTCGCCGTTGGTCAGCAGGCGAATCTCAGAGAAGCGCTGGGTTGTGGTCGGCTTGCCCCCAGCGGCTGTCACGCTGCGGCGATGCCAGGTCACGGCAGCATCCCAATCGTTGATCCGCCGGTAGAGGCCAGACAGCTCGGAATAATTCGCCGGATCCAGGTCGCCCCCGGCGATCAACCGCTCCATCGCGGTGATGCCGTGGTGGTAGGTGCGGAAATGCCAGTCGCGCTGCACCGCCACCATGGTCGCCGCGTAGGACTCCTCACTGAAGATACGCCAGCCCAGCTGCCAGCGCGAACGGGTGTTCTCGCCGGCGAAACGCAGCAGGACGCCAACCGCGTTCGCCGTGCGCCGATGCCGGCGATTGCCGGCCAGGTGATAGTAGGCGGCGACCACCGCATCCTCGGGTCGATCGGCGGTGTAGCGGTGGGCGGGGCCGCTGTGCAGGATGTGCATGCCCCAGCCATCGCCGTCGCGGCGGAGAAACCCCGCCGCGGCGTGGTTATCGAGGTTGAGGACGTGGGCGAGCACGCCCTGCCGGCCCAGGATGGTGGTGTAGATCTCGGCAAGGTCGTCGCAGTCACCGCGGAAGCGGCCATCCAGCGCTGTGGTCAGCGTTGCCTTGGCGGTCTGGTGGATGTCGCTGCAGCGGCCCTCGCTGCCGATCAGACGCGGAACGGCGGGATCAGGACTGTCCCAGGTGTAGGCGAACAGGTAGTCGCCGACTGCTGCCAATTGGCCGGGTTCGATTAGGGCAGAGGCGCAACGCGCGAGGAAGTCGTCCGCATTGGCCCCGCCGTCGGCGGGGGCCTCGATCGAGGCGTGGCTAAGGATCAGTCGGTGGATCGCACCGTCGGCATCAGCCAATGGCAGAACCGGTACCGGCCAGCCGGACTCGTCATCCTCGTGATCGACGCCGTTCGCCAGTCGCCAGCCGGCCGTATCGGCTGTCACCCCACTGCCTTCGGCCCATGACAGAATCGTGCGATCTCCCAGGACCAACCGCACGGCGGTTGCCCGGCTGGCGTCATGCCAGGGGTCGGCTCCGGTCGGCAGGTCGACGATCAGCTCCATCGGCGCCACGCTGCGATGGGCGCGTAGAGGAGCGGCAATCGCATAGGCGGTGCGGGTCGGACTGGACCACAGCCAGACCCGGCGACCCCAGGCATCATCGAGGCGCGTCAGAGTGGCTTCCCCGCCGCTCCACCTCGCCCGCGGCGTCTCCTCGCCGGCCGCCATCAAGGCCCTACGCAGGTCGCCCAGGACCTCGCTGTTGATCAGCCCGTCCGCCCAGCGCGAGGCAATCAACTGACGTATCTGTTCGGCGGCCGGACCGCTGCCATCAAGCTGGGTAAGGCTACCACGCAGGGCTTCTGCAGCGGCTGAGCCGAGCCCTGGATCGATTGCGGCGTTGGCCAGGTTGCGGGCCGCAGTTACCGCGTTGCGCAACTCCGCATCGCTGTGCGCCGGGACCGAAAGCTCGACGGGCTGCAGCTCAAGGGTTTCACCGAACATCGCCGCGCTGGGTTCCCTGCTCCAGCGTGCATGCATGGCGGTGACGGCGACCTGCCACACTGCCCCGGCCTGGTTGTCGCCATCTTCTGCAGCCTGCAGGGCGAGATCGGCTGCCTGGGCCGGATCAGCAGTGACGCCACTCCCGTTTGCCAGGCAGGCGGCCCAGGCACGTCTGGCGGCGAGGTGGCCGGTGTCGGCGGCTTCGTGGAAGCATCGCGCGGCAGCGACGACATCGACGGCGGTGCCCAGGCCCTGCTCGTGGCAGACCCCGAGATTGTGCATTGCCTGCCCATCGCCCTGCTCGGCCGCCTTGGTGAACCAAGCGAACGCAGCAGTACGGTCCTGGGTGACGTCCTGGCCAGCGAACAGGGCCATGCCCCAGTCGACCTGGGCGACGGTCAGTCCGCTCTCGGCGGACTGCCGCAGCAGGGCCACCGCTCGGGCGGGATCGCGCTTCGTTCCTTTCCCGTCACGCAGCTGAAGCGCGAGTCGACGGGTGCAGCCGGCGTGACCGCTCGTGTTGCCCTGCTCAAGCAGGGCGATCGCATCCGTCGGATTGGCGACCATGTCCTCGCCGTCGATCATCCGTTCTGCCATGCGCAGCACGGCATCGCCTTGGCCCAGTTCGACTCCGCGGCGGAGCCAACGGATCGAGGCGACCTGGTCCGCCGGAACTCCGTTGCCACTGGCCAGGCGGGACGCCAGGAACCAGG
>Ga0105046_10012434_pt1 | contig 13210 bp, 9 predicted proteins | sample MAT03_FD_78385 | JGI IMG/M metagenome (GOLD analysis project Ga0105046, IMG submission 78385) | Freshwater microbial communities from Lake Fryxell liftoff mats and glacier meltwater in Antarctica - MAT-03 (megahit assembly) | ecosystem: Environmental > Aquatic > Freshwater > Ice > Liftoff... | reverse complement strand
TGTTGCCTACTATGGGTGGACAAACAGCATTGAATTTGTGTAAAGATGTAGATGAAATGGGTATTTGGGAAAAATATGGAGTGAAGCTGATTGGTGTAGATATTAAAGCCATTGATAAAGCGGAAGACAGGGAAAAGTTTAGGTTGTGGATGATAGAAATGGGGATACCCGTTTGCGAAGCAAAAATTGCCAACTCGTTTCTGGAAGGAAAAGAATTTGCACAGGAAATAGGTTTTCCATTGGTGTTGCGCCCTTCCTTTACACTGGGTGGTACCGGCGGCGGCATTGTTTTTAAAAAAGAAGAACTGGATGAAGCGCTGAACCGTGCACTTACTGCCAGCCCTATTCATGAAGTGTTGGTAGAAACAGCGGTGTTGGGCTGGAAGGAATTTGAATTGGAACTTTTAAGAGATAGCAATGACAATGTGGTGATCATTTGTGCGGTGGAAAATTTTGATCCCATGGGTGTGCACACCGGTGATAGCATTACCGTTGCACCTGCAATGACCTTGAGCGATACTGCTTACCAACTGATGCGTAATACCGCCATTGATATGATGCGCAACCTGGGCAATTTTGCCGGCGGTTGCAATGTTCAGTTTGCCATGAACCCACAAACGGAAGAAATTATTGTGGTAGAAATAAATCCAAGGGTTAGCCGCTCTTCTGCTTTGGCCAGTAAAGCCACCGGGTATCCCATTGCAAAAATTGCCGCTAAACTTGCGATAGGTTATAACCTGGATGAATTGAAAAACCAGATCACCCAATCTACCTCTGCTTATTTTGAGCCTGCGCTGGATTATGTAATTGTAAAAATACCCCGCTGGAATTTTGATAAATTTAAAGGTGCAAATGATACCCTGGGTTTTCAGATGAAGAGTGTGGGAGAAGTGATGGGCATTGGAAGAAGTTTTGCGGAGGCAGTTCAAAAAGCCTGTCAGAGTTTAGAAAACGAAGCCGTGGGCCTGGGTTACTATGGCAAAAGTTTGATGCATGCCGATGAGTTGATAGAATATATCAAGATTCCAAAATGGGATCGCATCTTCCGTATTAAAGATGCATTGATGGCCGGTGCCAGTGTAAAACGCATTTGCGAAAGCACATTAATAGACCGCTGGTTTATTTACCAGATTCAAAAAATATGCGATTGCGAAAAAGAGATTGCTAAATATGGTCTTGGCACTTTGCCGGATAATGTTTTGACAGAAGCAAAAATGCTTGGCTTTAGTGATGAACAAATTGTTCGCATTATGCAGGAAGAAGATGCCGATAAAATTTATGAACGCCGCAAAGCCATGGGCCTTACCCGTGTGTTTAAAATGGTAGATACCTGCAGCGCAGAATTCGAAGCCCAAACGCCTTACTTCTATTCTACTTTCGAAAATAAGACAGACGGTAACAAATTGCTTTCTAATGAATCGATCGTTTCTGATAAAAAGAAGATTATTGTTTTGGGCAGCGGCCCCAACAGGATAGGCCAGGGCATTGAGTTTGACTATTGCTGTGTGCATGGTTTATTAGCGGTAAAAGAAATGGGATACGAAGCCATCATGGTAAATTGTAACCCCGAAACAGTAAGTACAGATTTTGACATAGCAGACAAATTATATTTTGAACCCGTGTTTTGGGAGCATCTCTGGGAAATAATTGAGCATGAAAAACCAGTAGGTGTAATTGTACAATTGGGTGGCCAAACGGCTTTAAAGCTCGCTAAAAAGTTGCATGAAAAAGGGGTTAAAATTATAGGCACCAGTTTCAACGATATGGATATTGCAGAAGATCGTGGACGTTTTAGTGATTTGCTCAAAGAATTGGGCATTCCTTATCCAAGGTATGCAACCGCTTACAATACAGATGAAGCCATTGAAGCTGCCAAAGAAGTGGGCTACCCTGTTTTGATTCGTCCCAGTTATGTGATTGGCGGCCAGCGTATGAGAATTGTGTTGAATGACGATGAACTGGAAAAAGGCATTTTAAGTTTGATCAAACATTTGCCCGGCAATAAAATCCTGATCGATCATTTTCTGGATCGTTGCCAGGAAGCAGAGATAGATGCCATTTTTGATGGCGAAGAATTTCATGTGATGGGTGTGATGGAACATATAGAACCTGCAGGTATTCATAGTGGTGATAGCAATGCCGTGTTGCCGCAGTTTAATTTAACACCACTGGTTGTGCAAACAATGGAAGAGTATGCAGAAAAAATTGCCAGGTCACTTTGCATCAAAGGACTGATTAATGTGCAGTTTGCAATTAAAGATGGCAATGTGTTTGTGATAGAAGCCAACCCCAGGGCCAGCCGAACCACACCCTTTATTGCCAAAGCTTACCAGATACCTTACCTTAACATTGCTACCAAAATAATGGTAGGCGAATACAAAATAAAAGATTTTACGTTCGAAAAAAAGATGACAGGTTTTGCCATCAAGGAACCGGTTTTTTCTTTCAATAAATTTCCGGGTGTAAACAAAGAGTTAGGCCCGGAGATGAAAAGTACAGGGGAGGCTATTCGGTTTATTAAAGATTTAAAGGATCCTTACTTTAGGCAGTTGTATAAAGAAAGAAGTATGCATTTGAGTAAATAAGTTGTCAAAGATGTCAGGCCACTTTTTGAAAATACTATTTTCTAAAAGCCAGTCGTAGTGGCCAGACATCTAAAGCTGAAAAAGATGTCGGGCCACTTTTAGAAATTTCTCTTTATCAAACAAACTAATAGTGGCCAGACATCTAAATTTGAGCAAATAGATTTTGTATATTTGAATATGAAATTTTTAGTAGAAAATATTACGCTTGAATTAAATGGCAACTTTTCTGATGAGATGAGCGAAGAGGAGTTTTTTAACTTTTGTGAACAAAACAGAGATTTACGGATAGAAAGAGATGCTAATAAACAAATATTTATTATGGCACCAGTAAATTCTTTGGGGGGCAGTCAGAATGCTAATGTATCCGCAGACTTAACAATTTGGAATAGAAAATTTAAGCTAGGAATATGCTTTGATTCCTCCACGGGTTTTACATTACCGGACGGGTCGGTTTTTTCGCCGGATGCAAGTTGGATGCCAATTGAAAAATGGAATGGTTTGGCTAAAACTGAACAACTAAAATTTGCTGCTGTTTGCCCTGATTTTATAATTGAACTAAAAAGTACATCCGACAACATAAAAGATTTAAAAATCAAAATGCAGAAGTGGATTGAAAATGGTACACGATTAGCCTGGCTCATAAATGCAGATGCACAACAAACAATTATTTATAAAGCAGATGGAAGTGTAGAAATTGCAGATGGATTTGACAGAAAGCTTTCAGGTGAAAACATATTGGTAGATTTTGAATTTGATTTGAGTATTTTGAAATAAAGCTTTCAGGCCACTTTTGGAAAGATGTCAGGCCACTTTTGGAAAAGCTCTTTTTATCAAACAAACTAATAGTGGCCAGACATCTGTTGAGGCCACTTTTGGATAGATGTCAGGCCACTTTGACAAAATTCTCTTTTTAAAAGGGGACTAATAGTGGCCAGACATCTTGGGAGACCACTTTTGGAAAGATGTCAGGCCACTTTTGGAAATACTTTTTTATTAAAGAAACTAATAGTGGCCACACATCTTGAACGATACTTCATCATCAACAAACCTACCAATATGGTCTCACAATTTGTGAGCACGCATGATGTTGGCCTGCTGGGCGATCTTGATTTTAATTTCCCGGAAGGAACGCATGCCATTGGCAGGCTGGATAAAGACTCCGAAGGATTATTACTTTTAACCACAGACAAAAGAGTAACCCGATTATTATTCCTTGCTAAAATACCCCACCTGCGCAGCTACCTGGTAATGGTTCAAAACGAAATAACCCCGCAAACATTTAAGCAACTAAAAGAAGGCATACCGATAAAAATAAAAGATGGAGAAACCTATATTGCCAAACCAACATCCATCGAAATAATAAAAAACCCCAACGATCTCTATCCTTTTGCCAGCGATCACCGGGAAGTATATGCGCATACCTGGTTGCTCATTACACTCACCGAAGGTAAATACCGGCAGGTACGAAAAATGGTATTGGCAGCCAGGCACCGCTGCCTGCGGCTGGTAAGGTTGTCTATAAGTGATTTGCAATTAGGAGCATTAAAACCGGGAGAAGTGAAAGAATTAGATGAATCTCTTTTTTTTACCAAACTAAATATTAAGATTTAGACAGCTAAAAAATTGCGTCCATTGCGCCGCTTAAACTGCCTGCTTTGTTTCTTTTTGTAAAAATGAAATATTTCATTAGCACAACAGCTTTATTCATACTCTAAAAATCCACAAGGCTAAATGCAAAATCTACTGAGAAGATATAGTTTCCGCTGCTGCTGTTTTCTTTAACTCTTCAATAGATTTTTTAATCCAGTTGGTAGTGGATATTCCGCTATATCCCGAACTGCTAAAATGAATTTTGCCTTCCGGAGATATTACGATATTGGTAGGATAAGAGGTAATTTTATAATTGGTTGTAATAAACCTTCCATCATCAATAATGGTATATTTAAAAGGATGATTACTCAGGAATTCTTCTAAATCAGTACTCTTATCTAAAGCAACGGCTAAAAAAACTATATTACTATCATTCTTATACTCATCAACAATTTTATTAAGTTCTGGAATTTCCATAACACAGGGTGGGCAATTGACAAACCAAAAATTTATCACTAAAATTTTCCCTGCCAGTTTTTTAGTATTTATTTTTTCATTGTTAATATCCCTGGCTTTTAAAGGATAAAATGCAGCGCCGGTTTTAAAAGAATTGCTTTCAGGTGGTTTGGGTAAATTCTTCAACTTTCTTTCAAATGCTTCGTCAGAAAGTCTTATAATTAAAAACTGGGTGTTTTTATCCCGGGTGTTTTCTGCTTTTAATGCATATCTGCCTGTTGCCAACAGCGCCTTCCAGGTATTAAAGGCATACACGTTTCCTGTAGAGTCTTTCACTATACTATTCTCAGTAATTTTTATATTTTCCATTTTGGACTTTGCTATGTTCTGGGCATTTACATTAATCCAGAAAAAACAACAGATCATTAAAGCTAAAAACTTCATTTTATATTAATTTCAATAAATGTAAGCCATTTTTATATTGTTCGCCTATTGCATTTATAGTATACATTTTTTATTTTAGAGAATGCGTCCACCCTATCATATGCCTTTTTGGAAAATTGCTCCTATGATCAGGCTGTTGATTCCTCTTACTTTAGGAATTATTTTTCAGTGGTACCTGCAATTTGGTCTATCCTTCCTTATCTTTTATATTGTTTGTTTTGCACTTGCTTTTCTGTTAACGCATTTTTTTTCTCCATCAGGAATGTATTATCTAAGAAAATTTCAGGGAACCATATTTTATTTTCTGATGGCGGGTATTGCGATGCTGCTTACCTGGCAAAAAGACAGCCGGCATCAACCCTTGTGGTACGGACATTTTTATACAGATAGTGCTGTATTGCTGGTTAAGATCAATGAACCATTGATAGAAAAAACCAGGTCTTATAAGGCAGACGGAATAGTAGTGAGTGTTTTGGATGGCAAAGAAAAACATAACGCCACCGGAAAATTGCTCCTGTATTTTTCTAAAGACAGTTCCACCGAAGCCTTACATTATGGGCAGATAATCCTCATTAAAAAAGCATTACAACCCATTACAAATTCCGGTAATCCCGGAGCGTTTAACTATCAGCGTTATGCTGCTTTTCAGCAGGTGTATCACCAGCTTTTTCTGCAGCCACAGGACTGGGTGGTTACCAATCAGGTATCTGTCAATACTTTTTATACTTTTTTATTTAAAACAAGAGCGCATGTTTTAAATGCATTGCAGCAATACATTGGTAATAACCACCAGGAGCTTGGTATTGCAGAAGCTTTATTAATCGGGTATAAAGAAGACCTGGATAAAGACCTGGTGCAGGCATACAGTAATACAGGTGTGGTACATATTATTGCCATATCAGGGTTGCACCTGGGTTTAATTTATGCGGTGTTATTATGGGTGCTCAGCCGTTTGCCATGGATAAAAAAGTCGAGGCATGTTAAAGCTATCTTACTCATCGTTTGCCTGTGGTTATTTTCTTTACTCACTGGCGGTGCTGCATCTGTATTGCGCAGTGCTGTAATGTTTACAGTAATTGTAACGGGCAAATATTATTTCAGGCAATCATCTGTTTATAATTCGCTGGCAGCATCTGCGTTTATCCTTTTATGTTACAATCCTTACTATTTATGGGATGTGGGCTTTCAATTGAGTTACCTGGCAGTGATAGGAATAGTGGCTTTGCAGCAACCCATTTACCGTGCTGTTTATATAAAAAATAAAGGGCTCCAAAAAATATGGCAGATGATGTCTGTAACCATCGCTGCACAGGTAGCAGCATTTCCCATCTGCATTTATTATTTTCACCAGTTCCCTAATTTATTTTTATTTACTAACCTGTTGGTAATACCGCTTTCTACAGTCATACTATTTGGCGAAATATTGCTTGTGATGCTGGCAGCTTTTGCACCGTTAGCTACCTATGTGGGCATAGTACTTACATGGTTGATCCATTTAATGAACAGGATTATTTTATTCTTCAGCAGTTATTCTTTTTCTGTAATGGATAATATATATGCCAATATGTTTACCACCTGGCTATTGTATGGGATAGTAGCTTTTTTTTGTGGCTGGCTTTTGTATAAAAATAAAAAGTTGTTGAGAGCTGCTGTTATTTGTTTTGTTGGGTTTACAGTTTTGCAAATCTATGCCCGCAGTGAGCAGCTTCAACAAAAAAGAATGGTTATTTACAATGTGGCAAAACACAGGGCTGTAGATTTTATTTTTAAAAACAAACATCTTTTTGTAGGGGATAGTGCTTTAAAAGAAGCAGGCCTGTTACAAAACTTTCATTTAAAACCGGCAAGAATTGCTATGCAGGTTACCAGTGAAACCAAACATTTACCTTCCTTATCGCATAAAAATTTTTACTGGCAATTTTTCCACAAAAAAATAATATTGATAGATAGCAGCATTGTTTTTGAACCGGCAGACAGTATCCTTCCTGTGGATCTTCTTTTGATTAGCCACAACCCATCTGTAAAAATAAAAGACCTTGTTTTGGCTATAAAGCCCGCCGTTGTTGTATTTGATGCGTCTAACAGTTTGTGGAAAATTGAAAAATGGAAAAAAGAGTGCGAAGAATTACTTTTGCGCTGCCATTCAGTAGCCGAACAAGGCGCTTTTATATTGGATGTTCGTTAATAATCAACAATCAATGGTCAACAGTCATTTTCTCAAGTATTAAAAACGTACTTCAATTGAAAGCTTTGTTATTAATCTTATGCGGCATTCCTAAGTGGGCTTCAATAATGGCATATTGACTCATGACCATAGACAAAAATAACTTTATGCAAAAAAAAATTACATCTGCATTGATTTCCGTTTTTTATAAAGACGGCCTTGAAAAAATAGTAGCGCAACTTCAAAAAAACGGGGTCACCATTTACAGCACAGGTGGCACCCAGGATTTTATTGAAAAGCTGGGAGTTAAATGTGTGCCGGTAGAGTCGCTTACCAGTTATCCTTCTATTTTGGGCGGAAGAGTAAAAACCCTTCATCCGTCAGTATTTGGTGGCATCCTGGGAAAAAGAAATGATGATACCCATCTTGCAGAAATGAAACAATACAATATTCCGGAAATGGATTTGGTTATTGTAGATTTATACCCCTTTGAAGAAACGGTAAATAGTACCACCGACGAAAACCTGATCATTGAAAAAATTGATATTGGCGGCCCGGGTATGATAAGGGCAGCAGCAAAAAACCACCGGGATGTAGTGGTGGTGGCTGCAAAAAATGATTACCAGCTTTTAGTAGATATTTTAGAAAATCAAAATGGCGTAACCAGCTTAGCGCAACGCCGCATTTTTGCCATCAAGGCATTTGATGTGTGCACTGCTTATGATACTGCTATCTCTTCTTACTTTAACGAAATTGCAGTAGCAACACCTTTTAATAAAGAAAAGAAAATCCTTCGCTATGGCGAGAATCCACACCAGTCTGCTACTTTCTTTGGCAACCTGCAAGAAATATTTGAGCAGCTCAATGGTAAAGAACTTTCCTACAACAACCTGGTAGATGTAGATGCGGCGGTAAATATTATTCAGGAATTCAATACTGATTCAATACGGCAGCGTTCTCAAGTCTCCCCCTCCGGGGGAGATTTAGAGGGGGCAATATTTGCAATAATTAAGCACACGAATGTTTGTGGAATGGCAGCAAGGGTTACCGTAAAAGAGGCCTGGGATGCAGCACTGGCCGGCGACCCGGAAAGTGCATTTGGTGGCGTACTGGTATGTAACGGGGCAATAGATATTGCTACCGCAAATGCCATCAATGAAATATTTTTTGAGGTGCTGATAGCTCCATCATTTAGTGAAGAAGCATTACAAATTTTAAAATCAAAAAAGAACCGGATTGTTTTACAATTAAAAGCAACTACGCTTCCGGTAATGCAATACAAATCTTTGCTTAATGGTATTTTATTGCAGCAAAATGATGAAGGCAATTATACAGAGTGGAAAGAAAAAGGCGGAAGGGAAACAAGTGAATTAGAAAAATCGGACCTGAGTTTTGCCAATATTATTTGCAAACATTTAAAGAGTAATGCCATTGCATTAATAAAAAACAAACAGCTCATTGGTAAAGGTTGCGGGCAAACGAGCCGTATCGATTCATTGCGGCAGGCCATTGAAAAATCAAAGCAGTTTAATTTTGATTTAACCGGTGCGGTACTGGCAAGCGATGCATTTTTTCCTTTTGATGATTGTGTAAAAATTGCTCATGCTGCAGGCATAACAGCATTTATACAACCGGGTGGTTCTATCCGTGATGCAGATTCTATTGATTATTGTAAAGATAATAACCTGGCGATGGTAATAACCGGAATGAGACATTTTAAACATTAGAATCCTGCCCTTGCAACATTAAGGGCAACTAACTTTGAAGGCAGCATCATGCAGCATCAGGAATAAATGGAGGCAATCGCCTGCTGCAGTTTAACAATAAATACAATGCGATCATTAAAAACAATAGATGGAAAAGGGAAGGGATACATTGCATTGGCAATAACCTGTATTGTTTGGGGCACCACCTGGGTGGCCAGTAAAATAGGCGTAACTGAAATTCCGGCATTACAAATGGCCAGCATACGGCAAATGTGTGGCGGGCTTTGTTTTGTTTTATTTTTTATGCTGTATAAAAAAATGCCATTGCCTACGGCCAAACAATTTAGATGGATTGCAGTGATGGCTGTGCTGATGTTTGTTTTTGCCAATGGCCTCAGTACATGGAGTCTTAGGTATATTCCTACGGGCCTTAGTGCATTGATTGGTGCTTTATATCCGCTTAGTGTGGTGATCATTGAAAAGATATTTTTTAAAAGCAAAAAATTGAATTTGCTCACTTTTATAGGGCTTTTCCTGGGGCTTACGGGAGTTGGAATAGTGTTTTATGAAAGTGCTTTTAATAATTTGAGCGCCAATTTTTTTATAGGGTTAGGCTTATCTGTATTTGCCATGCTTAGCTGGAGTGTAGGCACTATTTTTCTTTCCCGCAATAAAGCCAACATCAATCCGTATTATGGTACCGGTTGGCAAATGCTGGTGAGTGCTGTTATTTTATTTGTAATGGCAAACGTTACGCATGCAACGGTTCCGCTCAGCACTATTTCAATTACCGGCTGGCTGGCTATTTTATACCTCGTGGTATTTGGTTCCATTATTACCTTCATTGCTTTTATTTATTCTATGAAAGTATTGCCTGTAGCCATTTCTTCTTTGTATGCCTACATCAATCCATTGGTGGCAATGGTAGTGGCTGCTTTTGTTTTAAATGAAAAACTAACGATTAATATTTTGTGGGGAGCAATTGTTACACTGATAGGTGTGTATTTGGTAAACCTGAGCATTAAGCGCAATACAAAAATTATTGCCGAATCTGAGATATAAAGTTTTCATACATTTCTTTCCAACCTGCATAAAGCCTGTCTGTTCCTAAAAAATTATTGTGAAAGATAGTGATCAACTGTGCATTTACTTTTTTGCAGGATTCATAATAATACACTAACTCCGTTAAAGATGCTGCTGCATCTTGTTTTTGCTCATAAAAACTATTGGCATCCATAAAGCAGAAAGGGTGCAGCCGCAGTTGTGTAACTTTTTCTGCAGGCAGATTGTACCAGTAAAATGAAGAAGCCACAGATGCCCTGAATCCATTGATGCTGCCGTACCCCATGCTGTAATCATCCGTAATTCCTGCCTGGGCCAAATGGTCAAAAGTTTCGGGAAAAGACAATTTAATATAATGCTGCCGGGATTTGGTAATGATGGTATTGCCTGCAGTTTCTGCAATCTTTTTTTCTTTTTTTAAAAGATCTTCCTTCTCATTGCTTTTCCAGGAAGGGTGCAGGCCAATGTCGTACAGCTTTGCATGTTTTTTTATGAGCCCCCACATATTGTGCTCGTAGGGCGAAATGTTTTTGTCGTAGATGCTGCCCGATGTGGCCACAAGGAAAAAATAAACCGGCTTTAGCTGGTATCGGCTATGCAGTGTTCTTAAAAATTCATAACTGTCAAAAGGATCTTTTTTCAGTCCTGCCAACACAGCTAACCGTTCCAATGAGGGCGACTTTACAAATCCCCCGATATTTCTCACAAGCCCTTTGCCTTTGTAAGACCAGGCAATATCAATATCGTATGTAGGTAAATAACAAAAGCCGGAAGGTATGGGGCTGAAGGAAGGAAATTTAATTTTTAATGTTTCTGCAAAATGGGAGATCCAGATATTGATCAGGGGTTGCTGTAAAAAACCTTCTTTAAATGCCAGAGAATTTTCATGAGCATACCTGCCGTACATATCTTTTTCATGGGGCAGGTATTCTTCATACCGGCTCAGCAAATAAAAACAGGCTGCAAAAATGTCAAAAGAGAAATCGCTGTTGCTCGTTTTAAAAAAAGCTTTGTATGCTTTTGTTTCAAAGCAGTCAATGGGTTGTTTTGAAATGTCTTTTTCAAACAGTAAGGAATGATTTTTAAGGTTTAAAACATTGCCTTCCATTACCATATCGCTATAATTTATTTTTGGCCCATCGTGGTTTTTAAAACCTTCAGAATCTATGGTAAGGCTAAAGCCCGTGCCTAATTGTTCCTGGAAAATAAATTTGCAGATATACTGCAGGCGGGTGCTGACGGTATGGGAGTAGATAAGCATCATTCTTTTAAAAATTCAGAGGCTTTTGTTTAGAATGTCTCACTCTTACAATCAAAATTTGGCTTTCATCAAAAAAGAAAGAAATTTTATAATGATGAATAAACAGTACCCTAAAACTTCCGTTGTTATTTTTTCTAAACTTATCTATTGTGTAATGCGCTGGATTTATTGCAGTTTTTAATAAGGCGACATTTATTTTAGCGACGATTTTTTGTGCATTTTGAGGAGAGTCTTCCCTTACATAATTCAGTGCTTTTTCAAGATAAATGATTGCTGAATTTCTCCAGATTATGGTACGGGCTATACCAGGCATTATTTATGAAGCTTTTTTATTGCCTGGTCATGAGTTGTAAATTCACCTTGTTTAATTTCTTCAATTGCAATATCTATATCATTGTTATACTCGTCTAAATCTATTTCTTCAAACGAATCCTCATTGTAAGATTTTAACATAGCATAAATAGCATTTACAATACTATCATCACTTTCTTCAATGAGTTTGTGCAGTTGTTCTCTTGTTTCCAGTGTACTCATAAAATAAAATTTTAAATATTGCGTAAGCTACAATTTACAACATTTATTTTTTAAACCTTTCCTTCCACATCTGGTTAAAAGTCTTTTGACTAAAGTTTAAATCAGCCCTGTTTCGTTTCCAGTCTGTAAATAATCCGTTCACTACTTTATTTTTAAAAGCACCGCTGCCCATATTCATCATTCCCCTGTTCAGGCATCCGATTTTCCAGAGTTTCCAGGCAGTACGTTCTGCAAAGCTGGTAAGTCCTTCCTGCACTGATTCTTTCCTGTTATCCAGCAACAATTCATGCAGGTTAATTTTTACAGCACATACTTCTGTACAGTTGCCACACAGCGAAGAGGCAAAGCTTAAATGTTTATAGTCTTCCATCCCCTGAAGATGCGGAGTAATTACACTGCCAATGGGACCGCTGTAAGTGGCGCCATAAGCATGGCCTCCAATATTTTTATAAATGGGGCAAGCATTTAAACAGGCACCACACCTGATGCAGTACAGGCTTTCCCGCTGCACCGGGTTTTCTAAAATATTCGTACGTCCGTTATCCAGCAATATCACAATCATTTCTTCCGGTCCATCTGTTTCTCCCGGTTGCCTTGGCCCGCTGATGATACTGTTGTAAGAAGTAATTTTTTGCCCGGTACCAAATGTGCTCAGCAATGGCCAAAACAAAGCAAGGTCTGTGAGCGAAGGAATTACTTTTTCTATGCCCACCACCACAATATGTGTTTTAGGAAAAGCGCAACTCAGCCTGGCGTTGCCTTCATTTTCTGTAACAGCCACAGCGCCAGTATCGCTGATGATAAAGTTGGCGCCGGTAACCCCTACTTCTGCCTGCACATATTTTTCTCTTAAAATATTTCTTGCAACTAATGTTAATTCTGTAGGAGTCAATTTAGGATCGGTGCCCAGTTTGCGGGCAAAAAGGTTGGCCACATCTTCCTTGCTTTTATGCATGGCGGGTGTTACAATATGATAGGGCGCTTCGTCATCCAGTTGCTGAATATATTCTCCCAGGTCTGTTTCTATGCTTTCAATACCATGTGCTTCCATGGCTTTGTTCAGGTGAATTTCTTCGGTAACCATGCTCTTGCTTTTTACCAGCATTTTGCAGTTTTTGGCTTCGCAAATTTTAACAATGGCTTCAATGGCCTGTGCTCCATTTTCTGCCCACAGCACTTTGCCACCCCGTTTGGTAAAATGCATTTCAAATGCTTCCAGTTGCTGATCCAGTGTTTCTATTGCACGCCATTTAATATTTTTGGCTCTTTCCCTGGCAAGGTGCACATCGCTAAACTGTTCTTTTCCCTGTGGCACTACAGCATTGTAGCGGCCAATATTAAAACTGATCTTGCGCCTGTGGTCCAGGTCGGCTGCCTTAATGGTGCTTTTGGCAATAAAGGTTTCTGA
>Ga0105046_10012433_pt1 | contig 13211 bp, 10 predicted proteins | sample MAT03_FD_78385 | JGI IMG/M metagenome (GOLD analysis project Ga0105046, IMG submission 78385) | Freshwater microbial communities from Lake Fryxell liftoff mats and glacier meltwater in Antarctica - MAT-03 (megahit assembly) | ecosystem: Environmental > Aquatic > Freshwater > Ice > Liftoff... | reverse complement strand
GTAGAGCAGAGCGAGGACGTGTAGTGCAGATCGCCGCCAGCGGTGGCCGCGTAATGGTGCGAGCAAACGTGGTAGTCTGATCCAAGCTTTATCAGAGGTGTGATCGAGGCGTGATCGAGAATTGATCGAGGTGTGATCGAGGTGTGCGAGGGGCGGAGCAACGATGCGGTTCGAGACTTCCCAGAACATGCGCCTCGGCCAGCACATGAAGCTGGCACCCAGGATGATCCAGTCAATGGAGATCCTGCAGATGCCGCTCGCCGAGCTGGAAGAACGCATCGAGCAGGAACTCGAAAGCAACCCCACGCTCGAACTCGCGGACGGCTCCCTCGACGCGGGCGAGGCCGCCGCCATCGCGTCCGAGACCGGCCTTGGCGAGGGCAGCGGCACGATCGCGCGCGAGGAAGGCCAGGGCGAAAACTCCGCCGACTTCGAGCGCCTTGAGAGCTTCGAATCAGACAATCCCGACGCCGCCGAGAACGCCTTCGATGGTGGTGGCGGCGGCTCGGACCATGCCTCCGAGATCGAGTCGCCCCAGCGCCAGGAGCGCGATCGCTACGAGGACTTCGGCTCGCAGACGCGCACCGGCGACGGCGACCGCGATGCAAAGATGGACGCGATGGCCGCGGCCCCCGCGCGCGGCGCGTCGCTGCACGATCAGCTCCGCGGGCAGTGGTCGCTCGTGGACATCAAGCACGAGCTCCGTCCGCTCGGCGAGCTGCTCATCTCGTTCATCGAGGAAGACGGGTACATCCGCACCGATCTCGCGACAATCGCCGATCGCGCGCCGATCACGCCCGTGGGTCAGGAGCCACCGGCTGGATTGCCACGGCTGAATCGAAAGCCCACGGTTGCCGAGCTTGAGCACGTGCTCGGCGCGGTGCAGCTGCTGCTCGAGCCCGCCGGAGTCGCGGCGCGCACGCACGCCGAGTGCCTCATCCTGCAGCTGGACGCGATGGAAGATCAGGAAGATTCGGGCTGGCCGCCCGAGTCATTCACGCACGCGCGGCGATTGGTGGGCGAGCATCTGGAAGACATCACGCAGAACCGCCTGCCGCGGGTCGCGGAGCGATCGGGCCTCACGATCAATCAGGTGCGCGAGACGATGACGCTGCTCAAGCGCCTCTCGCTCGCGCCCGCGCGCCGCCTTGTCGAAGAGGCAGTGCGACCGATCGTTCCCGACGCGATCGTGGAGTACGACGAAGCGCAGGACCGCTACGTCGCGTACCTCAACGATCGCGCAATCCCCAACGTGCGCATCAACCAGCAGTACGCGCTGATGACCAAGGACAAGGCGCTCGCGAAGAACGACCGCGACTTCATCAAGGTCAACCTCGGCAACGCCCAGTGGCTCCTGGACGCCGTCGGCCAGCGCCGCCACACGCTTCTGCGCGTGGTGAAGGTCGTCGTCGATGCGCAGCGCGACTTCTTTGACTATGGGCCGCAGGCCCTAAGGCCACTTCCGATGACCGGCGTCGCCGAGCAGCTCGGCATCCACGTCGCAACAGTCAGCCGCGCGGTCGCGGAGAAGTATCTTCTCACGCCGCGCGGCGTTGTCGCGCTGCGAAAGTTCTTCAGCGGCGGCCTCGCAACCGACGGCGGCAGCGACATGGCCTGGGACGCCATCAAGGAAGCGCTCAAGGGCGTCATCGACGCCGAGGACCGCGCGAAGCCACTCTCAGATGAGCAGCTCGTCACGGCGATGAAGGACCGCGGTATCGAAATCGCACGCCGCACCGTCGCGAAGTACCGCGACCAGCTCGGAATCCCGACCGCGCGACTGAGACGCAAGTTCTAATCGCCGCGTTCCGGATGTCGTTGGTGCATGCGGCGAGGGGGAAGAGCGAAGGGGGAAGGGGGGAGAGATGCAGGAGAGAAACTCAAACGCGGTGTCGGCGTGCGCGCTCCGCGATGACCATATCGACGGCACGCCGAATGGAATCGTCGATCGTGTCGTTGACAACGAAGAGGTCGTACACGCCGCTGGCTCGGGCCGACTCCATCTCGGCCTTCGCCTGCGCAAACCGCTTCTGGATCTGTTCGTGCTCCTCACGCTTGCGATCACGAAGCCGACGCAGAAGTTCCTCTTCGGTCGGCGGCACAATGAAGATCGAGAACGCGCCGGGCACATGCCGCTTCACCTGCACCGCGCCCTGCACATCGATCTCGAGGATCACAAGCCGCCCGCGCTTGAGCTGCTCAAAGACCCACGCCTTGGGCGTCGCGTACTTCTTTCCGTAGACGCCAGCCGTCTCGATGAACTCGCCCGCGGCCTTCATCCGCTCGAACTCATCATCAGAGACAAAGTGGTAATCAACGCCCTCAACATCCGCCAGCGTCTTGGCTCGCGTGGTGCACGAGACGGAAAACGCCGAGCCCGGGATGGATCGTTCAACGCCGCGCGTGATCGTGGTCTTCCCAACGCCCGAGGGCCCCGAGATGATGAGCAAAAGCCCATCATCGGTGTCGGTGATCAGACGGTGCTCTTCGGAAGGCGCGGGGGTCATAGGGGACGAGTGTACTCAGGGCCAGGGCCGGACTGGGAACGACTCAGGAGCGAGAGCCCGAGGAGCGTCGCTCGGCCCGGAGTGCGCGCAACGACTGGCCGAAAACAAACTCCTGGGGCTTCAGGTCAAACTCGAATCGAACCCGCGTCTCCAGTGCCTGCATTCCTACCCACTTCTCGACGCCGCGAAGCATCACGTTGTAGAAGCTGGAGCCCGCGCCCCTCACACCCGCGAGCGAGACGCGAACGCTCTCGTCCTGCGGCACGCTCTGGAGTGCATCAACGATGCGGTTCGCCACCGCCATGCCGATTGTCTCGACAGGCTGCGTGGGATCGTAGATTGTGGAGACTTCGATCAACATGCATGAGCAGTTTAGGGCACAGAAGGCCTGAGGGGCTCGGCGACCCCAAGCGTGAAGAAGACTGCGGTCCCGGCGAATCGCCAGCCACGCGGCTCGCCCGCGCGAAGTGGTTCACCATCGCGTGTCGTGATCCACGCGGACTCGGAAATGATCCACAGCCCGCCACGCAGCATTCGAGAGAACTGCGCGAGATTCGAGATTCCCTGGCCAGCATTGTTGGGACGAGATTTGCTGGACCAGCCGCCCATGAGCACACGCCGCATCGCTTCGGCGGCGGTGGGAATCTCGGGATGCGAGGATCTGAGCTTGGTTGGAATGCCCACCCCTCGGTCGACGATGGCCACCACGACTTGGCCCCGCGATGCGACAAAGCGCGCACAGGCAACGCAGCCCACCGGCGAGCGGCCGTGGTCCGCTACGTTCTGGACTATTTCGTTGAAGCCGATCCTCAGATACTCGGCGTTGTTCTCCGAGAGTTCGGTGTGACGGGCAACCAGTCGCACGAGTCGCTCGGCCTCTCCGGCGGGTGGGCCTTGGATGAAGAAGAGTGGCGCCGTTTCGGAGTCAGGATGTTCACTTGGTGGCGCGGCTGTGCCGTGCAGCAAGGACCCAAGTCCGCTGAACTCACAAAAGGCCAGGAGCTTCGCCGGTCCTTCCGGCATTTGGACTTTCCAAGCCTGCCCCCGCATCGAGGCGTGGCGGTGGATCGAGGCGATGAGGGACACAGCGGAAGGTCCGAGGAACTTGCACCGGCGCAGGTCCAGCTCGGTCAACACTGGAAGACCGGCATCCATGTCGCGCAGGATGGGACTGATGCGAGAGAGAAAGGCCACCATCGACGAGGGTGTGTCGTCGAGGTTGAAATCGATGATGCAGGGTCCATCAAGCATGGTCAACTCCTGCGGATCACATGCGGCCGCGGTGCGTTGGTCAGGCGCACGAATCCTCTACTTCACGCTCACTCCCCCACCAGCGCCCGCAAGACCGCCATGCGCACGAGCACGCCGACAGAGACCTGGCGCAGGATGAGGCTTCGCGGGCCGTCGGCGACCTGCGCGTCGAGCTCGATGCCGCGGTTGATGGGACCCGGGTGCATCACGACGGCGCCGGGCTTCATGCGGTCTGCTCGCGCGGCGGTCAGTCCGAAGCGTTCGCGAAACTCGCGCACGCTCGCGATGGTGAGGCTCTTGCCAGCCTCGCCGCTGCCCGCGGCGCCGGGGTTGTTGGCGCTCTCGCCGTGCCGCTCGAACTGGATGCGCAGCATCATGACGGCATCGGCCTTGGGCAGGATCGGGTCAAGCTCGTGCGCAACCTTGCACCCGAGCGACTCGAAGCTCTTTGGCGCCATGCCGGGCGGGCCGACGCACACGACCGTCGCGCCGAGCGTTCGCATGCCAGCGATGTTCGATCGTGCGACGCGCGAGCTCGCAACGTCGCCGACGATCGCAACGGTGAGGCCCTTCAAGGAAAAGTCCTCGAGCCTGCCATGCGCTTCGGCGAGCGTGAAGATATCGAGGAGGCCCTGCGTTGGATGCTCGTGCTTACCGTCGCCCGCGTTGATGACCGGGATGCGCACGGCGCGAGAGATCATGCGCGATGAGCCAGCTTGCCTCGCGCGAACGATCAGCGCCGAGACGCCCATCGCTTCCACGTTGCACGCGGTGTCGATGAGCGTCTCGCCCTTGCTGATGGAGAGCGTGGAGCCCAGGAGATCAACGACGCTCGCGCCCAGCCGCGCCGCGGCGACAGAGAAGGAGCCACGCGTTCGCGTTGAGTCCTCGAAGAAGAGGTTTGCGATGGACCGGCCTTCAAGCGTTCGCGCCACATCCGTTGAGCTTGTATCGAGCTCCCGTGTCGCGTGCAGAAACTCGCAGAGTTCCGGCGCTGTCATCCCCTGCAGGCCGAGGAGGTGGCGGGTCGCGAGCGTTGATATTGGGGCGCGTGCCATGCTGGCGCCAGTGTATTCGGCATCCGGATGGAGGCCGCGGGGGCGTGGAGCAGGCCACAACCGACAGCAACTGCCCACCGGGTGTGAAGGCTTCTTGAACTCGGCGGCCCTGAGAACCGAAGTTCCTGTGTGGAGTTGCCTCCCGGACTCGCTCGGGCCGTGTTTTCGATACGCTGCTGAAGTGGTCTCTGAGAGAGTGTCCGGTGGGTCTTTGTTCATCGCGGTGGAACCGCAAGCCCCGGACCTGCGCACGGAAGCGGGAAGCGCTATGACAATGAGTTCAACATCGAGTTCGTCACGAGGTGGACCAGCATCAACGAGCAGCACCACAAATCCCGCGGAACCGCGCGATCGGGTTGCCGCGGCTGGCCGCCTGACAGCACGCGACCTTGAGCGCGGCGTCGCGGCCCGATCGGCACCGACCCCGGCTCAGCCCACGCCGCAGGCCGCGGCTCACGCGGGCGAAGACACCGAGGTCAAGACATTCGTCCTCGACACGAACATCCTGCTCCACAACCCCGACGCGGTCTTTGTCTTCCAGGACAACCACGTTGTGATCCCGTTCATGGTGATCGAAGAGCTGGACAAGATGAAGCGCAAGGACGATGACCTTGGGCGCAACGCGCGAGCGTGCATCCGGCATCTGGACCGGCTTCGCGCGATCGGTTCGCTGACGAAGGGAGTGGATTGGGGCCTGCTTCCGATGCAGCCCAACGCCGCGAGATCGGCGGGGCCGGGCGGGCGGACGGGCACGATCCGGATTGATGTGACGAACTATGAGCGGCCCGCGGCGATCCGTGAGGACGCGCCGGACAACGCGATCATCGCGGTGGCGTGGCACCTGACGCAGCAGGGTGTACGCGCGGTGTTTGTCACGAAGGACTTGTCGGCGCGCATCAAGAGCGATTCGCTGGGCATCAAGACCGAGGACTTTGAGAACCAGCGCGTCGATGCGGACCGCTTGTACACGGGCTTTGTCACGGCCGATGTTGAGGGCGGCCTGATCGATGAGCTGTATCGCGATCGCCTGCTCGAAGTCTCGCGGCTCACAACGGCGCTGCAAGCAACGACCGCGGAGGGGCACACGTACACGCGCGAGCTAAGCTCGAACCAGTTCGTGGTGCTGCGCGATCAGAGCGATGAGCATCACACGGGGCTCGGGCGGCGCCTGGCGGACACGGATCATGTGATCCCGGTGACCGGGCCTCGCAAGGCCGTGTTCGGCGTGATGGCGCGCAACGTGCAGCAGACGATGGCGATGGATGTGCTGCTCGATGAGGACATCAAGCTCGTCACGCTGCTCGGCAGCGCGGGCACGGGCAAAACGCTGCTGGCGCTGGCGGCGGGGATGAGCAAGGTCTTTGGTGAGCAGCGCTACGACAAGCTGCTGGTGGCGCGGCCCATCATGCCGATGGGGCGCGACATCGGATATCTGCCCGGCGACAAGGACGAGAAGCTCGCGGCGTGGATGCAGCCGATCTTCGACAACCTCTCGTACCTCATGAGCACGCGCGGTTCGCCGATCCAGGCGCCGGAAGGGTTCAGCAGCGAGCAGCGCATCCAGAAGCTGATGGCCGATGGGAAGCTGGTGCTCGAGCCGCTGACGTACATCAGAGGGCGCAGCATCCCGCACCAGTTCATGATCGTTGATGAGGCACAGAATCTGTCGCCGCACGAGGTGAAAACGATCGCGAGCCGCGTGGGCGACGGGACGAAGCTGATCCTGACGGGCGACATCCAGCAGATCGACAATCCGTATCTGGATCAGTCGAGCAATGGGCTGGCGTACGCGATCGAGAAGATGAAGGGCGTCAGGCTCTACGCGCACGTGACGCTGACCAAGAGCGAGCGGAGCGAGCTTGCGAGTTTGGCGGCTTCGCGCCTGTGAGGAAGAAGAGATTGTAATACGAAGAGCACAGAAGTTGGACACGCAGAAGAAGGAGGGAGTGGGTCAGGAGAAAGGCAAAAACGTCTCCACCCTTCTCCGCGTCTCCGCGTTCGCCTTGTTCCGCCCCAGTGCTCAGTCTCCAGTCTCTGCTCTGTCTCCGTGTTGAACCTCTCAATCTTTCACGCGAGTGCTTCGGCAGGTTCTTCGTGGCCGCCTCGGAGTTCGCCGGCGGCGAAGCGGTCCAAGATTTCGTGGACGAGGTTGGCGTCCTTGACGTTTCGCATGGCTTCTTTGAAGGGCTTGATGCTCTCGAGCTTGCCGTTGCCGAGGTCGCGTTGGAGGCGCTTTGCGAACCAGGAGACGCGTCGGTTGATCTGGTAGATGGCGTAGCGGTCGTCGCGCTGGGTTCGCATGAGGTCGAAGAAGCGGCGGAGGGTGGCGAGTTTTTCGGTCTCGGTGGGTTCGGCGGGAAGTTCTTCGCCGCGGGCGAGGGGCGGGCCTGCGAGGCCGACCTTGCGGAGGTGGGCGAGGGTGTCGCGGAAGATCCAGGGGGTTGAGAGTGCGCCGCGGCCGATCATGACGCCCGCGCAGCCGGTGGCGCGCATCATGCGTTCGGCGTCGATGGGCTCGCGCACGTCGCCGTTGCCGATGATGGGGATGGCGCCGTTGACGGCGTCGACGACGCGGGCGATGCCGGGGAGCTGGACGACGCCGCCGAACTTCATCTCGGTGGTGCGGCCGTGGACGGTGACGGCGACGACGCCGACATCAGCGAGCATGCGGGCCAGATGAGGCGAGCAGGCGGCGCCAGACTCAAAGTCGGCGGTGTGCCAGCAGAGGCGGATTTTGCATGTCAGTGGCACCGGGAAAGAAGAAGGCACTTGGCACTTGGCACTAGGCACTCGGGAAGACCAAGAAGTAGGGACTGGGGGTTGGGGACTGGGCACTGGGCGAGGAGAAGGCGCTGATTGAAGTGTTGCGTGGGTTGCGTTGCCTAGGCGCTTATGCCATTCCTCTTGGGAGAGAGGGCACTTTTCTAGTTCTTTGGCGACTCTGGCTGCGAGTGCGACGGCTCGGTCGATGTTGGTAAGGAGGGCGCTGCCGCCGTCCTTCTTTGTTACTTTGTCGACGGGGCAGCCCATGTTGATGTCGACGATGGTGGCGCCGTGCTCGACGGCCCAGCGTGCACCCTCGGCCATGATGTCTGGGTCGCTGCCGTAGAGCTGCATGCCGACGGGCTTGTCGAAGTCGTTGGTTTTGGCGAGATCGAGGCTGGTTGCGGTGCCGCGGAGGAGGCCCTGGGGTGAGAGGAGGTCGGTGCAGGCAAGGCCGACGCCGCCCCACTCGCGGCAGATGGTGCGAAAGGCGAGGTCGCAGTAGCCGGCGATGGGGGCCAGAAGGAGGGGCGTGGCGAGTTGGACGGGGCCGATGGAGAGCATGGCGGGGGAGGGTAGTGAGGGAGGGGCGTTGGTGAGGGCGGTGGGGTGAGGGCGTTTGGATGGTGGGCGAGAGGCGAAGAATCGGTCGGGAGGCCGGTGCTACTTGGGAGGTTGAGAAGCGGGTGGAGTTGGGGGTATCTGGGGTTTGTTGGTGGGGTTGGGGGTGGAATTTGGGGTGTGGTGTGAGATTGGTCCGAGCGCGCGGGGGTTGGTGGGCGAAGAACGAGGGCCGAGGGCGAGTTTGTTTGCCGCGGCGATGAGTACCGAACAAGGACCTTTCCTGGAGGTTTGGCGGGCTTGTTCATTGGTTTGTTCATTGAGCTTTTTCACCGAGCTTCTAGAGGAGACTTTTGATGAACGCTGCTTGCACTCGTCATGCTCGTGTTTCGATGTTGATTTTGGCCGCGGGCTTTGTGGGGGGGGTTGGGCTGCTCGGGGGCGTTGCGTCGGCTCAGAGCGACAAGCCCATTCAGGGTGCGCCAGCGGCGCCGAATGATCCGCGGGTGAAGAGTGCGGGGGAGATCAAGTTTGGCGAGTTGCTTCACGACTGGGGGACGATCCCCGACGACGCGAAGAAGTCTGTGGACTTCAAGTTTACGAACGTGGGTCCGGGGATGCTGACGATCATGGAGACGAAGGGTTCGTGCGGCTGCACGGTTCCTGCGCTGGCGAAGAAGGTGTATGGGCCTGGGGAGAGCGGGGCGATCACGGTTGAGTTCAATCCGCACAATCGGCGTGGCCCGCAGCACACGACGGTGACGGTTTCGACGGATGATCCGCAGCATCCGACGGTGATCCTCGAGATCAAGGGCGAGGTGAAGCCGGTGGTGAGCTTTGAGCCGCAGATGGTTTCGATTGGGGTTGTGCCGCGGGGAACTCCCAAGACGTTCTCGACGAAGATTGTGTCGCGGGTCACGGACCTGCGGTTCCTCTCGGCGACGCCGAACATGGGGATGCTCGAGGCCAAGCTTGGCGAGCCAAAGCGGGTGGAGATTGGGGGCGAGACGATGCTGGAGGTGCCGCTGGACGTGACGGTGAAGGCTGATGCGCCGGTGGGGCCTGTGGTTGGGAATGTGTCGGTGCGGACGAGCGATCCGAACCGGATTCTGAACCTGATGGTCTCGGGCGAGGTGACGGGTGATGTGCAGGTTGTGCCAGCGAACATCCAGCTTGGGCGGCTTGCGTTCAACCAGCCGATCAACCATGTGGTGCGGCTGATGTCGCGCAATGGCAAGCCGTTCAAGATCGTGAAGATCACCGAGCAGACGAAGATGAGCCCCTTCTTCTCCGACGCGACCTCGACGGAGCGAGAGGTGAAGGCCGTGATCGAGGAGGACAAGTCGGTGAAGCCTTCGGCGTGGATCGTGCGGCTGTCGGCGACGGCGCCAGCGGCGCAGGTCGCGGCTCGCGGCGAGCTTCGGATTGAGACGGACCTTGCGGAGGAGCGCTTCGTGCTGGTCCCGTACTTTGGCTTCACGGCGCCCGCGCCGCAGCAGGCGCAGCCCGCGGGCGCTTCGCCGACGGGCGGCGGCGGCTGGGACGCGAACCCGAGCACGCTGGTTCCCCGCTAAGGTCTGAGCGGATTGGGGCATTGAGTTTGTGGAGGCGCGGCTGAGAGGCTGGGTCGTTCACGGGCTTGCTGACTGGCTTGATGATTGATTCAATTGCAGAGCCTCGCGCGAAGTATCGCGGGGCTCTGCTTTCTTGCGGGCTTCGTGCTCTGGAGCGACCTTCATGCAACTGGTCAATCGAATGCTGCTCATTGTCGCGGTCGGGTTTGCGCTGGGTGTTGGCCAGTCGATGCGGCATCACTACCTCTTCAAGGATCAGCCGATTCGGACGGAGGTTGCGCCCGGGGGTGGTGGTGGAGGGGTGGTTGTGGCTGCGCCTGCTGGCGTGGAGCCTGATGTGGCGCGGGGCGGTGGTGGGCCGGGCGTGGTGCCTGTTGCGCCGGGTGCTTTGGCCGCGCCTGCTGCGGCGCTTGGGCTTGACATCACGATCCCGCAGGCGTTTTCGCTGTACCAGCAGGGCGGGATCATGTTCCTTGATGCGCGGCGGAAGGATGAGTTTGAGGCGGGGCATGTTGATGGTGCGCTGCTGCTCTCGACGGAGCACTTCGGGCGCGGCGGCGTGCCCGCGACGGTTGGTGTTCTTGACAAGACGCAGCCGGTTGTCGTGTACTGCGGCGGCGGGGCGTGCGATGCTTCCAAGAACCTTGTGATCATGCTGCAGAACTTCGGCTTCACGCGATTCCACATCATGACGGATGGGTTCCCGGCGTGGCAGCAGGCGGGGCATCCGGTGGCGTCGGGTCCGAGCCCGATCGACCCTGAGGAGGGAATGTGACATGGCGATTGCGCACGATGCGGCGGCGAAGCGGCCGATGGGTTGGCTGGTCTTTCCGCTGCGGCTGGTGCTGGGGGGGCTGTTCGTGTTCGCGGGCGTGATGAAGGTGCAGGACACGCAGAACTTTGCGTTTGCGATCAACGGCTTCAAGCTGATGCCGCAGCACCTTGTGGTGCTTGCGGCGTTTGTGCTTCCGTGGCTTGAGATGGTGGCGGGGGCGATGCTGGTGCTGGGGCTTTGGACGCGTGCGTCGGCGGGCGTGATTGGGCTGATGACGCTGGGCTTTCTGGGCGGGATCATCTCGGTCATCGTGCGCGGGATGGACGTCAAGTGCTCGTGCTTTGGCAAGTTTGAGTTTCCGTGCGCGGGGGCAATTGGGTACTGCCATTTGGTGCGGAACACGGTGATGACCGCGATGGCGGGGGCGATTGTGCTGTGGGGTCCGGGGCCGCTGGCGATTGATCGCGAGAGCACGAAGTAGGGGCGGGTGTGGCGCGGTCGGCCTCGGGTGGTCCTGCCGCTCGGCGGCGGATGCTTTGACCAAGTTGAAGGCGCGTCTTCGCGCGCATGTTTCTTCATCCGGCGCGTTCCGCCGCCGCGAGATGTATCATCTTCGCTCGTCCCGCCCCGCCGCGGCTCGATGGAGTCTCCTGATGCAAGCCTCGCGCGCCTCTCGCCACTTTGCCCTCGCCACGCTCCTGCTTGCGCTCGGCGCGACCAGCGGCGTCGCCCCGGCGCAGCCGCCCGCATCGGAAGCCTCGGGCGTTGCCCAGACGGGCGCCTTTGGCGTGACGAACCTTGGGTTCTATCGCCAGCCTGCGGTGTGGAGTGACACGGTGGTGTTTGTGAGCGAGGGGGATTTGTGGCGTGTGCCGCTGGCGGGGGGCGTTGCGGCTCGCATCACGACGGGCAGCGGCGAGGAGGCTCATCCGGCGATCTCGCCTGATGGGAAGACGCTCGCGTTTGTTGGTGAGTATGAGGGCTCGCCGGACATCTACACGATGCCGCTTTCTGGTGGGCTGCCGACGCGGCGGACGTGGGGTGCATCGCGGGCTGGGTTTGTCGGCTTCGCGCCCGATGGTCGGCTGCTGTACAGCACGCGGAGCTTATCGACGTTGCCCTCGAGCCAGACGGTCGCGGTTGATCTTGTGACTGGCGCGAGCGAGCGGCTGGCGCTGGCGGAGTCGGACCAGGGCACGTTTGATGACGCGGGGAACTGGTACTTCACGCGGCTGCCGTTCCAGGGGAGCCACACAAAGCGGTACAAGGGCGGGTACGTCCAGCAGATCTGGAAGTTCAATGCGCGGGGGGCGGATGGAGTTGCGGCGGAGGCTGTGGCGATGACGGCGGACTTTGCGGGGACGAGCAAGGAGGCGATGTGGCATGGCGGGCGTGTGTACTTCGTGAGCGATCGCGACGAAGTGGCGCAGGTCATGAACATCTGGAGCATGGCGCGAGACGGGACTGACATGCGCCAGCACACCGGGCACGTTGGCATGGACGTGCAGTGGCCGGCGATGTACGGCGGCACGATTGTGTATCAGCAGGGCGCGGACCTGTACCGGCTGGACACGACGGCGGCGGGGGCCGAGGCCGCGAAGATCGATGTGCGGCTGACGGGCGATGCGGATCAGGCGCGCGAGAACTGGATCGACAAGCCGCTTGACTGGATGACCAACGTCGCGATCTCGCCGAGTGGTGATCGCGTTGCGATCACGGCGCGCGGGCGGGTGTTTGTGGCGTGGGCGAAGCAGGGTCGGCTTGTAGATGTGACGGCGGCGAGCGCGACGCTGCCGAGTGGCGGGCAGAGGGTTGTGCGGTATCGCAACGCGCGCTTCATGCCGGATGGGAAGTTGCTGCACGCGCTGACGGACGAGCACGGCGAGGTTGAGGTCTGCACGCTTCCTGCGAATGGCATCGGCGGGCCCACGCTCGTCACGAGCGATGGAGTAGTGCTGCGATGGGATGGGCTCGCGAGTCCTGATGGCCTGATGATCGCGCACAGCGACAAGGACCACAACCTCTGGATCACGACGGTTGCGAGCGGCGAGACGATCAAGGTCGTGCACTCGCCGATTGATTCGATCGACACGTACGAGTGGTCTCCGGATAGCCGCTGGCTTGCGTTTGTGCAGCTGGCGAGCAACATGACCTCGCAGATCCGGCTCTATGGCGTAGAGAGCAAGGCGACGACGAACCTGACGTCGGACCGATTCGACAGCACCTCGCCAAAGTTCAGCCCGGATGGGAAGTGGCTCTGGTTCCTCTCTGATCGAACGATCAAGAGCGTAGTGAGGAGTCCTTGGGGACCGATGGCGCCCGAGCCATTCTTTGACAAGAAGACGAAGGTGTACGCGATTGCGCTCGATGCGGCCGAGCGTTGGCTCTTCCAGCCTGAGGATGAGCTGAGCCGCGTGAAGGCGGAGCAGAAGAAGGCGGAGGAGAAGAAGAAGGAAGAAGAAAAGAAGAAGGACGAGGACAAGAAGCCGGATGAGAAGGCGCTGAGGGAAGCGATGCAGCTTGAGGCTGCTGCGGCTGGCGCGGCGGATGCTCTCAAGGGCGATGACAAGAAGGACGACAAGAAGGCGGAGAAGCCTGTCACGCCGATCAAGGTTGAGATTGAGGGGATTGTGCAGCGGCTGTTTGAGGTGCCGATGGAGGCGGGGAACTACTTCGCGCTCTCGGTGAACGAGAAGGTGCTGTTCTTCCAGAGCCGGGATGC
>Ga0105046_10012430_pt1 | contig 13211 bp, 12 predicted proteins | sample MAT03_FD_78385 | JGI IMG/M metagenome (GOLD analysis project Ga0105046, IMG submission 78385) | Freshwater microbial communities from Lake Fryxell liftoff mats and glacier meltwater in Antarctica - MAT-03 (megahit assembly) | ecosystem: Environmental > Aquatic > Freshwater > Ice > Liftoff... | reverse complement strand
TCGGCGCGGCCGGCCAGCACGGTGCCGCCCTGCGGGTTTACCCGCACGATGTCGAAGCGCGGCGGCGCCGCGGCGGGCACTCTCGGTGCCGCCACGGCGGGGACTGTCGACAGCGCCGCGGCGGCGGGCGGCCCGGACCGGGCGACGCCGGCCGGAGGAGCGATAGCCACGGGCGGGGAAACTGGCGGGGTTGGCACTGTTGCCGGTGGTGCCAGCGGCACTGCGCCAGTGGGTGCCGCCAGCGGCACTGGGACAGTGGGTGCTGCCAACGGCACTGCGATTGAGGGCGCCGCCAACGGCACTGCGATTGAGGGTGCCGCCAACGGCACTGCGATTGAGGGTGCCGCCAACGGCACTGCGACAGTGGGTGCCGCTGCCAACGGCGTGCTCGGTGCGCCTTGAATCGGTGCGGCTGGCGTGGGGGCGGCAGTGCTCGGTGCAGGCGTCTTCGCGGCTGGCGTGACGGCTGCGGATGCAATCGGTGCGGCTGCGATTGGGGCCGGCGCCGTCGGCTCGCGCAACCCGAGCCAGATGCCGGCAGCGAACACGGCGAGCCCGGCCGCGCCCAGGGCAACGCCGCGTATTGTGCCGCCGCGCCCGTCGGGTGCTGCGGGCGGGCGATCAGGCAACGGTGCGGCCATCTCCAGCGTCTCCGGGGCAACGACCCGCCCGAGGCGACACATGCCGCCGGGCGGCAGGTTCCGCACACCGCGATACGGCGCGGTCCGTCTCATAAAATGAAATCTAGCCTCCCGCCAGAGTGGCTGCAATCATACCGTCATCTTCACGGCGATCCCGCTGATGCTCTTTACAACCATCCCCGCCGGCACCTAACTCGGAGAGCGCGATAGCCAACCGCGCGTGCCGCACAGGAGAGACCGATGGCAAGCCGCCCCACGCCCCCCCCCAATGCATCCTCCCAGCACGGCACTCCAGCAAAATCCACCCTGTGGCTGCCGATGCGCGTTTGGGACGGGCCGGTGCGGCTGTTCCACTGGGCGTTGCTGGTGTTGGTCGCGGTCAGTTGGTCCAGCATCGAGATATTCAACAACATGGTCGTGCACATGCGCTCTGGCATGGCGATCCTGGCGCTGCTGTTGTTCCGTATCGTGTGGGGCTTCATCGGCAGCGAGACGGCGCGGTTCAGCCATTTCCTGGGCAATCCGTTCAACGCCGTCACCCACCTGATGCACATGACCAAGCGCGAGCCCGACACGCAGATCGGCCATAACGCCGCGGGCGGCTGGATGGTGTTGGCGATGCTGCTGGTGCTGCTGGCGCAGGTGACCACCGGCATGCTGGCCTCCGACGCGGACAGCTTCGTCGAGGGTCCGCTCAATCACCTCGTCGGCGGTGCCTGGGGGGCCTGGGCGCTGGCCCAGCACAAGCTGCTGTTCACCGTGATCCAGGTGCTGGTCGTGCTGCATATCCTGGCGCTCATCAGCTACGCCGTGCTCAAGCGGCACAACCTGGTGCGCCCGATGGTCACCGGCAAGAAGCGCCTGCCGGCCGCCACGCGCCAACCGCAGATGCGCAGCCCATTGCTGGCGTTGGCGGTGCTAGCGGGCGCGGCAATCGTGGTCTGGCTGTTGGTGACGAAGCTGTAGACGCACGAACGACCGGGCGCGTTAGCACCCGGCCGTCGTGAAGGCGTGATCGGCTATTGCGGTGCGCGGTAGGGGCGGTGGCAGGCGCCGCACTGGGCAGTGGTGGCCGCGAAGGCTGCGGTGGCGCCAGCCTTGTCGTTGGCCTGGAGTGCCGCCATCAGCTTGTCGGCCTCACGGACCAGGCTGCCGGCAATGGCGTCGAAATCCGCCTTGTTCTGCCAGATGGCGGGCAGGGCGCGCGTTGCGATGCCGCTTTCCGGCCCGCTGCCCACCGGGAATAATGCGGGCATCCGCTTGGCAAAGGCGCTGATTTCGCCCGCCTTGCCCGCGACCGTGGTGAGGTCGCCGCTGGCGTCGAGCACTTTCTTCACCTCGCCGGTGGCAGCACCAATGGCCTTGAAGCCCGCCTGGCGCTGGGCAATGGCCTCTGCTGCCGTCTGCGCCCAGGCGGCGCCGGCCACACTCGCAACAAGCCCGGCCAGCAGGGTGGCCTTAACAAGGGTCCGTCGCATCGTTTTGGCACTCTCTGTTCGGTGGTTGTCGCCGTTGGCTAGAATGGTCAAAGCAACCATGTCCAATGCCTGTCGGACAAATGAAATTTACGCAACATTGCGCAGGACCTCACCGGCGGCTCCGGCGCGCCCCCACGGCCACCGCTTATCAGCAGGGGCGATCCCCGCTAAGCCATTCCTGAAGCCCAGTTTGCGCGAGCCTCGCCGCGAACGATCGGGCCGGCCAGGGGGCGCCATGTCGCAAATCCAATCCGTCGCCGTGTTCTGCGGCTCCAGCCTCGGCGCATCTCCGGAATTTCGCGCCGCGGCCGCGGCGCTGGGCGATGGCATTGCCCGGGCTGGATGGCGCCTGGTCTACGGTGGCGGGGAGATGGGGCTGATGGGGGTGGTGGCCAATGCCGCGCTGGCCGCCGACGGCGTCGTGATCGGCGTGATCCCGGAATTCCTCCAGCGCCAGGAAGTGGTCCATAGCGGCGTCAGCGAACTGATTGTCACCGACAGCATGCACAGCCGCAAGACGGGCATGTTCGCCCGCGCCGACGCCTTCGTCACGCTGCCGGGCGGGCTCGGCACGTTGGACGAGACGGTGGAAATCATCACCTGGCGCCAACTGCGCCTGCACGACAAGCCCATCCTGGTGTGCGACGTGCTGGGCTCGGCCGCCCCGCTGGTGGCCGCGATCGAAGCGGCGGTGGCGTTCGGCTTCGCCCGGCCCGAGGTGCGTGGCCTGTACGAGGTCCACGCGGGCGTCCCCGCCGTCCTGGCCCGCCTCGCCGCCCTGCCTGTCCCGCCGCCGGCAATGGTCGAGCGGCTGTAACCACGCCAGCCACACGCGGCTTGCCCGCACCGCGCGAGGCGTTTATACGCCGCTCGGCCGGAGTGTAGCTCAGCCTGGTAGAGCACTGTGTTCGGGACGCAGGGGCCGGAGGTTCGAATCCTCTCACTCCGACCATTCCCTGCTAATCCCGCCGTCGGGCGGGGCTCCGTCGTTTCTTGACATTCGTGCAGCCTTGGTGACGCTTGGGCGTGTGACCAGGATGTCCGACCTGCAGGACCGCGAGGATCTGGCGCGCAAACTGCGCCTGGCGCTGCGCAGCCGTGAGTGGAACCAGTCCGATCTCGCCCGTGCCGCCGGCCTGCCGCGCGAACTGATCTCCACCTATGTCCGCGGCAGCAGCTTCCCGACCGCGCGCAGCCTGCGCCGGCTGGCCGATGCGCTGCAGATGAAAATCGAGGAACTCGCCCCGCAAGCGCCCGGCATGTTCCAATACGAACCGCCGCCCACCATGGAGATCACCGGCCTGGCCAACGGCAAGGCCCGCATCATGGTGAACACCGTGGTGCCAATCGGCGTGGCATTGGAAATCGGTCGGCTGATTGAGGGTGCGCTGGCGCGGGACGGATAAGGCCAGGGCGTCGCCCTGGGCTTGCCTTTGCTGGATCGGTCGCTGTTTCCAACAGTAGGTACGACGGAGCGCTAGCCCGACGCCAACGGCATCACGTCACGCGCAAAGCGTTCCAGGCGCCCCACGCTATCGGCCAGGGTTTCGCCTCTGAAATCGAAGATCAGTTCGTGCACGCCGATAGCCGCAAAGGCCGCGATATCGTCGGCGATGGCAGCCGCGCTGCCGGAGAACGGCCGGCGTTGCCCGTCGGGTGCTGCGATCGCCACGTCATAGAGCGGGGCCTTGTACGAAATGGTAAGGGCATCAAAGTCGCGCCCCGCTGCCGGCTCCCAGTTCGGCCGCCAGGGCGGCCAGCGCCGGGCGGGCATGGGCGATGATCGCGATGCCGGCCTGGCGCGGCTTGTTGATCTGCGCTGCGTCGACATCGATGCGCACCACCTGCACATCGTCAGCGCGGCCCCACGACAGCGCGGGTGCCAGGAAGCGGCTGCCCACCACCAGGACGACATCGATGTCGTCCCAGATTTCCTGGCCGCCGAGCATGCCCAACGCGAGCGGATGGCGGTCGGGCAGCGCGCCGCGCCCGGTTCGGCTCATCACCACCGGCGCCCCCAGCCGCTCCGCCACTGCACGCAATTCAACCTCGGCGCCGAACACGCCGCTGCCGACAAAGATGGCGGGCGCGCGGGCACTGGCCAGCAGCCGCGCGGCACGCGCGATCGCGCCGGCATCCGGCGGCAGCGGGGCCAATGCCGCGGGTGTGTGCGGCGCGATCTCGGCCGTCGCTCCCATCATGTCGGGCGCCATCTCGAACACCGCCGGCTGGTGGCGCCCCGCCAGCATGGCATGGAAGGCTTCGCCGAGCCGCGCCGGCACATCGCTTGGCGCGTCGGCACGGCCAACCCACGGCACCACGGCGAACACCCCCACCTTGCCGCTGGCCTGCGCATAGCCGAGCGCCATATAGGCAGCACCCTGTTCGTGCCGCGCGTGCAGCGTGCGCACCTCCTGCCGGGCGCCGTGCAGCGCATCGAACAGATTGTCCAGCTGCACCCCGGGCAGGCCGAACACGGCATCCACGCCATGCTGGCGCAGCGTCGCGACGATCGCCGCGCCGCCGGTCATTTTCGCCATGGCCCCCCCCGATAAACCCGCCCAGTCACCACAAAGACCCGTGACAAACGGGGCCTGGGGCGACGCCCCAGCGGGTGCAGGGCAGCGCCCTGCTGCTTACCCTTCGCCTCAGTTCCGCCGCCGCGTGGCGGCGATGGCTGCCACCAGTTCGCCGATGTCCACCGCACCCGGCAGCATCTTGTCACCTATCACGTAGGCCGGCGTGCCCTGGATATCGAGTTTGCGGCCAAGTGCGAGGTTGGCGGCCAGGCGGCTCTGGATATCCGGGTCGTTCATGTCGCGTTGCAGGCGGTCCCAGTCGAGCCCGGCGCGGATGCTGGCAGCGCGCAGCCCGTCCTGGTCGGAGACTGGCGCGCCGGTCAGCAGCACGCCGTGCAATTTCAGGTAGCCGCCCTGTTTGTGCGCCGCCAGCAGCGCACGCGCGCCCAGCGTGCTTGCTGGGCCGAGGATGGGGAAATCCTTGTAGACAATCCGCACGTTGGGGTCGCGGCGGATTAGTTCGGCGATCACTGGCACCATGCGGCGGCAATAGGGGCAGCGCAGGTCGTAGAACTCCACCACGGTCACGTCGCCGTTCGGGTTGCCGGCCACCGGATCGCCGGGGGTACGGGTCAGCGCTGCGGCGAGTTCGCCGATGGCGCCGCGGACGGCACTGGTCTTCTGGCGCTCCTCGTCTTCCTGCAGCGCGGTGATGGCGTCGCGCAGCAGGCTGGCATCGGTGCGCAGCGCGTCGCGGATGATGGCGATGATTTCCTGGCGCTGCTGGGTGGTGAAGTTGCCCAGCGGCGGCAGCGCCGCGGATGGCGGCGTTGGCGCCGACTGGGCATGAACCGTGGCCGCGCCGGCGAGCAGCAGCACAAGGCCCAGGAGGAGGGAGGCAATGGGGGGTCGGCGCATGCTCAAAAGCCCTCGCGGTTTTCTTTCTTCACGGCGTTGCCGACATCCACCGCGCGCAGCCGAGACGGGCCAGCGGGAAGCTGCGCCTCGGCGCGGCGGGCGAGCGCCCGGGCGCGGGGGATGTCCCCTACCACCATTGCCTCTTCAGCCAAAGCCAGATCGGCGTGGCCCATCTCGCCCACCCGGCCGAAGGCGATGCCCAGGCTGCGCCAGGACCAGGCGTCGTCGTGCTCGCGGGCGAGCGCGGATTGCAGGTGGCCGATCGCCAGGCGCAGCTGGGCGGGATCGCCGGTTTCGATCATGGCGCGGGCCAGGGCGGCGCGGATCGGCGCGTGTTCCGGCGCCAGCCGCGCCGCCTCGCGGTATGGGCCAAGGGCGGCGGCACCACGCCCGCCCTCGAACAGGATCTGGCCCTTCAGCTCGTGCAGCCACGGGCTGCCGCGGTTTTCGGCCAGCAAGCCGTCGATCAGCTTAAGGGCCTCGTCGGTGCGGCCGAGGCGGTAGAGCGCAATGCCGCGGGCGTAACGGACGTCGGGGGCGGCGTCGTTCTCGCGCAGTCGGCGCAGGGTCGTGGAACTGGGTTCGAGGAAGCCGCGCAGCTTGGCGCGCACCATCAGGAAACCGGCGTCCAAGGCCGGCGGGAGCTTGGCATCGGAAAACGGACTGCGGGCGATGTGGGCGGTGACCGCCGCGATGCGATCCTTGGTCAACGGGTGGGTGCGCAGGTAAGGGTCCTGGAGCTCGTCGACGAGCGCGTCCTGGTCCTTGATGCGGCCGAACAGGCCCAGCATGCCGCGGGCCGACCAGCCGACCCGGTCAAGTGCGGAGAGGGCCGACTGGTCGGCGGCGTTCTCCATGCTGCGGGTGAAGCTCATCAGGCCGCGCATGGCGAGCTGTTGGCCGCCGAGAACGGCGCCCATGGCAGCGTCGGAGCTGCGCCCGGCGGTGGCGGCGGCAGCCCCGATCAGCATGGCGGCAATCGACTTGATCATCGCCTCGCGCATCATCTCGGGCAGCCTGGCGATGTGGCCGCCGCGGATGTGGCCGGCCTCGTGCGCCAGGGTGCCGATCAGCTCGGAGGCGGTATCGGCGCGGGCGATGATCCCGGTGTTGACGAACAGGCGGTTGCCGGTGCTGACGAAGGCGTTTAGAGCGTCATCGCGGATCAGGGTGATGCGGACCGAATTTGGTTCCACTCCTGAGGCGCGGAACAAGGGGTTGGCGAAATTGCGCAGCAGCGTCTCGGTTTCGGCGTCGCGGATGACCACCACGGTGGAGGCGCGACCCTGCGCCATGGCGGGGGCAGCCGTGGCAAGGGCGACTGGCGCGGCGAGTGCTGCACCAAGCAGGGTGCGGCGATGGCAGGCGCAGAAGGGCGGGTGGCGAACCATGGGGTTCATGGTAGCAGGCCGCGCGGCCTTCGTCCTGTTTGCCGTCGGTCTGCTCACCACCGGATGCTCCGCGATCGACGCGGTGACCGACCGGCTGACGGGCGTGGACCGACCGAAAGAGGGATCGGTGGGGTTCGTGCGTGGCTTCCTGGGCGCCGTGGTGGCCGATGAGCCGCAGGCGGTGCTGGCGGCGCGCGCCGTGCTGTCAGCTGGCGGGAATGCGGCCGATGCGGCGGTGGCGGCCGGCTTCACCCTGGCGGTGACCCTGCCGTCGCGGGCCGGGCTGGGCGCCGGGGGGGCGTGCCTGGCGTTCGCGCCGGAATCGCCGCTGCTGGGGGCGGAGGCGGTGATGTTCCTGCCGCAGCCCGGCGGGGGCGGGGGCGATCGGCCGGCGGCGGTGCCGATGATGGCGCGCGGGCTGTTCGCGCTGCATGCGCGCTATGGCAAGCGGCCCTTCGAATCGCTGATTGTGCCGGCGGAGCAGCTGGCGCGGTTCGGGGCACCGGTAAGCCGGGCGTTTGCGCGTGACCTGGATGTGGTGGCCGTGCCGCTGGCGGGGGACCCGGATACGGCGGACATCTTCCTGCCGCGCGGGCGGCGGCTGGTGGAGGGGGACAACTTCGTGCAGCCGGACCTCGCCGGGGCGATCGGGCAGTTGCGGGTGGCGGGGATCGGCGACCTGTATCAGGGCGGGTTGGCGCGGCGCTTGGTGGAATCCAGCCAACGCGCTGGCGGCGGGTTGACGGCCGCGGCGCTGCGTGGGGCGTTGCCGCAGTACCAGCCGGCGCCGAAGCTGGCGCTGGGCCGTGGCGATTTCGCTTCGTTCCTGCCGACCGATGGCGGGGTGGCGGCGGGGGCGGCGTGGCGGGTACTCAATGCCAACCCAGCGGCGGCCGACGCGGCCGCGGCCCGGGCGGCAGGGGTGGCAGCGGCCTGGCGGCGCGGGGCCTTTGCCGGCAACGCCCAGGCGGCACTGGAAGCCACCGATGCGCTGGCCGGCGGGTTGCTGCCGCTGCCGGCCTCCACCGGGTTCATGACGATGGACCGCGAGGGCAACGCGGTCGCCTGCGTGGTGACGATGAACAACCTCTTCGGCACTGGGCGGGTGGCGCCGCAAACGGGCGTGCTACTGGCGGCCACACCGGGTTCTTCAACGCAGCCACTGCTGGCCGCGGCGATCACCTATGGCGGGCAGGCAAGGCTGGCGTTCAAAGGGGCGTTCACCGGAACCGGGCAGGAGGGGGCGGCGATGGCGGTGGCGGTGGCGATGCAACAGAGCATCGCGGCACGGCGCGCACTGCCAAATCCAGTGCCCGAGCCGGGGCGCGCCAATGCGATGGTCTGCCCGAGCGAATTGCCGGCAGCACCGGAACAGTGCAGCTGGGCCACCGATCCGCGCGGCAGCGGGCTGGCCGCCGGCGGGAACTGATGGCGCTCAAGGTCGGGCGCGGGGCCGCCGCGCCGCCGTTCATCGTGATGGACGTGATCACCGCGGCCAACGCGCGCCAGGCGGCATTGCCGGCGCATGCCCCGCACGTGATCCGCATGGAGGTTGGGCAGCCGGCGACCGGGGCACCCGCCGGCGCGGTGGCCGCGGTGGTGCGCGCGCTCTCGGCGGGGGCGCCGATGGGATATACCGAGGCGTTCGGGCTGATGTCGCTGCGAACGCGGATCGCCGCGCACGGCCGGGCCTGGTACGGCGTGGATGTGCCGGCGGCGCGGATTGCGGTGACGGTGGGGGCGTCGGGCGCGTTTCCGCTGGCGTTCCTGGCGGCGTTCGATCCCGGCGACCGGGTGGCGATGGCGACGCCGTTCTATCCGCCATACGTGAACATCCTCACCGCGTTGGGAATGACGCCGGTGATGCTGGAGACCGGCGCCGAGACGCGGTTTCAACCGACGGTGGCGATGCTGGAGGCGCTTGATCCGCTTCCCGATGGGCTGATTGTGGCCAGCCCGTGCAACCCGGCTGGGACCATGCTGGCGCCGGCGGAATTGGAGGCCATTGCACGCTGGTGCCACGCCAACGGGGTGCGGTTGATCTCGGACGAAATCTATCACGGCTTGACCTATGACCAGCCGCAGGCCACGGCCGCGGCGTTCAGCGACAGCGCGATCGTGGTGAATTCGTTCTCCAAATATTTTTCGATGACCGGATGGCGGATCGGGTGGCTGGTGCTGCCCGACGATCTGGTGCGGCCGGTGGAATGCCTGGCGCAGAACCTGTTCATCAGCGCACCGCACATCGCCCAGGTGGCGGCCGAGGCCGCCTTCGACTGCACCGCGGAATTGCAGGCCAACGTGGCCCGGTATCGGCGGTCGCGCGACTTGTTGCTGCGCTCCTTGCCCGCCGCCGGGTTTGGCCGCATCAGCCCGGCCGAGGGTGCCTTTTATCTGTATGCCGATGTGTCAGACCGCACCAACGACAGCCGCGCGTTCTGTGCGCGGATGCTGGCCGAAGCCGGCATCGCGGCCTCGCCCGGCGTCGATTTCGACCGCGCCCGAGGTCACCATTTCCTGCGCTTCAGCTATTGCGGGCCAGAAGCGGACATGGCGGCGGCGGCGGAGCGGTTGCGGGGTTGGACGTAATACCAATTACCGCGAACACTGGCTCATGATCAGGTAGGCAAGGGGCTTCGCCCCAAACCCCAGTAGGGGCCAAGCCCCTGCACCTTATCCATAAGAAACCAGTTTTATGTCAATGACATGAGGTCCAGGGGCTCGGCCCCTGGCGGGTCTGGGCAGAGCCCAGGCTTTCTTATCATCGTGCGTATGGGCCGCTGGAGACTGGAGGGCACCGTCGCGAGACTCAGCCCCATCCACCTGGGAGAATGGTCCAGGGGGCAAGGCCCCTGGACCATCTTTTCCTTCAGAGCGCCGCCAGTATCGCCTCGGCGCGGCTGACGTCGAAGCCACCGGCGGCTTCAACGGCCAGATGGGTGACTTTGCCGTCGACTGCCACCAGGGCGAAGCGCTGGCTGCGCACCCCCATGCCACGGGCGATCAGGTCGAGTTCCAGGCCCAGCGCCTTGGTCATCGCGGCGGAACCGTCGGAGAGCATGGTGATCTTGTCGCCCGCCCCCTGGTCGGCGGCCCAGGCGCCGAGGACGAAGCCATCGTTCACGGCCATGCATACCACTTCGTCAACGCCCTTGGCCTTGAACGCGTCGAAGCTCTGCACGAAACCGGGCAGGTGCTTGGCACTGCAGGTGGGCGTGAACGCCCCCGGTACCGCGAACATCACGACCTTGCGGCCTTTGAAGATCTCGTCGGTGGTGACCGGCTTCGGGCCTTCGGCCGTCGCCTTGGTCAGTGTCATCGAGGGAATTTGGTCGCCTACCTTGATCATCTGGCCTGTGCCCCATTGTTGTTGTGCCATGGCGAACGAGCTTGTTCCGCCTGGATGCTTACCTACCCTTGTGCGCCCGCCATGTCACCATGGCGCGCCAGGGTCGGTGCCACCATCGTCGCTGCCAGCAGTGTCAGGCCGCTTGCACTGCCGCCCATCGTGGCCAACATTAGGGCGCATGGCACGCAAATCCATCGCGGTATCCCCAACCGAAGCGGGCGGTCCATGGCTGACCGGGCAGGTGTTGATTGCCATGCCGGCGCTGGTCGGGAGCACGTTCGCTCGCAGCGTGATCTATATGTGTGCGCATACCGCCGATGGCGCGATGGGAATTGTGCTGAACCAGCCGCTGGCCAACCCAAGCTTTGCCGACCTGCTGGGCACGTTGGGCGTGGCGCCGCTGCCGCCGGCGCGCAGCATCCGGCTCCATTCCGGCGGGCCAGTCGACAACGGGCGGGGCTTCGTGCTGCACACCGATGACTGGACCGGCGAGGGCAGCCTCCAGGTGGATGGGCGACTCGCGCTGACCGCCACCCTGGACATATTGAAGGCTATTGCCGAGGGCGGCGGGCCGTCCCAAGGAATGCTTGCGCTGGGCTATGCCGGCTGGGGGCCCGGCCAGTTGGACCGCGAAATGCAGGAGAATGCCTGGTTGACGGCGCCGCTGGACGCGGGTGACCTGGCGCTGGTTTTCGATGCCGACCACGGCAGCAAGTGGCAGCGGGCGTTGCGACAGCTTGGGGTGGATCCGGTGCTGCTGTCGGGCACCGCGGGGCGCGCCTAAGACAGCGATTCCGCTTGCCCGTCGCGCTGCCGCGGGCGCAAGCTCCCATCATGCGGTGGCTCGCCGTCTTGTTCCTGCTGGCATCCCTGATCGTGTCCCGCGCCGGCTCGGCGGTGGAACGCAGCGTCGATCTGGCGCTGGTGCTTCTCACCGACGTGTCGCGCAGCGTAGACGAGCAGGAATACGCCTTGATGAAAGAGGGCTACGCTGCCGCGCTGACCGACCCGCGGGTGATCGCGGCGATCGCGGGCGGGCAGCAGGCCGCCATCGCCATCCTGTATGTGGAATTCGCCGGCGCGCATGAAGTGCGCACGCTGGTGGACTGGACCGTGGTGCACGATGCGGCCACGGCGCGGGAGTTTGCCGCCAAGCTGCAGGCGGCGCCGCGGGCCTTCTGGGGGCGCACCGCGATCTCGTCGGGGATCGAGCATTCAATGATGGCGCTGGACAAGGGTCTGGCCTCGGCTGGGATTGAGGCGGCGCGGCTGGTGATCGATGTCTGCGGCGACGGTACCAACAACAGCGGCCGCGATATCGCCACAGTGCGCGACGAGGCGGTCGCCGCCGGCATCACTGTCAACGCGTTGGTGATCCACAGCGACCCGGCCAACGCCTGGATCGCCGCGCATGTGAACCCACCGGGCGGACTGACCAACTGGTTCCGCGAGAACGTGATGGGGGGCCTGGGCGCCTTCGTGCTCGAAGTCGAAGATTTTTCCAGTTTCGGCCACGGGATGACCCGAAAGCTGATCACCGAGATCGCCGACCTGAAGGGGCCGGGTGCGCGGGTCGCGGAGTGGAAGGCGATTTTGAATTGATGCGGGTCTGGGGGCGCGGCCCCCAGCCGGTTGAGGACAGAGCCCTCACCCACCCTTGCTCCTCCCCGCTTTGACCTCACGCCCCGGTCGCGCGAGACTTGGTGTCTCGGAATAGGGAACGCACATGGAAATCCGCAATCTCGGCACGTCGGGCCTGCGCGTCTCGGCGATCGGGCTGGGCTGCAACAACTTTGCCGGGCGCATTGACCTGGAGGCGACGCGGAAGGTCATTCACAAGGCGTTCGACCTGGGCATCACGCTGTTCGATACGGCGGATGTCTACGGCAGCCAGGGCGGCTCGGAGTCGTTCATGGGCGAGCTGCTGGGCGACATGCGCCGCGACATCGTGCTGGCCACCAAGTTCTGCATGCCGATGAGCGATGACGGCCGCAAGCAGGGCGCCTCGCGCCGCTACATCATGCAGGCGGTGGAGGCGAGCCTGACCCGCCTCAAGACCGACTACATCGACCTCTACCAGGTGCACCGCTTTGATCCGCTGACGCCGATCGAGGAGACCATGCGCGCGCTCGACGACCTCGTACGGTCGGGCAAGGTGCGCTACGTCGGTTGTTCCAACTGGGCATCGTGGCAGATGACCGAGGCGGCGTGGATTTCACGCGGCGCCGGGCTGAACCATTTCGTGTCGTGCCAGGACGAATATTCGCTGGTGGTGCGCGATGCCGAAAAGGAGCTGATGCCTGCCGCGCGCCACCTGGGCATGGGGCTGCTGCCGTATTTCCCGCTCGCCTCGGGCCTGTTGACCGGTAAGTATCGCCGCAACGCACCAATGCCGGAGGCGTCGCGGCTGACCACCACGCAGCGCCTGGCGGAACGCTATCTGTCCGACAAGAATTGGGCGATCAGCGAGAAGCTGATCGACTATGCCGAGGCGCACGGCCACACCGCGCTGGAACTGGCCTTCAGCTGGCTGCTGGCCCAGGCCCCGGTGTCCAGTGTCATCGCCGGCGCCACCAAGCCGGAGCAACTGGAGCAGAACGTCAAGGCCGGCAGTTGGGCGATGACCGCCGAGGACCTCGCCGAGACGATGCGTGCCGATGCGACGGACCTCGACTGGGATCTCGTCTTGGTGGACGAGGGTCAGGACTGGCCCGGTGACGAGATCGCGATAATCAACGCTGTTTACGGCCCTCGGCGCCTGGTGGTGTCAGACGGTGTCGATCAGTACGTGCGAGAGTCTGTGGCCAACTGGACTTCCGGTCTTCAGAAAGGCCAGTCGATTACGCGCCGGCTCAAGAAGTGCCTGCGCATGAAGGCCAAGGTTGCCTCATTCGTTGCCGATGTCGCTGCAGGTC
>Ga0105046_10012425_pt1 | contig 13212 bp, 9 predicted proteins | sample MAT03_FD_78385 | JGI IMG/M metagenome (GOLD analysis project Ga0105046, IMG submission 78385) | Freshwater microbial communities from Lake Fryxell liftoff mats and glacier meltwater in Antarctica - MAT-03 (megahit assembly) | ecosystem: Environmental > Aquatic > Freshwater > Ice > Liftoff... | reverse complement strand
GGCGGGGGGCGTACGGCACTGGCGGCTCTCGTCCACGCCAATTGGCGCTGGATTGGATTAGCAATTGTTGTACATTACAGTGGCTTTGCGCTGCGTGGATGGCGTTGGCAGCAACTGCTGGCGACGATGGGTCATCGTTTCACCTGGCGTTTTACGACGAGCCTCTTGTTGACGGGTTGGTTTGTCAGCGCATTACTCCCGGCGCGGGCGGGCGATCTGGTGCGGGTTGGCGTTTTGCATAGCGCGACGCAAGAGCCCCTACAAGATCCCTCACATGAGCGTCAATCGGTTCCCGTAGCCACAGGGCTAGGTTCGATTGTACTGGAACGGGCCCTGGATCTGCTGGCAATTTTGGTCTTGGGCGGTGGCTTTGGCTTTGTCGTGCTGCGCGACCAATTGCCCGGCTGGGTATTGGGGGCCTATGCGCTAGGCATCGGCGGTCTGATCGTTTTTGGCGTTGTATTGTTGGTGATCCCAGCCGTGTTGGGCTGGCTGCGCCGCTGGTCGGACCATCGCTTCTGGCAACTGGCGCTCGACTTTGCCGCGCAACTGGTAGACAGTTTACGCACCTTGATCCGTCAACCGCAAACGGCCTTGTTGGTGGTCGCAGCCAGTTTGTACATCTGGCTATGTGATGCCGTGCTGATGTGGCTCTGCGTCGGTAGCCTGGGCACTTGGTTACCCTTTGGCCGCGCCGCCTTTGTGGCGCTTACCGTTGATGTTTTTGCCACTGTGCCGCTGACACCCGGCGGCATTGGTCAGATCGAAACCGTGAATGCCACGCTGCTCGCCTTACTGGCGTTGCCAACGACCCAAGTGGCGGCTGCGGTTTTAGTCAACCGCACGATCAGCTATTGGAGCTTTTTGCTCTTTAGTGGCGTTGTCACCTTCGCGGCTGGTTTCGGTCAGTGGATTGGCAGAAGCGCGCCAGAAAAGTCTTAAAATCATTGGCTCACGCAAAGCGGGTACCCTCTGGGTCAAGAACGCAAAGTTTTTAAGTGGATAGGACGTACGGCGGCTTCGACAGGCTCAGCCGCCGTAAGAACACTCATTTTGCGGACGTCCTATGGAAATAAAATATAGTAAGCCACAGTTTAGTCAATTAATAAACATTCTCTCATTTTACCCAAGCGCGGCTGTTCTTTGCGGCTTTGCATGAGACTCTTTGTTTGAATTCAATTGTTTCGTCGATTAGGCGCCTATCGCATGTTTGCAAAGCTTCGTTTGGCTTATGATCGCCACCACGCATTTTTACTGATCTTTGGGCTTTTTGTCAGCTTTCGGTTGCTGGCGTTGATCCTCTTTCGCCCTGGCGGCTTTATCGCCGATGCCTCGGACTACGATTTTTACTTGACCTGGGGCGAATCGGCGCCGATGGGCTACCGCACGTTCGAGAATCTCTGGACTGCCTACCCACCCCTCTTCCCAGCGCTGCTGCTGCCGATCCATGAATTTTCCAGCCGCATCCCCCCCTGGGTGGATCCACGCCTCTTTTTCCATCTGATCTTCGGGCTGGCGCTGCTGCTCTTTGAAAGCGGCAATGTCATTTTGATCTATCGGCTGGCGCAGAAGTTGGGAATTGGAGATTGGAGATTGGAGATTAGAGATTCAGAATCATCTCCAATCTCCAATCTCCAATCTCCAATCTCCCTCCACCCCGTCATCCTCTATGCCCTGCTCTTCACTCCCGTCTACACGTTGATCGGCTGGTTCGAGGCGATGCCACTCTTTTTTATGTTACTGGGGCTAGATTTATTGTTGAGCACGCGCCGTTGGGGCTGGATTGGCAGTGCGATTGCGGCTGGCTTGGGGTTTCTCACCAAGCTGACACCTGCGCTGTTAGTGCCGATTGGCGTGCGTTGGTTGGGTGGTAAGCTGAGTTGGTCAGCGGTGCGCCATGAATGGTTTAACCGCAAATCGCCGGGTAATTTGCTACGTCCTACCCTCTATGCCGGGATCTTTTTGGCCACGGTAGTCGGGTTGGGCTATTGGCTGGTGGACGGTAACACGCATTTAGCGCTGAGCAGTTTTCGGGTTAACAGTTTGCGGCCACCTTGGCAAAGTGTGTGGGCGCTGTTGGAAGGCAACTATGATTACGGGCGCGTCCCCATCGATATGCGCAACCTGGTGGGGCTGGAAAGTGGTGGCCAATGGACCGGCTGGCTGCCCTGGACGTGGATCAGCCTGGGCTTTAGTTTGCTCTATCTCTGGCTTTACACGCGGCGCTACGATTGGCAGCAGCCACGTACACCTGTCGCCTTTGCCGCCGTGAGTGTCATTTGGCTTTTTCTCTACAGCAAAGGCTGGAGTCCACAATTTCTGGTCTGGATTCTGGCTTTTCTAGTGTTACTTTTGCCAACTGTGCGCGGCATGGCGTATGCCATTATGCTGAGCTTGATCAACGTTGTCGAATCCAACATTTTTATCATCTTGTTGCCAGATGAGCACTGGATCATGGTTGGCACCGTCGTAGTGCGAACGGTGCTGCTGATCTTGTTGCTGTGCGAATTTTTAGGACAGATTTGGCCCACGCCGCTGGTCGGCCAACAGTTGCGCCGGGTGAGCGCCGGGCTAGCTTGGGGTGTCATGCTGCTGGCTCTGATTGGCGCCGGCTTTGGCGCACCACGGGTGGCACAAGCCTATCAAGCGCGGCGTCTAGCCGAACACCCCTGTCGCGCTGCGCTTGATTACCTGCACGCGCAAAGTGAATGGCCGAATCAAATGCTGGTCAGTGATCAGATTGAAGTATGGCGGAATTTTTACCCTTGGCTGCGTGACGAATATGAGATGAAAATTATCGACGGCTACGATCCGTATGACCGCCCCTGGGCGACAATGATTGCCGAACGCCTCGATGCTGTGGTTCAAGACCGGGAGTTTTGGTGGATTGTACAGACCGAAACGCCTTCCCACGCGCAAGAATATTTTGCCCAACCCAATGTTCACATCATCGACCAGCAGCAGTTAGGTGCTTGCCAGATCGCGCGTGTTGTGCGCTTGAATGAGGCGCCACTCGCCGTAGCTGATGCGGCTGGGGGGTCGATCCAGTTGTTGCACTACGAAACGGAGCGTCCTCAAGTAGGCGCGCCGCTGCATCTCGTGCTATACTGGCGGGCTGATCGTAAGGTGACGGCGAGTTACACGGTTTTTACCCAACTGCTAGATCCGGCTGGTCAGTTGGTGGCCCAACAGGATAATCTGCCGGTGGAGGGGCTGGCGCCGACAGATACGTGGCAACCAGATAGACTCATTCGTGACCCTTACCGTTTAACGCTGCCGCCGAATGCGTCGCCAGGCCTGTACGAGCTGCTCGTGGGTTTCTATGACGCCGATGGCCGGCGCACCCTGACCCTGCCGGACGGAACAACGGCCGATCATCTATCGTTACCTATTGAGGTGGCCGGAAGAGATGATAAGGAGGGAGACAGGTAAACAGGAAGACAAGGAAGATACCTACTTATCTACCTGTTTACCTGTCTCCCTATTTACCTGTCTACCCTCTACCCGACACCTCGACCATCGTCAATCTAAAATCGCAAATCGAAAATTGCAATGCGTGATATCACTACCGAAGATCGTAACATCGCCTTTCTCGTCTTTGGCCTGCTATTAGCCTGTTATCTTTTCACCTATACCGGTGTAATCGATAGCAGTGATGGCCTTTCGATGTTTGCTACCGCCGAAAGTATCGTGCTCCGAGGGGAGATCGATACCAATCAGTTGCTTTGGATGGGTTTACAACAGGGCAGTTTTGGCCCTGATGGCGAATTATATAGCCGTAAAGGGCTGGGCATGACACTGCTAGCGCTGCCGCTGATCTGGCTCGCAAAGTTGTGGCCGGCGATTGGGCTGGCGCAGGCGGCGATGTTGCTCAATCCACTGCTAACTGCTTTTACGGGCGCACTGATCTACCGCTTTGGCCGCCGGCTGGACTGGACCCGATCCACGGCGCTGGCTACGGCGCTGTTCTTTGGGCTGGCGACATTGGCCTGGCCCTACGCACAAACCTTTTTTAGCGATCCTGTCTGCGGCTGGGCCCTGTTTGCGGCTTTTTATGGGCTGCTCAGCTACAGCCAAACTGGGCGCAAACGCTATCTGCTCCTGAGTGGGCTGGCATGGGGCATCGCCTACCTGGCCCGCACGATCAATCTGGTTACGTTGCCCGTCTTTGTCCTTGGCTTGTTGGTAGTTTTGCGTCATCGCGAAACGCTTCGCCGACCGATCCGGCCGTCGACAATGGCAGATTTTCTCACCTTGCTTGCTAACCAATGGCGCCCCATGATCAGCTTTTTGCTGCCGATCCTGCTCTCTGGCCTGGTGTCGCTCTGGTGGAACTGGCTGCGTTACGGCAGTGTGTGGGACAGTGGTTATGTCGCGTCGGAAACGTTCAGCGCCAATTGGCTGGTGGGGATCAGTGGTCTGCTGATCGGGCCGGCGCGCGGGTTGATCTGGTATAGCCCGGCGTTGTTGCTGGGCATCTTCGGTGGACGCTGGTTTTGGCAACAAGCACGCTGGGTGCTGGGTATGGTGCTGGCCATTTCGCTCATCTATCTTCTGGTCTATGGTAAGTGGTATATGTGGCACGGCGGTTACAGCTGGGGGCCACGCTTTTTGGTGCCGCTGATGCCGTTTCTGGCCTTATTAACTGGGCCTGGTTGGGAACGTTTGCTGCGCTGGTCGTGGGGCGGGCGGGTGCTGGCAGGCTTACTAATCCTGCTTTCGGTGGCTGTGCAGTGGCTGGGGATGTTGATTCCCTACTCGTTGGTGCAAGATTGGTTGGCGGGTACAGTGGAACCACTCTTTGCGCCCGAAACTTTTTGGCAGCTTGGCTACTCGCCGCTACGCTTACAATGGCGCTTCTTACAGGCGGCAAACATCCATTTAGCCTGGTGGCGCAATGGTCTATTTGATTGGTTTGGCTTTATCATGCCCCTGTCTGGGCTGTTGGTTGGGCTGGCCCTTTTGTTTCGCCATTGGCAAGCGCGCCAACAAGTGGCAAGAAGCAGCCGAAAGTACAGCACTGTCGCGCGCAATTGGCTCTATGCACTGGCGCTTTGTTTGATTGCGGTGGCCATTCTCACCCATCAGCCCCGTGGGCCCGGCAGTGCAATTCGCACCGCGGCCGCACGGATCGAGCGTGCGGAACGGCAAGGTGAGGCGATTTTGCTCTTGCAACCTTTCCAGACGCAAGAGTTTGCCAACGCCTACCACGGTAGTCTGCCTACGTATGGCTTTTTTCCGAGAAATTCGCCGGCCGCCGATACAGAAATGAGTGCCGAGGCCTGGTTAGCGCAATTGGAAAGCCGCTATCCACGTTTGTGGGTTATCCCAGATTACACGCCGCCGGCAGAATCTTCTTGGGAGCGACCCTTGCGGGTGCGAGATTTCTTGCTGCAAGAAAGTCCTTTGCCGGCCAGCGACAATGGTCGGCTGGCCCTCTATGCGTTGGCTGCGGCCCAAGCTGAACCGTTAGTCGAAACGGGTCTGGGCACGATCTTTGGCGATCCGGCCCAGCAAGAGGCAACAATCACAGAAGAGAACGGCTGGATTCGCCTACAAGGTTACGCTGTTACAGCCGAAACGACGCCAGGCGCTGAAATTCTTCTCTCACTACGTTGGCAAAGCTTGCGCCCAGTCAGCAATAACTATCATGTCTTTGTACATTTGCTCAACGAGCGCGATGAAAAGATTGATCAGCGCGATGGTCAACCGGTGCAATGGATGCGCCCGGTGAGCAGTTGGCAACCAGGTGAGGAAATTATCGACCACTATGGGCTGTTGTTGCCAGAGGAAATGCCCCCAGGTGAGTATAGAATTGCCGTCGGTTTATATGATCCGAATAATGGTCAGCGGCTGCCCGTAAGCGCCGGTCCGAAAGATTTTGCGATTGAGGTTGGGCCGATTACAGTGGCATCTGCACACTAGATAAGCCTAGATGCTAGATGACAACGCTGGTCTACCATCGATTTGGTTGTAGATTCTCAGGTAGGAGTAAAATTTGAGCACTTTTCTAAAACAAAAACTAATGTGTGCGCAGCATGATACGGGTACACGCAACCGGACATTTGATTGGTCGCGCATGGTGCGTTTAGTCAGTCTCTGTCTAGTCTTACTGATGGGAACCGCCTGTTGGGGAACGCCGGCTGCCGAGCCAGAGCCCACCGCTACGGTGGCGCAAACGGCGCCGACGCCGACGCTGCTACCTCCCCCCACGCCAACGGCGGTGACAGCTAGTGTCTTGACGCGGGCCATGACCACATCGGTCAGTTTGCCGATTACGGCGGAACTCGTCCCGGCTGCGGTCCCCACGAATACGTTGGGGGTAACCGCCGCTGGTCAAAGTACGTCGAATATTGCGCTACCAACTGTTACTGGCGCGGAGTGTAGCCTTGAAGCCGATTTGGATCTGGCTGGTTATGAAGATCTGCCGCAGCGGATGGGTTGCCCACTAGAGCCAGCCAACTTTGACCCGGTAGGGATTAATGAGTTTGGACCAGGCCCGCAGTTCGACCGCTTTATGCTCTGGTTTGGCAGCGAGTTGAAGATCTACGTGCTCTTACCGGACAAGCGTTGGACTGTCTATGACGACATGTGGAGTGAAGATCAGCCGCTCTTTACCTGTAATCCGCTGGATATTACACCGGCTTCGCCGCCATTGCCGCGCCGTGGCTTTAATAAGATCTGGTGTACAGTCGATGGACTTCAGGAAATCATGGGTACGGTGATTATAGAAGAGCGGCTTTGCCAGCACGCGGTTGTGCAGCGCTTCGAACAGGGACGCCTGCTGGCCTGCTACGAAGATGCCACTATTCGCTACATCCGCTTGCTAGATGATGGCACATGGGATACAGAATTGACCCGCTAGAATATTAGTGTCGGTTATCGCCTCTGGCGCGACGCCTTTCGCGCCAGAGGCGATGACCTAAACTAAGCAATGTTTACTTCACACGGTACTTCGTCAGGACCAACTTATGCGTGTTATCACCGGTAAAGCTAAAGGTCGTAAACTCCAGATGGTGCCAGGCGACACCACCCGTCCCATCACCGATCGCGCCAAAGAGGCCCTTTTTAGCATCTTGGGTGATTGGATTGTCGATGCGCGCGTGCTTGATCTTTTCGGCGGCACAGGTGGCGTTGGGATCGAATGTTTGAGCCGTGGCGCGGCCTTTGCGCATTTTATTGATGCCAATCGCAATGCGGTGGAAACCATCACGGCCAATCTCAAACATTGCAAGCTAGAGCAGCAAGCTGTGGTCCAACGCGCGGACAGCTTTGCCTTTCTGGAAAAATACCACGGTACGCCCTTCGACCTAACCTTCGTTGCGCCGCCCCAATATCAAGGTCTGTGGCGCAAAGGGTTGGAGATAATTGATACTCATCCAGCCCTGCTGGCCGAATTTGGCAGCGTGGTGGTACAAATTCATCCCCGCGAAGAGACACCCCTCGCGCTGGAACGGCTGCAAGAATACGACCGGCGCAAGTATGGTTCGGTCATGTTTCTCTTCTATGCAGCAAGCGAAGATTTGAGTGATGAAGAAAAGGATGAGACGGGGGAAGATGAGGAAGGCGACGACGAACAGCTTGACGACGAACAAATTGATGACGAACAGATTGATGAGGAATTGGAAGAAGACGAATTAAAAAAATAAACGGGCGCAGGATATGCGCCCGTTCTTTTTATGCAATTGTAGTGTTAGGGTGTAAAACTTTGAGGCTCATCTGTGCAACGTGTGCAAACCGGTGTTTTGCCCTTGTGAAAAACAAGGTGTTTGCACACGTTGCACAGATGAGCGAACTTTAAGGGGCTGGGCTTTCAGCGCCAGTGGTGCCTTCAATTTCAGACAGAGCGTTGCTTAAGGCTGTCATGAAGGTGTCAAATTGAGCGCGGGTCGTCTCTAGGGTAGTGACCGCTTGGCCAATCTGCTCCATGTCTGCCGTCTGTTCGCCCATTTCAGCGCGCAGCGTGTCTTCCACAGTCACCAATTGGGTCTGAATGGCATTGGCTTGGGCGCTAATGATGTTAACATTTTGATTGACGGAGTTAAGATTTTCATCCACACGCGCCAATTTCGCTTCAAAAACGCTCAGGCGTTCGCCGCCTGTGAAGCTCAGTGTACCGCCGTTGACAATCGCTAACACCAACAACGTTAGCAACATGCCCAGGACAGCCCCACCGATGGCCGCAAGGAACATGGATAGCGAGTCGTGGCTAACTGCCCGGTATTCCAATTCCGGCGCCTCTTCTACGTGTTCCATTGATTTATTCATTTCGAGAGACTTCTGGTGAACGCTCATAATACTCCTTTACTAAAAACGACAAGCCTTAGAAATAACTATCTACCATAAAAACTATACACGACAAACCAAACTGTTATGTAATTGCTAGTACTAGTAAGCGGATTTGGTGCGCCATTTCATTGCAAAAGGCAAACAATAGGGCAATTGCCCTGCAGATGGGTAATTTAATTGAGTGGCGGACTTTTCTATGCGTACTAGTTATGTTAATGTGTATTTTTGCACAATTAACTTCCTCATCTTACCGATTCTAATGCGTTCCGTCAAGCCTACCAACCTGACAATCGTCTTATGATTGATAGGCGGTTACGTAGTCATCAGCTAACAGTCACCACCGATGTATCGCCAATTCTGACTATTTACTGATAACTAAAACGCATAAATAGCTTATTTGAATGACACTGAGACTTACCTTATGGATGCTACAACTGCGATTAACCTGGCAACTGCGGGCTTTTTGCTCTCACCCAGGGGCCAAGCCGGACTGCAAGCGCTGCAAAAGCAAGATTTAGCCGAAACGCAAACGTTGCTCTTGCTAAATGAACTACGCCGCACCTTTAGCGCCAGCGAAGCCGGGGCGCTCTTGGCACTTGCCCGTTTGCGCCGCAAAGCTGCGACTAAATTCCCGTTTGCCGATCAACTCTTCCTAACTGCCGAAGCGCTGGAACAAGCCACGGCCTGGCCGGTCGCCGAGCACCACAGCGCATGGCTCGACCAACACGTGCCCGCCGGCGCCATTCTAGACCTAGGCTGTGGCATTGGCGGTGATACGTTGGCATTAGCGCAACGCCGGCGGGTGATTGCCTTTGAACTCGACCCAGTTCGTCTCCAGTTTGCCCAAGCCAACGCCGCTGCCCTTGGTTTAGCCGATCAAATCGAATTTCATCAAGCCGATTGGGTGCTTGCCCTAGAAAATAAACAATTGCCCGCTGTGGTTGCCGCCTATGCCGATCCGTCACGGCGCGTCGCCGGTAAGCGGGTCTTTAGTCTTCACCAGATGCAGCCGCCGCTGGCCAGTTTGTTGCGGCTCCAGCAACAGATCACGGCGTTGGGCGTCAAAGTGATGCCCGGTCTGAATGATGCCGAAGTGCCAATCGATTGTGGCGTGGAGTTTATTAGCCATGCTGGCGTCTGTAAAGAAGCGATCCTCTGGTTTGGATCCCCCGCGGTCTACAAACGCTGGGCCAGCGTGCATACTGGCGGTGCATGGCAATTAATGGCTGCCAGCGGTGCGCCGCCACCATTGGGGACGCTGCAAGCAGGTCAATTTTTGCACGAGCCTGATCCGGCGCTGATCCGGGCTGGTTCATTCGCCGAATTATGTCAGCGGCTGGATGCTTTTCTCTTTAACGCTCAAATTGCGTACTTAGTTTCATCGCAATTGAAACTTGATCCATTGGTGCAGTCGTTCTTAATCCACGAAATTCATCCATTTAGCTTAAAAATGCTCAATCGACGGCTTCAAGCTTTGGGGATTGGTGAAGTAGAATTAAAGAAACGGGGTTTCCCCGTCGAGCCGGAGGAATTGCGCAAACGGTTAAAGTTAACGCCAGGCAACAAACCGGCGGTGATCATCTTTACCCAACAGGAAAATGGTGATCATATTATGTTGATTTGTGCGCGCGTTGGTAAGCCATAGCAGTCCGAGCTATAACAGAATGATGTTACGAATTTCGATAAAACCTGTAGAATAGTTTGTACGGAGAACAGAATGGTTACAGAAGCGGACGTCGTCGCGCTGGCGAAAACTGTCGGTGAACAATTGCGGAGCAGGCAATTTATGTGTGCCACGGCAGAAAGCTGTACAGGTGGGCTGATTGGCCATCTGATCACCGAGACCCAGGGTTGCTCGGACTATTTTGCCGGAGGAGCGATTGTCTATAGCTATGCCGCCAAGGAGCGCGTGTTGGGTGTATCCCACGAAACGCTGATGACCGAGGGCGCGGTCAGCTATGCGGTGGCCCAGCAGATGGCGGGCGGGGCGCTGCGCTTATACGCTGCCAATCTGGCCGTAGCTGTGACAGGCATTGCCGGACCCGGCGGTGGCCTGCCTGGCAAACCAACCGGCACGGTCCACATTCACCTGAGCGCGGCAGACGGCACAGAGCGCGGCGAACGTTTTGTGTGGGAGGCCGACCGCAGCGGCAACAAGCTACTCAGCGCACAAGCCGCGTTACAGATGATGCTGGATTATCTGAACACAGCAATATAAATCGTCCAGCTTTGGGAGCAAATGCTATGAATCAAGAAGTCTTAGTCAACGAATCGATCAACGTCCTAGTGCGGATGATGCCCGACGGCCAAATTCGCCCCACGTCGTTTCTTTGGCGCGACAAAACGCGCTATGTCAGCGATGTTGGGCGGCAGTGGGAAGAACGCGTGGCGGGCCAAACGGTCCGTTGTTTTCTTCTGCAAACAGTGGAAAACAATACCTATGAATTGCGCTGGGATCCAGCCGCAGATCAATGGTCAATCCAGCGCGCCTGGCTACGCGACGCGCTGGTGTAAATCACTTGCAACTCTTCTCATTTTGATACGTAAAGGGTATCGTGCGCATTAAGAATCGGTAGAATAGCGGATTGACAATAATTGCTCGATCTGTCTAAATGAAGCATACTTTTTACCGGCCGATTTGTCATCGTACGCAGATCTATTCTTCGTCAATAGGACTTCGCAGGCTGAGCTTGTCGAAGCCGGCTTCGACAAGCTCAGCCGCCGTAAGAACACTCATTTTGCGTACTTCCTAATCAAGAAAACGCAACGTTCATGAACGCGGCGGAATTGCTACGCTAACTTATCAAAAGGAGAAAAATTATGTCCCTTACGTATGAAATTAACGGCACAACCCTGCCCGTCGTCACGATTCAATTATCACCGGGCCAACGGATCTACTCTTCCTCGGGCGGCATGAGTTGGATGACCCAGCAGGTGGAGATGGAAACCAACAGTGGTGGCGGCCTGGGCAAAATGTTCAAGCGCGCTATATCGGGCGAATCGCTTTTTATTGTGGATTATTTTGTCAACAGTGGCATGGGAGAAGTGGCCTTTGCCGCCGAATTCCCCGGCAAAATTATTCCGCTACCCCTGGCCGACGGCGCCGAGATGATTGTGCAAAAAGATTCGTTTATGTGCGCCGAGAAAAGTGTAGATGTCGACATGCATTTTCGCAAAAAGCTGGGTGCGGGCCTGTTTGGCGGCGAAGGCTTTGTGCTGCAAAAGCTGACGGGTCCCGGCATGGCGTTTGTAAACTTTGATGGCGAAATCGTCGAAAAGACGCTGGGCTCCGGCGAAGTGTTGCGCGTTGACACAGGGCATGTGGCTATGTTTGAGCCAACCGTCAATTTTGATGTGGAAATGATCAAGGGTTTCCGCAATCTCTTGCTCGGCGGCGAGGGACTCTTTATCGCTACACTGCGCGGTCCTGGCAAAGTCTATCTGCAAACCATGCCGTTGGATAAGCTGGCGCGCAAGATTGTCCAATATATGCCAAAGACGGGCGGCGGTGGACAAAGCGGCGGCTTAAATGTTGACATTGGTCAACTGTTGCGCGGTCAGTAGAGTTTATAGAATTGACGGCTTACCGTTGTGGTTAAAATAACGTGCTAGTACACTTGGGCGTAAGTAAGACAGTGAATCAGTAGTGAATCAGTAGGACAGTGAGACAGTACAAACACTGTTCTACTGTCCTACTGATTCACTGTCTTACTTACGCCCAAGTGTACTAGGGACAGATCAGCGAGTGGTCTGTCCCTAGTACACTTACGCCCACTTTATGCCCACAAGGCTTGAATCAACTCGAGCGCTTTCTCCACCAACTGTGGACCACCTGCTGGCCCGACGCGGGTCCACGGTCCTGGCCCGACCTCGTAGCCACCCTGTTCCCAGGCCAAGGGCGGGGTCAAATAGCCAATCCAGTCGTTAGCATAGCCAACCACAAAGGTGTATGGCGCCGGCGAACGTTGCTTGATCGCCAGCCCCAACTCGGCAAACGGCTCACCAGGCAAGGCCACCAAGGCCACATCACCGATACGCATCACCTGCACCTCGGCTGGGATAGGATCACTGCCGAGGTCGATCAAGATTAGGGTTTCTTCTGCGCGGCGCTGTTTGGCCCGCCATGAGGTGCGTTCTATATCTGTAGGTGCCGCGGTCAACATGGCGCTGGCCTCGGCATACGCTTGTTGGGCAGAGTCACGCGCCGGCAGGTCACGCACCTCTAGTAACAAGGTTGCCGACTGCACGTCCAGTCCTGTCGCACTGTTTGGATAATCGGACGCACTCAATTGCGCAGCCAACTTAATTACTTCGCCCCCCAGCATGTGGCCATAACGCTCGACATCAGCAAAATCGGTGGTGTTGCGGATCGGGTTGATGTCGCCACAAGCACCCTGCAAAAAGAGGCTATTCATACAGCCGGGCACGCTTCTTTCGACAAGGCTCATTGCCGGGCCGGGAAAGTCGGCCGAGACCAAAGGCTGGACCTGCACTGTGACGGGGTGACAGGCAAAATTTGTAATCAGGGTCTTGGTTTGCTGATCTATGCTTTCGAGCAAAAGCACACCCACCTGCGGATCGACGGGACCGGCGGTGGTGTGCGCCAGATCGGGCGTACTTTCTGGCCCAGCGACAATGCGGCCGGCCTGATCGAGCACGCGCCGGTTGCGCGCCAACCCAACTACTTGACCGGTGCCGGCTTTGAGCGTGCTCGGTTTGCGCGCGCCACAGGCCATCATAGCCACGGATGTTAGTTGATCAATCAACACTTCCAGCCAGGGCGCCGCAGCCGGTGTATCCAGCAGCCGGCGCAGATCGCAGGTCTCTGGCGTGGAGTGGGCGTGGCTGGCGGTTAACATGACCTGGGCTGCCGGTACGCCCGTGCGCGCCTGGATGCGCTGGCGCACTTCGGCGGTGAAATTG
>Ga0105046_10012423_pt1 | contig 13213 bp, 6 predicted proteins | sample MAT03_FD_78385 | JGI IMG/M metagenome (GOLD analysis project Ga0105046, IMG submission 78385) | Freshwater microbial communities from Lake Fryxell liftoff mats and glacier meltwater in Antarctica - MAT-03 (megahit assembly) | ecosystem: Environmental > Aquatic > Freshwater > Ice > Liftoff... | reverse complement strand
CGCTCTTCACCTCGTACTCACCATCATCGGACTCCAGGCAGATCTGCTTGCTCTTCTCGTTCTTGCGGACGACGTACGTCGCCTTCCACGTGCCGGTCACCCGGGCACCGATCTCCGCGACCGAGCCCGCCTTGATGAACAGCGTGAGCGCGACCTTCGCGTTCGCCGGAACGGTGACCACCTCGCTGAGCCACTCGCCGTACTCGTTGCGCCCGAAACTCGCGGCGACGCCGACCGACAGTGCGATGTCGAAGCTCAGGAACGGCCCGACCTTGACGCCGAAGAAGTCGAGCACCTCGGTGACGATGCCGATGAACGACAGCTTCAGGAGCGCGACCTCGGCCGTCAGGAACAATCCGACGAGCTTCTCGACGCCGATCTCGAGCGAGAACGCGCGATTCACCATCCAGGTGCCGAGCTTGTCCTTCGGGACGTCCTTCTCGAGCTCCTTCCACTCGGCGCGGAGCTTCAGCGTCGGCTCCATGTCGTCCAGCTCGCGGGCTTCCTTGTCCACCCCCTTGCCGTCGTTCGAGCGCTTGCGCTGGCCTCGGAAGAAGTAAACCCCGATCGTGATGCCGCCGAGCGACGCGGTCGTCGCGTCGTCCGGAGTGCCCGGCTCGTTTGGCGTGCCGCGGCCCACGACCTTGCTGCCCTTGATGTACTTCAGGAACGTCTTGAACGAGTCGACGGCGCTCTTGACCGCCTCGACCCCCGTCTTGAACGGCAGGTCCGCGAGGGCCCAAAGATCGACCTCCGCGGCCCCCTTCGGGTAGGCCTTGATGATCGCCGTCGGTCCCTTCGAGCACCCGCTCGCCTTGAGCGTGATCGTGAGCGGGTCCCAGTTGAGAAAGCTGGCGACGCCCTTGTAGGTGCTGAAGAGCGTGTAGACGGACTTGCCGACCGTGTTGATGGCCTTCATTCCCTTGAGGTTCGTCTTGCTCGTCTCGTGCGCGGCGGTCGCGCGGTCGACGCGCTGGTTCGCGCTGACCACCGCGCCAGCGGCGACATCGCTGTTGTTCGTCACAGCGCGCCTCCTGGCGGCGCCCGCCGCGCGCTTTGAGCTGACGAGCTCCCCCGCGGTTCCCCTGGCGTCGGCTGTCGCGAACTCGGTGGCGGCGTCCCCGGGCTCCCCCGCGCTGAGGTCGCCTCCCGTGAGCTCGTCGGCCAAGGTCTTGTACTCCTCGAGCAGCCAGTCCGCCTTGAGGACGATCTTGGTGGCAGTCCAAGGGGGCTTGGTCGTGTCGCCCGGCTCGGGCTCGTCCTTCCCGCAGAGCGTGACGTTCTCCTTGAGGTCCCAGCCATCACACACGAACGGGATCCCGAGCCCCTTGTTCCGCGACACAAGGAACGCCGCGTGCGACTTCTCCTCGGGCGGCGGCTTGCGCTGCTCCTTGTAGACCTTGAAGTCGCAGAAGGGCTTCTTCTGCTTGGCCTCGTCGGTCTCGGCCGCGTTGATGCGCGTGGCCCAGACGGTGACCTCGTCGCCGATGAACACCTCGAACACGTTCTGGGACTTGGGGTCCGCGGGATCGACGACGACGAAACGCTTCTCCGCCGCTGGGGCCTTGTTGGCCGCGCCGGCGGCCTCCTCCTCTTCTTCCTCGGGCTCCGGGTGCTTGCACTCGAGCCGGAGCTTCGAGACCGAGCACTGCATGAAGATCAGGTCCCAGTCGTCCGGGACCTCCGTCCGCCCGACCGCGTAGACGAACTTCCCGGCACCGTTGTCGGCGTCCTGCTTGGTCGCGTCACCCTCGCGCACGAGCCAGTTGCCCTCGACCTTCACGTCCTTCGACTTGCCGACGGCCTGGGCGTAGAACTGCACCTTCCCCTTGTTGTTCACGCCGACGCCATGCGGCGGCGCGCCGAGCTTCTCGAGGTTGCTCGCGTACCAGGAAGGCCCGGCACCCTTGTCGTGGCCGATCAGCGTCTTGTCGTGCACGATCAGGAACTTGCGCACGTACGTGTGCGTGCACGTCTCCGTGGGGATCGCCTTCCACGTCTCGACGTGGTTGTCGTCCATCATCTTCTCGCCGGCGGCATCCTTCACGAAGTAGGGCAGCTTCTTGCCGGACGACTCCGCGCGCTGCCAGTCCGGAGGCCACAGCGAGGCGGTGATGATCGCCTTCTTCCCGCTTGTCGGCTTGCCGGATCCGGCGGGCGTCGTCGCGGGCGGGGGATTGGGCTTGGGGGGCGCGGGCGGAGGAGGCGGGGGCGGCTGGTTCGGAGGGTTTGCCATCGTGTACCTCGGTCAGAAGACGATCCGGTAGCGACCCTGGTGAAAGACGAGGAACGGCATGGGCAGGAGCGCGGGCTCTGCGCCCTCGTGGTCCCCCTTGCCTGCGATCAGCGGGAGGCCGTCGAGCCGCTTCACGCGGAGCATCCGGCCACCAGCGATGCGCTCGAAGCGCGTCGCGTCGCGGTCGATGGGCAGCATTCGATAGGAGCCCTTGACGTGCTTCTCGACCATCTCCTGGATCGCGCCGGGCTTGCTGATCTCCGCGTCGTACGCTTTGTCCCACACCTCGGCGCGGAGCGCGAAGCCCTCCGTCACGCCCGCCCTGTCGCCCTGCTCGAAGGCGCGGTGGAAGTCGAGGATTGGCTGCCATGTCGCGTCGTCCCCCTGGATGGGGACGTCGATCTCCGGCGCGTCCATGTAGAACGGGCGCGGGTGATCCTCCGGGATCAGGAAGGGGACGGAGACGGGGTGGCCCGGGGACGCGCCGTGGAGCAGGGCGCGCGGATCCCCGTTCGAGAAGTCGGTCGGCCACTCGATGACCGCGAGCTTCGTGTTCTCGTCGCCGTCCCAGACAGTCGCCTTCACGGCGGTCGTCGGCCCGACCGTGCCCTCGGCGACCCGCAGCGTGAGGACGTTGGGCCCGGGCATGAGCCAGTGATCCGGAGGCGTCGTCGCTCCGATGAACTCGTCCACAGGCATCGTCCGATCGTGCAGCGGAATGTCGTTCAGCGACCCGATGATGTGCGTGCTCTGGGATTGCGCGACGATGAGTCCGTAACGAGCGGGCATGATCAGCGGCCTCCTGCGGCGTCGTTCTGGGCGGAGTGCAGGGCGTTCAGATCGTTGCGCGCGTCGGCGTGCGCGGTGATCTCCTGGGGTGCGTCGATCGAGTGGTGATCGCCCTTGAGCACCACCGTCGTGTTCTGCACCTTCAGCGTCAGCGTCTTCTTCGCGGCGAGGGCGAACTCTCCGACGACGAGCTCGAGCGACTTCAGGCCCGAAATGAGGATCGCGGTGCCGGACTTCGCCGTGTAGTTTCCGCCCGCGGTGGTCGTGCGCGTCTCCGACGCACGCAGGGCGATGTGCTCCTTCGCCTCCTGGTAGAGCAGCGCGCCGATCAGCTCCACGCGCGCCCTCTGCGTCGCCTGGGTGATGGTCTGCTTCGCGAGCTCGATGATCGCGCCGCCGACGAGGAGCGCCTCGGCCTGGCTGGTGTTCGACTGGCTGTTCTGGACGCTCGCCTCGAGGTTCAGTGCGCCGATCTTCTCGCTGAGGTTCGCGCCGACCTTGGCCTCGTCCATCGTGTCGAACCGACGCATGTGGGTCGCGCCGATCGTCAGCGTGCGATCCCCGGTCGAGACCTCGGAGAGCTTGTCACCGGCGGTGAGCTTCCGGTCGTTGCCGATCACGACGTCCTGATCGATCGAGACGAACGCGTTGACGGTCTTCGCGACGCTGTGCGTCCGGGACTTGCCGACCTTCACGGTCTCGTTCCCGTACACCTCGCGGCCGTCGCGCTCCTTCGTCGTCTCCGTCCGATCGTTCTCGGTGAGGACGACCTGGTCGCGCTCCGCGTGGAAGCGGATCTGCTCGTTGTCCGCGAGGTCGCGGAACTCGATCGAGTTGTAGCCAGTGTCGCCCTCGCCCGCCTTCGCACGTGGCGACGTGAGCGAACGCAGCGCGGAGAACATCTTGTTCTCGGGGAGCTTCGAGTGAAAGTCGTCCGCCGGGGTGTAGACGCGGCCGAGGATCACCGGTCGATCCGGGTCGCCCTCGAGGTGCTGGACCATCATCTCCCAGCCGATGCGCGGGATCCCGATCGAGTGGCCGGTGTTGTCCTGCAGCGTCGGGATCCAGTCCGAGCAGGTGTCGTCCTTCGGCTGCAGGCGATCCCAGCGGAAGTGCATCTTCGTGCGCCCCCACTCGTCGGTGTAGATGTCCTCTCCGGCGGGGCCCGTGACGGTGCCGACGGTCGCCCCGACGAGGCTCGGGCGCGGCGTCGCGGGCATCGGCCGGAACGGGCTCGCCGCCGGGATCGCCTCGAATCCGAGCGAGAACTCCTTCTCCGCCGAGTCCCATCGGTGCGTGACCGAGACGATCGTGTACTTGCCGTCCTCGAGCCCGGGCGGGAGCGATCCGATCGCGATGGCGTCGTTCGGCGCGAGCGAGAGGCGCGTCGACTTGCCGGCGAGGCGGTGCTGCGCGGCGGCGAACGCCTCGGCCGCGCGCGCGGCCTTCGTGGCGACGCCCCCGGGATCGAGGCGCGCCGCGGGGTACTCGTAGTGCTCGCCGCCGGCCGCGCTCGCGGAGCCGACGACGACCGCGGTGGAGGTGACGTCGAGCTTCGGCTTCTTGAAATCGAAGTCGCGCATCGTGACGCGCGAGGGCGTCATCTGGCCCGCCCACCCGGCGTCGGTGATCGACTCGCGCGATGGGTCGAGGTTCGCGCGGTGGACGAACGCGATCTCCCCGGCGTCGCTCGGCGCCGCCGGCGAGTCGCCGAGCAGGACGGTCCCGCTGGCGAGCGCGGCGTAGTAGATGCCCTCGTCCTCGAGCAGGCGCGACACGACCGCGAGATCCGACTCGCGCCACTGCACGGTGTACGGCCGCACCGCGTACGAGCTCGAGAGGCTGCGCTCGACGCCGACGCCGAGGCCGCCGAGCACCTGCTCGACGATCGTCGGGACGTCCAGATCTCGGAAGATGCGGATGTCGACCCGGTGGCGCAGCAGCGAGAGCGGACTCTCGAGCACGACGGCGAGCGGGACGCCGACCTTCTCGCGATCCGCCGATGCCGCGCGCTCGACGCTCGTCGCGACGAGCGTCAGCGTCCGGACGCTCACTCCACCGCGCCGGATGACGAGCTCGCACGTCGAGCCGCACGCCTCGTCCGTGTCGAAGTCGTCCTTGAGCGGCAGGATCGCGGAGACCGCGAACGACGACGGCTCGCTCAGCGCTTCCCGGCCCTCCACCCGATGCGCGTGCAAGGCGCGCCCGGCGATGCGCAGCTCGTAGTCGATCTCTCGCTCGTCCACAGTACGTCCCCGTTTCAGTTGTGAGAGATGATCCCGCTCAGCACTTCGAGCGACCCGCCGCTGAGCTCGATCTCCGTCGACGACAGCGTGAGCGTCTTGTCGTCCAGCGTGAGCACGCTCTTGCCGCAGACGATCTCGATCTTCTCGTGCGCCTCGATGAGGCCCTCGTCGGCGGCGCCGGACATCTTGCCGGCCACCGTCCAGAGCGCGCCCTCCTGGACGTCCTCGTTGATGTTCGTGCCGGCCGTCAGGGTGATCGAGCCGCCGACGGTCTCGACGAGGTCCTTCGCCGCCGAGTCGGAGAGGCTGTGGCCCGACTTCGCGTACTTCAGCCCGCCGACCGTCTCGACCGCGATCGGCCCCACCTGACGCGAGAGCCCCTGCCCGGCGACGCGCATCACCAGGCCGCCGACGAGCGTCACCGCGTTCTTCGCGCTCCGCGCGATGTTGCCGAGCGACACGTCGATGAGCGCGGCGCCGACGGTCAGCTTGCGGTTCTTCTTCACCGTCGTGTTGTGGCTGTCCTTGCCCCGGATCTTGCGGCTGCCGCCGATCGTGATCTTCTCGGTGCCCGACACGGTCTTCGAGAAGCTGGCGCCGGTCTTCACGATCTCGTCGTTGCCGATCGTCACCGTCTGGCTCTGCTTGACCTTCGTGTCGAGCGCCTCCTGGTGCTCGAACTTCTGCTCGCCGTCCACGGTGTGGGACGCGTCGTTGAAGACGCGCTCGGTCTTGTACTGCTTCGTGAGGACGTCGGTGTTCTTCGACGCGTGGATGTACATGACCTCCGCGCCCTTCTTGTCCTCGAAGTGGATCTCGTTGAACGAGCCGCCCCCGGGCGTCGTCGCCGTCTTGTAGACGACGCGCGTCTTGTTCGCGGGCAACCCGTACGACGGCGGGTGCTCTCCGTCGTGGATGCGGCCGAGCGCGATCGGCGAGTCCGCGTCCCCGCACTGAGCCATCGCCGCGACGACCCAGCCGGCGCGAGGGAACATCATGCTGCCGGGCGCGAGCCGCTGGGTCGCGCGCAGCCAGGTCCCCGCACCTGCGTCGAAGGCGCCGCTCCGATCCCAGTGGTGCTGCGCCCGAACGCGGCCTGCGGCCTCGGGGTAGACCTCGTCGCCCGCGTCGGACGAGATGATCGCGAGCGACAGGCCCGCGGTCGTGCGCGGCGGCGCTTTCCGCTCCGGGTGCACGCCGACGCCGCTCGACGCCGTCGAGAACGCGACGACGATCGCCGATGCGCCCTCGAGGTCTCCGTCCTCGATCGACATCACCGTCTCGTGCACGACGACGCTCCCGGCCTCGTCGGCCGTGAGGCTCATGCCCGGATAGACCCGGACCGAGCGCGCCGTGCCGACGACGCGACCGCTCGACGAGCGACCCTGCGCGACCGACATCCGCGCGGGCCCGACGTCGTTCAGGCCAGGCATCTCGAGGACGCGATCGTACGACTCGTACTTCCCGCCGCCGCCCGTGGCGCCCACCGCGAACGACGGCTTCTCCCAGCGGAAGCCCTTCATCGCGTGGCTCGTCGACGAGGCCGACCCCACCTTCGCCATCGCGACGATCCCCTCGGGGACGGCGCCGATCATCGAGCCGAGGTGCACCGGCATCGCCTCGCCCTCGATGAACCCTCCGCGCTCGGCGGCGTCCGCGATCACGAGCTGGCTGCCGGCGGCGTGGTCGAAGAAGTAGACGAGCCCCGCGTCCGCAATCGTGCGCTCGATGAAATCCCAGTCGCTCTCGGCGCGCTGCACGCGGTATGGGAGCGCGGAGCTCGCGTCGAACGCGAACGACGCGGGGACCCCGGCGAGCACCTCCGCGAAGATCTGCTTCAGCGTCTTCTCCTGGAAGCTCCGAGACGATCGCCCGAGGGTGAGGCCAAAGGCCGTTGGCCGTAGAACGACGCGGATCTCGCCGACGCCGACCTCGCTCGCGACGGCGACGGCGCTCGCGACGACGCCCGTCACCCGCCGAGCGTTGCCGACGCAATCATCGAGGATGAGCGTCGCCGGGGCGCCGACGAGCTCGGTCGCCGCAGGGATGGGGACGGGCGCAGGGAAGCCGAGGTCGAACTGGAAGAGCGTCGATACCGCTTCCCGACCTGCGAGCTCCGCCACCTTGTACGTGCGTCCACCGACCTCGATGCTCGCGTAGCTGAAGCCGATCCTCATGGTCTGGACCCTCTCAGAGCGAGACGTTGTCGGGCGTGCCGTGGACGTTGATCGTGTCGGCGGCCTTCAGCTTCAGGTTGCCGCCGATGACGATCTTCGCCGGCGTCATGTCGATCGTGAGCTCGCCCTTCTCGAGGTGGACGCTCTTCGCGGCGGTGATCTTGACGGTCTTCCCCCGGAGTTCGACCTTGTCCTTCGCGGCGAAGCTCGCGTCGCCGCCGATCGTGATCGCGGCCTCGTTCGCGGACGTCGTGATGTCCTTGCCCGCCTTGCGCGTGATCATCCCACCGACGAGGCGGATGAACTTGCCCGCGCTGGTGGTGTTCAGCGACTCCTTGGCGGCGATCATGACGCGCGCGCCGCCGACGACCTCCGCGAGGAGCTTCGAGGCCGCGATGGTGATCTGCCCTCCCGCGAGCGCGATCATCGCGGCGCCGACCTTCTTCGTCGAGGTCTCGACGACCGCGCGGGTGATCTGCCCATCCAGGAGGCTCTCGAGCGACGGCGGCTGGAGCGCGCCCTTCACCGATGCCTTCAGCGACTCCGGGGTGGGGATCGACGCCTTCAGGGAAGCGGTCGCCTTCGCCGCCGCGGCCTTGGGATCGGGGAGCGAACCTCCCGCGAGCGCGCCCTTCGCGTCGCCGAGAGCGTCCTTCGCGATCGCCTTCGGATCCGGCGGCTTCGGCAGAGCTGACTTGAGCTGATCGAGCGGGTTCGGCGGGGGCTTGATCCCGCCAGCGAGCGTGAAGCGGAGGCTGCCAACGGTCTCGGTGTCGTTGGCACCGACGTCGAGCAGTGAGGTCCCTCCGAGGTTCACGGTTTCGCTGCCGCCGATCGACTCGGTGCGGTTGCCCTCGACGTTCTGGACCTCGTCGACGCCGACGGTCCGCTTCATGTCGATGCCGATCTCGACGCTCTGGTTCTTTCGCACCTGGCGCGTGACGCCGAGGCCGACGGTGTACGTCTCGTCGTGCCCGATCCACTCGCGCTTGTCGTTCTTCACCTCGATCGCGACGTCGCGCTCCGCGAACTGCCAGATCTGCTGGCTGCCCGCGGTGTCGTCGAGGCGCAGCTCGTTGATGCCCGCCTTCCCGGGATACGTCTCGGTGCGGATCGTCATCACGTTCTGGTGCCCGGGCTGCGCGTACGTCGGGACCATCTGCCCGTTGATCATGCGGGCGATCGCGACCGGACGATCCGGATCCGAGTCGACGTACGTCACCGCGACCTCCCAGCCGACGCGCGCGAGCGTCATCGAGCTCGAGGTCTCCTGCAGCACGCGGATCCAGCGCGAGTCCTCGTCGGTGCCCTTCGCCTCCCGGTCCCAGTGGAACTGCACCTTCGCGCGACCCAGAGCGTCCGTGTGGATCTCCTCGCCCGCAGGGCCGCGGACCATCGCCGTGTCGTAGCCGCCCATCTCGGGGCGCGGTGTGGATGGCTTCGGGCGGAACGGGGTCGCCTTCGGGATCGCCTCGAACCGGTTCTGTCCGACGGCGCCCTCGACGTCCTCGTAGGTGTGGGTGACCTCGGTCACGAAGTACTCGCCCGAGAACGACGCGCCGTCGACGTGCTCGATCGTCATCGCGCGCCCGGGCCTCAGGTCGACGAACGTGGTGCTGCCGCGGATCGCGCGCTTCTCGGCCTCGAACGCCTCGACGCGGAGCGACGCTATCGCCCTGCCCTGATCCGGGACGCGGTAGCCGCTCGGGTAGTCGTACACCTCGAGCTGCGTGTCACGTGCGCCCGCCGCGGACTGGATGAGATCGAGCGCCGGGGTCTTCCAGTGGTAGTCGTTCACGGTCGACTTGCCGGAGCCGACACGCGTCACACGCGACAAGGCGAAGAGGGACTCGTCGCCGTGGGCGAGCGCGCCCGCGCTCGTCCGCAGCGTGAGCGGCGCTCCACCCCGAAACGGCGCCGCCGCGGCCGACGTGTCGCGCATGACGAGCGTGTCCTCGTCGGTCGCCTCGTAGAACACCCCGTCGAACTCGGCGAGGCGGGACACGAAGTCGAAGTCGCTCTCGCGGTACTGCACGGTGTACGGCAGGCTCCACGGCGGACGCGCGAGCTCGAACGCCGCGGAGACCTTCCCTGCGAGCACGGACGCGATGATGTCCTTCGAGCTCATGTCGCGGAACTTCCGCGTGTTCTTCGTGAGCTTCAGGAAGTCGAATGACGAGCGGAGATCCAGCTCGAAGACGTTCACGCCCTTCTGCACCCCGCGGAACGCGACGCCCCGGAGCCGGAGCGCGATCGAGCGAACAGGCTGATCGTCCCGTGTCCAGGTGATCGTCACTTCTCCGTCTGTCGCGCCGGCGAGCCCGGGATCGACCGCGGCCGAATGGATCTCGACCAGCGCCCGCGTCGGCTCGCTGAGCCGCTCGCGGATCGTCGCGCGCTGGACGGCGATCTCCCCGACCGGCGAGGAAATGACCATACGGAGCCGGCGTGCTTCGCTCATGCGAGCTCTCCTACGGACGAGGTGGGTCTTGGTTGCACATCTTCCGGCAATGTCCCCCGCGCGAGGACCCGCACCTTACGGAGCCTCTCCCATTTCATCGGGAGCGGGACGTGCGCGACGAACGCGAGCTCGACGACCTTCTCGTCGATGTCGATGACGACGCGCGTGAGCGGCGCGTCGTGCGCCGCGCTCCCGCCGCCGCGTTCGGGCGCACCGTGCGTCTCCGTGACGACGTCGATCCCGTACGCCGGGAGCGTGAACGAGATCTCGTCCGCGCCGCCGAAACCCTCGAGCTTGACGGCCAACGGGAGCACCAGCGGCGACGCCGTGCGCTGCTCCGGGCGCGCGCTCGAGTGGTAGCGGCGATCGCGATCGACCGGCGCCGCAGGCGCGCGCTTGCGGCTCCACCCCTCGTCGAACGTGCCCGCGTGGCCGATCCTCGGCGCCCAGTTCTCGTCGATCGGCGCGAAGCAGCCGGCGGACGTGTGCAGGCCGAGCGGCGTGACGGGCTCGAGCCGCTGGGCCTCGAGGCCGACCATCCGCTCTGGATCCCGAGCGAAGCCGCGACCGAGCGGGTTCTCGCGGATCCGGTCCTGGTAGTCCCCCGGCTCGAACCCTCCGTAGCAATGATCGAAGCGCAGCGGCGTCGTGACCACGTTGCCTGGAGGGCCCGGGCGCACGCCGGCCGGCGTCTTCATGTACACGCGCGGACCGAAGAGCCTCACCGCCTTGTGGAGCGGGCCGACGCGCATCGACAGGACCTTGCTCTCGGCGGGGGTGCGCCCGGGTCGCGCGGTGCCGACGAGCAGGCAGTCCGTCCCGCCGAACGGGAGCGAATAGTCGCGCGGGTAGCGGACGCCGCCCGCGCCGTCGCCCTCGGCGTGATGGCGGATCTGGCGCGCGGCGACGCGGAGCCGCCCGCTCTCGTCGAAGCGGAACGAGAGCTTCGAAACGACGACGAGGAGATCGACGTCGTCGTCGCTGGCGACGTCCGTCGCGCGGACGATCGTCATGCTCCGGTTCTCGATGATCTCTTCGAAGCTCATGATCGCTGAGGTCCCTTCGCGACGTCGCCGGTCAGGTAGGCGAGCGTGGCGATCTGGCGCGCGACCCACCCCTCGGTGTCGAGATCGAGCGGGCGACCGACCAGGAACGACGCCCCGATCGCGTTGCGTCTACGCTCCGCGGCGCGCGCGTTCGGATCCGCGAGGTCGGCGATCGCCGCGGCGCGATCGAGCTTCCTCCCGTGGCGCATTCGCGCGACACCGAGCGGTGCTCGGAGCGCGTCCGCGGCGGCGGCCTGCGCGTCGAGATCGAGGTCCGCGGGCGACGCGGGATCACGCTCGGGCGCGATCCCGGTGATTCGCTCGATCGCGCGCGACGCCGCGAGCTTCCGCGTGCCGCGGTGCGTGCGCTGGAGGATCTGCACGAGCAGCGGGATGAACGCGGGGGCGCCATGGTCGGCGAGCGCCTCGATCGTCGCGTCGCCTTCGTCGGTGTCGGGCGCGTGGAGCGCGGCCTGCGCGAGCGCGGCCTCGTCGCGCGTCGCCCCTGCGTGCACGAGCGTGCGCGCCGCAGCGCCCGCGGCGCCGACGTCCTCCTCGCGCGCGCCGTCGAGGAGACCCCGAGCGACCGTCTGCCGCAAGAACGAGAGGCCAGCCTCCGCGCCCGGATTGGCGCCCCGGAGCGCGAGCGATCGGGCGGCAGCGAGCGCAACGCCGGGGCGATCCAGGAGCGCCGTGAGCGGCGGACCGACGTCGCCGGGCTCTCCGCGCGCGAGCCCGATCGCGGCGAGCGAGGCGATCCGATCGTCCGGGTGGTCGACGAGCGCGAGCAGCGGCGCGGCGTCGAACGCGCCCAGTTCTCCGCGGTGCAGGCGCTCCATCGCCCGGAGGCCGATCTGGAGCGCGCGCGGTCGGTCGTCCTCGTCGAGGAGCGAGCGCGCGACGCGCGAGAGCCGCGGGTTCGAGCCGAGCGCGAGCGCGTCGACCCCGGCGTCGAGCGCGGCCTCGGGGAGCTCGAGGAGGATCTGTCGGAGCGCGTTGATCGGCCGTTCGCCGTCGGTGCACGCGAGCAGGAAGAGCGCCGCGAACCATCGCGCGGAGTCCACGATCGGGAAGCCGCGCGCGATCTGGAGAGCGAGCGCCTCGACGTCGAGCGACGCTCGCCCGCGCTCGTACGCGGCGCAGGCGTCGAGCGCGTCGAGCACGCGCTGATCGAACGCCGCGCCGGTGCTCCACGGCATGTCGTCCGCGGGGTGCCGAAGATAGAAGAGCGTGGCGATCTCCTCGATCGCGTCGCGCGCGCTGCGCCGCAGCTGGTCCAGGGCGCGGGGCTCGACGAAGCCGGAGCTGGCCGCCGCGATCTCCCTGGGCGCGCGCGGGTCGGCGTGGAGCGCGGGCGCGCCGAGGCTCGGCCGGAGCCTCGCGGCGGGGGAGGCGGGCGCGCGCGCGTCGGGCGCGCGAAGATCCCGCCTCGCGAGTCGCAGCACCGCGGGGTCGAGCTCCATGAACGCCTCGACGAGGCGCGAGAGCTCGTCCCGCTCGTCGCGGTGGGCGGCCGCCGCGAGCGCGCGGAGCTCGGCGAGGGCGTCGTCGAACGCGCCCGCCCAACCGACCGTCCGGGCGCGCGCCGAGAGCGTCGAGAGCGTCGCGACGGCCGCGTCGCAGCGTGCTGCGACGACATCGGCCGAGCGGCCGGCGCCGCCGCCGCGCCGGGCCACGAACGATTGCAGAACATGGACGACGATCTCCGTCCGCTCGGAAACGATCCGCGCATCCCCTCCGTCCGCGTGCCCCAGCTCGAGCATGCGGCGCAGGATACGCCGAGTCGCGTCGCCTGCGAGTCGGTTGACGCGGAGCCCTACACCTTGCCCTCGCGTGCTGGCATCGGCTGCCGCTGCTCGGTCTATGGCTGGTGTGCACGCCGCGAGCGTGACCGCGCCCGAGCTGCCCGGGCTCCACGACACCCTCGCTTTCCAGGACCTGCCCGCGCCGCTCGCCTTCGAACCGCTCGCCGAGCTGCGAAGCTGGCGTTCGAGCGCTCCACGTGGTGCAACGCCGGAGCGGCAGCTTGCGGATAGCCTCACAGGCCTCGAGGGTCGAATCACGTTCGGCCCAGGCGAAGTGCGGCACGCCGAGTTCGGAGGAGATCGGGGGAAGACGCGCTCTTCCGGCGCTTCGCGGTTCGGTCCGGCGACTTCTGCCCCGACCTGTAGCGCCCCCTCTTGAACAACGGCGCTCACGCCGACGTCAACCAGGGTGCCCAGGTGCTCCGGAATCGGTGCCCAGGTGCTCCGGAATCG
>Ga0105046_10012422_pt1 | contig 13213 bp, 12 predicted proteins | sample MAT03_FD_78385 | JGI IMG/M metagenome (GOLD analysis project Ga0105046, IMG submission 78385) | Freshwater microbial communities from Lake Fryxell liftoff mats and glacier meltwater in Antarctica - MAT-03 (megahit assembly) | ecosystem: Environmental > Aquatic > Freshwater > Ice > Liftoff... | reverse complement strand
CTGATGATGCGAACGCGCGCAATCTCCGGCACATCGCGGATCATGCCGATGAACGAAAGGCCCGCGTTCACGCTCGTGGGAGCAACGACCCCGCCAACCGGCTGATCATTGACGTCATAGAGCTGGAAGAGCGTCGTGTCCGCGAACTCAACGCCGGTGAAGACCACGCCGAATCCCAGCACCGTCGCCCGTCCCCGGAGTCGTCATCGTCAGGCCGCGCGGCGAGTTGGCGTTGAAGAAGTTGCCCGGCAACGCATTCGGCGACGAGAACGCATCGGGCACGCCGTCCCAGTTGATCTCGCGCCGGCCGCCGCCAAACGTGCCGCCAACGCCTTTGTTGGCTCCCAGCCTCGCGCGGAACTGATCAACCGTGCTCTGGATATCGCCCGGCGTTGCGCCAGAGGCGGAGAAGGTCTGCGTCGCATGCGCGGACGCGGCCACCGCGAGCGCGGCGATCGCGCGCGTCATCATCACCGTCTTCATCTGTACTTCCTTTCTCCGACGTTCTGTAAAACCTAAAAGCCGCGCACGCGCCGGAGTGTTCGAGCATGCGGCCCACCAGCAGATGCCCGCCGGTCATACAGATGTGCCGTGCAAGCCCGGCCATGCAACGTTCGAAACAAATGTAATAGATGATCCGCAGAGAACGCGTGGCACGCCAGCCAATTGGCCTAGAAGCCAGCCTCCGGCGCCACCGCGCGCAGCACGCGCGCCAAAAACTCAACCTGCACGTTCTTGGCCTCGTTGCCAAACGTGCCGAAGCCCGCGTGCTCCTCGGGTGCGCCCGTCTTCTCCCAAGTCTTCATCTCAATCATCGAGCCAGCGCCGCCGCGCCGCTCAATGCTCGCGCGCAGCGCATCGACAAACGGCACGAGGCGATCAAACGGCACCGTCTTGTCCGTGCGCGTGTGCAGGAAGAGCATCGGTATCGCCGCCATTGAATCAACGCGCGACATCGGGTCGAGTTGTTCAACCACCGCGCGATCCTGGGTCGTGCCCCACGGCGTTTCGCCAGCATGGCCCGCCACCTCTGGAAAAAACAAGCCCGTCAGCCAGCCCGTGGTCCCCTCGACCGCCGCGACAGCGAAGTCGTGCGGCTCGCACAAGCGCAGCAGCGTCGCCATTCCGCCCGCCGACATCCCGCCGATCCCCAGACGCTCAAAGTCAAAGACGCCGCCGAGCTCGGGCGCGGCGAGCGCGTCCACGACGCCATCGATCTCGCCTGACATGTGGCGCAACATCGCGAGCGTCGTGCGACGATCCTGGAACGCCGGATCAAGCCGCTCGCCATGACCGGGAAGATCGAGCGCCACCGCCGCGATGCCCGCGCGGATCCATCGCAGATATCGCCCCGGATCAAGCTCCTTGTTCACGGTGCGCCCGTGCATCCAGATCATCGTGGGGCACGGCGTCTTCCAGTCCGGATGCGCGATGAGCGCGGGAACACCCGCGAGCGTTGCGATGCGTGTGCGCTCCGCGAGCGCACGCGGCAACTGCCGGAATCGCTCGGGCAACTTCGCAAGATCGGGCCATGCCGGTCCCGACCCATCCACAGCTTCGTGAGAGGTCGTCATAGATCCGACGTTAGCGCCAAGTTGTTCCTCCGCATCAGCGCCGGCGCCGAATCATCGCCAGCACGCCCGCACCGGCGAGCAGACCCATCGCGGAGGGCGCGGGGACCACGACGAAGTTGAACGTGTAGTCCGTTGGCAGGCCGAGCTGCTGGATCCAGAACGTGTACGTCCCGCTCGGCAGCGGCGGCACAAAGCCCACGATCCCGAAGTTGTCGCCCATCTCGGGAAGGATGTCCAGACCCACGTTGTTGTGCGAGGGGCCAAACAGAGCCCAGCCCAGCAGGTCCGAGGGCGTGGCGTCATCGGGATCGACACTCAGGAAGTTGCCAGCCTGCATGCCGATGAACGACGCGCCATCCTCGCTGAAATAGTTCTCGAGGAAGAGCGAGCCCAACTGCTGCCCGGGCGCGAGCGTGATGGTCAGGAAGTCGCGGTCGCCATCCTGCGTCGTGCCGATCACGCGATTGTCGCCAAACGCCAGCGGCACCTGCGTTGGCTGGAACCGATCACTCGAGAGATCGCCCTGCGTGGGCTCATCCCAGCCCGTCTGGGCCGCGGCGTGGGGAACAACAACCGACGCGGCAACCAGTGCGAGCGCGGCCGCTGTGAAAAGTGAGTTGGACAGTGAACAACTCAGCGAGCAACGAATGAACATATCGGACCTTTCGTCGGTGGATGTATGGGCTCGCGGAGGCGACGGAAAAACAACGAGCGTTCGCGTGCGGTTCGCACCACATCAGAGCACGGATCCCGCAGAAAGCAAGTGAAATGGAAACGTGGCGGCACGGTGGCCGTTTCTTACGCGCTATTCCGCAGCCCCGAGCGAGTAGAGACCCGGCGCCTTCGCGGATCGGCGCGGCAGAACCCCCGACGAGTGACCCTTCAGCACGCCGTACACGTCGGCGATCACTTCCGGGCGATAGAGATATCCCCAGTGGTCGCCGAGTCGCTCCATCACGCTCGCCTTGCTCGTCCCCAGCACGCGGCGCGCGGCGTTGATGAAGGCGTCGGTATCGGGCGTCGTGTCATCGGGTGAGCCGAGCTCGCTGCAATCCACAACCACGGTCCGCGGCGGGAGCACGCCCGGCGCAATGGATCGCGGGCCGTGCCGCCCGAGCCGCTTCTCGGAGTTCTTGGTTGCCTCCGAGATGTGCAGCGCGTCGTCGTCGTGGTGGTTGTAGACGTGCGTGCGGTCGCAGAACTGGTGCAGATCAAAGAGTGGCTGCCCACCCTCGAGCGCGTGCCACTCAAGATCGGCGTTGAGCATCAGCACCTCGCCGAAGATCGCAACATGCAGGTGGCGGACCGGCGCAACCTGCCTGATGAACTCGCGCAGGACCTGGTTGCCCATGGAGTGGGCCGCGAGATGGATCTTGCGGCCGCAGAAGGGACGCTTGCCCTTGCTGGGCCGGAAGAAGTCGGCATAGAAGCGCACGGTCTTTGCGAAGACGCGCCCGAGCAGGAGGCCGCTGGGCCACGCGATCTCCTGATCGGATGGATAGCGCCCCGACTGGCCCCAGCTCGGCCACGTGAAGTAGACGATGCGATCAATCGGGCTTTCCGGCGGCAGCACGTACAGCTCGTGCAAGCGCTGCAGGTGACGCAACGCGTCGGGCCACGAGTAGTTGAACCCGTGGATGAAGAAGAGTGTGTCGCCCTTTGCCTCCGGCGCCTCCGTCATCGTCTGATAGAGCGAGAGGAGGAGCCGGCGGCTCGCGTTCACGCTGGTGGGATTGTCATCGGGCTCGAGCTCGGTGTACCCATCCACCGGCTCGTCGGGGATGAGCGCGACGGCCGCGTCGAGCGCGGCGTCCTTCGCAGGCACGCTCCCGGGCACGAAGGGCTTGAAGGTCGCGATGCGGAACGTGGGCATCGGCTCGCGCCGCGTGTCGGCGACGAACTCAACCTTCTTCCCACCGACGTTGCGTGTGCCGATCTCGCGGTTGGTGATGATCCAGTGGTTCATGGTTGCCTCCAGTGAAGCGCGTGCCCTCGCGACTCGCGAGGTCCAGCGCGGTGGTTACGGGGAGATCGGATAGTGCCGCAGGTCGCGAAGCGTGCGTGTGAGCTCGCCCCTGAAGTCCGGGTGCGCGATTGAGATGAGCGCCTCGCCGCGCTGGCGGAGCGAGAGGCCGAAGAGATTCACTGCGCCGTGCTCTGTGACGATCCAGTGCACGTGCCCGCGCGTGGTCACGACGCCCGCGCCGGGATTGAGCTGCGCCGCGATGCGCGACACGGTCCCTCCCGCGGCGGTCGATGGGAGCGCGATGATCGGCTTTCCTCCCTTGGAGAGCGCCGAGCCGCGGATGAAGTCCATCTGCCCGCCGATGCCGGAGTAGATGCGGTGGCCGATGGAGTCGGCGCAGACCTGGCCCGTGAGATCGACCTCGAGGGCGCTGTTGATGGCGGTGACCTTCGGGTTCTTGCGGATCAGCGCGGTGTCGTTGGTGCGGTCGCACGGGTGGAACTCGATCAGCGCGTTGTGGTGGACGAAGTCGTAGAGGCGCCGCGATCCTGTCGCGAAGCTCGTCACCGTTCGGCCGGGGTGGACCTGCTTGTGTCGGTTGGTGATGACGCCGCCCTCCATCAGCGCAATCAGCCCATCGGAGAACATCTCGGTGTGCACGCCGAGGTCGTGCTTGTTGCCCATTCGCGCCAGCGCGGCGTCGGGGATCGCGCCGATGCCGAGCTGCAGAGTGGCCCCGTCCTCCACGAGGTCGGCGATCAGCTCGCCGATGCGTGACTCAACGGCGCCAATCGGTCCCCGCTCGGCCGAAGGGAGCGCCCGGTCTGTCTCGATCCACGCGTCGAGCATGCGCGCTTCGACGACCGTGTGCCCGCTGGTTGCGGGCATCTGCGCGTTGACCTCGGCGATCACGAGCGGCGCCGTGTCCGCGGCGGCGCGGGCCGCGTCGCAGGAAGTTCCGAGCGTGTAAACGCCGTGATGGTCCGGCGGCGAGAGTTGCAGGATCGCCGCGTCGAGCCGGATCCGCCCGGTGTAGAAGAGCGAGGGAATGTCGGAGAGGAAGACGGGGATGAAGTCCGCGCGTCCCTCCTGCACGGCGGCTCGCGCGGGCGCGCCCGTGAAGAGTGAGCACGATCGCAAGTGCCCCTCGCACGCCGGATCGAAGATCGATGCGGTCCCTTGCGTGTGCAGGTGGAAGAGCGTGACGCGCTCAATGTCCGTGCGGCGCGCGAGCGCATCCAGCAGCGGCACGGGCGTCGCGGCGGAACCGTGTACGAAGACGTTCATGCCGCTCGTGATGAGCGAGACCGCTTCTTCTGCTGAACTCACTCGCGCCATCGATGCCTCCTCCTTCTCGGCACTCGGGCCGCCGCTCTAGAGCGTTATTCGTGCGTTGCGCTGGATCGATCCGGGCAGGCGCGCAGCCTTCAGCTCTTCGGCGCACGTCGCAGTTCGCGGCGAGATCTCAATCACGCAGTCGGGCGTGACGCCGTCGGCCTGCATCGGCACATCGACGCCGCACGCCAAGAGCCACTTCGCGGAGCGCCGTGTCTGGATCTGCTGGCACGTCTCGACGCTGTCGCTCCCCGTTGCGTTCTTGATCGGCGCGAACTCCTCGATGCGGTCGGTCTCGACAACGATCGAGGCCTTGCAGAGCGCGAGCGCATCGAAGACGAACTTCTCGAGCTTCACCGCGTTGTTCGCCAAAGGGTTGATCGAGGTGCCGCTCGCGGCGTCGATGCAGGGCACCTTCTTCTCCGCTCGATGGAATGGGAGCGCAAAGCGCGTGTCGGTCGCGAGCCGCTCGATGAACTCAACGCCCAGCGCGTGGATCGCGACCGACCCGGCGTTGTAGCGCAGCGAGCCATCCGCGTGCGTCTCTTCCGCGAGTCCCTTGGGAAGATCGGAGTATTCAAGCACCTCGATCTTGCCGTCCGCGAGGCAGAAGACGCCAACCTTCTCGCCGGGGTTGGCCTTCGCGACCATCTTCGAGGACATCTCTCCCGATGAGTCGCTCGCGTTGGCGTGCAGGCCGAGGAAGATGGGATCAAGGATTCGCACGTTGGGATTGTCGACCTGGAAGTAGGAGACCTGCGTGATGCCGCGAGACTTCATGTCGGCCAGCGCTCCGGACTGGTGCAGCGCGCGAACGCAGCCGCCGTGGCCATCGGGATTGGTCGCGACCTCACCCCTGCTCGTGAGAAGCACCTTGCCCGTCGCGATGTCAAGGCTCGGCATCACGCCCTGCGGAAAGAAACGCACGTCCTCGCGCGAGAGGCCGAAGTAGTCGTGGGCTCCGAAGAACTCGACCGTCGCCTTGTGGTTCAGCGGGCTGGTCATTATGTACCACGGCACGCGCACGCCATACCGGTCCTTGGCACCAAGCATGTTCTCGGCGAAGATCTGGAAGAGGCTCTTGCCCGTGACGGCGCCAGCGGGAAAGCATCCCTTGGGCCCTTCGAAACCGAGGCGCGAGCCCTGTCCACCCGCGACGACGAAGGCCGCGACCTTTCCGCCGCGAAGCAGCGCCTCGCCCAGGTGCTGGAAGCGTGAGCGATCCCACGAGCGCAGTGCCGAAGCGCGGTCGACAGGGTAGTACGGCGCGGGCCCAAGGCTCTTAGGCATCGCCGCGGCGGGCTTGGACTTGACGTATGTTTGAATCAGCCCGGGCAACGCGGCGAGATCGAGCGACTCGATCTGCGAGACAAGCGCCTCCTGGCCACTTGACTCAAGCGACGCCGCAAAGTTCAGAAGGTGCAATTGGCCCGCGGCCTCCAGGCGAGCACGGGCGGCGTCGATACGAGCGGAAAGTGGGGGCATGGGGTGGGTTCCTGGGAAGTGGTCAAGTGGCAGAGTGGAAAGGCCGTGCCAGTGTGTTGCTTGATGGTAACGATCGTCGCGTCCTCGTGGCTCCGCTTTCGTGGCACCGGCCTCCCGACCGGTGTCTTGCCGCTGCTTCACCTCGGGTACCCCGCAGCTCCGCGGCGAGTCTTCACTTTGCTTCCCTTCTGTGCACTTGCCTCCCTCTCCTCTTTGCACCGGTACAGTTTCAGCATGAGCACCGCGACCGTTTCCGCAACTCCTTGCACGAACCTCCTGCGATCGCCGCCGCATCTTCCGCTCATCGCGCCCTCCATTCTCGCTGCCGACTTCGCGTCCATGGGTGCCGATTGCGCGGCGATCCTCCGCGGCGGTGCGGACCTTCTCCACCTTGATGTCATGGACGGGCACTTTGTCCCAAACCTCACGATGGGCCCGGATCTCTGCCGCTCGCTCCGCCGCGCAATCCCTGGTGCGTACCTCGATGTCCATCTCATGGTCACTGACCCCGCCTGCTTCTTTGAGCCGTTCGTGAAGGCTGGCGCGAACCACATCTCGTTCCATGTGGAAGCGGTAGGAATCTCGTGCGTTCCCGCGATGGTCCAGCGCCTGCACGCGATGGGCGTCGAGGCGGGCGTCGCGGTGAATCCCGGCACGCCGGTCGATGCGCTGCTGCCGCTCCTGAGTCCCGCCGACGAGGCCAGCCGCCCGGACCTCATCCTCATCATGAGCGTCAACCCCGGCTTTTCCGGTCAGAAGTTCATCGCCAGCGTGCTCGACAAGGTTCGCACGCTCCGGCCCCTGCTGCGCTCCGACCAGCGCATCCAGATGGACGGCGGCATCAATCTGACCAACGCCCCCGAAGTCCTCGAGGCGGGGTGCGATGTGCTTGTCGCCGCGTCGGCCATCTTCGGCCAGCCCGAGTCGGCGCGAGCGGGGATCGTGCGAGCCCTCCGGGGTGGTGCCGCCTGAGGTGGCACTCGCGCGAGGCGCCGAAGGGCGCGACACGCCGAGCCCAAGTCTCGTCTTCTGAGTTGCGATCTCTTCAACGCATGTCGGTTGTGTGCTCTTCCTGCGAGCGGACGATTGGGTTTTGGGCGGGTAGCCCGGTGTGCTGGTGCCGGCGCTGATAGACTTTGCCTCGTTCATCAGACCTGAACGATTGGCTCGGGCCGAGTCGGTCCAGATCGATTGAGTTGGTTCAGGTCGTGCCCGCCATGGATTGGGCGGGTCGGTGGGATTCAACAGTCGGCTGCCACGGAGTGGCGGCGTACCCGGCGGCACCTGCCGCCACAGGACACACGCATGGCTGAGCTCAAGAAGAAGGAAGTCGCCCGCACTTGGCAGCAGGTCCTGCCCGAGCGCAAGAGCGATATTCCAGAGGGGTTGTGGCTTCGGTGCACAGGCTGTACCAAGATGGTCTACCGCCGCAACCTCGAGGCCAACCTCAACGTCTGCCCCGAGTGCGGCTTTCATCACCGCATCTCCGCGACGCAGCGCGTTGAGCAGCTTGCTGACACTGGTTCCTTCGAGGAGCTTTTCACCGGCCTGCTCCCGACGGACCCGCTGGGTTTCAAGGACCTCAAGGCGTACAAGGACAGGCTCCTGGCTGAGCAGATCAAGACCGGCTGCCACGACGCCATCAAGGCCGGGCGCCTGTTCATCAAGGGTCGGCAGACGTACGTCTGCTGCCTGGACCTGACGTTTATGATGGGCTCGATGGGCAGCGTTGTGGGTGAGACGATCACGCGAACGATCGAGCAGGCCACGACCGACGGACTCCCGCTGATCATCGTGAGTTGCTCGGGCGGCGCGCGGATGCAGGAATCCGGCCTGAGCCTGATGCAGATGGCCAAGACTTCCGCCGCGCTGGCCCGGTATGACGATGCTGGCGGCCTCTTCATCAGCGTGCTGACCGACCCGACGACCGGCGGCGTCACGGCGTCGTTCGCGATGCTGGGCGATGTCATCATCGCGGAGCCCAACGCGTTGATCGGCTTCGCGGGACCGCGCGTGATCCAGCAGACGATCCGGCAGGAGCTCCCCGAGGGGTTCCAGCGCAGCGAGTTCCTGATGAAGAGCGGGCTGGTTGACCGCGTCGTTGTTCGTGCCCAGCTCCGCAACGAGCTGGCGCGCATCATCGACTATGCTGGCAAGTAGCCGCGGCGAGGCAGGTATGTTCATCGCGCCACCCGTTCGAGTGACGCTCCAATAGTCACGCTCATTGGCGTGGGCGCTGTGCCGTACGATTGCATCATAACCAAGCACATCACCGTCGCCGCCATTGGCGTATGCCTCTTTGCCGCGGCGCCCATCACTGGCTGCGCCTCCGGCAGCGGCGCGGCGGCCACTGTGAAGTCTCTCATGCCCACCATCACGCAGCTCATGGGCGAATGGAACGTTGAGTCTCGCGCGGGCAATTCTGTCGCCGAGATGCTCCCCAAGGGCGCAAAGGTTCCTTCGCTCACGTTCGCGAAGGATGGCGGCAAGAGGCTGAGCCTTTCGGATGGAACGAGCGAGCTGGTTCGACTGCTCAAGGCGAAGTGAACGCTGGGCGAGATGTGGAACCGGCCTCCCGGCCGGTCGGTTCCTCGTCGCTGTCGCCTTTTGTCTTGAACGCGGCGAAGCGTCGCGGGCCGTGTATTCTTTGGCCTGATGTCCATCGCGCCACATCTCGTTTCGATGCGCCGTCCCTGGCGTGAACGAGCGACGCTCGCCGCGCTGGGCGCGGTTCATGGCGTGCTGATGGCGCTCGCGCTCGCGCCGGTGGGCTTGTGGCCGCTGGCGATGGTTGCGCTGGTGCCGGTCTTTGTTGCGTGCGCGCGGCTGGCGCGCGGCGGCACGCGCACGGCGCGCGGGGCGGCGTGGTTCGCGCTCGGGACGCTTCCTTACTGGCTCTATCTGCATGCGTTTCTCATTGATGTAACTGCTCCTGGGTATCCGGGGCTTGGTGTGCTGCTGAGCGCGTACACGTGGCTCACGGTCTGGATCGCGGCGCGTGCGTGGCGCCTGTTCTCTGGTGCTGGGTTTGTGCTCGCGGCGATAGCGTGGACCGGCGGCGAGTTTTTCCGGGGCGAGATCGCGTGGGATGGATATCCGTGGGGGCTCGTCGCGCATCCGCTTGTTGAGTGGTTCCCCATCGCGGCGCCGGCGGCGGTGGGGGGCCAATATCTCCTCGTGTTGCTGGTGGCGCTCTTCGGCGCTTCGCTTGTTGCGACGCTTGTGGATCCGAGCCGCTTGCCCGGGCGGATTGGGACTGGCCTTACGCTCGGCGCTTGGTTGGTTCTTTCGCTGGTCGGCCATCGCATGGTTCCCGCGTCGAGCGGCGAAGAGTTGCCCGTCGCGGTGGTGCAGACCAATGTGCCGCAGTCCAACAAGCTGTCGTGGCGCATACAGGATCAGATCGACGAGTGGCGCCGCCTTGAGAACGCGACGCTGCGGGCGGCGACCCAGGGCCCGGGCGCGCCGCCGGACCTCATCGTGTGGCCCGAGACGATGATGCCCGGTCCGACGCTGGAGCCCGAGGCGCTCGAGGTGCTCGCGCGTGAGGGGATGCAGTGGAACCTGCCGGTGAATCCGGTCGATTCGAAGGCGCCGACGAGCCTGAGGATGACGGCCTTTGCGGATCGCCTGCTTGAGATGCAGAAGCAGCTCACGATCCCGATGCTGATCGGTGAGGAAGCGCTCGTGGGGCTGGAGGTTGTGAAGCGCGACTCGCGCCTCTCGCTCGAGACTGCGAGCCGATTCAACAGCGTCTTCCTGATCGATGAGGCGACGATCTCGCGCACGCGATACGACAAGGTCCGGCTCACGCCCTTCGGCGAGGTCATGCCGTACATCTCCGCGTGGCCATGGCTTGAGGCAAAGCTTCTCGCGCTGGGCGCGGCGGGCATGCGCTTTGATCTTCGTGCGGGGACAGAGCTCACGGTGTTTCCGGTGCGGAGCGCTTCGCTGAGCCGCGATGTCCATGTTGTCACGCCGATCTGCTTCGAGGCGACGACGTCGTGGGTCTGCCGCAGGATGATCTTTAAGGGTGGCGTGCGGCGTGCGGAACTCATCGTGAACGTGAGCAACGACGGGTGGTTTGGCTGGTGGGATGCGGGCCGCGTGCAGCACATGCAGCAGGCGCGGATGCGCTGCATCGAGCTTGCGACGCCGATGGTTCGTGCCGCGAACACTGGTGTTTCGGCGATCATCAACGCGCGCGGGCAGATTCTGGCGCAGGGCGCCATCGCCGAGGATGGCACGCGCGGCACGGTGCGAGCGGGCGGCGTGCTCTGGGGCCGCGTTCCGCTGGCGACCGGGACCACCCTGTACGCGACGGTCGCCGACAGCGTGGGGTGGGCGGCGATGTTTGGCGCGGCGATCCTTTTGGCCCTTTCCTTCGTACGCAGTTCCAGGTTGCTGGCCTGGCCGCGATCGATGCTGGCGAGCAAACCCGGCGTTGGTCGATAGTGCCCAGGAGTCGCCGGCGCGATTGCGTGCGACAGATATTCGAGAAGCGTTCAGTTCGATCCAGTGGAGACTCGTTCGATGCGCCAGACGCGATCCGACCGCACATCCCGCAGACTTTCGCCGCTGGCCCAGACGCTCGGGCTTTCGCTCGCTGCGCCCGCGCTGCTGATGTTCGGCTGCGCGGGCCAGCCCGGAGCGCGAAGCGGTGATGCGGGCGGGAAGCTGGCGGTGGCGAAGGCCGCTGATGGCGCGGCGGGCGCGACTGCTCAGCCGCCGCGCGTTGATGCCGTGCAGGCGTCGCGGATCCGCGAGCGGGCCATCGAGATTCTGGAGCAGTCGGCGCAGTCGAGCGATCCGCAGGTGCGGGCCAATGGCGTCGAGTCCGCGATGATCGCGCTGACCCGGCTGATCATCCTTGTTGAGACGGGGCTGCGCGATCCGAACCCGGGCGTGCGCAGTGTTTCGGCGATGGTTGTTGGGAAGGCCAAGCTCACGAACCTGGCGGAGAAGTGTCGCCCGATGCTGGCTGATCCCGTGCCGCAGGTGCGTGCGTCGGCGATCCTCGCGCTGGCGGTGAACAAGCGAGCGGTTGATCGCACGCCGCTGGCGGACATGCTGCTGAACGATCCATCGCCGTGGGCGCGCCGTCATGCGGCGTTTGTGCTTGGTGAGATTGGTGATCGATCCGCGAGCAGCCTTCTGCGCGCTGCGGCGCACGAGGGCGATTCTGATCTTGGCGCCGAGCAGGTGCGGAGCTACCAGCTTCAGATCGCCGAGGCGCTGATCAAGCTCGGCGATGCTGATGCGCGGCAGGCCGTTCGGGCGGCGTTGTACCCTTCGCGGCCGGAGGATCTTGAGTCCGCGGCTTTGGCGGTGCAGATCATCGGGCAGGTCAAGGATCGCGACGCGATTGACCAGCTTGTTTATCTCTCGCAGTACAAGAACAGTGCGGGGCAGATGTATCCGGCCGAGGTTCGGCTTGGGATCGCGCAGGCTCTTTCGAGCATGGGGATCAAGGGCGGGGCGTACATCGCTGATGAGTTCAAGAACAGCCCGATGCCCGCGCTGCGTGCGCAGGCCGCGTTTGTGTACGGGTATGTTGGCAAGTCGCAGCTGAAGACGCTCGAGGCGATGATGGCCGATCCGGACCCGATCGTGCGGATCGCCGCGGCGGCGAGTGTGCTGCGGGTTGATCCGCGCTGACGGGGGCCGATGGTGGGGCGCGGGGCGGGGATGGTGCCTGTAGCATATCGCATCGGGAATGTAAGCAATATGCGACAGATCACATTGTAGATATTTTAGTCCGCTATAATACTCCGGTCGGTCATGTCCGCGGCGGACGCGGCGTTCTGGCCGAGAAGTCCACCCATTATTCACGAACTGAGCGGCAACATTGTTCTCTCTTCCTCGCCCGTCATCGCGCAGGGCGTTGCGCCCAACGACAACTTTTACTCCGGGCTTGCGCTGCGGCTTCGCGGGCGGTTTCTCGCGATCTACAAGGACTTCAGGCACTACTGCCAGAGCGAGCATCCCAAGTCTGGGGGGCTGTGGGCGTGGTCGGGGGTCAGTGATCATGAGCCTGTGACGCTCGTCGCGCTCTTCACGCAGGAGGCCGCGTATGGGCAGGGCGGTTCGCCGGGCAAGGCTCATCTTGAGTGTGTGAATCATGCGCTCAAGGCCCTCCATGCATGGATCACCGAGAACATGCTGGCTTTGATCGCGATTCCGAGGCTTGCGACCGGCGCGGGCGAGATGGACTGGACCCATGTCCTGCCGCACATCAAGATGCATCTCAATGAACTCAAGACGCCGATCTACATCTACACCACGTTCCACAAGGGCGTGAAGGCCGAGGAGGCTGCGGCGGCTCATGCGTGATGCGGGTTGCTGAGGGCTGCCGGGTGCGTCTGATCGGCGTCATCCATTGGTCGTGTGAACTGTCAAGGGAGTCGCTACGCTCGGTTCGTGAACGACGCATCATCAACCACTCGGGGCATTGATCGAGCCTTTGTCGACGCCGCGGCCGCGCTCGATGTCTTCCGGCGCGATGCGCTGGCCGTTGGCGCGTGCGCGCGGGGCGCGGAGCGATTGGCCGCGTGCTTGCGCGCTGGCAAGAAGATTCTCATCTGCGGCAACGGCGGGTCCATGGCCGATGCGATGCACTTTGCTGAGGAGCTTACCGGGCGATTCCGCAGGGATCGGCCCGCGCTCGCGGCCTTGGCGTGCGCTGATCCCACACATCTGACCTGCGTCGCGAATGACTATGGGTTCGAGCAGGTCTTCTCTCGCTGGGTTGAGGGGTTGGGGCGCGAGGGTGACTGTCTGATCGTGCTGAGCACGAGCGGGAACTCTGCGAACATCGTGCGCGCGGTTGATGCTGCGAGGGCCCGGGGAATCG
>Ga0105046_10012421_pt1 | contig 13214 bp, 9 predicted proteins | sample MAT03_FD_78385 | JGI IMG/M metagenome (GOLD analysis project Ga0105046, IMG submission 78385) | Freshwater microbial communities from Lake Fryxell liftoff mats and glacier meltwater in Antarctica - MAT-03 (megahit assembly) | ecosystem: Environmental > Aquatic > Freshwater > Ice > Liftoff... | reverse complement strand
TTTGAAGCCAAATGCCACCGTGGAAATTAACCAGTGTAGCATCATCGGTTATATTAAAATCGATAGCATTCGATCCCACTTCCATTTCACCTATATTGATTCCATGAATGCCTATACGATATCTTGAAATAACATTGTTTGTTATGAAAACATCTTTATTTATAAATCGATTTGCAGATGGATTTTGCACCGTAATGGCTGTTCGAAAGTAATTTGGATTGTCGAGCCTCTCAGTTGGATCATTAAATTCATTCCCATCTACAAGAAGATCACCGCTAACATTAAAGAGAATCACACCTAATTTTACATCTGAGAAAATATTTTCTTCATCAATTACGATATTTTCAGAATTCTTGTTGCAGCGGATTCCAAATTCTAGATCATTAAAGTCATTGCCTTGAATGGTTAAATCAAAATCTCCTTTTGAAAAAATTCCATATTTGGCATTTTCAAACACATTTATGTAATAATTTGATGTCCGGCTTCCTCCTATGTTAACCACCTTAGGAGTACTGGTATTTAAAAGATTAATGCCTGTTCCACAAGGTTGACATAGAGAAGTACTTATCATGTTAGTTGTGCAGTCCGGAAATCGATATTGTAAACATTATTGAATTCAATTGCGATAGGTTTGGGAACAGCACCACTGGTGCCATTACGTTTTTTGATAGGGAGGTTTTTGTCCTTTTTTGGAGTATTCATGATTTTTATAATTTATGAATACAACTTTAATGTAGACTTGAAGAAAAGTAAATGCTAATTTATTTTAATATTAAATTCCGAGTATCAAGTGCCTTTCTTTGAATGTAATTTTCTTATTTGTTTTTTAATTCCCGCACAAAATTTTCAAAGTTTGTTGTTCTACTGTCCTGAATGTATAGGTCGAAAGCTTTTTTACTAGTGTGCTGTGACTGGTTCATGATGGACTCATCAGAAATTCCTCGTTTTTTCATATTGGTAATATAACTTCTGCGACCCGTATGCGTGCCAATAAATTTATAAAATGGATCAGTTTTGAAAGTGGATTGTTTTGATTTAGTATTGAACCGTTCCTGCGTAAAATCTTCAGTGAATCCAGCGTATTCCATTGTATCTTTTATGCATCTATTGAAGTAAGCATTTGAAATTTTATTAATTGTAAAATTATATTTTTCCAATAATGATAAGACCTCATCAAAAATAACAATGTCGGCTTCAACTCCTGTTTTTTTCCTTCTGATGTGAGAATATTTTATTTGTTCACCAGCGACACTTTTAACTTCTACCTTCTTGAATAATTGTGGCAGATCCACATATGTTACCGAGGTGTAACATTGAATGTAAAATAAATCCCTTGCGTGTTCCAGGTGTTTATTGTTGCTATTAAATTTAAGACTCAACACATGTGCTAACATTTCTTCTGATAAATATGGCCTAGTAACCTTTTCATATGTTCTATCAAAAATGTCGCTATATATATTTAATATTTTGCTATTGAATTGTACTGCGAGTTGGGACGTGGCAAAAGCGAATACAGCATTGATCCATTTTTTGTAATTGTTAAAGCCCGGTATGTCCAGGTCGCGCTCCTCCTGTAAGTAATCGAAAAAATTGAGGAAGACTTGGTCATTAATTTCGTTTACAGTAATTTCTTCATCAAATTCATTAAACACATTTATCAATACATTGTAAGCGCTGCCATCAGAGAGCGAACCTGATTTTATTTTCCGGTTTTTAACAAGGTCAACGAACTCAATAAATTTAATTCCCCCATATTTTTTTACATCAATATCATGCATCAGGCACGATTGAGCTGGTGATGTTGGTAGTTCATTATCGACAATATTTTTTTGGTGCAGTTTAGAACTAGTCTGAAGAAATTTCTCTGCATTGGATTCGAGACTCAGGTTGAAAAACCAATCTAAATTTATGTGTTTGTTATCTGTGTCAACCAGGAAAAATTTTGAGGTTTCTATTCTTTCCTTTACTTCTTTGTAAATTTCTTCTCGTTGCATTTCCTGCCACCGAAAATTTTTGTTCATGTATTCTGTAATCGGTGTTACTTTATCATGAATATTTTTTTGAATTGACTCTTCGATTTCCTGCTTGAAATACCCCGTTGAATATAATTTATGAATTCCTTCGTCATCTAAGCTGGATGATGTTTGATTAAGTTGCAGTTCGATGAATTCTTTTGCTTTAAGAAATCTGCTTGCCAGATCAGCTTTTCTTGGAAGATTTGTTTTTAAATCCCACTCTTCTGGCAACAGTGACACACCTACTGAACAGACTTGTGATAAATATTTGCCTTCCCACTTGGTATTAAGAGAACAAACCAGTTGAATTGGCTTCGTAGAAGAGGACACTGACTGTAATTTATAGTTGATTTTAAATAACTTCATTACCAATGAATTATATTTATTCAAATATACTACATTAGTCTGAAACTTAGTCTAAATATGCTAAAATAAACTTCATTTAGACTAATAACCAATGGGATTTAGACTAATGTTTGGCTACTTAGAAAGATTAAAATTCTAGAATAACAATAATAATTATCTATAAACGATTGATTATAAATTAAAAAGCCTCTCATTTCTGAGAGGCTTTCCGTTGTCCGACCAGGATTCGAACCTGGAAAAGCAGTACCAAAAACTGCTGTGTTACCATTACACCATCGGACAATCTCCGCGAATCATTTCTGAATCGGGACTGCAAAAGTATAAAAAATATAAATCAACACAAGGGTGTAAAGAAATCTTGAAGTAATTAAATTTTATGGCCGGGATTTGTTGATATTCAAATGTATACCTTAATAATTATTCAATTACTAAGGATAAATGAGTTTAGTTTTTCAATTTCATTTTCTACGAATGCTCTCAATAGCTTTCATGCCTAAGAAATTGATCAATTAAAAGGTGAAATAAAGTTGCAAACGAAAATTACCAAAAGTGCAACGTATTTATTTTATAATGAAGTACTTAAGCATGCTTACCCGAAATCAAACAAACCTTCATTTTGCAAACAACTAATAAGCCAACAAACCAACAAACTATTGAGCCAACAAACCAACAAACTAATGAGCCAACAAACCAACAAACTAATGAACCAATAAACTAATGAACTAACAAACTAGCAATTTGCCCTTTTTTTATAACTTCGCCACATCAAATTTCAACTCTTAAGTATGAAAAACTACAACAGGATCAATAACTTAACCGGATGGCTAGCTTTTGCAATCTCCGCTTTTGTTTATTTATCGACCATAGAGCCCACCGGAAGCTTCTGGGACTGCGGTGAATTTATTGCCGCCGCTTACAAACTTCAGGTAGGTCACCCGCCAGGTGCCTCGCTGTTTTTATTGATCGGCCGGTTCTTTACTATGTTTGCCGGTGGCGATGTTAAACTTGTTCCAATCATGGTCAACATTATGTCGGCGCTGGCTTCTGCCGTAACTATTCTTTTTCTGTTTTGGTCTATCACACACATTGCTCGTAAATTGATTAAAGTATCTGATGACCAATTAACTACAGGTCATTTTGTGATGATAATGGGAAGTGCCTTCGTAGGTGCCATTACCTATACATTTTCCGATTCATTCTGGTTTTCGGCTGTCGAAGGCGAGGTTTATGCCATGTCATCTATGTTTACTGCCATCGTTTTCTGGGCTATGCTCAAATGGGAACACCATGCCGATGAACGTCACTCCGACCGTTGGTTGATTCTTATCGCTTATCTCATGGGTCTTTCAATTGGAGTCCACTTGCTCAACCTGTTAACGATTCCGGCTCTTGCCTATATTTATTATTTCAAACGTTACAAAGTGACTACTGCCGGCATTGTGAAAACCGGTATAATGGGAGTCGCTATCCTTGGAATTGTTCAATATGCCATCATACAAGGATTTGTTAAAATTGGCGCTTATTTCGATTTGTTCTTTGTGAATACTCTTGGCATGCCTTTCTGGTTTGGTTTTTTATTCTTTGTAATGCTTATCGTTGCTGCAATAGTTTTCGGTTTAAATTACACGGTTAAAAAGAATAAACCTCTTTGGAATACCGCTGTGTTATGTTTTGCATTTATTGTTCTAGGTTATGCATCTTATGCACAAGTGGTTATTCGCTCAATGGCTAATCCGCCAATGGATGAAAACAATCCTGAAAATGCATTTGCGTTGTTGAGTTATTTGAATCGTGAACAGTACGGCGATCGTCCTCTCATTTATGGTCAGTATTATAATGCAAAATTGATCGACCAAAAAGAGGGCTCGATGACGTATGCCGAAAAAGATGGAAAGTATATTGAAGCCGGTCGTAAAATTGAGCCGGTTTACGATCCTAAAGCATCCACAATTTTTCCTCGTATGCACAGTAATCAGGAAAATCATGTGGGGGCATACAAAGAATGGACAGGTGTGAAAGGTGATAAGACACCTACTATGTCAGATAATATTGGTTTCTTTTTCTCCTATCAGATGGGACATATGTTTTGGCGTTATTTTATGTGGAATTTTGCAGGTCGTCAAAATGATGTGCAGGGACATGGCGGCATAACAAAAGGAAACTGGATAAGTGGTATCAAAGGAATTGACGCTCTGCGTTTAGGCCCGCAGGAAAAACTTCCTGTAAGTATGACCTGGAATAAAGCCATGAATACCTATTACTTTTTGCCGCTCATACTTGGTTTAATTGGCTTGGTTTATCAGTTTCGTAAAAATCAATATGACGCTACTGTTGTGGCTCTTCTGTTTTTCTTTACAGGAATCGCAATTGTAATTTATCTGAATCAAACTCCCTATCAACCTCGTGAGCGTGATTATGCTTACTCCGGTTCGTTCTATGCTTTTGCGATATGGATTGGATTAGGTGTGATGGCTATTGCCGATTGGTTGTCGAAAAAAACAACACCTATGGTTGCCGGTGCTACTGCTACTGCTTTGTGTTTTACTGCCGTTCCTGCGCTCATGGCGAAAGAAGGATGGAATGATCACGACCGTTCAGGAAGATATACTTCACGCGACTTTGCTTATAACTACCTTAACTCATGTGAACCTAATGCAATCATTTTTACCAATGGCGATAATGATACTTTCCCTCTCTGGTACATTCAGGAAGTGGAAGGTGTTAGGACCGACGTGCGTGTTATGAATTTAAGTCTCTTAAATACCGATTGGTATATTGAACAAATGCGTCACAAAGCATACGATTCCGATCCTGTCCCTTTTTCCCTTGGCTACGAAAAAATTATTCAGGGCACACGCGACTATGTTCCTTATTATGATCGTGGATTGAAAGGATTTACAGATCTCAAACAAATTATTGAATTCATCGGTAGCGATGATGCCGGTGCCAAAGCAATGACACAAGGTGGAAACAATATCAATTATTTCCCAACTAAACAATTCAGCATTCCGGTTGATTCTGCGGTAGTGGTGCAAAATGGAACTGTTGCTCCTGAAAATGCAGGACGTATTGTGAAGAATATCGAATTTGATGTAGACAAAAATTACATCATGAAAGCCGATCTTATGATTCTCGATTTGCTTGCTCATAACAACTGGAAACGTCCCGTTTATTTTGCTGTTACAGTAGGTTCTGAAAGTTATCTCAATCTGGAAGATTACTTTCAGCTCGAAGGACTTGCTTATCGGTTGGTACCCATCAAATCAAACAAGGCTACCGATGGTCAAACCGGGCGTGTGAATACCGATGGAATGTACGACAAAATGGTGAATAAATTCTTGTGGGGGAATATGAACGATCCTAATGTGTATCTGGATCAGAATAACCTGAACATGACCATGAACCTGAGAAATAATTTCAGCCGACTGGCAGAATCTTTACTTAATGAAGGTAAGAAAGATTCGGCTCTAACGGCCCTGGATAAGTGTTTGGAAGTAATGCCCGATAAAACTGTTCCTTACAACATTATGATGCTTCGAATTATTGAGTTGTACTACGCAATTGCTAACTACAATAAAATGCAACTCGATGCTAATGGTTTGCCTATTAATGCAGGTATGGAACTCACCGATGCCAAATCTAAAAAAGCGCTCGAAACCGGAAATCAGATTCTGCGTCGAGTAGGGGATATCTATGAAAATGATATCGAATACTATTTGTCACTTAAAGGAACCAAATACTTTAAGCTGGTTGAAAGAGATCTCGGTCAGGGACTTGCAGTAATGCAGGAACTCACTCGCCTCTCCAAAGCCTCCGGTCAGGATGAATTGGCAAAAGAAAGCGAAACGAAGTTTAAAGCTATCGAGCAAAAATATTACTCTCAATAAAAAAATAAGGCTCCGTAAAGGGGCCTTATTTTTGTAGTTATGTTATCCATTGTAAGACCACCGTATTTGTTGAGGCGTTATTACAACCGCTTCATCTGGAATTTTCATCCGGACTCAAAATCAATTTATCTCACCTTTGACGACGGACCTATTCCGGGCCCCACCGATTTTGTTTTAGAGCAATTGGAAAAATATAATGCCAAAGCAACCTTTTTTTGTATTGGAGATAACGTTAAAAAAAATCCTGATCTCTTTCAGAAATTGATTCATAACGGTCATCGCATCGGTAACCATTCCCATAATCATTTGAATGGATGGCAACATAATACGAATGATTATGTGGAAAATGTACGCAATGCCGAAGAGTTTATTTCATCTGACATTTTCAGGCCTCCTTACGGAAGAATTAAAAAGCAACAAGCTAACATTCTTATAGAAAAATATCGGATTATTATGTGGGATGTGTTGAGCTGCGACTACGATAAAAATGTTAGTCCTGACCAGTGTTATTTGAATGTTGTAAAGAATATTCGCCCCGGATCAATTGTAGTTTTTCACGATAGTTTAAAGGCATTTAAAAATTTGGAATATTCCCTTCCTAAAAGCCTAGCTTTTTTTACGGATGAAGGCTACGATTTTAAAACTATTTAGAGTTTAGGGAAGTGTAAGTGATATATAATATTGCATTTTTTTTGTAATTTTGAATTATGGCCAAGTTAGATCGCACCGCATTTAAAATTCAAACCTTCAAAGAAGCGGATAATAACCGAAATGAATGGTTAAAAAAAACTCCTGAGGAGCGATGGGCCGACTCCTGGTATTTGCTTGCATCGTGCCGGGGGCTTCGATCCCGAAAATTCGCCACGAATGGATAAAACAGTTTTTTCGATGCGGAATCATGTCAAATAATTTAAACGAAGATTTTATTTATTTTTTAATATCATTAAATAAAAATGATGTTGAGTATATTTTAGTTGGAGGTTATACAGTAATTTTTCATGGTTATAACCGTACTACCGGAGATCTAGATTTATGGATAAACCCAACTAAGGAAAATTATTGAAAGCATTCCTGAATTTTGGACTTAATCCATTTGATATGACAGAAGCTAAATTTTTGGATACAACCAAAAATGATGTCTTTGCATTTGTTCGACCTCCAGTTTGCATAGATATTCTCACCACAGTCTAAGGATTGAATTTTTCTGAAACTTTTTCAAACGCCACTCACCGAAATTTTTCCGGGATTGAAGTCAGAATTATAGATATTCGTGATTTGATTAAAGCAAAAAAAGCTGCGAACCGTCCAAAAGATCAGGATGATCTGGAGCATTTGAATTAAAACAAATAAATAAATCTTGATTTATTTATTTAAGCTCTTTTAAAAGCATCAAAAATTTATTTTTTTTGCTGCTCAATTCAACCCAAACTGCTCCACCGCCATCTCACAAACCGCACTCCCAATAGCCAGCGATGCCGTAGCAGCAGGCGAAGGTGCATTCAAAACATGCAGTGCATTGCCATGGCGCTCTATCTTAAAATCATCAATCATTTCCCCATCAGGGGCCAACGCCATTGCACGAACTCCTGCGCGTCCCGGTACCAAATCATCCATCTCTAATGATGGAATTAAATGTCGCAGCCTGTTAAGGAAAAGTCTTTTTGAAAATGCCCTCTTATATTCATCCAATCCAAAACGCCAATGCTTGTAAAATAATTTCCACGTGCCTTTATAAGTTATCGCTTCCCACGTATCCGTAAAGTTAAAATCGGTTTTTCCATAACCCTCTCTCTTAAAAGTAAACACTGCATTCGGTCCGCATTCAACACCACCCTGTATCATCCTTGTAAAGTGAACACCTAAAAATGGAAACTCAGGATTCGGAACAGGATAAATTAAATGCTTCACCTTGTTCATCCCTTTGTCCGACAAATCATAATAGTCGCCACGGAAACCAACAATCTGCATCCCCGGTTCCACTCCCTCTTTTTTGGCAATCCGGTCACATTGCAAACCTGTACAGCTGATAATATATTTAGAAGTGAATTTGCCTTTGGGTGTCACAACTGTCGTGATGGTATCACTCTTCTCGAATCCTGTAACCTCATGCCCGGTTAGCACTTTGCTTCCCGGAAATTTACCCTGAATAATCTCCACAAATTTCCTCGAAACCTCAGCATAATCAATAATTCCCGTACACGGAACAAAAATACCTTCAATACCCACACAAAAGGGCTCTATCTCCTTGATTTCGGCAGCAGTAATTTTCTGAATCCCTTCAACACCATTCTGAATCCCGTTGTTGAATACTTTATTCATGTGCGGGAGTTCTGCCTGACTAGTCGCCACTACTATTTTTCCACAAATATCATGAGAAATCTTGTGTTCTTTGGCAAATTGAACCAACTCGCGACGGCCATCAACACAATTTTTGGCTTTATAACTTCCTGGTTTATAATACAATCCCGAATGGATCACTCCTGAATTGTGGCCGGTTTGGTGGGCGGCTACATGATCCTCTTTTTCGAGAACCAACACTTTTAAATTGGGAAACCTGAGGTTGATTTTATAGGCACTGGCAAGTCCTACAATACCACCACCCATTACAATAATATCATAATGAGGATGCTGGCCGGAATTTGAATTCATATTCATCGAAACGTCTGCAAATTTAATCTCTTAGAATGAATTACCCGACCTTCAGCACGATTATTTTTCCTCCTTTGTTGCCTTGAAATGTATTAAAATCAACCCTTTTCATTCTCCGGCTAATCCGAGAATTAAAGATAATTACCTCATTTTTTTGTCTGAAACACTTTACGGATAGGCTCTTAACAAATATTTGTTCAAAACTCTGCATTAAGAACTATCTTTATACTTTCAAAGAGTCTGAAGCTGCCCTAAATTTGCCATATGATTAAAAATCTCCTTATCAGTACTTTGGTTGTCTTCGCCACTCTTTTCAGCCTTTGCCAAAGTGCCATTGCAGGAGGATTTGATAATAGTGCATTTATGGGAATGAAAGCCGCCTCTATGGGAGGAACCTTCACAGGAATCGCTTCCGATGCATCGGCTTCTTTTTATAACCCTGCCGGAATGTCCTTTATCGAATATTCTCAAATCTCTGCCGGGGCAGCCTTTCGTATTGGATCAACATCCTACCTGAGCCCGTACTCTGGAAATTCGGATATGACCAATAAGTTTTCAACAAACTTTCATTTATATGGTGTGGGTAAAATAAATGAAAAAATTGCTGTTGGATTAAGTATCAACACTCCTTTTTGTTTGCGTAGTTCGTGGGATGAAAACTGGACAGGCCGTTTTATTGTGAGAGAAACAAAACTATCGGCCACTTATATTCAGCCTTCGGTGAGTTATTTGTTTGGCGATAAATTCAGCGTCGCTGCAGGGCCCATTTTTGCTCTCGGAAAAAACTATCATACCCGTGCCATTCATTATAACTCCTCCGCCGGTGAACTTGGTGCGGAGTTGGACGGCAATTCAAACGGATTTGGTTTTAACATTGGACTATTTTTAAAAGCTAATGATAATTTCAGAGCAGGTTTAAACTACCGCTCTGCAGTAAATATGAAAGTTGATGAGGGTGATGTCTCCTTTTCCAATGTGCCCTCATCGTTAGTCGATGAGTTTCCTGCCTCTACTTCGTTCTCTGCCGAATATACTATGCCTTCAGTAATTTCTTTGGGAACTTCTTTTAATTTAGTTAGAGATTTAATTATCGGAATTGATATCAGTTACACCACATGGAGTTCATTTGATACACTTGAATTTACATTTAAAAATGAACCCCAACTGGATTATGGAAATGGAATGTTTTATGAAAATACTTTTGCAATCCGTTTGGGTGCCGAATATAAAGTGAGCGATAAGTTGGCTCTGAGAGGTGGCATCGCTTTCGATCAATCACCTGTTCCCGATGATTATCTCTCCCCGGCTAATCCCGATGCCGATAAATTTGCTTTCTCCGCAGGTGGTTCCATTATGTTCAGTGAAAAAATTACGTTGGATGTTGCGTACATGCTGGAGAGTATGCGCGAAAGAGAAGTTACCAATAGTGAATTGCAATTCAGTGGAAATTATAAAAGTTTGAGTAATATTTTTGGACTAACATTAAATTATGTGTTTTGATATGAGTGGGATGAAAAAAAATGTTGCTCTATTATATCTCATCACGGCAGTGCTATTTTCAAGTGCCTGCAAAACATCATTCGATGAGGTTAATTATAATAATGGAGATGCTGAATTCGCACGTTTTCTCTCCGTAGGTAGCGGTTATATGGCAGGTTATGCTGATAATGCTCTTTATAGAGAAGCGCAATTGAATTCGATCCCGGCTCTTTTATCCGAAAGATTTGCTTTGGTAGGTGGTGGCCCCTTTCTGCAACCTCTGATTAATCCCGGCACAGGATTGGGGTTAAATGATAACTCTAAATACTTGTTAACGACTGTCGCGAATGCATGCGGCACAGGAACAATTTTAAAACCATATCCGGTTTTCGATACTGCCGATGTTACCAATTATAATTGGCTGGGAAATTTATTTTCCTACAACAATCTTGCTGTTCCCGGTGCTCGCATTTATGATTTAAATAGTCAGGAATTTGGTGATCCGAGTCCTTTTCTTGGCAATGCATTATACTCGCGATTTGCAACAATGCCTGCTACCTCTACTGTTGCAGGAGATGCCACACTTCTTAACGCAACATTCGTTGCTCTATGGGTGGGGATGGATGATATTTATGCTTATGCTAGAGCCGGTGGAGATCAGGGTTTTGATTCGCTTACCAAACCGGTTTTATTTGGTGATATGTATTCATCTTTAGTGGCACAGGTGATTCCTCCAACTGCAGGTGCTGTTCTTGCAAACATACCCTCTTTGAATTCAATTCCATTTTTCACTGCCATTTCATGGAACGGTTTAGTGCTAAATGCTGCCCAGGCTACTGAGCTTAATTCTCTGTATGCAATTGTTGATCCTTCTATTTCTTTTGTCGTTGGTAACAATCCCTACATCATTGCTGATCCCACTGAACCAACAGGAAGAAGAAAAATTCGTAATGGTGAATATATTTTGTTATCAACTCCACGTGATTCCATAGTGTGTAACAATTGGGGAACGTTGGTGCCTATTCCCGAAAATTATGTGCTTGATGAAAATGAAGCTATATCAATTAATACTGCAGTAGATGGTTACAATACAGTTATCGCTACTGAAGCCGTTGCCGGAAATTATGCCCTCGCCGATATGAATGCTCTCTTTAAAACATTGAATAAAGGCATCCTCTTTAACGGAGTAAATTACACTACCAAATATTTAAAGGAAAGTGCTTTCTCTACGGATGGATTTTATCCAAATCAAAATGGTTATGCAATTCTGGCAAATGAGTTTTTGCGCGTAATTAATCTCAAATATAGCTCAAATTTACCATTAATTGATGCTAACTCTTTTCAGGGTATTGTGTTTCCTTAACAGACCTTCTTTTGACTTCTTCAATTCTTTTTGATTGGCATTGAATGGTCTATTATTGGTAACTTTGCACTTTAGCACTTTAAAACACTAATGGATTCATATTCGTACCTTGGTAATGCCGACCCCTCTGCTATTGAAAGCATTTATAATCAATATGTTGAAAACCCTGATAGCGTTGATGTAACCTGGAAGAAATTTTTTGAAGGGTTTGAATTTGCCAGAAAAAATTATTCTCAAGACACCGCCACTGCCGTTCCCGAAAATGTGCAAAAGGAATTTGGTGTGATAGCACTTATCAATGGTTACCGCACCCGTGGCCATCTTTTCACTAAAACAAATCCGGTAAGAGAACGTCGAAAATATTTCCCTACCAACGACATTGGAAATTTCGGACTAGCTGTAGCAGATCTGGAGAAAGTTTTTTTGGCAGGAAATGAAATTGGTATAGGTCCTTCTAAATTAAAAGATATCATCGCTCATCTCGAGCTTACGTATTGTGAATCGGTAGGGGCGGAGTACAAGTATATTCGAAGCCCTGAAATTATTCAGTGGCTCGAGAAAAAAATGGAAGGTGTGAAGAACACTCCTGCTTTTTCGCTTGATCGCAAGAAAAGAATTCTTGAAAAATTAAATGAAGCTCTTGCGTTCGAAAATTTCCTTCATGTAAAATTTGCTGGACAAAAACGTTTCTCTCTCGAAGGAGCCGAAACTTTAATTCCTGCCATTGATGCCGTAATTGATTCCGGTGCCGAATTGGGAATTAAAGAATTTGTAATTGGAATGGCACACCGCGGCAGGTTAAATGTACTTGCAAATATTCTTAACAAAACTTACGAAGATATTTTTACAGAATTCGAAGGAAAAGAATTTGAAGATAATGCTTTTGATGGTGATGTAAAATATCACCTGGGCTTTTCAGCCGATGTGGAGACTATGAATGGAAAAAAAATTCATCTGAGTCTTACGCCAAATCCTTCTCATCTCGAAGCTGTTGATCCTGTTGTGCAAGGCATTGTAAGAGCGAAAATAGATAATACCGATGGTGGAACCATCGACCAGATTGCACCTATTCTTATACATGGCGATGCAGCTGTTGCAGCACAAGGTGTCGTGTTCGAAGTTATTCAGATGTCTCAGCTGAAGGGTTATGGAACAGGTGGAACAATTCATATTGTTGTAAATAACCAAATTGGTTTCACCACAAATTACATCGATGCACGTTCTTCAACTTATTGTACCGATGTTGCCAAAGTTACTCTGTCGCCGGTTTTTCATGTAAATGGTGACGATGTGGAAGCGCTTGTTTATACTATTCAATTGGCAATGGAGTACCGTCAGAAATTTCATCGCGATGTGTTTATCGATTTATTGTGTTACCGTAAATTCGGACATAACGAAGGTGATGAACCACGGTTTACTCAACCACTTCTGTATAAAGCTATAGCAAGTCATCCT
>Ga0105046_10012419_pt1 | contig 13216 bp, 10 predicted proteins | sample MAT03_FD_78385 | JGI IMG/M metagenome (GOLD analysis project Ga0105046, IMG submission 78385) | Freshwater microbial communities from Lake Fryxell liftoff mats and glacier meltwater in Antarctica - MAT-03 (megahit assembly) | ecosystem: Environmental > Aquatic > Freshwater > Ice > Liftoff... | reverse complement strand
AGCGCCGTGATACTCATTTCTGCCCCCCGGCGGGCCGCAGGCCGCCGCCACCGCCCGCCGGACGGAGCGCGCCGGTGGCACCACCGCCGGCTCCGGTGGCGCTGCTGTCTTTACCGCCGGCGCCGCCGGCACCGCCGCCGGGCACATCGGCCTCGTCGCCTTCCTTGGCCTCGCCGCCGAGGCCGGGGAGGGTCTTGAGCTTCTCGGGGTCGGCCCAGAAGGTGTAGATCGAGTACTCGCTTTGCAGCTTGCTATCCTTCCCATCCTTCCAGAACACGGTGCACTTGACCTTGCGGATCGACCGCTCGATCGCCTGCTTGATCATCGGCCACACCATGCCGAGCGCGTTGAAGGCCTTGTCGCCGGCGTTCTTGTAATAGACGCTGCTCTCGCCCTGCTTGCTCTGGTCGGTCTCGTCCTTGGCGGCGCGCAGCTTGCTGTAGTCGGGGATCTCGAGGAAGTCGACGATGCACTTGTAGCGGACGTCGGGCCAGCCCTGCGCCGCGAAGTTGTTCTCGTAGATCTTGTCTTGCAAGATCCACCCGCCCTCCTTGCGCATCGTGTACTCGACCTCGATCAATTGGAACTCGGCGAGGAACGCGATCGTGGTGACTTGCTGGGCGTAGCGGGTCGCGCGGATGCTCGCCAGTTGCGAGCTCATCAACGAGGTCATCGACACCGCGAGGATCGCCATCGCCACCATCACCTCGAGCAGGGTGAGCCCGTGGCTGTCGGTCTTGCCGCGTCTGAGCCGGGGCATTAGAAGCTCCTCCGGGTCTGCCGTCGGCCGAGGTCGTCCTTGATCGAGGTGGGGTCGTCGATCAGCGTCAGGTCGATCTTGCCGTCCTGGATCTCGACGCGACCGGTCAGCGGCCGGACGATGATCGTGAAGGCGTTGGCCGGGTTGTCGATCTCTTCGATCTGGATATGGGCCAGTTGCGTGTGCCCCTGCGGGAAGAAGTAGATGCTCGCCTCGCCCTTGGTGATCGGCTTGGGGTCCTCCGCGGTCTGGACGCTGACGACCTTGATCTGCTTGGGCAACTTGAACGGCTTCTTGAGGTCGGAGAGGCTGTTGTCGTCGTCGAAGGCGCCGAAGATCGGCGGCTTGCGCCGGGGGACCTTCTTCGGCTGCACCGTGTACTGGTCGGTCATGCCGGGCGCCGGGGCGCCGGCCTTCGCGGGCGCGGCCGGGGTGCCGGCCTTCGTAGGCGCGGCGGCTCCGGGCGGAGGCGCAGCGCCGGGCGGGGCACCGATCGGCGCTGCGCCGGGCTGGGCGCCCACGGCGGGGCCGTTGACCGCCGCGAGCACGCGGCCTTGCACCGAGCGATTGTAGTTCTCCTCGGCCCGGCGGTCGCGCTCCTCCGTCTCCTTCTCGCGGGCGGGATCGAGGACCTTGATGCGGCCGTAGCGGTCGGTGGCCGGCAGGTACATGCGATCGTCGCCGCGCTGCATCGAGAAGGCGCCCTCATCGATGTTGATGAGCAGGCGGTAGTAGGTCCCGGTGACGCGGGCCTTGTTGAAGGCGAAGCGCACCGTGTTCGCTAGTTGGTTGGTCGCGCGGCTGGCCTCGGCCTGGCGGCCCGCGCTGAGGCCGGTGGCCACACCACCGATCAGCAGGGCGCTGATGGCGAGCACGATGAGGACCTCGATCAGCGTCATGCCGTGCATGCCGTGCATGCGATGCATGCGATGCATACGATGCATGCGATGCACGCAGCGTCGCCGGTCGGATCGCTCGAGGTGGTGTCGTGCTCGGTGCATGCGCGCTCGGATGGGTCAGCGGGCGATCAAGGGCGGCTCACTTGCCGTCCTTCTTGTCCTTGTCTTCCTTGTCCTTCGGGCTCTCCCAACTGACGATGTCGTCGCCGCCGCCCTGCTTCTTGTCGGGGCCGTAGGACATGACGTCGACGGGGCCGTGCTCACCCGGGCAGACGATCGTGAATTCCTCGCCCCAGGGGTCCTTCTGCACGCGCTGGACCACGCCCGCGGCCTTGAGGTCCTGCATGCTCTTGGGGCACTTGTCGTTCTTCTGCAGCATGTACTGCTCGCAGGCCTTTTGCACGTTGAGCACATCGTTGTTGCCGGACTTGATCTTGGCCTCGCCGAACGCGTTAAACGCGACGACGCTGACGCCGCCGACGATGAGGCCGATGATCGCGAGCACGACCAGGATCTCGATGAGGGTCATGCCGCGGCTGTTGCGACGGCGGCGGGCGGCGGACTGCTTACGGACGGGGACGGTCTGGATGAGAGTGAGGGTGTTCATGGTCTGTCTCCTGCTTCGTGCGATGTTCGTGCGATCTTCCGCGGGCGCTACTGCTGTCCGGCCATCTCGTTGAGCATCATGATCGGCTGCATGATCGAAAATACGATAAAGCCGACGCTGCCGCCCATCAGGACGATCATGAGCGGCTCGAGCGTGGCGGTCATGCGCGTCAGGGCGATGTTGACCTCGCGGTCGTAGGCGTTGGCGACGTCGATGAGCATCTGCTCGAGCTGGCCGGAGCGCTCGCCGACGGCGATCATGTGGGTCACGAGCGACGGGAACTCGCCGCTGCGCTTGAGGGCCGGGGCGATGCCCTCGCCCTCGCGGATGTTCTCGCGGGCGGTCCCGACGACCTTCTCGAGCACGAAGTTGCCGAGCAACGAGCGGACGATGTCGAGGGCCTGGAGCAGTTGCACGCCGCTGGCGAGCATGGTGGAGAGCGTGCGGGCGAAGCGGGCGATCGCCAGCTTGCGCGCGAGGTCGCCGACGACCGGGATCTTGAGCAGGATCGTGTCGCCCGTGGCGCGCCCGCTCTCGGTCTTGCGCCAGCGGCGAAACAGCCACACGAGGCCGAAGCCGCCCGCCAGGAACAGGATCCACCACTTTGCCAGGAGGTTACTGATCCAGATCAGGAACTCGGTGTTCCACGGCAGCTTGGCGCTCATGCCGTCGAACATCGCCGTGATCTGCGGGACCACGTTGATCATCAGCATCATGACGATGCCGCCGCTGAGCACGGTCATGATGATCGGGTAGATCATCGCCGAGGTGACCTTGCCGCGCAGCTCCTCTTGCTGGTCCATGAAGTCGGCGATGCGCAGCAGCACCGTCTCCAGCGAACCCGAGGCCTCGCCCGCGCGGACCATGTTGATGTAGAGCGGGAGGAACACGTCCGGGTAGCGGGCGATCGCGTCGGCCAGCGAGCTGCCCTCGTTGACCTTGTTGGCGATGTCGCCGAGCACGCCCTTGAAGCGGCGGCTCTCGACCTGATCCGTGAGGGCCTGCAGCGCCTCCGGCAAGGTCACGCCGGCGCACAGCAGCGTCGCCAGCAGGCGCGTGTTGCGAGATACGAGCTTCTGGCTGATGCGGTCGAAGATCGCGCTGAGGTCGACCTCGCGGCCGCCCGCGCCCGCGGTCGGCAGGTTCTGGTGGGTCTCGCTCACCGCGGTGAGGAAGATGCCCATGCGCTTGAGGTTTTGTTTGAGCGCGGCGACGTTGTCGGCCGACTCGATGCCCTTGACGGCCTTGCCCGACTTGCTCAGGCCCGTGTATGCGAACGCTGGCATGCGCTATGCCTCCTCTGCGGTGACGCGAACAACCTCGTCGAGGGTCGTGATGCCACACAGGACCTTGTGGGCGCCGTCGTCTCGCAGCGTGCGCATGCCCTGGGCCAGCGCGGCGGCCTTGATCTGGCCTGAGTCGGCGTTGCGGATCGCCAGGCGGCGGACCTCCTCGGTGACGGTGAGGACCTCGTAGAGGCCGGTTCGCCCGCTGTAGCCGCTCCCGTGGCACTTTTCGCAGCCGACGGCCTTGTAGATGTGACCGACCGGAGGCAGCTTGCGGCCGCTCGGGGCGGCGAGCGGGATGACGCTGCCGTCCTCGTCGCGCACGGGGACCTTGAGCGCCTGCTCGCCGGCGAAGAACGCCTTGGCGTCGACGCCGACCTCCTCGATCTCGGCGGAGGTCGGCTTGTAGGGCTCGCAGCAGTGGACGCACACGCGACGCACGAGGCGCTGGGCCTGCAGCGCGACCAGCGAGGACGCGACCAGGAACGGCTGCACGCCCATGTCGACCAGGCGCGTGATGCCGGTGGCGGCGTCGTTGGTGTGGATCGTGGAGAGCACGAGGTGGCCGGTGAGCGACGCCTGGATCGCGATCTCGGCGGTCTCGACGTCGCGGATCTCGCCGACCATGATGACGTCGGGGTCGTGACGCAGGAAGGAACGCAGGCCCGCGGCGAAGGTCAGGTTGATCTTGCTCTGGACCTGCACCTGGGAGATGCCGGGGAGCTGGTACTCGACCGGATCCTCGACGGTGAGGATGTTGAGGTCGGGCGTGTTGATCTCCGAGAGCGCCGAGTAGAGCGTGGTGGTCTTGCCCGAGCCGGTGGGACCGGTGACGAGGAAGATGCCGTGCGGGCGAGCGATGACGTCGCGGATCAGACGCAGGTGGTCCGGGGCGATGCCGATGCTGTCGAGGCTGAGGCTCACCGCCGACTTGTCGAGCAGACGGATCGTGACGCGCTCCCCGTGCGCAGTCGGTACGGTGGCGACGCGCATGTCGACCTCCTTGCCGGCGATCTTGCGGCGGATGCGGCCGTCCTGCGGCAGGCGCTTCTCGGCGATGTTGAGGCCGGCCATGATCTTGACGCGCGCGATGATGCTGGGGAGGTGGGCCTTGGGCGCCCGCTTGACCTCGTGCAGCACGCCGTCGACCCGGTTGCGGACCATGATCTCCTTGTCGCCGGGCTCGATGTGGATGTCGCTGGCCTTCTCCTTGGAGGCGTTGAAGATCAGGCTGTTGACGAAGCGGATGATCGGCGCGTCCTCGGCGGAGGCGTGCAAGATGTCCTCGTCCTCCTCGGCGTACTCCTCGTCCTTCTTCTCGAGGTCGACGTCCTTGGTGCGGCGGGCGTACACGCGGTTGATGAGGTCGAGCACGGTCGACTTCGGCATCAGCGTGATCTCGAGGTCCTGCGAGCCGTACACCTGGCACAGGTCGTCGAGGTCGAGCAGGCGCAGGGGATCGGCCGCGAACACGCGCAGGACGCCGGCCTGACGGTCGAGGCGGTACGGCAGCACGGTGTTGCTGCGCGCGTACTGGATCGGGAGCTGCTCGACCAGGACGTCCTCGATGTCGCCGATCTCGATGCTCTCGCGGGCCTGGAGCCCGAACTGCTGGGCCAGGGCGCGGCACACGTCCCACTCGCTGCAGTGCTTGAGGCGCACCAGAGTCTCGCCGATGCGCTCGTTCTCCAGGTGCTGGGCGGCGAGGCCCTCGGCGAGGTTCTCGGCGCCGAGCACCCGCATCTCGATCAGCAGCTCACCGATCGGTCGCGCCTGCGGGCGGATCCCGACGGGAGCGAGCACGGGGGCGTCATGCGTGTGAAGATGCGTGTTCATGCGGACCTCGGAACCTCTAACCATATGCCGGCGAGCGGCTCATTGCTCGCGGCGCGGGGGCGGCACGAGCTGACCGACGGGTGCGCCACCGCCACCGCCGCCACCGCCGCTGCCACCGCCCTCGTCGCCACCCTCGTCGCCGCCGCCGCCGCGCGGGCTCATGCCGAGCACGCCGGTGATGATCTCGCGCCGCATCTCGTCCTCGGCGCGGCGCAGGGCCAACTCCTCCTGCTCCATGCGCCGGGCCTCCCTGTCGATCGCGGCGAGGATGCCGGCCTTCTTGCGGTAGTTGACGTTGGTCGGGAGCTCCCTGCGCTTGAAGTTGGTCTCGCGCTCGATGAACTCGAGGCGCTCCTTGTCGCGGCGCTCGTGGATCCTGCGCACGTCATCGGGGGAGTCGATGATGTGCGGGACCATGATGAGCAGCAGGTTGACCTTCTCCTTGGATTTCTGGCGGCTCTTGAACAGCCAGCCGAGCAGCGGGATCGAGCCGAGACCGGGGACCTGGGACACGCTCTCGCTCTCGCGGTCGCGGATGAGGCCGCCGAGCACAAAGGGCTGGCCGTCGCGACCGACGATCTTGTCGAGCTTGAAGCGGCGCTTGGTGGTGGTGACGCCGAGGGTTTGACTGACCTCCGCGACGTCGCGGTCCTCGACCTCGACGTCCATGGTCACGTTGCGCTCGTCGTTGATGTACGGCTTGACCTTGATGCGCAGGGTGACATCCTGGCGCTCGATCGACTGGACCGGGAGGCCGCCGATGCCGTTGGCGCCGCCGAGGGCCGACAGGGCGCCCTGGGTCGGCACGTTGCGGCCGATCTCGATGTTGGCCTCCTGATTGTCGGCGGCGTACATGTGCGGCTCGGACACGACGTTGACGTCCGAGCTGGTCTGCAGGGCCTGAATGACGGCGCCGAAGCCGGGCACGTCGCGGCCGAGGCCGAGCAACTGACCGGAGCCGCCGACGAGCGGTCCGACGAGGCCGCCGGCGAGGCCCTTGAACGCGGCGGGGTTCAAGATCAGCGAGTTGAGCGCGGCGGTCGGGGCGCTGCCGATGACGGCGAAGCCATCGCTGGTGCTGGCGCCGAGCGGGACGCCGAAGTGGGCGCCGGCGCCGACGTCGGTGGCGTGCTTGATGCTCACCTCGAGCATGTAGATCTCGATGTAGAGCTGGCGGCGCTCCATGTCGAGCTCGTTGATGACGGGCTCGAGGTTCTTGTAGTCGGCGGCGGAGGCGATGATGACGAGCGAGCGGGTCGACTGGTCCGGGGTGATCTTGACGTCGCCGGAGAACAGGTCGGCCGAGACGGCGCCGCCGGCGGCCTTGTTCTTGTCGGTGCCGGCCTGGGCGGCCTGCTTGGCGCCGGTGGCCAGCGCGGACAGGACGGTGGCGACCTCCTGGGCGTCGGCGTTCTTGAGCTTGCGGACGTGGATGCGCCCGCCGCCGCCGGGCAGCTTGACGTCGAGGCTCTCGATCAAGCGACGGATGACGACGTAGTCGGCCTCGTTGGTGATGACGATGAGGGTGCCGGAGCGCTCGTCGACGATGACGCGGTTGATCGACGAGGGCGCCGACGCGGCGCCGCGCTTGCCCTTGGCCGGGGCCGCCTCACCCTTGCCGCTGCCCTCGCCGAAGATGTCGCGGATGATCTGCGCGACCTCCTCGGCCTTGGCGTACTGCAGTTGATAGAAGAAGATCTTCTCGCTGGCGGTCGGGGTGTCGAGCTCGAGGACGATGCGCTCGAGGCGACGGATGCTCGAGCCCTTGTCGGTCAGGATGATCAGGTTGCCGACGACGTCGACGCTGCCCTGCTTGCTCTTGAGCTGGTTGAGGACGTCGCTGATGTCCTTGGTGCCGCCGTGCTTGATGCGGATCAACTGGGTGACGAAGCGGTCGCTGTTGGGCGAGGTGGCGTCGTCGCCGTAGAGCGGCAAGGTGCGGTTCTTGGCGTCGGTGGTCTCGACGATCTTGAAGTACTTGCCGGACGGCTCGACGGTCAGGCCCATGGTCTCCAGGGCGGCGTAGAAGGCCGCGTAGGCCTCGTCGACGGTGACCGGCTCGGGCGACAGGATCGTCACCTTGCCGCTGCGCACCTTGCGGTCCCAGATGAACTTCTGACACGTGATGGTCATCATCCAGTTGACGAGGTCCTCGAGCTCGGTCTCCTTGGGCAAGGTGACGGTGAAGCGGGCGCCGCGGGGCGCCTTGCGGCAGGAGTTATGCGGCAGGGTGCCCGTGGTGCCGATGGCCGGGCCGCCGCCCTCGTCGCCGACCAGCTCACCGCCGCCGGTCGGGTTGCGGGCGAGGTTGGCGGTCGGCGGGGCGGTCGAGCCGCTGTCGGGGGTCTGGGCACGGACGGGCGCGCCGGCGAGGAGCAGAGAGAGCGCGGGCAGGCTGGCGAGGGCGCGCGTGCGGAGGTTGTGACGCGTGGTCATTGGATGGTGATGTCCTTGTTGATAATCTCGCCCTTGCGCTCGATGGTGATCTGCAGGTTCGAGGCCCGGCGCAGCTTGGTGTACAGAGACATCGCGCCGTCCATCGACTTGAGGTCGGTGCCGTTGACGGAGGTGATGAGGTCGCCGTTCTTGATGTTGAGGAGCTTGGGCAGGCTGTCAGGACGGATGCCGTAGAACTTGAAGCCGCGGGTCTCGCCGTCCTTGACGGAGGGCATCATGCGGGCCTGCTTGGTCAGCGAGGCGGGGTTGCTGAGCACGCCCTCGAGCCACGCGCGGTCGATCGTGCAGGCGTTCTCGCTCTCGCACTTGATGGCATCCTTGGCGCCGTCGATCGCGTTGGCGTTGGGCTTGGGCTCGTCGTCCGTCTTCTTGGCGGCCTTGTCGATGACCGGCTTGGGGGCGCCCTTGGGCGGCTCGACGCCGAGCTCGATGTACTCGAGCTGGCTGCCGTGACGGACGTGGACCATGCGACGCTCGACCGAGACGAGCACCGCACCAGCGAAGATCTTGTCGCCCGGCCAGTACGGGCCGGCGCCGCCGGTCTCCTCGTCGCGCAGGGTGGCCCACGAGAACTTCGGGTCGCTCGACTCCATGGTCGCGACCAGGCGCATCGGCAGCGTGCTCGCGACCTCGCCGGGCTGCGCTCCGCCGGAGATGTCCTCGGGCTGTCCGGTGACGGGGTCAATGCCGCCGGGCGTGGGCGTGCCACCCGGGGCGACCTCGACCTTGGTGCAGGTCGGGCAGAACAAGTTCCGGGACAGGATGGTCTGGATCATCTTCGGACGATCGCCGGTGTTCGACGAGCGCGACGCGCCGCCCGAGCCGCCGAGCGAGGACACGAGCATTGGTTTGTCGTCGTCGTCGTCCTCCTCGCCGCTCTCGCCGGACTCGCCCTGGGTGTCGCTGTTGGCGGCCTCTTCCTCGTAGATGTACGAGGTGCCGACGTAGGTGGTGATCACCGACGCGGCGAGGGCCGCGGTGATCCCCAGGCCGAGCCCCTTGATGACCCAGAAGTATTGTTTGAAGAGGGCTTCCATCGTCGTTGTGGTGGGTCAGCGAGGTGGATCAGTGCAGGATCTCGTCGTCGACCACGGCGGTGGTCGGCGCTGCCGCCGGCTCGGGTTGGGCGCCGCCGCCGGTCTCGAGCTTGCGGTAGATCGTGCGGGTGGCGATGCCGAGGAGGTCGGCGGCCAGGCGCTTGTCGCCGCGGGTGAACTTTAGCGTCTCGGAGATCATCCGGCGCTCGACTTCCTCGAGCGGGGTGCCGACCGAGAATGTGATCTGACGCCCATGGCCGGCCTGCGGGTCGCGCAGCTCGGGCGGGAGATCGAGCTCGTCGACCAGCTCGCCGCGGCACAGGACGACGGCGCGCTCGACGGCGTTCTCGAACTCACGCACGTTGCCGGGCCAGCCGTAGTTGCCCATGCGGTGCAGGGCGGCCTCGGTGAAGCCGTTGACCCGCTTGCCGTGCTTGTCGGCGTAGATGCGCAGGAAGTGGTCGGCGAGCAGCGGGACGTCCTCGAGCCGGTCGCGCAGCGGCGGGACGCGGATCGGGATGACGTTGATGCGATAGAACAGGTCCTCGCGGAAGCGGCCGGTCTTGACCTCCTCGGTGAGGTCGCGGTTGGTGGCGCAGATCAGGCGAAAGTCGACCCGCGTCATGCGACCACCGACCGGCTCGATCTCCCCCTCCTGCAGCGCGCGCAGCAGCTTGACCTGGATGTGCGTCGGGATCTCGCCGATCTCGTCGAGGAAGAGGGTGCCGGTGTTGGCCTCGAGGAAGCGACCCTCGCGGGTGCGCGTGGCACCAGTGAAGGCGCCCTTCTCGTGGCCGAACAGCTCGCTCTCGAGGATCGACTCGGGCAGCGCGGCGCAGTTGGTGGGCACCAGCGGGCGCGAGGCGCGGCCGCTGTGCTGGTGAATGTAGCGGGCGAACAGCTCCTTGCCGGTGCCGCTCTCGCCGAGCAGCAGCACGGTCGCGGAGGAGCTGGCGGCCTGCTTGGCCATCTCGAGGGCGGCGCGCATGACCTGACTGTTGCCGACGATCGGCTTGTGGGTGGCCGCGGCGAGTTGGGCCCGCAGCTCGCGGTTTTCGGCGACCAGCGCGTGCTTGTCGAGCGCCTTCTGGACAGCGGCGATGATCGCGGCGCGCTTGAGCGGCTTGCTGATGAAGTCGTAGGCGCCGAGCTTCATCGCGGCGACGGCGTTCTCGACGGTGCCGTAGGCGGTCATCACCAGGACCTCGACCTCGGGCGTGATCGCCTTCGCGGCCTTGAGCAGATCCTCGCCGGTCATGCCAGGCATGCGCAGGTCGGTGATCATCACCTGCACCGGATGCAGACGCAGCACCTCGAGCGCCTGCTGGCCGCTGTTGGCGATGCGAACGTGCATGTTCTCCTTGACCAGCACCTTCTGCAGCGCGTCGAGGATGCTGGGCTCGTCATCGACGACGAGCACGGTGGGCAGGACAGGCTTGTGCGAGGAGGTCATGACGGGTCGGGCGAGTAGCAAGAGATGGTCCGCGGGAGGATGGCGAAAATATGGAATGATTCCAGGGGGGCTGGAGGCGCCGGGACGGCCTGTCCCGCGGACTTGTCACTCCGTCCGGGGCGGGATGACATTTTGGCATATTTCGATTGTGCGTCGACCGCGCGCGGAAGGGCTTGCCAGCATGGCACGGGTCGGCAGGGCGTGATGCCAGTGGTGTCGGTGAGGCGACGAGGCGGGAGGTACAAACGCTGCGATCGTGGGACGGAGCGCGTGGCACACGACTTGCTCAAGGCGCCGTCATGCGAAGTCATCTGCGAAGTCTGTCCCTCCTCTCTGTGTTGTCGATGCTGCTGCTCACGCCCACGGTGCACGCGAAGCCTGCGACGGGGATCGTCGCTACCGTCCCGGCGACGCAGATCGATCTCGAGGTCGCCGAGGTCGGCAAGGACGGCGCGCGCCGGGCCACGACCCTGACGCTGTTGCTGCCGGACCGCCGCGATCGCGGCGAGCCGGGGGCGGTGGAGCTCAAGACGCGGGTTTCGGACGCGCGCGGCGAGGTGGCGGAGTACGAGTTAAAGGTGCAGCCCGAGGACACCGCCGCGGGGACCCGCTACGCGATCGAGCTGCGGCGCGCCGGCGGGGATCAGGCGAAGGGCTTCGATATGCGCCTCGAGGTGGCGCGGGTGCTCAAGATCGCCGCGCCGGTGCAGGTCGGCCGGATCACGCGGTCCGACGGCAGCAGCACGACCGTGACAGCGACGGTGCGCTGAGGTCTGCGGGTCAAGCTGCGGGCGCGGACGTGCCAGGCTCGCCGACCCTCGAGTATCAAGGATCTGCCGAGGTTCACTTCGATTGGAGTTGTTGAGCGACGACGTCGATCAGACAGTCGACGGCGGGCGTGACGTCATCATCGCAGGTGGATTCGACGCAACAACGGATCTCGGCCTCGTTCGCCGGGGTCTGCGGGTCGTCTTGACGGTCGAGGGACCGACAGACCTCGAGGATGCGCCCGGGCGGGGTCGCATATCCGCGGGTGGGTGACACACAGCCGGGGCCGATACCGTAGTTCATCTGCTTCTGCCAGGTCTCTTCGAGGTCACCGGGGAGAACGTCGGCGTCGACCCAATCGCGATAGACGAGGTCCGCGGCGCCGCCGGCGGTGGGGACGTGGGGAGCATCAGGACTGTGCGCGGTCACCGGTGGGACACCCGAGAGGGCGAGCATGAAGACCGGTTTCCCCGAGGCTCTGGCCAGGTTGGCGAGGCGATTGACGTAGCGGTTGATGGGGAACAGCGCGCCGCTGGCCTGCGGCACGCACGTAGCGTACACGCCGTCCATTTCAGGGTCGTCGCAGGCCATGCCGGCGTTCCAGCAGATCGCGCTGCTCGGACCGCCCTGCTTCTCCATCGTGTTCGGGTTGATGGCCCAGTACTGGCCGAACTCGGGGTGATCCTTGAAGTCGGGGTCGAAGTACTTGAAGTCCTGGGTCGAGCAGTCGCTCTCATCGGTGAGCAGGACGATCGCGAGGGCGGCGCCCTCGCGCAGGAAGGGTGCGCGCCCCAGGTTCCACTCGGCGGCGGGTGCGAGCGCCAGGAACATCGCCTCCAGTTGGGCCTCGAAGCCGCATCCGCTGGCGCCCTGGGGGACCAGGCACGCCAGCGCGTCGGCGACCGGATCGCCGAGGCCGTCCGGGTCGGCGATGTTGTCGCCTAAACTATCGAAGTGGATAAACGATCCCTTGGGCGCGGCGGCGGCCTCGGGCTTACAAACATCGGTACACAGCTCCGGCACGTCGGGATCGTCGCCTATACCGGCGAAGAGATTGAGTCGGTCGGTACAGGCGAGTTGCACAGGAGCGCCCTGTTGCGGGGTGTATTCAGGGAGCTGAAAGATCTCGCAGATCGGGTGACCCACATCGGTGGTGGTCACCATGATATTGACGTCAGGATCGACCGGCGCGCCATCACGGCCGACGACCGTCCGAAGGCGGCTCACCAGGTGGGGAATGATCGCCGCGAATGCCTGCTGATTTTCGGCCATTCCGCGCGAGTTGTCGATGACGAGGACAATGTCGAGCCGGTCACAGCCTCCCGGTCGCTCGCAGGTGAAGGGGTCGCCGGTCGTGGTGTCCGTCGATCCCGGGAGGTCGGGTAGATTCGCGTCACTGCTCCCGGAGTCGGTGCCCGTGCTGGCGACCGTGGTGCTCGTGGTCGGGGAGACCCCACCGGAACCGGGGCCCGCGGTCGGCTCGTCGGTCGCGCTGGCTCCGCTGGTCGAGGTAGCGCTGGTGGTGGCGGCAGACGAGGTCTCGGTGGCGACGCCGCCGCTGTTACAGGCGGCGAGCGTGAGCAGGATATGCAGGATAGGGTGAGCGGTCTTCATGAGAGTCTCGAACGGTCATCACCTATTAGCGAGGCGCGGGCGACGACGACGCGGTGAGCCCGCCGGGATACCAGTAACTGCCGTATGGGGTCATTCCGTAGACACTCAGGCCGATCGGGCGATCACCCACGATGCGATGAACGCCGTCCGTGACGCTGGCGAGGGCCACATGCGCGTAGCCGAGGCCGGTGCCGGTGATCGCGGTGAAGCCGACGACAGGGGTCCCGTCGACGTGGACGAGCGCGCCGGTCGGGGCGACGATGTCGGCGAAGTTTACGTCCCAGCTCGGGTGGGCGTGTACGAGATATTCGTCGCTGTGTAGCTCGGCGGGGATCGCCAGCACCATCGACGGGTCGCCCGAGCCCTGACCAAACTCCTCGCTGACCATGTATGAGGCGACCATCAGCTTGCGGTCCGAAGTGACGACGAAGCTGGCGGTGGTCGGGCCGAGCTGGACGAAGTCACCCGCGTTGGCACTCACCCACGAGGCACGACGGCT